>OGCQ01000566.1_pt1 | contig 58116 bp, 46 predicted proteins | sample 1570161 | NCBI WGS metagenome assembly OGCQ01 (sample SAMEA4384402, study PRJEB24528) | human gut metagenome | reverse complement strand
CATCTGTCCCACCTACTTCTCCCAAAAACTGGTCATAAATGTTCTGCTCTTTGTCTCCCACGATCTTCTCAGCGGATGCCATAGCCAGTCCTGCAATCTGAGTCTGAAGATCTTTCATTGTCTTCTCGCGCTCAATACGTACATTCTCTTTTGCAGCTTCCAGAAGATCTCCGGCCTTGCTTCCTGCTTCACTTACGATGCGGTCATACTCTGTCTTAGCCTCTGAGCGTGCCTTCTCAACAATCGCTGCTGATTCAAGCTTTGCTCCCTTTAAAGCATCTTCATATTCCTGTTTCATCTTCTGCGCATCACTCTGTGCATCCTGTGCACCCTGAAGACCATCTGCGATCATCTGTCTGCGCTTCTCCATGATATCACTCACCGGTTTGATCAGAAAATGTCTCAACAGGAGGAAGAGAACAATAAGGTTGATAATGGTATAGACAAGGTTCATATTTAACTGAAGCACCTTTTACACCTGCCTTTCCTGTTATCTGCTTCCATCATTTTCATAAGATTCTTTTCGTTTCTTATTTCAGGAAGAAGATGATCAGGATACCAATGATGAAACCGTAGATAGCTGTTGCCTCTGCAAGAGCACATCCAAGGATAAGGTTCTTACTGATCTTGCTTTCTGCCTCTGGCTGTCTTGCGATAGCTTCTACTGCTTTACCTGTTGCATGTCCGATACCGATACCTGCTCCGATACCTGTGAATACTGCGATAGCTGCTCCAATAGCAATAAGTGTTGACATAATTTTAATCTCCTTTTCTTTTCAATAGAATGTGTTAAGTTCTTACTCCATCTCTTCATTCATAAACAGAGATGTCAGGAATACAAATACGTATGCCTGAAGTAGGCCGTCGAAAATATCAAAGTAAAAACTGATTGGAATCGGAATGATCAGTGGAACGATTGCTTTCAAAAGTTCCATGACTACGAATCCTGCCAGCATGTTACCAAAGAGTCGCATACAAAGCGACAACGGCCGGATGACGATTTCCAAAATCATGATCGGTGCTACAATTGGAATCGGCTGTGCAAAATGCTTTGCCCAGTGTCCGAATCCATTCTTGCGGATACCTGAGAATTCAATGAGACACATACTCATGATTGCCAGGGCTGCCGTCACGTTCAGATCTTTCGTCGGAGGCTTAAAGCCAAACAATGGTGCAATTGTGTTTGAACAGGCGAGATATAACAGAACCGTAATCAGATACGGTACATAGCCCTTGTTCTCTTTCCCAAGTACTCCGACAAAGAAGTCCTCAGCGGCGCCGATACCGGCTTCGAGAGCCAACTGCACTTTTCCGGGATTCTCAACCTTTAAGTTTCTTACCAGAATAATGGATGCTATCACAAGCACTGCCATGATGATCCAGGTAACTACTACAGATTCATTGATCCCGCCAAGAACCGGAAGTGTGAACACTTTCTCACAATTCAGTTCTTCCATAAGATTGTCTGCCAGATTTCCCGTATTGCTCCCTCCCTTTCTACCTAATGTATATTGCTGTATTTTGTCACTTTTCGTATACAGCATGGCAAATGTTACTGCTTATAATCGCATTAAAACGTCATGTTCTCCGAAAAGTTGACTAAATATTACTCCCATGTTTTCTCTTTGTCAACGTTCCACTTCAACAAGTTAAATTCATAAAAAAAACACTTTTTTTATTTCAATTTGCTCTTTTTTTATTCTACGTTTTGTCTATTTTTTATTACTTTTTTAACCGTTTTTCGCTCTTGTTTTAGAATCCGCTCTTTTTTTATGCGCATTTTCCACAATAAAATTGTTTTTATTTCTATACATTTGTACGATTCAAAAAAAATTTCATAGACACTTTGTCTTAATTTGTATATTAATGATAATTTTTCTCCTGTTTTTCGTATCCTTTTCAGAATAATAGCAAAAACAGATGTTACATTTTTGTTACGATTTTGTTTTCTCAAAAGAAAAGCACCCATTTTCAAACCATAGCATATGATGTGATAAATAAAATTTTATTTTTCAACATATACTTGTTTTGGCTACGATTATGTGCTATAGTAATTGCAGCTAAGGAAAGAGATGAATATGACATATTCACACAAAAATGACCCCTCATGAGCCGCCAACTCATGAGGGGTCTTCTCTTTTTTGATGGTTGAGCATCCATTCAGGCTAATTGTCGCTGTCATCTCCGTCTAGCCATTTGCAAACTAATTACAAATGTAACAATATATGTTTAGCGTTTTTTCAATTGCTGGTAAACATATGACACCGGCAGTCCAACCACATTATAGTAGTCCCCTTCGATTCCATCTATATACGCCGCAAAGCTTCCCTGGATTCCATAAGCTCCCGCCTTATCCATCGGATCTCCGGTTGCGATATACGCACGGATTTCTTCTTCGCTCATCTCATGCACATGAACCTTTGTCTCTACCGCATGGTTAATGATTTCTTTCTCGCCTGCATTATTATAGGAAAGAATTGCAACACCTGTATAGACTTCATGCGCTCTTCCCTGAAGGCTTAGAAGAATCTCATATGCATGATCTTCATTCTTTGGCTTGCCAAGGATTTCTTCGTCACGTACAACGATTGTATCTGCTCCGATCACAATTGTATTTTTCAATTCTCCTCCCTCTGCCTGAAGATCAGATGCAACATTTTCTGCTTTCATCACTGCAAGTTCTTCTACAATCTTCTGTGGTTTTGTACTTTTATAGACTTCCTCTTTATTACTTACCTTTACCTCAAATTCTAAACCGATTTGCGTAAGCAGCTCTCGTCTGCGCGGAGATGCTGATGCAAGAATGATTTTCCGATTCATTATCATTATCCTTTCCTATTATTATAATATAATTTTCACCGATGTCATTTCTTTCTTCATAATAGCATAACTGTTCAGAGCCAACCTCCAAAATGCTACGCATTTCGTCGGTGTGGCGTATCCGCCAAATAAAATTTAAAAAACAGTCTTAAAAATGCAAGCATTTTATACCTGTTTTTTTAATTTTGCTTGGCTCTGAACAATTACATAATATCATAAAAAGAGTGGACAGCAAAACTAATTTCTGCTGTCCACTCTCTTCATATTATGAAAGACTTTGAAATTTATAAGTCTTGTTCTCTTCAATCATCTATCACATTCGATGAAACTCCAAGTGTCATATCTTCTTCAAGATAAATCACAGCTTCTGTTCCGTCTGTGATTCTTCCGCTGAAATGTCCGGCGAATTTTCCGGCCAGATCAGATGTTCCGCTCACCTGGACTGTAACTGCCGATTTTGCTTCTTCCGGAATCTCAATCACTCTTTTCTCTCCAGACTGCATTGCCCCGATTGTTACTGTTTCTGCTCCGTTGAACTTAACCTGAATATTTTCCAATTCAAGCGGTGAAGTGTTACGGATTGTTATGTTACTTGTATACTGTCCACTTGCTTCCACATATTCTGATTTTCTATATAAAAACATGCCTGTAAACAAAAAGATAACTGTAAATGCGATGATCAGATTCTGCAAAACTCTTCTCATTCCCCTGCCTCCTATAAACTCTCTTTAAAATTTCTATTCTTATTTTCCTTTATTACACTAACAGAATAGCATTCAGAGATTTCTTTTTCTAGAGACAGATTCACTTAATTTTTTTCTGTTTTTCATCGTTTTGTCATTGATTTCGTTGACAAACATTGTTTATTTCAAGACAATGTAATCGTTTCCACGCGTTTTTGTTATATTTTCACAATACTTCTTCTCACAGCTTATTCTATACAATATCCAAATAGGTCTTATGCTCCGGTGCAGGAAATGCACGGTCAAGAGCAGCGTATTCTTCGTCTGTAAGGACAACATCTTTTACTGCCCAGTTCTGAAGTACATGCTCTGTTCTGCCGCTTCTTGGAATTGCAATCACCTGGTCTTTCCGAAAAACAAATGCGAGAAGTACCTGCATCGGTGTAATGCCACGAGCTTTTGCTATTTTCTGCACTTCTTTGTTCTTTAACAAGCTTCTTTGCAGGCTTCCAGCCTGTGCAAGTGGGCAATACGCCATAATCGGTATCTGATGTTCTTCCAGCCAGGGCATCAGATCATACTCTATCCCACGGGATCCCAGATGATACAATACCTGATCCACCTGACAGTGATCTCCATTGGGAACTGAAAACAGTTCTTTCATATCTGATGTATCCAGATTGGATACGCCCCAGCTTCTGATCTTGCCTTTTTTCACCAGTTCTTCCATTGCATCCACTGTTTCTTCCAACGGAATACTTCCGCGCCAATGCAACAGATACATATCCAGATAATCTGTTTTAAGATTATGCAATGTCTGGTCAATACTGTCATAAATCTGCGGACGTCCTGCATTGTGCGGATATACCTTTGAAACAAGAAAGAGTTTTTCTCGAGAATATCCCTGGATCGTATCCCCGATTAATTTCTCTGAAAGTCCATTTCCATACATTTCAGCTGTATCTATTAAAGTAAATCCTGCATCAAGCCCTGCTTGAAGCGCCTTCTTTTCCTGCTGGTAGATTGACAGATGTTCACCAAGCATCCAGGTTCCCATACCAAGACGCGGCATTTTCATTCCATTTTTTAATGTAAGATATAAATCACTCATTTTCTTCCCTTTCCATATATCGAATCATCCCTTCAGCAGCCCGTTTTGCTTCCTCTACAGCATGAACCACCGTATTCGCTCCCTGTACAACATCTCCTGCTGCAAAAACACCTTCATGCGTTGTCATGCAGTTCTCATCTGTCAGAAGAAGTCCCTTCTCTGTCGTTTTTAACTGATCCGTTGTAAGTACCAGCTTATTCTTTGGTGCCTGACTCACGCAAATGATTATAGAGTCTGCTTCTACCTGATCTAATTTTTCTTCATATCCAATCACTTTATTGTTTTCATCAAATATACTTGTTTTAAACATCGGACCGGCTTCATTGATCGACTCTATTGCCTTTCCAAACACAAAGTCTGCGCCCTCCAGTTTTGTATAAGACACCTCATGAGAGCTTGCGGAAATGCGTTTTCCTCTTGCATACAGTGTAACCTCTTTTGCACCATGACGCAATGCAGTTCTGGCTACATCCATCGCAACATTTCCCATACCGATAACAGCTACTTTCTCTCCCAATTGATGTGCCTCCGGTCTTCTGAGGTAATCAATCCCAAAGTATACATTTCCAAGACTCTCTCCTTTAATTCCGATTGCCTTCGGTCTCCATACTCCTGTTCCTACAAAGACACTGCTGTATCCGTCGCGGAACAGATTATCGATCACGATTGCACTTCCGATCACGGTATTCGGGCGAATCCGGATTCCCAATTCTTCCATTTTCTTTTTGTATCGGTCGATCACAGATTTTGAAAGACGGAATTCTGGAATTCCATACTGCAGCATACCGCCAATTTTGCTTCGTTCTTCGAAAATCGTTACTTTATAACCTGCTAATGCAAGCTTGATAGCAACTGTAATTCCTGCCGGTCCTGAACCGATCACCGCTACTTTCTTTCCATTTTTCTCTATTTTCGGCACTTCCATCCTGTCAAGATAAGAATCTGAAATGAAATTCTCAATACTGCTAAAATGGATTGGACTGCTCTTTCTTCCTAAAACACAATGGCCTTCACATTGATTTTCATGGTTACATACGGTGGAGCAGACAGCGGACATTGGATTATTTGCAAAAAGGATTTCACCGGCTTCCATCAAACGGTTTTCAAGTAATAATTGAGTGATTTGTGGGATAGGTGTATGAATCGGACACCCTTGCTGACAAAGTGGTTTTTTACATTTCAGGCAACGTTCTGCCTCGTCGATAATATGTAATTTCATTCTGTTCTTCCTCCTGACCTTTTATTCAGATAGAAAATGCCGACCACAGTTTCCCATGACCGGCAATAACTTATATTCTTACAAATGGTTAATCTTAGTTTTCTCTTTCTACAGACACATTAGATACTTTTTCGTAGTATTTTACAATTGCACTGTGGTCATCTTTTTCATTTCCGTCAGCCTTTAAGGACTGCATGATCTCCATGATCTCTGCTGTAAGCGGAAGAGATGCATTTACTGCATGCGCAGCGTTCAGCGCATTGTTCAGGTCTTTGATGTGAAGTTCAATACGGAATCCCGGCTTGAAGTTGTGATCCATCATCATCGGTGCCTTTGCATCAAGAACTGTAGAACCTGCAAGACCTCCACGGATTGCCTGATATACAAGCTCCGGATCTGTCCCGGCTTTCTTTGCCAGTGTCAGTGCTTCGGATACTGCTGCGATATTCAGTGCAACGATTACCTGATTTGCGAGTTTTGCAACATTTCCTGATCCAAGTTCTCCAACATATACAACAGAACCTGCCATCTGCATCAACAGTTCATAATATTTGTCAAATGTCTCTTTCTTTCCACCAACCATAACAGAAAGTGTTCCGTCGATTGCCTTCGGCTCCCCACCACTTACCGGTGCGTCCATCAGTTCAATTCCTTTTTCTGCAAGCTCAGCGCCAATCTTTTTAGATTCTACCGGATCAATAGAGCTCATATCAATTACAACTGTTCCCGGTTTTGCTGCCTCTGCAATTCCACCTTCTCCAAGACATGCTGCACGTACATGTGGTGAGTTTGGAACCATTGTGATGATTGTGTCACACTCTGCTGCTACTTCAGCTCCGCTTTTTACTCCCTTTGCACCTGCTGCAACAACCTCTGCAACTGCTGTCTCATTAAAATCAAATACAACGAGCTCATTTCCTGCTTTTAACAAATTCATGCTCATCGGTTTTCCCATAATTCCAAGTCCAATAAATCCTACTTTCATTCTATTATTTCCTTTCTTTTAACACATCTGTTTCATTGCTTCATGCAGCAGCTTAAAGCTCTCTTCTGACTGCTCTACATAAGGAGAATCAATCAGATACGCTTCCAGAATATCAAGATTCTTCTGCGTCGGCTCGATTCCAAGCTCCTGCAAAGTTAATGGCATGTCCATCCCTTTCATGAACAGACGAAGTGCCTCTTTATCTTCACTTAATTTATTGTAATAAAGCTGTGTAAACAGTGCCACTGCCACGATTTCTCCATGCAGCGCATGCTCTGCTTCCTTTGTAAAATAAGTCCGCACACCGTCATACATCATATGACCAAGTGCTGACTGTGAGAAGCTTTTCGTGATGTTCGCGATCACACCAGTTACAGCGATATTGATAAATGTGATATCTTCCACTGCCTTTGTCAGTCTCTTATGACGGATATCTTCAATTGCCTGTGCACCATACTCTACAAGCACCTCGTAAGTATACTCTGCCATCTTGTAGGCACTGAACAGATCGATTTTATTTTCACTGAGATACATCTTCGGCTTGCCGTTCTGTATCTCGATTTTTTTTGCCATCGCATCCAAAATTCCGGCTGCCGCATAACGGATTGGGCATTCTGCGATCACTTGCAGATCTACAAGAACCGCATCGACTTCATGTTCGAATCTCCAGCAGTCCTTCTTCGCACCTTCCGGCGTATACATAACACTCATTGTTGTAAATGCGGCACAGGTTGCGATTGATGTCGGAATGTTGACAACTCCGGTATCCGCATATTCACCGACTGCTTTTGCAAAATCCATAACAAGTCCGCCACCGATTCCGACTACCTCATCACAGTTTTCTGCTTTGCATTTTTCAGCATATTCCCTGGCAGCTTCATAAGAACACTTTCCACCATACAGGTGCAATTCATACTCAAGTCCTGCCTTCTCAAATCCCGGAATCATCCGTTCTTTCACTGCATCCCACGCTCTGTTTCCGGCAATGATAAATGCTCTCTTTCCAAAACGTGAAATTTCTTTTCCACACTCTTCAAGTAAATTCTTTTCCTGTCTGTATCTCCCGGCTCCGAATTTAATTGCCGGATCTAAAGTCACTTTTTCCATTTTCCCGCTGCCTTTCCTCTTCTGTCATAATCTATCTTTTAATTGGATGTTTCGGATTCTCTCCGGAAAGGACAAGATGTACATCTTCCGCCACATCCAGTGCGATCCGATCCATACATTCCACCGTATTGGAACCAATATGCGGTGTCAGAATCACTTGTTCCAGTTTCAATAATGGATTGTCTTTTTTGGGTGGTTCTTCTGAGAACACATCCACTGCTGCACCTCTGATCTGACTGTTCCTAATTGCTTCTGCTAACGCCTCTTCATCAACAACGCCGCCTCTGGAAACTTGAATCAGGGAAGCGGATTTCTTCATCATGGCAAACTCTTTTTTTGAAATAATTCCCTGGTTCTTTTCTCCTCCCGGCACATGCAGACTGATATAATCCGATGTTTGCAAAAGTTCTTCCCAGGACACAATTTCTATATACTCTGGAATATCTTTCCCTTCCGGACGCGACACATAGGAAATGACTCTCATATCCAGTCCCAGTGCCGCCTTTCTTGCTACCTCTTTTCCAATCTTTCCAAGACCGATGATCCCGAGTGTCTTTCCTGCTACATCGGTCCCTTTCAGTGAAAATTTCTTCTGAAAATCCCCATTCCTTACCAGTTCTTCGGATTCTTTCAGACGTTTTGCAAGATTTAAAATCACCGTTATAGTGAATTCTGCAACAGATAAGGTCGTCGTGTCCGGTGAATAAGTCGTATAAATCCCTAACTCATTCGCAGCCTTCCAGTCAAGATTGTCATATCCTGCCCCATGTCTGGCTATGATTTTCAGGTTCTTTCCTGCTTCAAGTATCTCCTTGTCTACTTTTGCAGTTCGCTGAATCATTGCATCACATACTGCAATATCATTTTTTATTGATTCTTTGTCTGTCTTTCCGCTGCCGCGGACTATCTCATAGCCTTTTTCTATGAGATAGTCCTCTCCCGCTGCAGCGATTGGCTGAGGAATGTAAATCTTCTGTTTCATTTTCCACTGTCGTTCTCCTTATCTTACAAGGCAAGGTTTCTTTGGATCGAATTTCCATCCCGGAATCAGATACTGCATTCCTACTGCATCATCTCTTCCTCCAAGACAGTTATCAAGGTACAGCTGATGTGCTTTCTTCACCTGCTCAAGATCCACTTCAATACCAAGTCCTGGTTTCTTTGGAACTTCTACACATCCGTCTACGATCTGAAGTGGCTCTTTTGTCAGTCTCTCAAGACCTTCCTGCCAGATCCAGTGTGTGTCCAGTGCATTGTACTCTCCCGGAACCGCTGCTCCAACCTGTGTAAACATTGCAAGGGAGATATCAAAATGGTTATTTGAATGAGATCCCCATGTATATCCAAAATCATGGCACATCTGAGCTACACGTACAGAACCACTCATTGTCCAGAAATGTGGGTCTGCAAGGATGATGTCAACTGCCTGAGATTCCAGAGAGTGTCCAACCTGTCTCCAGTCTGTAGCGATCATGTTTGTTGCTGTCGGGAAACCTGTACGTCTGCGGAATTCACTCATAATCTCTCTTCCTGAGTAAACACCTTCTGCTCCGCATGGATCTTCACAGTATGTAAGGATTCCTTCCATTCCCTTTACATATTCAACTGCTTCTTCAAGAAGCCATCCACCATTTGGATCAAGGTCGATTCTTGCGTCCGGAAGTGCTTTCTTCATTGCACGGATCACATCCATCTCTTCGTTTCCTGCAAGAACTCCTCCTTTCAGTTTAAAATCTTTAAAACCGTATTTCTCTTTTGTAGCAAGTGCCATCTCTACAATCTTATCTGCTGTAAGTGCTTCTTCGTGACGCAGACGGTACCATGCACAATCTGAATCCGGCTCTGAATCATACGGAAGATCTGTCTTGTTACGGTCTCCTACAAAGAAGAGATATCCAAGCATTCTTACTTTATCTCTCTGCTGTCCGTCTCCGAGAAGTTCACAAACCGGAACACCAAGCTGCTTTCCAAGGAGATCAAGACATGGAGCCTCGATCGCTGTAATTACATGAACTCCTGTACGAAGGTCAAATGTCTGGTTTCCTCTGACATCTTCCTCTCCCTTAGAATCAAGATGTGCTTTTACTTTAAGCAGTGTGCTCTTATACTCAGCAACCCTTGTTCCTTCAACAAGCGGGATACATTCCTCAAGTGCTTTTGTGATCTTCTCTCCTCCCGGAACTTCTCCAACTCCTGTCTCTCCGTTCTCATCATAAAGAACAACAATATTTCTTGTGAAGTATGGTGCGTGTGCTCCACTTAAATTCAGTTCCATGCAGTCTTTTCCGGCTACTGGATATACTTCCATCTTTACGATTCTAGACATAACAATTTCTCCTTTTATACACGAACTTTTTCTCTATCTGTTTCTATTCTACTTTTATTTTTACTTCAGTGATCGGACCGGAGATTGACTTGCAGTCCGATCACCGAAATCATGGCAGCAAATTTTAGTTTATTAACATTTTTTAATAACTTCTTGTTTTAAACAAGGTTCATATCTGCAAGTACTTTATGCAGCTTCTCTTTCTCTTCCGGTGTCAGTTCGCCGATCGGATCTAAGCATTTTCCTACCGGAATTCCTTCCTGAACGAGACCTTCCTTGATTGCTGCCGGGAATGTTCCCATACCGCATGCAATACGGAACGGAGCCAATGTAAACTGTGCTTCCAGAGCTCCTTCAAGATCTCCTGCAACGTATTTATCATAGATATCCGCTGCAATTCTCGGTGCTACATTTGCACAGGATGCGATTGCTCCTGTTGCTCCGTAGCAAAGAGCTGCGTAGATCAAAGTATCTCTTCCCATCAGTACAGAGAAATCTTTTCCTCTTGTCAGACGGATATACTCTGCAGCATTTGTCATATCACCTGTACTGTCTTTTACAGCAACAATATTTTCAATATCAGCAAGTTTTGCAACTGTTGCCGGTGTGATTGTCACATTTGTCTTTGGTTTATTGTTATACATGATGATTGGAAGTGTTGTATTTTCTGCGATTGTCTTATAGTAATTGTACAACTCATCCTGTGTCTGGGATACAAACATTGGTGTCAGTACGGAAACTGCATCAACTCCGACCTCCTCACAGATCTTTACCAGTCTGATAACTCCTCTTGTTGTAATATGGCTTGCTCCACCATAAACCGGAACACGTCCTGCTGTCTCATCAACGACTGTCTCAAGGATCTTTCTGTATGTATCATCATCGAATGCGTAGAATTCTCCGGTTGTTCCAAGTGGGAACAAACCGTGAACTCCGTTGTCGATCAGGTGATTTACCATCTGTCTTAATACCGGATAGTTTACTTCACCCTCGTCTGTTAATGGTGTAATAATTGGAGGGATAATTCCCTTTGGTACGAATGTCATAATAAAAAACTCCTTTCAATTTATAACACAAACTGTAATAACAGTAATTCTATAATTCCAACTCCTGCCATGATCAATGACACTGCTGTTTTACATCTTACCTGATCTTTTAATTCTGTCAGACCGAACATTCCATTGAATACCCAGAATCCACTGTCATTGAAGTAGGAGAAGGAAATTGCTCCTACACAACAGGAAGCTGCGAGCAAGATTGGGGATACACTGATAGCTGCCATCAGTGGTGCTGTCAGGGATGCTGCTGTTGTGATTGCTACTGTTGCAGATCCAAGCGCGATTCTCATCAGTGCTGCAATGATAAATGGAATCAGGATGGCCGGAAGCGGAAGTCCTACAACTGTCTCTCCAAGAACATTTCCGATACCGCTGACTTTGATTACATTTCCAAGAGAACCGCCGGCTCCTGTGATCAGCATGATAATACCTGTATCTTTGATTGCTGTATCCATGATACCGATAACTTTTTTATTATCTTCTTTTCTTACCAGTCCATAGATTGCAATGATTGTTCCAACACCAAGTGCGAAGATTGGTTCACCTACAAGACTGATGATTGTGTTTGCCACTCCTTCACCTGTTCCAAACAGTCCCCAGAATGTTTTAACAAAAATCAAAACAATCGGAATGATAATCGGAAGAATAGATGCTGTAAATGATGGGAGATTCTTCTCTCCTACCAGCTTTTCAACTTCTTCCATGGATTTGATATATTCTTTTTTGAATTCTTTTCTTTCATATCCATGTCCATCTTCATTCGGAATCTGATAAATTTTCTTTCCAATATATTTACAGTAGAATACTACAACAATCAGCATCGGAATAGAGATTACTGCTCCGATCATGATCATCTGTCCCACATCAACTCCAAGCATTCCGGCTGCTGTCAGCGGTCCCGGTGTCGGCGGTACCAGACAGTGTGTCAGCTGAAGTCCACAGGCCAGTGACAGTGCAAGTCCTACAACAGAGATTCCTGTTACAGAAGACATTGCTTTTACAAGTGGTGCAAAAATAACGATTGCGGAATCTGCGAATACTGGGATGGATACAACCCATCCTGTGATTGCCAGTGCCCATTCTTCTTTTCTCTTACCAATCACACGGATAAAAGTAAATGCAAGCTGTTCCGCTGCTCCTGAAACTTCCAGGATTCCACCCATCATAACTCCAAGTCCGATTATGATACCGGTACTTTTCAATGTGTTTCCAAATCCGTCTTTGATAGCGGTCATAACTCCGACTGTCGTTTCTCCGGCTGCATTTGTGATATCTGCGACCGGCATGCCCCCGATCAAGCCTGTGATCAATGCTGCGAGCAATAATGCAATAAATGTATGTACCTTCGTCTTCATAACCAGGACGATCATTATCGCAATTCCGATCACCAGCCCCAGCATCATTCTGGTTGATTCACTCATAGTTCTTACCTCTCTTAATTCTTTTTCTCAACAGATGTATCAGAAATCTTCTCGTAATATTTTACGATTGCACTGTGATCATCTTTTTCATTTCCGTCTGCCTTAAGTGACTGCATGATCTCCATTACCTGTGAAGTAAGTGGAAGTGCTGCATTTACTGCATGACCTGCATTCAGTGCGTTATTCAGGTCTTTGATATGGAGTTCAATACGGAATCCCGGCTTGAAATTGTGAGCCATCATCATTGGTGCTTTTGCATCAAGCACTGTAGATCCTGCAAGACCTCCGCGGATAGCTTTGTATACAAGCTCCGGATCTGCATCATTTTTCACTGCAAGTGTCAGTGCCTCAGACACTGCCGCAATATTCAATGCTACAATCACCTGATTTGCGAGCTTTGCTACATTTCCGGATCCAAGTTCTCCGACATATACTACAGATCCTGCCATTGCCATTAATAAATCATAGTACTTATCGAAGTTCTCTTTGCTTCCTCCGACCATAACAGAAATTGTTCCATCGATCGCCTTTGGCTCTCCGCCGCTGACCGGCGCATCCATTAAGTCAATTCCCTTTTTGTTCAGTTCTGCTCCGATCTCTTTCGACTGTACCGGATCAATCGAACTCATATCAATCACGATCGTTCCTTCTTTTGCTGCGGAAGCGATTCCGTTTTCTCCTAAACAGACTTCTCTGACCTGAGGAGAATTCGGAAGCATTGTGATGATCACCTGACAGTTCTCTGCCACCTCTGCCGGGCTTCCTGCTGCCTGTGCTCCCTCCGCTGCCAATTCTTCTACGCTTGCCTTGCTTCTGTTATATACAACAGCTTCATATCCTGCTTTCATAAGGTTTCTGCACATTGGTTTTCCCATAATTCCAAGTCCGATAAATCCAACTTTCATTGTTCTTCTCCTCTCAGATTTCTGATATTTTGTATTACTGCCATTTCAACTTGTTCCTAATCGTCTTTGATAATTCGCGCGCTTCTTATTGCCTGCCTTGCCTTTGGTCAGGTAACTTATCTATCTGACATGCTTATTGTACAAAACTGAGTACAAAGATTCCATTGACAGATTGTTCAATGGAGTGTGCTCTGATTTATGTAGATTTCATAAGTTTTCATTTTTTGAATTGTGTATTTCATTTTTATTTCATTATGTTTCGCTTCTGTTTTTTCTTATTTGTTTAAATTTCAATTTCTTTCCATTTATTTCATCATATGTAATTATTTTTTCATTTTTTGAAACATTATGAATTCTACACAAATTCTCACTTCATTTTTATACATAACAAAATACAGTTTTGCACATCAAAAAAGGAGACAGTTTTAAACCATCTCCCTGTATGCATTTACCTGTTCCTATAGTAATTCATTTCCACCATAATTGGCTTCTATTCCATACTTTTTCATTCTTCTCCAGAGAGTTGTCGTGCTGATACCGAGCTCTTCTGCCACCAGTTTTCGGTTTCCGTGGAAACGTTCAAGCAGCTCCTCAAGTTCATCTGTCTCCTGAGAACGATACACAAGGATCCTCTTCTCTCCATGGGATTCTTCCACATGCGGAAACAGTTCGTCATATAAATTTTGAAGAACGACTTCATCAATCATGCGTTTTTTGGCTGTAAGAACAAGTCGTTCACAAAATGACCGTAGCTGGATTCCATTCCCGGTCCACTTCAGCTCCTGCAGTTTCTTATATGCTCCTTCTGTTACGCTAAGCGGACGGTTGTATTTTTCCTTATATATCTTCAATTCTTTATCAAAACAATTTCTCAGATCCTCCGGGCGTTCATTCAATGAAGGAATCTCAAGTACCAGGCTCTGCAGCATATAATATAATTCCTCGCTAAACTCTCCCTTTTCCACCAGATGTTTCAGATTTATCTTTGATGATCCTATGATTCTTACATCCAACGTGTCAAGTGGCTGTGCATCTGTTCTCATCTGCGCCCTGCTTAACATTGTACGCAAAATCTGATGCTGTACACGCAAAGTCAGATGCTCGATTCCTTTAATAAATAAGGTTCCGTGATTTGCCTTTATCATTGCACCCTTTGCACCAAAAGTTGAAACTGTATCTCCGGCTTCTCTTCGGAAAAGCTCTTCCATCTGATGTTCTTTATCCATTCCCCGCATATTAATGCTGACATATGGACCCACTTTGCGGATACTATTATTGTGAATTGCTTCTGCCAAAAGATAATCCTCTGTACCTGCCTGCCCATAAATCATAACTGCGTGTTCAGACAAGGCATACATTTTCGCAGTTTCAAGCATTTTTCGCATCTGTGCATTCTCTGTCTGAATAGCTTCAAATTTGGTCTGCGCCGCAAATCCATGCAGCAGCATATCCCCCTGGATATCCTTGGTCTTTTTTGAATTGTCTGCCAGCTTCTGAAGAGACAAAATTGCTCCTGTAATCTGATTGTCATACTGGATTGGTGCAATCATTGCCATCCAGGTCTTTTTCCTGACAGAAACAGAAGTGGAATAGCTTTCGCTCTTTCCGCTTAAAATATTCTCGATCAAGAGCGAATCGATTCCGGGGAGAATCTCCATCAGACTCTTTCCAACCAGATCTTCACTATTCTTTCCTAACAGATTTTCAACCAGTTTATTGACTACAATCACTTTTCCTTCTGCGTTCACCTTGATAATTCCATTAAAGGACGTATCCAGTACTGTTTCAAACTGCGCAGTATTACGCTTCTCACTTTCAGCTGCATAGGACGCATTCTTTGCTGCAAGAAGGGCTTCTTTTAACGATTCTTCCGTGGATTGATAAAACAGCGTTGAATATCCCATCGTTTCTGCTGCTCTGCAGGTTCCTTCTCCACCAATAATCAGATCCGGTCTTTCCTCAAAATCTGCAATAATGCTTTCAGCCTCTTCAATACGTTTTAGATAAATCACATCCAGTCGTATATCAAACAGCTGCTCCATATACGACATATCACAGAGCATATTTTCAAATGCGATCAATGCAATATGTGGATGCTCTTTCTTAAGAATCGTCTTTGCTTTCTGAATGAGCAGACCAATCTCCTGTGCATGAAAACGAATCTCAACAACAGGAATATTTGTATATTCTTTAATTAACTTCGCCTGATATCCTCTGGCAACCAGAATATGTGCTCCAGCCTCCACTGCAATTCTTGCTTTATTCACTGCATCTACTGTATGCACAGCCTCAAGATAGACCACATCCAGATGATTTTCTTCTATAATTTTTCTCGCCGGTTCGACCATCCGCTCTTCCGGGAGAAGCATTCCTATTTTAACCATAATAAATGCCTCCGACTATAATTCACTTTCTTTTACCTTATCACGCACTTCACTGTTTTATCAACAAATTTATTCCCTACTATTATAAAAAGAAAAAGAATCTTCTCCGCAGCATTTGGGACAAGATTCTTTTTCTGTTCGTGTATTTGCCGGCCGCAGCACGCTCTGCGGCCAGCTCTATATTCTTTTTAGGAGACTAAGAATTTTTCAAAAACATATCTTAGGTGATCGGTGCCGGATTAAAGATGCACAGATCATTGTGAAGTTTATATTTTTCTGCAAAGCTCTGATCTTTTCCGCTTGCAACCGCAATAATTTTATTAAATAATTCTGTACCGATATCTGAGATCTGTGCTTCACCTGTAGCAACCGGACCTGCGTTGATATCGATCAGATCCTGCCACATCTCTTTCATCTCATTTCTGGAACAGACTTTAATAACCGGTGCTGCTGCAAGTCCATAAGGTGTTCCTCTTCCGGTCATAAATACCTGTAGTGTGATACCGGATGCAAGCTGGCAAGGTCCACAGACAATATCACTGGCCGGTGTTGCTGCATAGATAAGACCTTTCTTTGACGGGCGCTCTGCCGGAGATAATACTTCTACGATCGGTGAGCTTCCTGATTTAGCAATTGATCCCATTGCTTTTTCTACAATATTACAAAGTCCGCCTTTCTTATTTCCCGGAGTTGGATTAGCGCTTCTGTCAACATTTCCCTCTTCCAGATAATGATCATACCATTTCATCTCTGCCGCAAGTTTGTCGCAGACTTCTTTGCTCACACAGCGTTCTGCGATATAGTGTACGCCATCTCTTACTTCTGTAACTTCTGAAAACATTACGGTTGCACCTGCATTTACAAGCATATCTGCTGCGTATCCGGCAGATGGGTTTGCGCTGACGCCTGAAAATGCATCACTTCCGCCACACTGCATACCGATGCAAAGATCGGAAAGCGGTAATGTTTCTCTTCTTCTCTGATTAAGAATTGCAAGTTTTTTATCTGCCATCTCCATAATGGCATTTACCATGGCATCGAAACCTTTCTGTTCCTGAAGAACAATTACATTTTCCGGGGAAATATCTGCCTCGTCCAGCAATTTTTCCACTGTTAATTTCTCACATCCAAGCGCAACAACCATCACCTGTCCGCCAAAATTCGGATGATGTACAAGATTGCGTAAAGCACGGATCGGCACTTTCGCCTCCGGTGCATTGATTGCGACACCACATCCATACGCATGATTGATTGGAACTACGTCATCCACATGCGGATATTTTGGAAGCAGTTCTTCTTTGATTCTCTTCACCGCCACATTAAGTACACCGGTTACACACTGAACCGTTGTGCTGATTCCAAGAATATTTCTCGTTCCTGCATATCCACCATTTGGATTCCTATATCCTTCGAATGTTGTTACCGGCGGTGTCGGAAGATCTGTTACAATCTTTTTTCCATACTCCATATCATCAACAGATGGTGGTGTCGGAAGCTCCAACATAAATTCATTGATCCAGTCTCCCTTTTCAATATCTTCCAGAGCATACCCCAGAATAACACCGTAACGAATCACCGGCTGTCCCTTTGGGATTCTCTCAAGCGCTACTTTATGAGCCTGTGGAATATCCTGACGGGTAACCAGATCTTCTGAAACCTGTGTTCCGGCTTTGATTTCTTTCACTGCAATTGCAACATTGTCTGCTTCATTCACTTTTACAAGAAGTCGCTTAGCCACGAATGATTCCTCCTTTTCGCTTAGCAAGAAATGTTTCATTTTTCTTTGCTGTTCTTTATAGCTTTATCATACGCTCTTACTATTAATAAGTAAAATTCATTGTTTTTCTACTTCTCTTAATTTTTTTAATAGTTTTTCTTGTCATTCCATATCGGTCGAATTATACTGGAAATAGAAATGTAAAGACTCATTCACAGAATCAGTAGAAAGGTTATTCCTATGGATTTAAAACAGATTGAATATATTTTAAAAATTGCAGAAGAACAAAATATTACCCATGCAGCCGAAAAGCTATTCATCACCCAGTCTGCCCTCAACCAGCAGCTTCTCAAGCTGGAAAAAGAGCTCGGCACTCCGCTATTCTACCGTTCCCGGACTGACTGGCACCCAACCCCTGCCGGCGAAATCTATCTCAACGCAGCAAAAGACATTCTTCTTATAAAGAAGAATGCCTACAATCAGATTCACGATCTCTGCGAAGCACAGAAAGGTCATATCACTCTCGGATTCACTCCCGGCCGCGGAATTGCCATGTTCACCAGTGTTTACCCTAAGTTCCACAATATTTGTCCAAGTATAGAAGTGGAACCGATTGAGCGCAGTGTTCGTGATCAGCATCCGCTACTCCTGTCTGGTGAGCTTGATCTTGGTTTTATGACTTTGACCAGATCGCAGCAAAAATCAGGAATCATCTATGAAACACTAGCTTCGGAAGAAATGGTTCTTGCCGTTCCAACAAAGCTTGTGACTGCTTTAGATATGAGGAACGGCGATCTGGCTCTGCTCAGAGAAGAGCCTTTTGTCCTCACACAGAAAACCTCTACCATCCGGGAGATCGTTGATTCCATTTTTAAAAATGCCGGATTCACCCCTAATGTTCTGTTCGAGACTTCAAATAACCATGCGATCATCTCCATGATCCATGAAAATATCTGCTGCGGAATTTTACCGATGTATTATATGGATCCGGAAGATGAGGCAATTACCTATTTTCAATTACCTGACCATCCTTCCTGGGAGATTGTTGCTGCATATCGCAAGGGACATTATATCAGCAAGCCGGCGCGGACACTGATCGAGCTTGCGGGAAATTATTTCTACTCTTGTAACACTTCGCTTGCAGTGCTAAAATAAGCGCAGAATAGATAGATGCCGTCATGGCGATATCTCAAACACATACAACAGGCTCAGACTTTCAGAGGTGATATAAATGGAATCAAAGACAGAAAACAGAATCAACGAATGCATTTCACATCTAGACATTACTTACTCTTATCAGCTGGCAAAGCAGATGGAGACTCACAAAACCAATCCGGTACTCGGTTTCCGAACTGCCGGTTCTGATGCGGAACATAAAACAGGGGATTTTTTATATGAAGAAATGAAACGCATCGGACTTCAGAATGTGACGAAGGATGAATTTTGGCTGGATTCCTGGACCTTTGAACGTGCTGTGCTCCGCTTCCAGGATCAACATGGAGAACTGCATACTTGTCAGATGGGTGCTTATCAGACGAATTTTGAGACAGATGGATTCGAGACTTATGATCTTGTCTATGTCGGCCGTGGAACCGCATCGGACTATGAAGGGCTCAATGTTCGTGGAAAGCTCGTTCTTGCTGATATCAACCAGCGTGATGAATGGTGGATCAACTACCCTGTCTATCAGGCATATTTGAACGGTGCTGTCGGACTGATTGCTGTCCAGACACAGGGTTATGCTGAGATTGATCCACGGGCACTCAACGCTCAGGATATCGCCGGACCGGAATATGCCCCTGCATTCTCTCTTTCGAGACAGGATGCTTCTTATTTAAAAGAACTTCTCTGTCCCGAAGATCCTGCAGTATCTCATCCGTCCTCTGTCGCAGTTGAACTCAACGCCTCTTCCTGGGTTGAACGTAACCGCCCGGCTTATAACATTACCGGATATCTTCCGGGAACTGCCGCTTCTGAAGGGGACGACCGGATGATTCTGCTTTCCGCACACTACGATTCCTATTTTGACGGATTTCAGGATGACAATTGTGCGGTCTCTATGACATTTGGAATCATAAAGGCTCTGATTGACAGTGGCTATCAACCGCGCTATACAATCGCAGTATGTGCCCTTGCTGCCGAAGAGTGGGGTGTCTGTGATTCTAAATTCGACTGGTCAACCGGAGCCTGGAACCAGGTATTCCGTGTTCACCCGGAATGGCAGGGCCGCGTGATCGCTGATCTCAACTTTGAACTTCCGGCTCACGCCCATAACACACAGGATGCAATCCGCTCTACTTATGAGTCTGCTGATTTTCTGAAACATTTTTGTGAAAATGTAACTGTTCCGAAGGAGGCTTACCCTGATGGACTGACAGTACTTGCACCAATCGAGACATGGTCGGATGATTTTTCCATCGCCATCTCCGGTATTCCATCTACCGTAAATGATTTCAGCGCAGGGCCGTTTATGGAAACGCATTACCACTCCCAATATGACAATGAAGAATTCTATCAGGAAGCAGTTTACCGTTTCCACCATGAGCTCTATACAAGGCTTTTAGTTACACTGGATCAGCTGACACTTCCGCCCCTTGACTTTTCCAGACATTTTCTGGCAATGAAAAGTTCCGTCGCCGACTGTCTTGCAGCACAGTCCAATGCCCCGGCAGAAGTATTGGAAGAAATTCCGGCGCTTTTGGAAAGTATTTCAAAGGTATGTGAATCTGCCGATTTATTATATGAAAAGATTCAGGAGATCAACAACCATACTGTTTCCGCTGACTTCCCAATGGTGTCCGGACTTTCTTCTAAACTGCTGCACATTTTCCGGAAGATGCAGGACTACTTCGTCCGCCTCGACTGGCAGGACGCAGTCTGCTTCCCTCATACTGCTGCCAGTCAGAACCTCTGTCACCTGGAGCAGGCAGTCCATGCACTGGAAAGCCAGAACATCACCGCCGCACTGGAGGCACTCTATGAAGTTGATAATAACTGCTACGCATTTTTATTCGATGAAGAAGTCTATTATCACTTTACGGAATATATTTTGCATCAGCCAAAAGACCGTCTGATGTGGGGCGCCGGACGCATTCTTCACCATGAGAATCTCTACGGCCTTGTCCAGCGTCTGAAAGAACTGGATCAGATGGCAATCCCAGGTTCTCTTGATGTTGAGATCAGAAGACTTGAAGCCGCTATCCGCCGCCAGCAGGCCTACTTAAAAGATGATTTACATTATATGAAACAATCTGTTGATAAAATCCAGGCTTTGATAAACGATTGCCTTGAAACATCATCACATTATAATAAAGAAAAGAATGGAGAAAACCAATGAATAGCGATAAGCTCTACAAAGTACAGGAACAGGATCTTGACCGCCTTAAAGAAATACTGACCGTCTGCTTTCAGAACGACCCGCTCTACAGCACTCTGATCGAAGATGAAGCAACAAAAGAACGTCTGCTGCCACATCTTCTTGAGTGCGACGTAACTGAATTATTTGAAACCTGTGAAGTCTTTGCTGACAGCCCTGAGTTGAAGGGAGTCCTGATCCTTTCTGACGAATCCGATCACCATCATGCATTTTATAATTATTTTGTCAGCCTGAAAGAAAGCCTCATCACAGACGGCTGGCTGCTCCACGAGGATCCGACTATGAAGACATTTTTCAACTTTGTCCTCGGCAAAGATTACCTCAACTCCGCTTGGACCGCCCAGCTTCATGAAACCCGAAGACTTCATGTCATCTACCTCGCCGTTGATCCGAAATTTCAACATCACGGTCTCGCAGAAATGATGATGAATGAAGTCATTGCCTGCGCCGATCGCAATGATATGATGATCTCTCTTGAGACACATAATCCGAAAAATGTACCATTTTATGAACATCTTGGATTCAAGATATTCGGAATCGTGGAGAAACCTCATTTTCAGTTAAAACAATATTGTATGATCAAAGAATTGTAAATGTTCTGTACACCTGTTCTGCAGTATCTGCCAGGTTTCTCTTAGCATTTTCATTCTTCATTGCCTCTTCCAGCGTAACCACACCACGCAGGATAGGGAAAAATGCATCAATGCCATGTTCATTACATTTTCTGGCATCTCTTTCGACTGCGCCTGCAAATGCAAGTACCGGCTTGCCGTATTTCTTTGCGAGTGCAGCCACTCCAACTGGAGCTTTTCCCATCGCTGTCTGACCATCCATCCGGCCTTCCCCCGTGATGACAAGGTCTGCATCCTTTACATACTCTTCTAACTGTGTCTCTTCCAGCACGATTTTAATTCCTGATTCCAACACAGCATCTGTAAATGTGAGAAATGCGAATCCAAGGCCTCCTGCTGCTCCTGTTCCTTCCTGCTTTGCATCTGCCTTTGGGAATTTTTCTTTCGCCAATGCTGCATAATATCCTAGCCACTGATCCATCTGACAGATCATCTCCGGTGTTGCACCTTTCTGAGGACCAAATACTGCACTGCATCCCTGTTCTCCGCAAAGAGCATTTGTTACATCACACGCAATCTTAAACTTACACTCTTTTAATTCCGGAAGCACATAAGTATCTGTGATTTCCTCCAAAACCTTCAAACCCTTTGCACCAAATGGAACCTGATTTCCGTCTTTGTCAAGGAAACCGTAACCTAATGCCTGAAGCATCCCGACTCCCCCGTCATTTGTCGCACTTCCGCCGATTCCGACGAGAAAACGTCTGCATCCCTTGTCAATCGCATCACGAATTACTTCTCCCACGCCATATGTTGTTGTATTCAGCGGATTTCTCTCTTCATCAGAAACCAATGTAATCCCTGCTGCCCCCGCCATCTCGATCACAGCTGTTTTTGTGCTTTCAATGATACCATACTCACAGATCACCGGTTCGCCAAGTGGTCCTGTCACCTGTACTTTCTGTAATGTTCCGTTCATTCCGGATACAAGAGCCTCTACTGTACCTTCCCCTCCGTCAGCTAACGGTCTTACAATCACTTCTGCATCCACATCCACTCTTTGGATTCCCTCTGCCACTGCCTGTCCTGCTTCCATAGAAGTCATACTTCCTTTAAATGAATCAATCGCTGTTACTATTTTCATAATGAACTCCTTTCCATGTCTGTTCTGTGTTTTATTAATATTAGGATACCAAATTTCTTGTTTCTCAAATATGTTATAGGTAACATTATTTTAAATTAATTTTATTATTATTTGTTATATATAACATTTTATAGTAAAATGGTAACTGTTCAGAGCCAAGCAAAATTTCATAAAACAGATGTAAAATGCTTGCATTTTTAAGACTGTTTTTGAAATTTTATTTGGCGGATACGCCACACCGACGAAATGCGTAGCATTTTGGAGGTTGGCTCTGAACAGTTATGTCAAAAGAAAGGATATAATAAAAAATCTATGATAACTAAAATTGACCGCGAACTCGCAGAACAAATCGTAAATACAATCAAAGATGTCTGTGATCATGACATCAACTTTATTGCTCCATCCGGTATCATTCTCGCCAGCACAGACTCATCCCGTGTCGGAACCTTTCACGAGATTGGACAACAGGTCGCTGCTTCCGGTTCTGTACTGGAAGTAACAGAAGACAACAATTTTTCTGGCACAAAACAGGGAATCAATCTTCCGCTTTATCATAATGAACATCTGTTGGCCGTCATCGGAATTACCGGTATACCTGATAAAGTCCGCAGTTATGCTTATCTCGCAGAACGCATCACCAATCTTCTGATCCGGGAGCAAGAACTAAATCAGTACAGCCGCAGACAGGCCGATAAAAAACATTTTGTCATTCAGTCTTTGATCAGAAATGAAACCGACAATCAGGAATACCTCACCTCCTGTCTACATGAATTTAAGATTGATCTCAACACAAAGAAAAGAATTGTTCTTATTCGCACAAATAAACAAAATCCAATTACAAACCGCTCTATTTTAGAACAGAAAATTCAACAAATGTTTGCACAGGCACATGTCTGTCTTCACACATTTAATTATCCGGGGGATTTTATTGCTTTGATTGAAGAAACTGATTTTGAAAAACAGAATTATATTTTTAAACTCTTTGCAAAAGAACATTTCGATATTTTAGATATTGCAGTTGGAAAACCGACATCACTCTTCCAGCTCCATATCTCCTATCGATCTGCTGAAACTGCTTTGCACAGCCTTATAATTTCATCTGAACACTATGTTATTTTTGATGATTTGACACTTGAACTGATTCTTTCTACGATCACACCGGAAAATCAGAAAGAATTTTTAGCCAAGACAATCGCCCCGCTCAATGAACAAGAACTGCACCTGCTGGAAGTTTATTTTTCTGAAGAAATGTCCCTTGCCGCCACAAGCGAACGACTCTTTCTCCATAAAAATACATTGCAGTATAAATTGAATGCGATTCAAAAGAAATGTTCACTGAATCCGAGGAAATTTCAGGATGCGGTGCTGCTTTATCTGGCTGGGAAGATTAAATAACCGTACAACTTGATTTTAGCAGGGGTAAAAATATACCCCTGCGCAATCTTGCGCTTTCATCTCGGTAATTGAATTGCCGAGGATTCCCGCTTATTGTCCTAAAGCTGGCATAAATACCATATTGACTGGATTTCAGACTGTTGATTACTGTAATCAAGCCGAACAACGGATTGTTCTTCTAATGTCTATTCAGTGACCGCTTTATTCTGGAATAGAGCTGTTAAGCTCCGCAATATGCAATTTACTATATATATCCATTTTCCAAAACAATGTAATGAATTTATATAAACAAAAAAGCCAACCATCTGTATGGTTGACTTTTTTGTTTATCATAATATTTATTTTTGTATAGCACCACAACCAGTACAATATTTATAAGGTTTAACATCTTGAACCCATGTTTTTCCGGTTTCTTTGGTTCCTACTGCCTTTTGGACAACTCTATAACTATGTGGACATCCATCTATCGAATGTTGTAACCATGAATCATATGAATTAAATGTAGAACCACAGCCACATACATAAGAGTCTTCATATACGGTTTCAGTATTCGATACATAATGTCCTGATCCTGGATTCTCTACCCAATTATGTGTATGTGTATGTGTAGGTTGTGGCGCTGGCTGGCTGGCATTTCCTGCTGAAGAATTTGAAACATTACTGCTTCCAGAATTACTTGTATTTCCTGCAGATGGTTGTGAAGGCGTTTGTGCAGGCTGTGAGGCACTATTCGACGCATTCCCTTGATTATCTTGTGCTGCATTTGTATCATTCGTATTTGCCACATTATCGTCCGTTACAGGCGTCTCTATTTTAGGTATCGATTCGTTATTATCTTTCCAAACATTTTCTCCCTTATTAGCCAATTCTTGTCCCGTCTTTTCGTCTACTACTTCAACATCTTTTTTTATCTCAACATCTTTAATTTCATCTGAATTACCTGTTTTTCCAGAATTATCTTTAGATGATGAAGCAGTTTTTACATCATCCGTTTTATTCTCTGTATCTTTTTTGCCTTCTTCTGATTTATCTTCTTTTTCCGTCTTAGAATCTTCTTTTGTGCTATTATCTACACTGGTTTTATTTTTATCCTCCACAGCAGATGATACAGTGTCTGTTTTCTCTCCATTATTATCTTTTGGAGTCTGCTCCTTTGAATCATCGCTTGATGTATCATCCGCAGAAGCCTTTTTGTCAGTATTGTCTTTATTTTCATTTTTTTCTTCTTTTGCTTTTTCCATATAGGTTTGCAATTTAGGAACATCAACTTTTACAGTATATTTGATCTGGTATTTCCCAGTTTCTGCAATCTTAACCGGACTAGCATCCACTACTATATCTTTTACGACATCTTTATCATATTCAATCCCATACATATAATCAATGTCTTTTGCATTCTGCAGAACATAATGATTTTCTAATCCTGATACAACAGATTCAATATCCGTTTCGGTTACTTGAATATTGTCTTTTACTTTTTTTTCTGCAGAATTTTCATTTTTTTCAGCACAGCCACAGATACTTCCTACTATTATAGAGGTAATTGTACATACAGCCAGCATACTCTTTATTAAACTTTTCTTCATATTCTTGTTCCTCCTTAAAGTCAAATTGATTTATTTACATTCCTTACACTTTATTGATGCCCACCAATAAAATGCATTTCATTTATCCAGGTACAAATATGTATGCATATTGCATAGTCTTTGTAATTATCTTAAGTATACTCATTTCATTTTAAGATCTCGTTTTTTGTGAACCCACATACCATTCGATAGTATGCGAATCTATTGTTTCTTCTGTAGATACAAAATACTTTCGTGTCCACAAGCTTGTCATAGCAGATAATTCCTCAAACTCCTCTCTTATTTTTTTTGAAGTAGACGTTTTGATATATGCCACAATCTCTGGTATATGCATGGAAGGTAGTGTACTCACACATATATACACATATTCCTTTTTACATTCCAAATGTAAGATTTCAATTTGATTCTCTGCACATTTTTGCTGAATAAGTTTTTCAGTTTCTTCTGTTACACCTGGAATATCAAATATTTTTCGCCTATATCTTGTACAAAAAATGAAATGATATTTAATCTTGGATACGGTCGTTTTTGTTTTTTTATACTCGTTTTCCATGTATTTACTATATCACACTTTGTATCTGTTGAACACCTCAACAGATACATTTTTATTATTTTTTTATATTTTATATTTTTATTTTTCACAAAAATATATCGTACACACTACTAGAATGTGTACGATATATTTTCACGTTTTTATTTATGTCTTACTTTTCTGATACCATATATACAACTAATTATAAATAAGCATAATGCAAATAACAAATAAACTGCATTTTGATCACTTGTTTTTACAGTACCACCCGTTGATGTATTACCTTTTGGATTATTAGAAGTTGGACTTCCTGGTTCCTCAAATTTTACTGATTGCCCTTCATCATTTATATCTTGATGTTCTGCAACAATATCTGATGTTCCAGTTTCTTCGTTTTCTAATGTCAATGTTTCAAATACAACAACTGTTTTATCTTTTAAATCTGAAGCATTAAATGTAAACGAAACATCTACATATCCAGAAGATGCAGTAGGGGTAAATGCAGCCTCGCTAGTTACCTGTGATTCTCCTATTAATAATGGCTCTTTTGTATCTTTATCCATTATTACTCCTGTTGCCTTATAGGATAAGCCTGGAATCAGATTATCAAACCGTACAGAATCCTTTATTGTTACTTCATCACCAATTTTTGCTATATGTGATTGTGTTTTTGTATCAACAGCTGTGGTTTGAATTTTCGGTGCATGTACAGTTTGTCCTTCATCGGAAATATCCTGATGCTCACCTACAAGAACTTTTTCTTCTTCATTATCTGTTGTCTTTACCAAATAGCATTCTTCAAAAACTACAAACGAAGTTCCTTCAAGTCCAGTTCCATCAAAATCAAATGTTATGTCAATACTTCCACTTGATGAATCAGGTGTAAATTCCTTTTCACTGACAATTTCTTTTGCTTCATCACTTAATGCAAGTTCATTTTTAATCTCTGTAATACTGTCATCCAATACATAAACGTCTGTGTCTTCTGATGAAGTATATAAAGAACTGCAAGATTCACTCTGCATAAGTAAAGTTGCTTCTTCTTCAGCTATAGTATAGGTCACATTTGCATTATCTACATTTGTCAATTTTGCTTCTGTTTCCGATATATTATCAAGAGAATATAATCCGCTTTCTATACTCAAACTATCATCTTTGTATTCTTTCATTAAAAGATATACAACTCCGCCTGATAAATGATATGTTTTTGCTTCATTTGGAATATTTGTTTTATTTTCCCAAACTTTAGCTTTAATCAAATTACCAGTCTTCTGATCAACAATTCTTCCTACCATAACATAATTTTTATTCGGAATAAGTCCATCAAAAGTAACATTGTCTTTTATAGAAATATGATTATCAGCCATTGTTATATGCTGATTTGTCTCTTGATCTATTGCTGTTGTACCAATTTTAGGGAATGATACACTCTGTTGCTCGTCATTAATATCCTCATGCGACCCAATAGATATTTTATTGAATCTTAAATCTTCAAACGCAACTACTGTTTTTCCAGCAAGAGCACTCGCATCAAATTCAAATTCTATTTCTACTGTTCCAGAAGATTTATCCGGTGTAAATGATGTTTTTCCTGTTACTTCTTTTCCATCAACTAACAATGGTTCTCCTGTCTCACGAATATACAATTTGCCCAAAATTTCATAGCTCTTTCCAGGAATCAATGAATCATAAAATACAGAATCAATTATTTTTGTCTTTTTATCAGGTGATGCTACATGTTCACCAGTCACTGCATCTTTTGCTTCAGTTTGAATCTTAGGGAAATTAACTGTTTGGTTTTTATCATTTATATCCTCGTGTGATGCAATTGATATGTCGTTTTGTAATAAATCCTCAAAAACAACTGTACTCTGTCCAGCAAGTTCACTTGCATCGAACTGGAATGTAACATCTACAGTACCACTAAATTTTTTTGGTACAAAAGTTATTTTTCTTGTAACTGGTTGCTTATTCTCTGAGTATATGTATTCAGGATTGTCAACATCTATAATTTTGCCATTGTCAATATATACATAGGTATCTTTATCATAAGTATTTTTATCGGAGATTACAGATTTGGATAATTCAATAGCTTTTTCATCACTACCTACTAACTTATACTTCTCTCCTACCTTTTGATATATACCTTCTGCAATACCCTTCTCGTTAGATTCAACATACACATAATCACCGGAAGTAAGAAGCGTTAAATTCTGGTCTGTACCTGGTAATAAGGCGCCAATAACAACTTTCGCTTGTAATGTATCCTGTGTCTCTTTTGAAATTACACGTCCAAATAAATCATAGGATTCTCCAGGATTTAAATTATCAAAAGATACATGATCAACTAATGTCACTAATCCATCTGCTTTTGCCAAGTGATCGTTTGTTTCACTATCTTGTGCATTTGTTTTAATTGCAGGAAAATCAATAGACTGATTTTTATCATTGATGTCAGCATGTACTGCTATCTGAATTTTATTGTATTCGAGACTTTCAAATGCAACTACTGTTTTTCCTTCTAATGCACTTCCGTCAAATTCAAATTCAACTTCCACACTACCATCCGGTTCGGTAGGAGTAAACTTTTTAGTAGATACTATCATTTCGCCATTTACTTTCAACGGCTCTTTTGTATCTTTTCGAACTAAATGTGCATTTAGTTCATATTCTTTGTTCGGAATTAAACCAGTATAGCTGACTTCATCAATAATTTTTACTTTTTCATCCGCCTTGGAAATGTTAGTACCTGTTTCACTATCTTTGGCATTAGTTTTTATTTCTGGAAAAGTAATGGATTGTCCTTCATCTTTTAAATCCTCATGTTTAGCATATACTTTCCCGTCTTTTGTTAATTTTTCAAATACAACTGTCTTTTTTCCGGCAAGATTGCTACCATCAAATTCAAAAACCACATCAACTGTTCCACTTGTTGATTCAGCTTTGAATTCCTTTTCGGCTGTAATTTCATTACCATTACAGTCTTTTAAAATTTTTCCAGTATCCTGATCCATAAGCCTTGCCTTTAAAAGATAAGTTTCATTTTTCTTTACATTTTCAAATGAAACAGTATCATATAATTTAACTTTTCCATCTGCCATTGAAATATTAGTTTCAGTCTTTGAGTCTTTGGCTGTTGTATGAATAGATGGGAAATGTATGGTCTGTTGTTCGCTATTGATATCTTTATGATCTGTTATAAAAACGTCTCCAAGATAACATTCCTCAAATACTGTTACATTCGTTAAATCCAGACCTCTTGCATCAAATGTAAATTCTACTTCGACACTGCCTTCTGCAGTCTTTGGCTTAAAATCTTTTGTTGCAGTAATTGGATTACCATTTTGATCAAGCAATGGCTCCTTTGTTTTCTGATTCATCAAAATACCATTTATTGTATAGGTTTTTGATTTTTTTAATCCAGTATAAGATACGTTGTCAATAATAGTTACTGATCCATCTGGATTAGCATAATGGCTATTTGTAGCTGCATCTTTGGCATTTGTCGTGATAGTAACATCAGGGTTTTCAATTGTTCCCATGTCAACAGTGTAATTATCACGACTTATTTTTATCTTACCTTTATATAATGCCTTATCACTGTTTGCATCACATTTTAACTCTTCAATTGTATATGTGTCATAAGGCAATGCTCCATAATCGTCATTAACATCTACTATTTTATTTTCTCCATTTTCGGTATATTGTCCAAACCATAAACCAGAATTTACATTTCCTCCGTTCGTATCTTGTGAATGTGGATTAAACTTTGAGGAACTGCTATAATATCCATTTTCATCTGTTACAAATGTATAACTTTCACCCGTTGTATCAGATGTAATTCTAAATGGAATATTTGCCATAGCTTCTTTTGTTTCTTCATCCTTTTTAGTAAATTCAAAGTCTCCTCTAGATACATAATCAGATACTATATATTCATTTCCACCTTCAAGTCTACCAATATCATCTGTTAAAGTTATTTTAGATACATACGGTCCTGTTACTTTTTCAGATGTTCCATCAGTTTTGGTTAAATATTTATTTTCTAATTTGTAACCAGAAGGTGCTTTTGTTTCCTCTACACTAATTGTGCCAAGAGGAATTATAACACTATGACCTTGTGTATAGTAAAAATCATCTCCACTAACTTTAAATCTGTCATCCAATCCTGCCACATAAACTGTCGAGCCATCTGTTTTGCTCATTTTGATTGTTTTTACAATCCAAGTTCTTGTAGGCTTTTCTGGCAACGTATTCTCATCGTAATATCCATCATAATAATTAATAGTAAATTGTGCATCCGCTAAAGAAGCAGCACCTAAAAATATACCATTTTTCCCAGTTTCTGCATCTATTTTACTCAGAAGTATAGTCATTGGGTCATTACCTGGCTGATCCGAAACAGATACCGTTGTTGTTTGACCGGATGATACAGAAAAGGAATCAGTATTTACACTTAAAACATATCCTTTCGGCGCAGTAATTTCCTTTAAATAATATGTGCCAATTGGCAATTCTACTACCTGTGATACACCATTTTCATCTGTTGTAAATGTACCAACCTGTATTGTACATCCTGCATCTGAATAAATTGCATACTGTGCACCTGCCAATGAATAACAATTATTACCATTCGTTACATTAGGCATAGAAGATGATTTCTTTAATTGCGCCTTCCCGTTATAATCTCTATGGATAGATGTCGTTCCACTTACTCTCTGATAACCTTTACCTTTATCTCCAGGCTTATAATTTCCGTCTGTAGAATCTTCTAATGCTGTGCAAAATGCCTGTCCTGTAACTGTTCCTGAAGACTTATCTACAGATGTTACAGTAAATACATATGAAAATTCTTGACCGGCAACTGGCGCTGCCGCATAATGATCAGCACACCCACTAACAGAAGAGGTTCCACCTAAAATACCACTTGAATAATTCATAGTTACGCTATGAACTGTATGACCGTCTCCTCCATCTACATAACCAACAGAACAATAACCACTAAATTTATCTCCTACTTCTGGTTGTGCTTCGCTTGCCCGTGCCTGTAAACTTTGCGCTGCAACTGCAAATTCATCGGTATCATCACCAAAACTTACAGTAACAACTTTTTTCTGATTTTCTAACAACGAAATGTCACGGCACGTCTTTTTTGCATATACAACACTTGGCGCATCTATTTCAATGCCATCCTCTGTTGTCATATTTATACTGATATTAGTTTTCTTTTTTGATTTAGCTGTTAAGTTAATAGCTGTCTTCTTAGGGAATGTCAAAGTTTTAGATCCTTTATTGAAAACAACTTTTTTGTCATCTGCACCAATTAAAGTCACTTCTCCAGATCCAACAATTTTAAATTCTACATCCTCTGTCTCTTCCGTTGTATCGGAAGATTCAATTTCTGTAATACCAGAATTATCAGAAGCTTTTTCAAATTTGCCTTTGATTTTTACATCATCTGTTGGCATTTTAAATGTAATTTTATTCCCTTCAACATTTGTATCTACTTTCTCTTTATCAGTTTTTACAGATACAGAAGCAAGTGAATATCCAGAGTCCGGTAAAGCCATTAATTCTACTTCTTCACCATCAGAATATTCCTTTGATGTATCAGTTGTATCAGCGAACTGAATACTTCCATTTTCTGATTTTTCAATCGAAGCTTGATAGGAAATCGCTGTAGCTCCTGTTTCTTCAGCATTAACAGTAGTTGTAGATAATGCTGGAGCAACTGCAAGGCACGTAACAAGTAACGCTGCAAAGCTTTTCTTTAACATACTTTTCAACTTTTTCATATGTCTATTCTCCTTTTGTGTGCTTTTTTTTCAAAAGGTAAATACTTGAAGCAATCAATGCTACAATGGCTACAATCAAAACAATAGCCATTACATCAGAAGTTTGAACACCTCCACTTTGAGAATTTGCCGCGCCTTCTTCAGTAGCCGAAGCAGCACCCTCATTCTTTATAGTGATATTTTCTGTTACAACAGGTGTTTTATCATCAGCATATTTAAACTCTACTTTGTAAATTTTGGTACTAGCCGTATACCCTTCAGGAGCAGATTCTTGGGAAACAAAATATGTACGTTTCGTGTTCATTTCTCCGTTAGCATAAACACCTATTTCCACATCAGACGTTGAAACTTTTCCATCCTCATTTGTAGTTATTGTTTCTAACGCTTCACTTTGATTATAAAGTTCCTTATCTGTTAGCTTTCCTTCACTGTTCTCTCCTGTGGAAGCTGTGCTTGGTGCAACCTTTAAGATGAATTTTCCGTTTGCGATTGGTTTATCGTTAGAATCCTTCAGGGTAATATCAACATGACCTTTTACTCGTGAATTTTCTACTGAAATTTTATTACCATCTGCGCTGTTTGAAATATTAACAATACTATCCTCAGCTTTAACGTATCCCTCCGGAGTTTTAGTTTGTGATAATGTATACTCTCCAGGTTTAATTTTTGTTATTTTCTGTATTACATCAGTTGTTGTAATATTAATACTATTTCCATCACTTGATGTAAGTTTAAATTCTGCGCCACTGATAGTTGCTCCATCTGTTGCATCAACATCCAAAAAATCAAGACTGATTGGATCGACTTTAATTGCTATTTGCATTCCTTCTCTAGCAGTAAATTCAAAAGGCTCTTGTGATACATATTCAGATGGAATTTTTTCTGTTAAAGTATATTTAGCGCCATCGGTCAGACCTTGAACAACTTCATAGCTTTCACCGGAATTCCAATTGGCTACTTCTTCTCCATTTTCATTTTTGATAGACATTGCAATTCCCTGTAATGGAGAACCCGTACTTGTATCTATAATCGAAACATTTACGCTTACAGATCCTTCACTGCTTGCTTTTGTTTCATCTGCAGTTAAAGTTGCAACATCTTGATAGTACTCTTTTTGTGAATCAGTATTTGCAATTGTTACACCTTCTGGCACTTGCTTTTCTTCTTCAGTAATGCTTACTGAATCTTTTCCATTAGAAGTATGTTGATAAACAACTACACTACTTACTCCTTTTTTTACAGTAAACATATGGGGAATAAGATCTTTTTCATATTGTGATGGAACATTTTCTTCCACTACAAAATAAGTCCCGTCATTAAGATCTTCACTCAATACAACACCTGTTTCAGATGTTGTTCCTCTTCCAACAAGTTCCATAGGTTCGAAATCTGGTGCATCATATGCATATACAGCAAATGTAATTCCTGCAATACCTTCTTTAGATGCAATCGACTTCACAATGACATTTCCAGGACTAGATTCATCTGCAAATGCAAATGTTCTTGGAAAGCATGTAACCGTCAAAAGAACGGCTAAAATAAATATTCCCATTCTTTTCAAACAGTTTTTCATTTTTCTCATCCTCCTTTTATTAGTTAAATATCGACTCATTTCAATATAATAATCGCAAACAGCAAATGTTGATTGCCATTAAATAAAATTAGTCATATTTACTCACTATTAATAATAATAATAACACTTTTCCTTTTTGTTTACAACTTTATTAGTTATTTTAAATTTATATTTATTAATAGTAATTTTACAAATTATTATAATTATCTTACAGAAAAACAGGAGTGAATTTATCATTCACTCCTGTTTTAATTTATTTTTTTCTTTTTTTCGGCTTGGTCAACAAATAATCAATTAACATATAAATTATAATTCCAACTATTATTATTCCAAATATAATAATTAATGGATATTTATTCTGTACAGCCTGTAATGTGATTGTATCGACATGATTAAGCATCTGCATTCATTCCAATCCATATTTTTCGGATACATTCCGTTCTTAATTTATTTATAATTACTTCTTCCATTTTTACATTTAATAAAACAGCACATTGTTTTTTGAATTCATCCTGTGTAATCATATGCTTATCGTTTCGTAAAATCAATTCACACAATGCATTTAAATTTTCATCAATCTTGTTAAAGCAAATCGGATCATCTGGTTGTTTTAATGTCTCTATCTCAGCTTTTCTTTTTGCTTCTTCTTCCTGTTTTTTCTTCATTTCTGCTCTTGTTATTAGAACATATGCTAAAAATTCAATACAATATGGTCGATCTTTTTTTAATACCTTTTGTAATTCATATTTAAATATATTTGCATCTGTATTTTCATAAGTATTTTCTAGTGATACAGAACTATTTTCATAACTTTTTAATGCCTCAATACCTGATTTCACAATTAAGTCTGGGATTTTTTTTGCTGCTTCTTCAATTTCTTCACACATAGGTATAAAATTAGGCCCATGAGGAATAAACATATTACTTCCTTTTGGTCTTACACGTACAAACGGATACTCTTTATCATTTCCTTCAATATAATAATTATCATTATTTTGAATGATCGAAGCATAAACCTCTTCACATAACGGAGTTTTTTCACCTGTTTGAAGATCATTTTGCTCGCCAATAACTGCAACCTTCACTACTACACCGTTTACTTCCTTTTGCTCCATTTCTCCCCATTCATTCATATTTTTTACATTATAAACTTTCATCTAATTTTCTCCTTCCGAAAACCATTATTGTTATTAACATTATTATATATTGAATCTATAGTTTTGTAAATGTTTGTTATATGCTTCTCATTATATAATTTTGCTAATATTATTTATAATTTGAATACAGGTTTAATACTATATATAATTTATATTTTTATTCTATTTTATAATTTATATCTTCTCCTAGTGTCTTAATAAATAATTCTTCTTGCTTTTTTTTCGAAGCATGAACGACCTTTTGCCAATGTCTATCCTTATATCGATATCCATATTTCATTAAAACTTTTTTTACTGGGTAAGTATTTCCAGTTAATATCAGCAAATAGCACGCATCAAAGGATAAATCCACAATCTTACCAATTTTTATAATCGCATATGGATCAATTTTTAGAAATTCCTTTTCATCATTTTCAGCTTGTTTCTTTTTCATATCTTTTTCCCAGATACGTTCTCTTGTGCTATAGTGATAGTTTTTTTGGAGTAGTAAACTTTTTATTTTATATCCATTTTCCACGGTTATTGTACAATTATCTTTATTAATATCTAAATCTGCTCTATACTTTGCGTAGATTGGGCCAGCTTTTTTTTTGATAAGTTCAATATCCTTATAATTGCATTTTGAAAGTTCATTTTCTTTTATGTAACCTATCAAAATAGCTGACGTGACTAACTTATGATACACTATATAAAAATACTCATCATGTGACGCATCTTTACTAGTCCCATAAGCAATATGATGAGCTAACATATGTATAGATGATAGTAATATCTCAATAACAGGTCTATCCAAATTATACAAAGTCAATGTTCTATCCTTAAAAGAATAATATTCTTCTTTTTTATATTCTTTTATTGAATATTTTACATAAAATTGTTCTATTGGATTAGAAGGATAGCTTTTTTTCGCTATATGAAGCAAAACTTTGTGAAGTTTATATTCAGTCACATTTATCACCTCACTTTATTCATTGGCATTCTCCGTATCCATGATCTTTTCTTTACTATTAGAATTTTCAGTATTTCTTACATTTAATATTCCGTCTGGTTCTCCTAATGTAATACGATATTCTGAAAGTGTTTTTGGCAATTCAAAAAAAATACAAATCTTATTGTTTTGATAATCTGTACTCAATGTATAAATTTGACTATCCACAAATTCAGCATTTTTATCACATATACTTATTGGTATAGATGGCGGAACAGTTGTCATATCATATCCTAAAGTAAGATAATCAATTGTTGCCATATGCCATTCATATCCAGACTGAGGCTTATCAAGTGTCTTATAGATTGTGTTTTTAATCTCTTTCTTAATTTCAACCTCTGCATCTTCGCCAGATAATAAATCTGTAACTCTTCCTGCAATATCAACCTCTTCTACATTTTGTCCTTTATTGATGACCTTGAAGTATCCATATTCATTAAGATTAACAATTGGATCCGATAATATATCATACTGTTCTGCATAATTGATTGAAGAAGAACCTTCTATTTTTTCATTTGGATTAACCGCTTCATCGTAATTCTGATAATCAGCAGATAGAGCAATGTAATTTGCTACTTCCATCGCTTTGTCTTTTTTTTCGACAGATTCATTAATCCCGGCAAACGCAAAATAGCTTTGTTGTCCGTTTTGAAAAATTGAAAAATACCCCGTGAAATTAGCATATAACATATCATTTAACATTACTTCTGCATTGCAGCTGTAAACTTCTTTTTTTGTATCATGGTAATCACCGGACGCAATTAATTCTTTTGATACAATTCTGATTCCTGTTAATCGTTCGAATTCATTGCAGTTATAGGTCATATCATTTAATTTTGTAATATTCATGTGTTGAATATTAACAATGTACTTATCAAATGTAAAAAATGTCTGTCCTTCATCTGTAACAAAATTATAAGCACTTGTATCATCTTCAAGTTCATCCAGATTTTTTACAGTGTTAGATTGATACCATTCCGACGGAATCTTGATATATGCCTGATTTACAGTGACAGTTTCATATCCATCTCTAGACTCAGATATAAAAGGATCTGAACCCTGCGCTTTAGCAACACCGGAAATATTTAAAATCACACAAACACCTAATACAACAATAGCAATCATTATAATGGCCGTCTTTAATTTTTTCATGAGTTCAAAATAGGTCTACAATATCCACTAAGTGAAAAATATACTGATGATTACTTGTATATTTATGACCTGCTCTCTCCTTTCTTCTATTCTATTACAGAAACACCATCACTACTTTCATCGTCTGAAGTTGTAGCCTGTCCATCCGGCACATATGCTTTTTCAGCCTGTTGAGTTGCTTCTTGCGCTGCTTCTTGTGATGCTTGGTCCGCCTGCTGTTGCTCTGCTTCTTTTTGAACTTCCGCCGTTGAACGTCCATATTCTGCCTTCGGATTAATATCACCCATATTCTTTCCGGTGCATATAATTCGATATGTTCCTTTCTTAATTGGTTGTAATGTAACTGTATAGGTAGTCTCACTATAATCTTCTTTTGCAAATGGATATTCATTTCCGTCCGGATCATACAGAACAGCTTTTTCTAATTCCATTTCCGTAGTAACAGCAAAAGAGATTTTCGCAGATTCATAATCCTGATCCACTTCAAACTTTGTTTCTGTATTCTTTCCAGAAAGTGTATCATCCAGTGCACGGCTTGTAAGTTCAAATTCATTGGATACATTATAATCATATTCAGCAAGGTCTCCGGCATCTACTTTTAAATCTGATATATAGCGTATTACACCTATCCCATTTACAAGATAATATCCTGTCTTTAAATTTTCTGGAAGAGGAATTTCTACATATCCTTTTTTTGTGGATTTAGTTTCTTTCACTTCAAAAACTTCTGATGACTGATAAATGTGTGTGTCTGCTTTAATTTTCGTTTCGCTATATACACTGCCTGCATATACACCAAAATTGTATGCTTTATCTTTTTGTAAATCTTTTATCGTACCAGCTGCAGTTATATCAATGTTTTCTGAATCATCCATCTTTGCAATTCCCAGAGATGTATATTGGTCTTTCACATTTTTTACTACTTTTCCTGCTGATGATTTGCTTTTTACATCACTTTCTGTCTTAAAATCGTATGTCTTTGCTTGTTCATTATATTGCAAAGAACGGATACCAATTGTATAGCCCAAATCTTTATATCTCTCAAATATGAAATCAGAAGGTATTTTGCCATCAGACTTATAGACAAGTATTTCATTTTTATACAGTGTAGGAATCAAGTCATCTTCTTCATCCCCATATGTCCATAAAATTCTTGTCGAATCAGCCGTTGTAGAGTATTTGTTAAAATTACCATCTGGTTTATATAACGTATAAAAATTGGTCCCATCTTTGATATAGTAAGTATCATTTGCCAAGGTATCTACGGTATATTTTTTTGATGTTTCAGGTACATCCTTTTCTTTAAAGATTTTTTCTTTACATCCTGTTGCATTAATTGCAATCATAGCAATTAATGCAACAATAATTATTTTCTTTTTCATTTGCAAGTATCCTCATTAATTAATAATGTGAATCAGGTGACCATGTACCTTGTATTCTTTTTCATCACGACCATCAATTTCAAAAAATACCCTCTCGCCTACACCTGGATTTGGGAATTCTCTGGATGCGCCACATAGAACTGTAACATCATAGGTTTCAATATTTACAAAGATTCCTGATTCGTTGACAGCTGCAACGGAACCAGCAAAACGAGAACCAATTTCAAGCTTATCAAAATGTTTTTTCATTGGATTTGGTGATGCTTCTTTTATACTACACTTAAAAGTAATCGAATACTTTTTATCTCCCTTATCTTCCACATTTAAAGTTGTGATTTTCACAAGTACCTCTTTTTTCCCTTTTAATTCCTCTCTTACATCTGCAATTCTCTTGTATGTTACATCTTCCTGTTTTAAGACTTTTTCCATACCACATACTTCAACGCAAACCTGAGTCATAGTTTTATAACAAATTCTAGCCGGAACAATAACTCCTTCACTTATAATTGGCTTTCGATTTCCATGTGGAAGGAAATATGTAAATGCTTTTCGATTCATAGCATCTACCCGATTTCCAAGTGCATAACCTGTTTCAAAGACTTTAGTTATCGTAAAATCAACAATAGAATCAATACGCAGATTTAATCTTGCACGAACACGTCCATCATTTTTTGCGAGTTCTGGATTTCTTGCATAACGTGTATCAAATTGAGTAATCGGAATTTTGATCTCAAAATTTTCTCCGTATGGAACGCATACATAACGACGTACTGTTCCATCTGACCCTTCTTCCTCCGCTATACGGACCACTTTTCCTGTTAAGATACGTTTTGACTTTTCAGCACCTATTAAATCCGTATATTCTTTCCATCTAATATCTGCATCTGTTTCAAAATCTTCATAACCTTCAAGTGGTATGATTCTACCCTCCGAATATATTTCTCTCTTTTCTTCAATGGATGCACTTTCATATCCTCTTGAACGCTGTCTTGCTCTAATATTGGCAACAGCTTTTGCCTCTCTTTGTTCCAGTTCCATGGCTGTACGTTCAGCTTCTTTTTCATCAACTTCACTCTCGTCAAATTCTAAGCTGTTGTCTTCTTCTTTTTCCTCGTCAACAACTTCCAAATCATCCCTTACTTCTTCATTTAAATTTGTTTCATTTTCCATCTCATGTTCTCCTTTAAAAATCACTTATATTCGTTTTTGAGTTTCTACGCGGAAGGTAAGCCGCTTCATCTATATTAAGAGCTGCTTCATCAGGCTCTTGTTTTTTTACCTTTTTCTGTTTCTTTTTTTCTATCTTATCTACGTTTTGTTGTGCTTGAGAAATCATCCATTTGAATTTCTCTTCATCATCACCACTTGTCGAACTTTCAAACTCTTCATTTTTCCTATTTTTTTTCTGTACCGGATAGTTACTACTCACATTTAAAGCATCATCTTGTAATTGTCTCCACTTTGGAATATGTTCATCAGCCTGCACTTGAACAATTTCTTTATCCATAAAATGCATCGTTCTGTCAAAACGCTTTAATTTAATTGGTTTTTGTCCAGATACTTTTATGATGATCCACCCTTCCATATCCTCATCCATTCGCTCAATTTCATCTTTATTCATAAGATTCCTACGGGACGTTCCTTCCCGTTCAGAAAAATCATGAATAGGCTTTTCTGGAATGATTGTATTTCTATTATGTGATGTCTGAGTTGTATCCGCTGTTGCAACTCCTAGCATTTCCTCCACCGCTGCAAGTGTTGTTGGTTCTGTTGAACCTAAAAAAATAAAAACTGCTGCTGCTGATATAATGGATGTCGTAGACTCTCCATAGCTTTCAATAAATCCTTGGTAATCTTGAAATAAAATTGTAATGTTAATGCCTCTGCTTCGAACAGTATTGATTTTCTTTTTAAAATCTGGTATTTTTGCAATATTCGGAAATTCGTCTAAAATAAAATTTACCTCAACCGGAAGTTTCTTTTCTTTTTGCCTGTCTGCATATTGCACAAGATATATAAATAAAAAGGAAAAGAACATACCTTGAACTACATCCAATGTTGATGTCTGGTCAGAAGAACACATATAATAAATACATTTTTCTCTTCCTGGTAAAGTTAAATCCATTTCATCTTCTGAAATAATTTTTTGTACATTTGGATCCCCAAAAATTCCAAGTACTGTAAATAGCCCGAATACAGCAGATGCTTTTACTTTGTCATCATCGTTATTTGCAAACGCCATTCCAGATGATTTCGCAGGGTGATTTTCAGGTAATGCCTCAAACAACATACTAATTACTGATGCTGATTTTGTACACATGCGATATACACCAGTCATACTTCGTTCATAATTGGGATCATCTCCAGAATCACAATATAAAATTATAGCCTCTAATAAATTTTTTGTTACGTCATTCCAGAATCCGGTATCGTCCTTTCTTAAATTGTCCATCATAACTTGTACTAAGATTCGCGCCATCAAGATATCGCCTTTAACCATTGCGACAAAATTGCAACCATCAGATGCTTGAGGAGTAATTGTATTAATTAATTTTACTGTATATCCATGCGCCTTTGCGACCTCGCTTGTCATACTATAAAGCTCACCTTTTGGATCTGTGCATATCACAGATTCACCTCTCCGGATAGCTTGAAAAATATTGGGAATGGAAAACCCTCTGGATTTTCCAGAACCATTCTGCCCTACAATTACACAATGGTTATTTCTATGCCATCTTGCTGGAGGGTTATATGCATATACTAATTTCCCATCTTCTGATGTGCCTACAATTGGCAATGTAACATGCTTCAATGTACTGATTTGAAACACCTTTTCCTGTTGTTCTGGTGGCATCCAGGCCGCTGATCCAAAATCTGTTCTCTCAGAAATATCAAATCCTGCATTATCACTTACAAGATTTCCTTTATTTCTTAAAAATAAAACTGAAAGGAATATAAGTATTAACAACGAAAAAATGATTGCAGTAGATACATGCTTTGTTAATCCAATTGCAATTAATTGAAAAAATGTTTTCCGTTTATAATTAATATCAAATATCATTTTCGCTGATTCTAACAAATAACCATTGAGCAATGAACCTATTATGATAGAAACAACTAAAAACACTGCAAGTAAGATTTTATTTTCTTCAATGATAGCAATTTTACGTTTTATTTTATCTTTTGTACGATTATCCATTTATTCCTCACGCCCCTCACTCCATCCATATGCATGCACAACTTGTTCTACTGTGTAAGAATATATTTCGCAATTTTCTGTACATAACTTCTTTATTGTCTCTACTTGGAAATCAAAACATATGATACGAAAAATACAATCGCTTCCATTACTGGCAAAGTAATTAGCCATTTCTATAAAACGCTTTAATTTCCGAGCTTCACAATCTAAGAACGATAAGATAAAGTTACCATCTTCATCTATTCCATCACAATCAACAGTCGTTGTTTCAAATTCACGTTCTGATTTTTTTATTGGAAGGTATTTGAGACGATTTCTATCATGAAAAAGCATTTTACATATTTCCTGCCCCTTTCTGTTATAAGGAAGGCAAAAAAATTCATCATAGGTATCATCTATCGAAAACAGCATTCTCTGATACTTATACTTGCCAGAATCATCATTTTCATCATTGTGAAATATTCTTTCTAATAATCCATACTGTTCCAGTACAAGTACGCATTTATTAATGCTTAACGCATATTTCCCATGATTTCCTCTGTTTACAGCTACCTCCATATGGATTCGAAATTTTCTTTCTACATCCTGTGATGTCTTGGGAACTGTAACGTCTAAAAAATAGACCATATACATATCATGAAAATAAACAATACACCCCAAACTTCTTGCCGAAATGCGTTTTTCTTCATCAGACATAAAATTCTTTATATCTGAACTTAAGTAATATGCAATTTCATTTCCGGTTAAAAACGACTTTCTAAGATTTGGTTTATTCTTTGAACCATCTGAATAAACATATATTCCAGCGCCTTGGAAAAATGCTGCGCTTTTTCCTACACGTATATTTCTATCTCTTCTGGTCTGTTTTGTTATATTGGAAAAATTAACCTTTCGTGTTTCTGGAACATGATATGTATTATGCACGGCAGAATTGTATACTTCTAATGCCCCTGGGAAAATATATTCACTTAATTCATTATTTCTTCTTCCAAGCTTAATGGTTTTTCCTTTATATAATTTTTCAATCCTAAAATATCCTTTTTCTTCCATTTTTTTTATGGTATTTTGGTTACTTTTTGTTGAACTTCCAAGGACTCGTAAGGCTGAGTATGGTAATTCACCAAGTTCATATATGAGATTAAGCACTTGATTACAAATAGAACCTGGCCGGAATGGATCTTTCGAATTTGCCATTTATCTCTTCCCCTGTTCTTTCTGAAATACTTCTGGAAATGCATGTTCCGGAAGTATCAGTATTCTTGTTTTCGCTTCGTCACTTTTTTTCCCTGATTGAAAGATACTACAAAAATTAGGATTGTCATCTTCTATCAAATATGGTGTAATGATGTCTGTGATATATTTTGTTTCTATATTGTCATAATCTCTCATTTCTTTGTATTGACTGTGTAAATGCTGATACCATATCACAACCTTTTCATTATATCTTTTCTTCCCAGATAAGAGCTTTTGAATAGCAGGAATATAAGCTGCGTAAAAGTATTCTTTTGATTTTTGCGTCTCCTTAATGCGGTGTGGTAATAATCTCGGAATGGTTAATATTAAAGTATCTGGATATTCATTCTCTGCCAATTCAATACAGCTTTCTGTAAGCTCGTATTTTCCTGTTATTTGACGTGAATATTCAATAGGCAATGAATTCCTCGCACACAATGTCAAAGCTTCTGTTTGCCTCAATAACAAGTCATATCGTTCACATATGTAATCTTTCGGAGCACATGTTTCTTCAGCATCTTCAATTAATATCAAGGTATTTGATATTTCTTTTACGTGTTTTCTTATAGTCTTAAGATACTTCATGAAATGACCACCTGTTCAACATAAGTATTTTCATCATCACGCACAATTCTTACACAAATATACGGATAACTGACTTCTGGAAATTCATAATCAAGGACCTCATCCGTCACAATTACAATTGCCTTTACACTTTCCATTACATCCTTTGACCCACATGCAAACAGTCGCTCCTGTAACATTAGCATATTTGTTAAGTCAGCTTTGCACTGTACCCGCATAACATAATACATACACTGATTTTTTTGATATGCAATTAATGTCGGTGCTTTTGTTCTTGTTGCATTTTCAAACACATACTGATAATCTTCTACTTCTTCCGCTTCTGCATTGGCCATCAGGACCCATATTGCTTCCGTAAGTGCTATCGCATTCTTAGGAGGTTTCTCGGTCAAACTCAAATATTTACCATCTATAATCTCATAGATAAAATCCTTACATTTTAATGCTGTAATCGCTGTATTAATTATTTTTTCTGTCCGGTCCAAAATTGTTAAATATTGAAAGACCTGCTTTTTTTCCATAATTTTGAAACTTGTCAAAAGCTCCAATATTTTTTTTTCTGTTTCAGACATGATTTCCATAACTGTTGCTCCTCCCTAGAGTCTTATTTTTTCTTTTTCTCTAGCAACCTTTTTCTTAAGTTGATTGATATCTGTGGAGAAAGTTTCTATTTCTTCCTCTGTTGCTTTAAAATAAATAGATAATCTATCTTTATTCGAAAGCAACATTCCATTACCAGTTTCAAATTGCGTGATTTTTTTCTTTTCTGTATCATTCAGGTTAAGTAACCCCTGAATGTATTTAACAGAGTCATATTCCATTTTTAGCACAATTTTTATTGCAGTATTATTTACAATTTGTTTCCCGTATTTACCATTTTCAAATGAGAAAAAGTCTCCGATATCCTGAGTTGCAATGACACAGGAACCTCCATATCCACGAACAATTTTTACAAGTTCGAAGACAAATTTACAGGAAAAATCATTAATCATCATTTTCCATACCTCATCCATAAATAGCACGCACTCTTCTGTCCGGTTCTGCTTGATAATGTCATAACATATATCTGTAGCAATAAACAGGAATGCCGGATGTAATGATTCTGGAATATCGTTACTGTCAACATCGAAAATAAGATATTTATTTGCTGTATCTACATTTGTCTGACCGTTCATATTTTGACAAGAACCGTTAATAAAAGGCAATAAAACAGACTGTATCGTTTCCATTTTTTTATCGTCTTTAATTTCCTCGTAAAAGTTAGTAAACGTTGGCATTTTCTTTAATTGTCCATCACACATATATATACTGTTATCATCATCTGTTATGCCGAATTTTTTATACATGGATATCAAATAACTGTCTATTTTGCTTTCTTCTATAATAGATAATGTTTCATTTTTCAAAAGTAGTTGCAGAAAGGTTTTTATTTGTCTTAATTTTTTTGTCAACAATGATGATCTTATATAGTTTTCCGTTCCTTCAATCAATGATTCATCTATTATATTTTCTGGACGTATCTCAAAAATATTAATACAGGTTTTCGAACCAGGAGCAAGTTTTATATATTGTCCTCCAAGCTGCTCACACCCCCTGCGATATTCATGTCCTTTCATAGGAAGAACATACATAACTTTGATACCTGTTAATCTCATATGGCGTCCTAATAGCTGCTCCAAGAACGATTTTCCAGCACCACTTGACCCCAGAATCATCATGTTCGCATTGTTAAAGATATGAGTATTAAAAATATTAACCGATACTAATGACCTATTTTCTGTATTTATCCCAAATAATACTCCTTGCGGATCAAAGAGTTCATACTGCGTGAATGGATATGTGCTCGCAATAGATGAAGTCAGGAAATTTCTCGATGCCTTTTTTAAAATGACTTTATTTTTATAGTTTAATGGTAAAATCATTTTTTCTGCATCGGAACACCTGGCAAAACAATCTCCTGTATAGATATCATGATCTCCACGCAAATTTGTTTTTATTACCCCTTTGAGCTTTTTCATTTTTTCATATGTTGTAGCCATTACATCGATTAGAATACAGCTGTCATACAAATCTTCATTTTGATTTCTCATTTTATTTCGTATATACTCCGCTGTTCTATAATCATTAGCGATTGTATCGGCAGATTCATCACCGTCTTTCTTAGACATAAGGCTTGCACTTTTAAATCGCATTCCGTTTTTCAAGCTGTTCAGTTCCTGCTCTCTTGATCTTTTCTTAAAATGAAGGCTTACATCAACAGAGCCACCATAGTTAAGTATTATGTCAATCCAGCCACCAATTACCTGCACTGGGTAGGTAGTCGGGGTAATATACATATAGGTATGATAAATTCCATCAATTACTATAAATTCTGGATTCCGGTCATCTATTCCCCGTGGCATAAAATAATCTTTTACATCTATGAGCGGATTTGTTGTTTCTTGTATTTTCTGTGAGTCATAATAAATTCGATTTATACGTTCTTCAAACGACTCCGAATATATGGATTTTTTATTCAAGTATCGGTACAGCACTTCTGCAAGAAATTTATTTTCATTTTCATGAGGAATTACTCTATTTCCGACTCTATTAAAAACATTTTGCAACTGAAGTACTGTCTCCTCCATTTGCATTGCTATTTCATTTATATCGGAAGAATAATTCCCATCACGTCCTCCTTCGTATTCAAATACTAAAAGACATCTTTTTCTAAGAGAATCCCGGCTGCTTGTAGATTTAATCTTTTTGATATATTTGTTACGTTCATCCAATATTTCAACTGGCTCATAAAAAGTACTTTTCTTTATATTCCCGATCATTTCCGAAGTATCCGTATCCATAGAAGTCAAACATATTTCAAAAGATTGCGGAGCGATTTTAACTAAGGATTTAAAATTGTCAATAATCATATTCTTTTCCTTGGTTGACCGTAAATGATAATTTAATGGCATAATTTCCATTATCTTTATATATCTTTTCCCAAAGACACCATTTTTCAAGATGATCATTCCATACTTAATGTCTTCAATATCCAGCCAATCTTGAACATAAGCTATCTTATCCCTTTTTGAAATTTTTAAATTTTTCTTTTGTCCTCTCATAATATGATGTATACTCTCCTTCAGTTTTTTCATTCGCCTGTTTTTCTCTTAATACGCCATATGTAATATCAGGTCTTCGAAAGACATATATTTTACGATTTATCAAAAAAGACAGATAGCCAATTACAAATGTGATAACACTCTCACCTTTGATTCCAAATGCAAAAAAGGCAAATGTTAACAGGCAGCATAAGACTAACACACTTACTTTTATTTTTATTAAAAAAGGAATCATTAATATTAACCGTCCGACAACCAATGAAGCAATTCCGGCCTCAATCAAATTTTGAACTGCTATATTCATAAAATAAAATTTTCCATTATAGTTTTCTGGTATTATATATTGTTCTAATTTTTCTTCGTCCATTTTAACCTCACTTATAGATCAATCTCATATAACTTTGTATCTCCATGATAATCAACATCAATAAAGTAATTTTCATCCGGAATATATAACTCGTAGGTTTTTATATTGGAAGTAATATCTTCTATCATAATATTCAGCGAATCAATTTCTTTCCCTTCCTGCAAATATCCAGATATATACATAAAATTTTTTATGACCGTAATGAACTGGTCATAATCTTCGATGTTTTCTTTTGTTGACTCTTCCATATCTTGTAAATTTAAATCATATAAAGAAAGATCAACGCCTCCTGCATCTGCTGTTATTACAGATGGAAAATCTGATACTTTTAACTCAGCATTATCTCCTGTTTTTTCTGTCGTTTCCTCTTTTTCTGTACCCTGTGTTTCCGTATTAGCTTCACTATTTTCTTGTGTCCCAGATTCAACTGCAGTCTTGTCTGTGATCATCTCATTTTTCTTTGATGAAGCAGTTAATTGTTTTGGATTAGTGCTTTGATCATCAAAGGACAGAAAGAGAATTCCAATGATGCATGCAATAATCGGAAAAACGAAAAAAATCTTTGATTTCATACCTCACTTTTCTATCCTTTCATATCCGTACTCTCCTGTTGTACTTGTATATGTAACATAAAAATAATAATTGTCTTCTGTTCTAAACTCGAATTTATCAGTCAGAGATGAATAATCATGTAATATTCTATTCGTACAAGATACATACGTGCTCATATTTCCTGTATCATATAGATATTTCTTGATTTCATATGTCACTTTAGACATATCTGGAATTCTATTTTGAAGGTCCTCTGTCATATCCGTAATATCAACATTAACATTTTCTTGAATGTGCTCTTCTTCTGTTTCTTCGCCACCTTCATTTTGTTCAAAAATGTTATCTGTATCTTCTTGGATTGGAGCAACCGTGTCACTTTCTATATCTTTTACATTTACATCATTATCTTTCGTTACTTCTTCTGGCTTTTTTTCTGACATACTTGAAGCGCTATTTGCTGTTTTGCTAGTTTTAGTATTAATATTTTTTTCGGAAATCTTTGTCTTAGAGGAAGAAAAAAATATCAATAGACTACCAATCATAAGTACCAATACACATTTTATGATTATAATATGAGCCTTTTTCATATTCCCTCCATATTTATTCAAAAACAAAATACATTTTTGCTGTTACATTGATTTCTGACGCAAAATCAAAAGTCCGATTATTATATCCTTTATTTACAGCATTATTTTTGTTTGGGTCATTAACATATACTTTTCCATTTGAATCCAATCCAGTCAAAACAATATAATGACCTCCGTTAGTGAAAAGACCTGGGCTCTGTGAGGAAATAACCAATTTTCCACTGCTTAATGCTGTATAAGCCTGACTTCCACCTACCTGTCTTACCGTTGCGTTTAATCCAAAATGAGAAGCTGCAGCTGCAAAGTAGCCCCAACCAGTTCCTTGCCCGCCGACGTAATATCTATTGCCACACCAGGCTACTGCATCAGCCGGCGTAATTTTCTGTCCGGTCAAAGCAGATGCTACCATAGCAAAAGAAGATGGACCACAGCCACATTTAGCAATATTACTGGATCCATAGGAAACATTCGCATAGTCGTTCTGATAATATCTTGGTACATTGTTGTATCCCACTTCAGAGGAACCGTTTAATATATCATCTACATCATCAATAGAAATCGTATCGAACCTATATAAATCATATCTTTCCATTTGATTGATCAGTTTACTTGAATAGGATGGATCTGTTGCCCATGCTGGTGAACCATATTCTCCTGCAATTGCTTTAGCAAATTCATTAGCTTGTTCAACAGTCCATCCAGTGCCTCTTATTCGAAAATCTTTACTTTTGTACCTTCCCAACCAATGATCCGAAGATCTACACTTTATACAATCCGTATAAGAAGCATATGTATTAAATGATGCACTCGTTGTATAAGATCCATTAGCTCCATATTCTCCAGTGGTGTATGTAACGGTTCCATTACGATGTTCGCAATTTCGTCCTTTCATTCCAAATAGATTCTTATTGTTATATGCAAGTCCAGACAACCCTTGACCATTTTCACCACCAGGACCATTCTTTCCAAATCCACTTTCCGTTATGACCTGCGCTAAACCAACTGATGGAGGGTCACCATATTCATCTCTCATTTCAATAAATGCAGTTACCATTTCTTCTGTAATAAACGGTGGCAAACCTTCTAATGATATAGGGTCACTACTTTGGCTTGTTATTGAACTTAGTGAAGAAACGGTAACAATCACCACAACCAATAAAAATATCAGTATGACAAATAATATCCAGGTAATAGGATTTACTACTATCATTGCCATAACCTTTGCTAACTTTGATTTTATAAATTGTCTTTTACTCTTTTTTGCTGTTTCTTTACTTTTATCAATTTTTTCTTTTGCAACACTGTCCGTATGTGTAGAGCGATTATTTCCTGAAGAAGTCGAATCTTCTTTAGAAGATTTATTTCCGGCAGACAAGTTATTAAATTGTTCATCACTACCATTTTTAGAACCCTCATTCTCTTTTTTCCTATTGCCTTTTTTTTCATCATTATTTGACTTTTCATTTGAAGTATTATTGGCGGATTCTTTTGGCATCGAATTATCAGCCGATTTGTTTTTTTTAAATTTGTCTGAGTCCGAATTATCGCCCGACAAGTGATTTGGCAGTTCCTTATTTCCTGCGTCAGGAAGTGATTCATCAGAATTATATAAATTCTCTTTTTTTAGACTGTTCAAATCATTATTATCACTATCTTCATTAACGTGTACTTTTGGGGCAGTTGCAGATGTATTCGATGAATCATCATTATTCATTAATTTCTCATTATCCGAATCTGTATTAGCATTTTTTTTATCTACACTATCATCCCTGTTTGTATTAAACTCTTCTTTTTTTTCAGATTCTTCAGGAGTGGCAATATTTTTCTTTTGCAAATCATTTAAGATATCAAGCCCATTATTCGCTACATCTAATGTTCTTTGGTAGCCTTCTCCTATAGTTTCAATGTTTTCTTCATTTTTATCATCTGTATATTCACCCATGTATCTTCCTTTCCATAAATTGTAATTCTCACGGTGAGAATTACAATTTTCTTGGTTTTACCTCACCAACATAAAATCTTGTCGTATCACCTGGTACACTTCTACGCAAATTCAACTGGTCATCCAAACTCAGAAAATATCCTTTTCCATTTGTTACGTAATCATATCCTGGCATAACATACTGTAAATACACATCAGAATCACTATCCATTTGCTTAATGGCTACTACTCTTCCTTCACTTAATGATGTATTTAACGCATTAAGATCAATAGTTTCCGGATCGATATCATATCCAATAGCTTTAAAAATACGCTCATCTTGATCATTCTTCATTTCATACAAGAAATCATTTACTGCATTATTATTTATGGCGTTATCCAACGTTCTTGAAAGTGTTACCTGTTCACCGTATCCTACATCTAATGGAACACCTCCATTTTCGGCATCATATCCATAGCCAATATTTGCGACGTGTGAATAACTTCCATCATTTTCCAGACGTTCCAAGACACCTCCTGTACCTCTTTCATCTCTTGAAAATGCATATCTGCCAAATTCTGCCTCATCCATATCAATTCCTAATGCACTACCTAAACTTTCTTTAGTCATACCATCAAGGTCACTACATTTTATTGGTGGCATATCTACCAATCCAATTTGTTCATTATGAGCGTTGAAAATTCCCGCAGTTCCATCACCGTTTCCTTTATAGCTCCATGATGATAAGTCATCATCTTTCGGCACATGTATTCCATTTTTTTCTAATGTTTCCGCTGTTAATCCTGTTTGATTTAATGGTTTCGTCTGATTTAAGAAATCGTCACAAGCTCTAAATCCATATGGTTCATTAATTTTGCCATTAGGACATATTCCCTTATCATTAGATGGATTGAATATTTTATTTCCGTTTTCATCCCATGACATAGTACCGATTTTCTTACCATTTTTATATACATCTCCCATTGATGACTTTGGATTAATACCTTTAGGCATTGATTTTGGATCAATACCATTCATCCCACCTGTTTCACCAAATTTACGTAATTCGGCAGCAACATCTTGGTTTTTATTTCCCATTTTACGTGCTGCAAAATTTCCAGCTTCCTTTGCCGTCATATTAGAAGTATCGAATCCTTTTACAGATTTCTTACCAATCCCATTTGGATTTCCAGCTTTTCCATCTGTCAATTTAAACAATCCAGCCGATCCTGCATTAACGGAATTCTTTGCAAGTTGCGCACCATCTTTAGCCAGATGTCCTACTCCTCTAGCCATTCTCAATCCGGCATATCCCATTGCCATAGTTCCCATTACAGCTCCACCCAAATTTGCAGCTGTTTGTGCAACAGTCATTCCCATATCTTTCAAATAGCGATCTATTTTTTGTGATATTTTAAGAAATCCTAAAATAATGAAGAAATAAATCATTTCTTGAAATGGATTATTGATTCTAGCACATTGTTCTGGCGCAATTGCAATCAATAAAACTGTGATATTTAAACACCACATTGTAATACAGAATACGACTATTTGACTCACCATCATTGACATAAATGACGAGCAGACTTTTGAAGTCCTTTTACTTGTATATGTAGCAAAAGCCAGTGGTGCACATATAAACTGTAGCATCAAGACTAAATACCTTTCAATTAATTCCAACATCAATTTTAGGAATTCTGTTAATATCATAATTACTAAAATAATATTTAAAATAATAGGAATATGTATCTTTTTTACATCTAGTAGTCCAGAAATTAAGGAATCTGTATCTGCATTACCTATTGCCGATTGAATCCATGCATTATCTCTAAACAATGAAGCAAATACTTCTGCCACTTCCAAGATTACATTCATCGCTTGATCTGATAGAAGAACTAAAAATCCAGCAATTAATGCTCTCGGTACATTTTCCACAGGATTATCTTCATTTCCGAGTGAGCCAAAAAATCCAGCGTATAATGTAAGTAAATAAATTAATATGGTTAATGTAAAACCAACCGATTTAAATAGTTTTACACTTGTATTAAATACTCCATCTGTAATAATTGCCTTAAAGTAATCTGTACTCATTCCAAAGGAATCTTGAAAGAACCCAATCATCCCATCAAAGGTAGTTCCCATTGTATTCGATAACCAACCAAAAACAGTATCAAGTGCTACTTTAACCACATAACGAATTGCAAAAGTCAACTTCATACTTTTATATGTCGGAACATCTTTAAAGTCTGGATCTTCTTTAAGTATAGGTAAAATAAATTGAGTATATGCACTTGGATTTGTTGAACTTACTCCGTAGCCTGCCACCTCATTATCGGAAGGCAAATATAATACTCCATCTTTATTTTGGTTAGAGTATTTTCTTTGTTGTGATATAGTAAAAGTAGTATCTCCAATTTCCCATATAATTTTTTGAATTTTGCCATGTCCAAAATGTCCATTTACTGTTTCTAATCCATCATGTGATATATCATTATTCACTGACATTTCTATCACACATGTTTCTAACAAATCTTGTTCATCTTCCAAAATACGTTCATCAATATCTTTGTAATAGTAACCAAGTAGTTCATCTTGTCCTTGTGTCGTATTATAATAAGAAATTTTTATTCTTTTATTTATATCATTCGCTGCTTCATCAAAGGTACTTCTAGCAAACACTGCCTTTGGGAAAAAAGTAATTGTTAAAACAACAACCATTAATAAAAGCAACATTTTATTTGATTTATCTTTTGTATAATTAAATTTACTCATATTCTCTTTCCTAAAAATGGGTTGCTTTTAGCAACCCATCCGTTTTTAGCCAAAAATTGATTGTGTGCTATCGCCAACAACTTCCTTAATTGTTACAAAAATATATCCGGCTCCCATAATTAAAGCGTAAATTAATAAGATACGTTTTCCATAGGATGCCCATTTTTGTGTGGATTGAGGATTTGTGCTAAAAAAAGCACATACGCAACAGAAAAGGAAACATACGCCGGCTACTGGCAATGTCAAACTAAGTAAATTACTATAAATTGAACTAAGTCCAGTTTTAGCTCTTCCCCAAAAGTTTTCTGTTGCATAAATCTGTGACGATGCAATCATTACAGCCGTAACAGCATATGCCAAGGCTACTCTTGCTAAAGCAATCTTTCTGTTAACCGAAACTGTCATTTTCAATGTCCTCCTTTCATTAATAATATAATTAATTATAGCTTTTCGCGCTATAACTTTCAACGCATTTGTTATTAGTAATAATATTTTTTATTAATATCAATAATATTGTTCATCTTTTTATATTATTAGTCAAACTCTCCTAACATTCCATAATCCGGTTCATATTCTTCTTCGTTTTCATAACTATATGTATTTTCATATAATTCTTGCTGCTCTGTTCCAGATGCATCAATTTTATTTGTATCTATTTCCAGTTTATCCTTTTCCATTACTGGATTTTCTTGCTCTGTTTGATTCAGAATTTCTGCTTTGTTATTTTTCTCAATCTCATATGATTGTTCATTAATAACTAATGGATATTTCTTGCAATATCTTTTAAATTTTCTGTTATAAGAAGTCAAATCTTTGTAATAACCATCTATAAGTTCATTCCGAATTTCCTTTAATCCACCAAACTGCTTGCAGAACAAGAACATTTTAATAATACATTTACCTTTTTTTCGAGGAGGTAATGTAGCCAAAAATTCCTCGAATTCCAAGCATTCATTTTCTGGTTTATAACCTATTGTTAAAGTATGTATTTCTGCTTTTTTTTGCTTTTTTCTCATAATCAATTTCCGCCTTTTACTTTCAATTGATCTCTAGCAATCATTTCATATCCAATAGCATTTGCTTTATCTTCTTCAATAAAATCAACAAACTCTTTATTGGTTACCAATGCATTTAAAATATATGGTTTTAATAAGATAGATCCCCCTCCCATAAATATTACTGTTGCAGCTCTTAAGTCTCCTATTTCCTGAGATAATACAGATAAAATATCATTGACGTGGATATCAATAGTCTCTTCAATAGTTTCAATACACTCATCTGGAATATTAATAGCCACTTTTTTACTTGCGGTTTTATTTAATAAATATTTTTCAATCTGATGATAGTTCAAATAGATTGATGTATTAAGCTCTACATTACGCAGTATTTTCCCAATCAAAGTATTGATACCCAATTCCACTGTTTTCGTACCATTAGAAGAACGCTTTCGTCCCACAAATGGAATTATGTCTACTGTAATTCCACCTATATCACAAATAGTGTAATCTTCCACCTGATTCAGCAATCTGTTTTTCACTATTTTCTCACCAGATTTATTTACCTTTGGCGAATATGCATAAGCTGCTGCATGACCTTGTGGATAAACTTTCACTTCATCTACAGTTAAATGTATTTTCTTTTTGCCATAACGAAAATCAATTCCCTTTCCACCCATAGCTTTTTTAAAATAGTCAATATAATTTTGTTTTCTAGTCTGAAGATGATCTGGCGGCAGGCCAATTGCTAGAGTAATGGGTGCATTGAAATTTAAAGCGCCATATTCAAAGTGTTGCTTACATGCACCAAACAACGTATAAATGAGATAATTTTCATTAACTGTTTTATCTTTAAGATACTCTTGAGAAAACGGTCTGAGTGTATAGTATGCATCATTATAAAAAATATAATTCGCATCATCGTATGGTTCATATTTTTCTTTACTCAACCCACACGGGAATGTAACTTTTGTAGTCTTAATTGAATAATTTCCATGATCAATAGCAAAAATATTTCGATTCATTTTTTCCCTCTCTTCATTTCCTGTTGCATTTGTTTATTCTTGATAACATTTTTTTCATTAATAATTATAATTAATTATACTTCCAAGGAATATTGATGTCAATATTTCTATTTTTAATTAAACTCTATCCAATTTTCTTTTATATTGGCAATAAAAAAGGCTCTGCGATTTTGCAGAACCTTTTTTATTACCTTTCTATTTCTAATTTTTTAACTTTTTAATTTTCTCATCAATTTCATACTTCAATAATTCAAGTTCTTCTATAACTTCAGGGATTTCTTTTTCATCATAGTAATAGGATTCCTTGTCTTTTTTCAGAACTTTTCTCAATGCATCTGTCCCCTTTTTAATAGCTTTTATCCCATTTGTTTTACGTTTTTTAGCGTTTTCAATATTGTCCTCATTTTCTTCGTCATATGACTTTAAAGATTCGATTTTTCTTTTTATGTCATTTGCATTCAGAGAATCAATCCTTTCTTCCTCTTCAATTTTGTTAAGCCATGTAAATAATTCAAATTGTTTTTCTTTATCAAGTGTAGCTGCATCTGCTATTCTAGTCCACTGAAATTTTTCTGAATCTACAACTTTTTGCAATTCTGGTATAAGATTCATCAAATTTTGCAACCTATAGAAAGTTGCCTGAGAAATTTCAAGATCCGCCATCGTTTGTTTTCTGGCAGTTGTCATATACATTGCAACATTATCTTTTGAGCCAAGTTCTTCTAAATGCGCATCATATAACTGCTTATTCATTCGTGCCAAAATCATTGGTGTATATTTACGCCCATGTAAATTTCTTTTATGCAATCGAATTATTCTTTCAGCTTTCGACTTTGGTGGTTCAGTTGGTAAAACAGGAAACTCCTTAAATCCTGCTTTTCTGCCAGCATAACGGCTCCTGTGCCCCCCTTCAATGCGATATGTTATCTCTCCTTCTGTATTTTTTGAAAAAGGATAGGCAAATATCACCCCTATAAATCCGTTCGATTTCATATCCTCCGCCAAAGCATCAATTTCATACTCGCCATACGTTTCTTCGTTATTTGGATCATCAATTAAATTTTCATCTTTAACCATTATAATGCTTTTAATTTCTTTTTCTGATAATTCATTTAAGTCTCCTGTTGTAACAGTTTCACGCTGTCTCTCTCTTTTATGTTGTTTTTGCTTAATTGAATTCATCATATTATTAGCCATTTTTAACTACCTCCTCGTCTTCTAATTTATTATATATTTCTATTGCCAGATTCTTATAATCAATGCCTGCTTTTGACAATGGTGAGAACATTCCTATTGGCATATTATTATTCTTACTATCTTTTATTGGTTTATAACAATGTCTTATATATGTTTCAAACATGTTTATATCTTCTTCTAAACTACTTTCATAATCCTCTTTCTGATCATGTTTGTAATCCATCACATTTGTATATAAAAGTCCCATATTTTTTATATTTAATCCCAACTCTTCATTGACATTTCTAATAGAGTCATCAAGCGAATAATAACCTGTCAAAGATTCTCTGTTTGCCAATTCGCATGGTGCAATTACATAATCACATGCAGCTAATAATACAAATGTAGTTGTGGTAAAACTTGGTGGAAAATCAATGATTATAAAATCGTATTCTTCAATTACATCATCCAAGGCATCCTTTAAAACAAAGTATGCGTCATTTCCATCCGAATCATCAGCTTGATAATAATTTAAATACGTTGATGAAGGAATAATATCCAATTCACATATTAATGTTTTAAATAGATTCTTGATTTTTCTGCTTGCTTCTTTTTTTACTGTGACAATTGCTTCTCTTATATCTGATTCTTTGTCCAAAATGTGATGTAAACATGTTATTTCTTGTCTGATTGTAGTAGATGATTCATCGGTAAAAATATTCAAATCACCTTTTAAATAAAAATCTGTAGCATTTCCCTGTGCATCACCATCAATTAATAACACTTTTTTACCATCCAAGGCCATCTGTCCTGCCAAATGTACGGCTGTTGTTGTTTTTCCAACTCCTCCTTTTTGATTATAAATTCCAATTACCCTTGCTTTATCCATTATTTCTCCTCCTTATTAATTATGATTTAATTAATTATGTTTTAATTAAATCATAATTTTGTTATTTTTTCAAGTGTTTTATTAAAAATATGCCACATCTTAAAAAATACATCAAATTCTATTTGCCTTTTCGTTCAATTTTTACCATGAGAATTTCATTTACTTACTGTCACTCTCTTCCAGTTATCACCGTGAGAATTTCATTTTCTTGCTGTCACTCTCTTCCAGTTATCACCGTGAGAATTTCATTTTCTTGCTGTCACTTTCCTCCAGTTATCACCGTGAGAATTTCATTTTCTTGCTGTCACTTTCTTTCGGTTCTCACCGCGAAAATTCCATTTTCTTGCTATTACTTTATTTAATATTTTTATAAAAAAAATATAGCCTTAATGCCTTCGTTTCTTGCACTCACAATGTAAATGTATCTTCTAAGAATCGGTTTTGAATAGTGTAAAAAAGATAATTAAATTACTATCGTATATTAAATTATTTACTTACACAAATGTTGTACCGAAAGCACAAATATACTTGATTTCAGTTAATAGAACATATGTTCTATTAATGATATGTTTTATATATTATGTTATAAGTAATTGTATATGAATTTTGTATAAAATACTCTTTGTTTTTTATTTTATATAAAATGCATATAGCGCATCCAAACAGCCGGGTTTTAGAGTAAACGGTGGAAATGCTAAGTTGAATAATCAGTATCAATATATGCGTAACAGATTGTTTATTGATCTGCCTGATTGACACTTTACACTTGTATTTTGATGTCATTGAGCATTCATGTCGGATTTAGTCCTCGGTATGTACAACGACCAATCTTATCCGCACAGTGGCCGTTCTAAAACGTATTTATGAGCGTATGATGACGCAAAACATATAAAATAGAATTGACAGATATGTTTTACTATAATTAAGCGGCATTCTCACCGTGAGAATTTAATATACTTTTCCCCCGATACTGTCTTTCTCTTTGCTATTTTATGAGAGTGGAAGAGTAGTAATTGGATATATTTAGCCAATCTATGACAATGAAGAGTTATCACCGTGAGAATTTTAATATTTCCCCCGATACTGTCTTTCTCTTTGCTATTTTATGAGAGTAGAAGAGTAGTAATTGGATATATTTAGCCAATCCATGGCAACGCAGAGTTATCACCGTGAGAATTTTAATATTTCCCCCGATACTGTCTTTCTCTTTGCTATTTTATGAGAGTAGAAGAGTAGTAATTGGATATATTTAGCCAATCCATGGCAACGCAGAGTTATCACCGTGAGAATTTTAATATTTCCCCCGATACTGTCTTTCTCTTTGC
>OGCQ01000565.1_pt1 | contig 58223 bp, 57 predicted proteins | sample 1570161 | NCBI WGS metagenome assembly OGCQ01 (sample SAMEA4384402, study PRJEB24528) | human gut metagenome | reverse complement strand
GGTCGATGAATTTAACTGCATAGCCGGATACACGGATCGTGAAGTTTGCATACTCTTCTTTTTCCGGATGCTCCATTGCATCGATTAACTTTTCTTTTCCAAATACATTGACATTTAAGTGGTGTGCGCCCTGGTCAAAGTATCCGTCTAAAACATGTGTCAGATTTTCTACACGTTCTTCCGGGCTGTGTCCTAAAGCATCCGGGTTCATGGTCTGTGTATTGGAAATTCCGTCTAACGCATCTTCATATGGCAGTTTTGCCACGGAGTTCAAAGATGCTAATAATCCGTTCGTCTCTGCACCGTAAGATGGGTTTGCTCCCGGTGATAACGGTGTCCATGCTTTTCTTCCGTCCGGCATTGCTCCGGTTGCTTTTCCATATACCACGTTTGATGTAATAGTCAGAATGGATGTCGTAGCCTCGGAATCGCGGTAGGTGTGAACCTTTTCTAATTTTCTCATAAAGGTCTCTAAAAGCCATACGGCAATCTCATCGGCACGTTCATCATCGTTTCCATATTTCGGGAAATCTCCGGTTGTCTCAAAGTCTACTACCAGTCCGTCCTCATCGCGGATAGTTTTTACTTTTGCATATTTGATCGCACTTAAGGAGTCTACAACATGGGAGAATCCTGCAATACCGGTTGCAAAGGTACGGCGTACTTCGGTATCGATCAATGCTAACTCTGCTGCTTCATAGTAATATTTATCATGCATATAGTGGATCATGTTTAAGGTCTCTACATAGAGTTTTGCCAACCAGTCCATCATTGCATCGTATTTTTCCATTACTTCTTCATAGTCTAAGTATTCAGAAGTGATCGGACGGTACTTCGGTCCTACCTGATCTTTGTTCTTCTCATCTACTCCGCCATTGATCGCATAAAGTAAGCATTTTGCAAGGTTTGCTCTTGCTCCGAAAAACTGGATCTCTTTTCCTGTCTCTGTTGCAGATACGCAGCAGCAGATAGAATAATCATCTCCCCAGATCGGACGCATTACATCGTCATTCTCATACTGGATAGAACTTGTCTCTACGGAAATATGAGCTGCATATTTCTTAAAGTTCTCCGGCAGACGGGAAGAATAAAGTACTGTCAGGTTTGGCTCCGGAGATGGTCCCATGTTCTCTAATGTATGTAAGAAACGGTAATCGGTCTTTGTTACCTGGGAACGTCCGTCGATGCCGATTCCTCCAACCTCTAAGGTTGCCCATACCGGGTCACCGGAAAATAACTGATTATAGGACTCGATTCTTGCGAATTTTACCATACGGAATTTCATGGTCATATGGTCGATCAGTTCCTGTGCTTCGCTCTCTGTTAAGATTCCTGCTTTGATATCTCTTTCGATATAAATATCTAAGAATGTGGAGATACGGCCTACGCTCATTGCTGCACCGTTCTGTGTCTTAATGGCTGCAAGATATCCAAAATAAAGCCACTGTACAGCTTCTTTTGCATTTTTTGCCGGTACGGAAATATCAAATCCGTAGATCTGTGCCATTTCTTTCATGCCGTTTAATGCACGGATCTGCTCTGCAATCTCCTCACGGATCTGGAAATCTTTTCTTCTCATTCCATGACGCTCTGTTTTTGCAAAGTCTTTTTTCTTAGACTCTATTAAAAAGTCAATACCGTAAAGTGCAACACGACGGTAATCGCCTACGATTCTTCCACGGCCGTATGTATCAGGAAGTCCTGTTAAAATGTGGCTGTGACGTGCACGCTTCATCTCCGGTGTGTAGATATCAAACACTGCATCGTTATGTGTTTTATGGTATTTTGTAAAAATTTCATGTAATTTTTCACTTGGCTCATAGCCATACATACGGCAGGACTGCTCTGCCATCTTGATTCCGCCATATGGCATAAAAGCACGTTTTAACGGTTTATCGGTCTGTAAACCGACTACCTGCTCTAAATCTTTTAATCCTTCATCAATGTAACCAGGACCATAAGCGGTTAAGGAAGATACTACTTCGGTCTCCATATCGAGAACGCCGCCTTTTTTACGCTCTTCCTTCTGTAACTCCTGTAATCTGCCCCATAACTTGTCTGTTGCCTCGGTGGCTCCTTCTAAGAAAGACTCATCACCTTCATATGGTGTATAGTTGTTCTGGATAAAATCTCTGACATTTACGCCCTCTTTCCAGCGTCTTCCTTCAAAACCATCCCATTGACTGAATTCCTGCATACTGTTATCCTTTCCTTTCTCGCTAGTATTTCTAATGCAGATTTATTATAACGGATTGTTAAAAAAATAACAAGATGATTAGTGAACAGTTTTTCTCATTATCGGATGAAATCATTTCCATTAATATGCCTGATAACCTGTCTCCTGTAATCTGTTATCTTTTTCTACTACCTGATCTTTCATTTCTTCACTGTATGCTTCTAACTTCTCAAGCAGTGCTGCATCAGAAGTTGCAAGGATCTTTGCTGCAAGGATTCCGGCATTCTGTCCGCCATTGATCGCTACTGTTGCAACCGGAATACCACTTGGCATCTGTACGATAGAATATAAGGAATCTACTCCTCCTAAATCGGACGTTTTCATTGGGATTCCGATGACCGGCATTGGAAACAGAGCTGCACACATTCCCGGAAGATGTGCTGCTTTTCCGGCTCCTGCGATGATCACCTTGGTTCCACGCTCTTTTGCGCCCTTTGCCCATTCAAAGAAAATGTCCGGTTCACGATGTGCAGAAATGATCTTCATCTCATAATCAATCCCGAATCTGTCAAGCATCTCTGCTGCCTTTGCCATAACAGGCATGTCTGAATCGCTTCCCATTACTATTCCTACTGTTGCCATTTTTTCTTCCTCCTGTTTGTTAAATCTGTATTTTACATTTCATCGAGTGGCTGATTTAATGCCTCACTTCCCGGCACTACAAATCTTCCATCCCGAATAATGTCCTCTGTGCTTCCATCGGCACGGATCACGGTGATCGCACCTAATTCATCATACGGGATCGTAATATCCGTATGACAGTTCAGATATGCTTTACTCATATCCTCTTTTCGCTGCAGGGAAACCTCATTATCTCTTGCAACAATCTCTTTTCCATCCGGATTAAAGACTGCATTGTCCTCCGCATGGGAATAACAGGTATCGCCTACCGCAAAATGAGGTCCTGTCTTTTCTGCGATCAAAATCGGCAGTTTTACCGCTATATCGTACTTTCTCGCCATACAGTATGCTGTGGTGTTTGTACCAATCGCAAACTCTCCCATTGGAAGCGTATCATGGTGCTTCAATACATTTTCATGAATATATTTGCGGTTTTCCTCTTCGTTCTCAAAATTCTTACAGGTATAATTCACAATCTTTCCGTCAGAAAAATCCATCTCTAAATCCAAAAAGTTAAGCTCGTTTAAATACACCTGTGAAACATGCAGTTTTCCGTTGGTACCTTTTAAGACCGGGGAGGTAAAGACTTCCCCTACCGGAATGTTGACATCTGCCACACAGTTTTCAAAAATCGTCTGCTTATCCGGATCTTGCAATTTATAAAGTTCTACGGTCAGATCTGTTTTATTCTGACCTCTTCCTTTGATATGCACCCGCTCACCGGTATCTAACACATCAATGATCTTTTGCTGTATCGACTGATAGAGTTTGTAATCTAAAGTATTGATCTTTACGGTCTCATCAAAGATCTCACGGAACTGCTCTCCGATCGTCGGGATCGGATATGCGATGATCGTAAAACTCCGTTCATCGCCTTTGATATACTCGTTTGTGATCTGTCCTGCCATGCTCATATAATAGACATTCAACTGCTGCTGTTTTTCATTATAATGTGCATTTTCCGGCTTGCTCACCGGCTCAAAAGGCTCTTCTCCAAAGATTTCGATCACCGCCGGACCTGCATGGACTCCTGCTAATTCTTTGCGGCTTTCAAAGGAGCTTCTAAGCACTTCTAAACGACGCTCTACGAATGCTTTGTCAAAATAGTATGCCTTATCGTCCTTGTGGTCATACTCATACTGTTTGTTGACTGCCTTTACATAAGCATTGCGTTTTCCATGTCCGCGGTTAAACAATGATAACACCGGATCTCTTGAAATGGTCGGCTGTAACCCCATTTTTTCAAAATTTTTCACTGCTGCCCGTACCATGCGTTCAAATCCGATCGGATAATGGATCTGCACGGTTTTCTTTTTAGACAGATCTACACCGAGATTTACAAAACCGAGCCTGTAACCCTCGGTATAGGTGTCTGCCATGGACTGTATTTTTTCTTCCTCCATACTGTTCAGAAAACGTGCGATCTCCAGTTCACAATCACTGATATACTCGCCATAACGATAGAGATAACGGGTATCGGACAGATCCGCATACATCACGATATCCGTAAAAAAGTCCAATGACGGATCTATCATCTCTAAAATATTACGTTCCACCATTGTTTCACTGTAATCATGGTAGAAATAGTAAATAGTCTGCATCACTTCTCTTTTATCCACTACTTCATCCTGTGCTGCCGCAAAGATTCCATAGACCTCTACAAACAGCTCGCCGAAAATCGTAATGTCCTCTGCTCTTCCCTCATAGGCATAGCCAATGCAGGCACGAAGTTCTGTATAGAGAAAACTTAAGACTCCGCCAAATTCCTCTCCCAGCTTTTCCACTGCATAGGAAGGGTTAGCGTAACTGGTGTCATAATTTTTTCCTAAAATATCCTGATAAAACTCTTTGTTTCTCTTTTTTGCCTCTTCCTCTGACTCTGCATCTAACAGTCCCTGCTGCTTTTTTTGCAGTGTTTCATCTACTTTTTCTAAAAATAATGCTGTCTTTTGAAAATACTCCTGATAGCGGGCAGGTACGCTCTCTTCTTTTGCAATCTCCCGGATGCGTCCCGTCACTAATTCATATCGTTCTTTTTGTAATTCCTGATCCATATATCTTCCTACATATCTCCTTACATATCATCTATGATATTGCCTTTTTTTATATTCTGTTCAATAATTTCCTTCTGATACTCCCAGATTGCCTCGGAGCCCTCATGTGTTCTCGCATTCCTTTTCATGATCTGGGATTTTTTCACACCGTGTTCTCTCCACGATTTGCCTTCGGATGCATCATTTAAAAGCATTGGCTGTGCATTGTCAAGCACATGGGCAAATTTTGCCTCCGGGGTTTTGCTCTCTTCAAATTCTTCCCAAAGGTTCCGGTACTCTTTCGCCATATCTTCCGGAAGTATCGGAAAGATCCGGTCTGCCGCCTTTTGCTCCCGCTCTTTTTTTGTCTGGTTGCCTGCCGCATCATATGCATAAGTGTCACCGGCATCAATCTCTATGGCATCGTGTAACAATACCATTTTCATTGTTTTTAACACATCGATCGGCTCATTGGAATATTCCGCAAGGATGCCGCACATCAAAGCCAGATGCCAGGAATGTTCCGCATCATTTTCCTTACGCTCTCCATTTGCAAGATATGTCTGTCTCATGATGGATTTCATTTTATCCATCTCTAAAATGAAATCCATCTGCTTTTTCAGCCGTTCGTTATCCATTTCGTCTTCTCCTTTATAACAAAATTCCTAACATGTAAAGTGCCAACCACAGCACTGTCGCAACCGCCGACAATCCGACTGCCGTATATGGAATGGAGCGGAAGGTGTCTTTTTCCTGCACTGCCTGTACGGCCTCTATAAAAGATGCAACACCGACAAACAGTGCAACAACACCTGCACTTCCTAAAAATGCACCACCGTTTCCTGCACTTGTGACTGCCTGTATCAGCATTCCTGCTAATATGAGCAGGGAGATCACTGCTCCGACACAGGCGATCATGCCGCGAACGGATTTTTTCTTCTCTGTAAATTTATAACTTCTGTTATTCTTCTTTTTTCTCATTTCTTCTCTTCTTCCACTTCCTTGCAACCCAAAAACAAAGATAACCGAGACTTCCTCCCAGCGTATTTAAAATCATATCATCCACATCGAAACTGCCCACCTTAGACACCAGCTGTATACACTCGATCAAAAGACTGAACTCAAAGCTGATGAGTGTCACATATGCAAAACTCCTGTTTTTCTGACTAAGGAATGGCAGAAAAAAGCCAAACGGAAGAAACGCCGCGACATTTCCGAGCAGATTTACTACTACTGCTGTCATTCCCAGCTTCTTTCGATAGATGATAAAACGCTTGATTTCCAAAAATGGAACCAGATTGTAATGATAGGTTCTGGTCAGATTGGTTCTTCCCATGATTTCCGCAAAAAACAGGAAGTAACTCAAAAGCAGCAGATATCCTCCGAACAGAATCCATCTAAAACATAATTTCTTTTTTGTCATGTAACAAACGTGCCCCGCTTACCACTGCAATAATACCGCAAACTAAGCCTGCCACCATCATAATGATCCCAACAGTCAGTGCTCCTGCTCCACTGCGGCTCATTGTCTTATATGCTTTTTCGTTCATAATCATTCCTCCAATTATTTTACACCATACTCCTGATAGTATTGGTCAATTGCTGTTTTTAATGTATCGTCAATGACAATTTTTCCCTGACATGGACGATTATGGAGATGTTCTACCACATCTGCCATGCTGACAATGGCATTTGCATCAAATCCATAGGTTTCTTTGATCTCTTCTAATGCGGATTTATCACCCTTGCCCCGCTCCATGCGGTTCAAAGATACCATAAGTCCTACGAGCTCTACCTTTCCCTGTGCCCGGATGATCGGAAATGTCTCTTCAATGGATTTCCCGGATGTTGTCACATCTTCAATGATCACCACTTTATCGCCATCCTGAATTTTACTTCCAAGCAGGATTCCTGTATCTCCATGATCTTTTACTTCCTTACGGTTTGAACAATAGCGGATATCTTTTCCATATAATTCACTGTATGCCATCGTTGTCGCAACACTTAACGGGATCCCCTTATATGCCGGACCGAATAACACATCAAAGTCATCTCCGTAATGCTCATGAATTGCCTTTGCATAGTATTCCCCGAGTCTGCGAAGCTGGCTGCCTGTGACATAAGCTCCTGCATTCATAAAAAACGGGGATTTTCTTCCGCTCTTTAATGTGAACTCACCAAACTTTAAGACATCACTCTCTACCATGAATTCGATAAATTCCTGTTTGTATTGTTCCATTCTGTTCTAAACCTCCATGATTTTAAGGCTCCCGCCTGATTTTATTTTCTACTCCGATACTGCTCCGATCAATTCCCGGATATCGGAAATCTCATATTCTGCCATGTAGCTTCGGATTCCTTCTAAGATTTCCATGGTTGCCCGTGGATTCTGAAAATTCGCTGTTCCCACAGCTACCGCAGTTGCTCCTGCAAGCATCATTTCGATCGCATCCTCTGCTGTATGCACACCACCCATTCCGATGATCGGAAGGTTAACTGCCTGTGCCACCTGATAGACCATGCGTACTGCGATCGGATGAACCGCAGGACCTGACATGCCTCCGGTCTTATTTGCCAGTGCAAATTTCCGGTTATGAATGTTGATCTTCATTCCTGTTAATGTATTGATCAGGGACAACACATCTGCACCACCGGCTTCTGCCGCTTTTGCCATCTCTGTGATATCCGTCACATTCGGACTTAATTTCATGATGACCGGCTGTTTTGCATGCTTTTTGATCTCTTTTGTAATTGCCTCTATCGCTTTTGGGTCCTGACCAAAAGCAATCCCGCCTTCTTTGACATTCGGGCAGGAGATATTGATTTCTAACATATCCACCGGCTGGTCGGATAAACGTTCTACAACTTCGCAGTAATCCTCGGTAGTTCTTCCGCATACATTGACGATGATCTTTGTATCAAACTGTGTTAAAAACGGGATATCTCTTTCCACAAAAAGATCAATGCCCGGATTCTGCAATCCGATGGCGTTGAGCATTCCGCCATAGACTTCCGCTACCCGTGGAGTTGGATTTCCTTCCCACGGAACGTTTGCAACGCCTTTCGTCACTACTGCTCCTAACCGGTTCAGATCCACAAATTCTGAATATTCCTCACCGGAGCCAAAGGTGCCTGAGGCTGTCATGATCGGATTATTTAAGGTAACTCCTGCTAAATCTACTTTCAGATTCATTACAACTCCACCTCCTCAGCTAAAAATACCGGACCTTCTTTACAGATACGTTTGTTATGCACATTCGTATGGCTGTCCTTATGTTTGGACTTGCATACGCAGGCAAGACATGCTCCGATTCCGCATGCCATCCGTTCTTCCATCGAAATCCAGCATTCGATTCCTGCTTCTTTTGCATATTCCTTCACTGCTTTTAACATCGGAGTCGGTCCACAGGCATAGATGATATCTGCCTTTAACTCGTTGACACGGATCGCATCTAAAACGGTTCCTTTGGTTCCCATACTTCCATCTTCGGTTGCAAGATAGATTTCTCCTGCCTTTTCAAATTCCTCTGTTAAGAAAAGCTCATCCCGATATCCCAATACGATCTGTTTTTCACATTCGAGTTCTTTGGCTAATTCTAACATTGGCGGAATTCCGATCCCGCCTCCTATCAGGATTGCTTTTTTGGATTTTTTCGGAAAACCGTTTCCTAACGGTCCTAAGATATCTAAGATCATTCCGGCTCTCATACCCGAAAACTCTTCTGTTCCCTTACCCGCAACACGGTAAACAATCCTCAATGCTCCATCTTTTTTGTCTATTTCACAAATACTGATCGGTCTTGGCAGCATTCTGCTTCCGTCCTTACAATAAACAGAAATAAACTGTCCTGCTTTTGCATTTTTTGCAATCTCATCCGTCTTTAACCACATGCTGAATACTCCGTCTGCGATCTCCTCCTGACGGATCACGATTGCTTCTTCCCTGCTCTTTTCTGACATGTCCTTCTCCTTACTTTGCTCTCTCCAAAGCTGTACTGATGTCTTCCACCATATCGATCACGGCTGCTCTGGATGCTTCCGCGAAATGCTCGGCTCCGAATTTTGCATATTTTTCCTGCTTATATGCCGCAATGATACCTCTGGAAGAATTTACAATGGCTCCTAAACCATCCTCGTTAAAGAAGTGTACCAGATCTGCTCCTTTTCCTCCCTGTGCTCCATAGCCCGGTACTAAAATATAGCTCTTTGGCATTACTTTCCTTAAGACTTTTCCCATTTCCGGATAAGTTGCCCCCACAACTGCTCCGATGTAACTATAGGAATCTCCCATGTGGGCTGCACCCCACTCGGCAACTTTTTCCCCTACCCACTCATAGAGTGGTCTGCCGTCGATGATGCGGTCCTGGAATTCCCCACTGGATGGGTTTGATGTCTTAACAAGGATGAACAATCCCTTTTTTTCTTCCTTACATATATCTACAAACGGTTTGATCCCATCTGTTCCCAGATATGGGTTGACCGTTGCAAAATCTTCATTAAATGCCTGACAGATGGTATTTCCTACCTGTACTTTTCCCAGATGTCCGACTGCATAGGCTGCAGAGGTAGAACCGATATCTCCTCTCTTGACATCTCCGATCACGACCAGACCTTTTTCGTGACAGTAATCTACGGTTTTTTGGAATGCTTTCAGTCCTTCTACACCAAACTGCTCATACATGGCAATCTGCGGCTTTACTGCCGGGATCAGGTCATAGGTCGCATCTACGATCTCTTTATTGAACTGCCAGATCGCATCTGCTGCTCCTTCTAAGGTCTCTCCGTATTCTGCAAATGATTTCTTCTGTATATGTTCCGGCACATAGTTTAACATCGGATCTAATCCTACAACGATTGGTGCATTGGTTTTTTGAATGTTACTGATAAGTTTGTTGATCATGCTTTTTCTCCTGTCATTTCTTTTTCATATATCATCTTACCGCCACAAATGGTATACTCTACCTCACCGGTTACGGTACGTCCATCAAATGGTGTATTTCTTCCTTTGGATGCAAAATTATTTTTATCGATCTGATATGTTTTTTTCGGATTAAAAATTACAATATCCGCATCTTTTCCAACTTCTAAGCTGCCTCTGTTACTTCCAATGACTTTTGCCGGATTGTAACTCATCTTTTCCGCCATCTGCATTGGTGTCAGATATCCCTTTAATACCAGCTCACTGTAAGTCAGCGCCGCTACGGTTTCGATGCCCACGATCCCAAACGGTGCTTTTTGCATGCTCTGGTTTTTATCCTGTTGTGTATGAGGAGCATGGTCTGTTGCAATGACATCCATGATATCTTCTTTTAATCCCTGTCTTAATGCCTCCACATCCGCTTTGGTACGAAGTGGCGGGTTCATTTTATAATTGGTATCATACGGTACCATATCTTCGGTAGACAGTGTAAAATGGTGTGGGCAGACTTCTGCCGTCACAGGAAGTCCGTCTGCTTTTGCCTCTTTTACCATGGTAACACTGTCCTTTGTGGAACAGTGACAAAGATGCAGTCTTGCCCCTGTCTCTTTTGCTAAAATAATATCTCTTGCTATGATCACATCTTCTACGGAATTGGTGATCCCTGCAAGTCCCTGTTTTTTAGTGATCTCATCTGCGTTTACTACTCCGCCCTGAACTAAATGAATATCTTCGCAGTGTGCTAACACAGGAATCTTACACTCTGCTGCAATCTTCATTGCTTCTCTATATAAATCGGTACGCATGACCGATTTGCCGTCTTCACTGATCGCCGGGCTGCCTGCCTGAACCATGCCTTTGATATCCGCAAGTTCCTCTCCCTGCTGCCCTTTTGTGACTGCTCCAACCTGTAAGACTCTGGTCAGTCCCTCACTCTCTGCTTTTTTATGCACATATGACACCACGTCCGCATTATCTACGACCGGCTTTGTGTTTGGCATTGCTAAGATTGTCGTATAACCGCCCTTTGCCGCTGCCCGCACTCCGCTTGCAATCGTTTCTTTTTCTTCGTATCCCGGATCTCTTAAATGCACATGCAGATCAATAAATCCCGGCATGACATAACTGCCTGCCGCATCTATGACACGTTCTGCTTTACATTTTAATTTTTTTCCTCTTTTTGCAATTTTTCCATCTTCAATGAAAATATCTATTTCCTCGTCTGTTTCCGTTGCAGGGTCTAAGACATGCCCATTTTTAATAAGAAGTGTCATTTCCTCTCCTCACTTTGCTTTACTAGTCTGTATGCTTGCACTTTTTGTATTGTAAGCTTTCACTCATTGTATCATGTGACAGGATGTATCGCAACCGTGATTGTGGATTTCGCCGGTGCGAATTTTCTTTTAAAATCCACTCGAATGTTCTAAAACACATAGAAAAACAGCACCTCTCTATTTTTAGAAATGTACTGTTCTTCTGAAGATTCTGATCGAATCCTTTTATATCTTTCTCTTTTATTTCTTCGTTCCCTATCCTTACTCCATGTCCTTTAATGCGCGTCCCATCGGAATTCTCCGTATGCGCTTCATCTGGATCATATATACGACCAGATAGCATACAATGCCGATCGCGATCATTGCAGGATAGATCCAAGGAGCAACATAGTAGGTCAGCCAGCCGTTAAATTGCTGCATCATCACATAGTAAATTGCCATCATTGTAAAGTGGCAGATTGGAATGACAAGCAATAACGATATCACCAATACGACTCCTGTCGCACGGTTATAGAGACTGCCTGCCTCTTTGTCACTGTAGCCTAAGATCTTGATCATGGAAATGGACTGTTCATTTTTCTCCACGATCATTTTTGCTAACAGATAGATGACTAAAACATAGAGGAATACGGAAAATGCACATATCAGCCACATCATGTCACCCATGGAATCCTCTAACTGGTCCGCAATGACGGTCAGATCATCCTGCGTGATAATGGATGCAACCATGCTGCTGTCAATATCCTTTATTTTTTTATCCGTAAAATATCCGTTAAAATAATCCTCATCATAATCGAAGATACGGTTAAAATTCTCCATACTCATAAATACCGACAAGGTCGCCGGATAATCATAAGTACCGCTGACGGTAAAGGTATAGGAATCATCCTCATATTTCTTTTCTAAGGTTACTTTTTCTCCCTCTTTCAGACCATATTTTTCTAAAAATCCATCGGAAAGAAGCACTTTATTTTTTCCGGAAGGGATCTTGGCATCCTTCAAATAGGTAGAATCCTCTTCCACACCATAGACCGTGATCTCTTCGCCCCGCTCTGTCTGTAAGGACATCACTGCATATTTTTCCGCACCCTTTGTCTCTGTCTGAACAGGTGCCTTTAAAATGTACTGATATTTTGCAATTTCTGAATGGATGACTTCTGTTTTAAAGTTCTGTAACAGAGGTGACATCATCATACCAAAGAACAGCAGAAAACTTGCAAAGAACACACCTAAAAACAGGGTCAGGTATGCTGAAATATTCTGGAATACGATACGCAGCCGGAAACGTGTAAAAAATTTAAACTCCGGCAGACGTATCACGCCTTTCTTTTTCTTTTTCCGCAGTTCGTGACGTAAAAACTGCAACGGTGGCAGATGCATCATGGAAACTAAGATCAACAGCACGATCGCAAATACGATCAGACATGGAACTACGGTCGTCAGCCAGAATGCTTCTGTATTCCATATTGTCTCGTAAGTCGGAAGTGAATAGCTGTGATAATAAATATCTACGACTACATCTTTCATGCAGGTATATCCTAAAATGTTTCCGATAACTGCTGAGATCAGTGTAACCCGGATCGGCAGAGTCAGATAATGCCGGATCAGTTCACCCCGTGTGTAGCCGAGTGCCCGCAGGGTTCCTATGGTCGATGCTTCTTTTTCTATCGTACTGCGTGTCGTTACGGCAAAGACAAATGCCAGAACGACCATCACAATATAGAGCAGGGTAATGATCATGACCAGATCACCGCCCATGTCCTCACCGGTAAAGGTGATCGCCTGATTATCGCGCGCCTTGACAAAATCGGTCAGTAAGCCGGTCTTCTTTAAAATGTCTTTGACATCATCTGACTTATCCGATGCTTTCTGTTCCGAATATCCGCGGTGATTCCAGCGGTATGCATAGCAATAATGCAGTTCATCATCGGAAAACCGCTCAAAACCCTTTTTCGTTACCATGGCAACGGTAAATTTGTTAGCATCAAACATCATATCCGTATTGTTTTTAAACAACGCACTGTAGTTAGAAAATGCTGCCACTCCGCTGACTGTAAACTTTTTCCCGTCAACATCAAACTTGTCTCCGATGGCAATCCCATTGTTTTCCGCATAAAGCCTGTCTATGATGATCTCATCTTTATTCTTTGGAAATTTTCCATCCATAACGCAGATTCCATTGACATCGTCGTTTTTGGTATAAATACGCACGGAATGTTCTTTTTTACGCTCTACATCTTTATAAAAGATTTCACTCAGCTTCAGATGTTCTTTTTTTAATTTACTCTTTAGTTCTTTATCTGCTTTGACTGCCAGTGTAAAATGTCCGTCTTCTATTTTATATTTTTCAAAACTCTCATCATATGCCTTGGTCATACTGCTGTCAGCAACCTGAAATCCCGATACAAATCCAATCGTCAGTGTCAGGAACAAAAACAGTACCAGATATTTTCCGGCATCCTGCTTTAACTCCCGCAGATATCTTTTATGTAATGGATTTTTCATACAGCTCCCTCCTTACCAGTCTAAATCTACGGCAGGAATCTTCTGCTCATTCTTATCATTGTGGCGGATCTGTCCGTCATGCAGCTTTATGACCTGATCTGCCATATGGCGGATCGCATCATTATGTGTGACTAAGATGACGGTATTTCCAAATTTCTGATTTACGGTCTCAATGAGTTTTAAAATCTCTTTCGAGGTCTTATAGTCCAAAGCTCCGGTTGGCTCATCACAGAGCAGTATGTCCGGATTTTTGATGATCGCCCTTCCGATGGCTGTTCTCTGCTGCTGTCCTCCGGAAAGCTGGTTTGGGATTTTGTCCTTATGCTCCCAGAGTCCGAGTGTTTTTAACATATCATCCAACGGCAGTGGATCATTGCTTAAGTACGCACCCGTTTCAATATTTTCTTTTACCGTCAGATTCGGAATCAGATTGTAGGACTGGAACACATATCCTAAGTGCTTTCTTCTGTACAGGGAAAGCTGCTTGTCATTCATGTTCTCTACGGTCTCGCCATCAATGATGATGCTGCCCTCATCGGCTGTTTCAATTCCTCCTATAATATTCAATAAGGTGGATTTTCCCGAACCGGATGGTCCAAGTAAAACACAGATATCTCCTTTTTCTACTCCGCAGCTGATCCCACGGAGCACCTCTGTCCGGTTGTCACCGCTGCCAAAGGATTTATGAATATTTTTTAACTCTAAATACATAACAATCTCCTTCTTATGCTAGTTAGTTATTTCTAACCTTATTATAACGTTTCTTTTCGGAAATTTTAGTATTTTTTTGCTATTGAGAAACTTTCTCGTTAGTGGTTCATTAATACTCCATTATAAGAAAGCTGGTTGCACTTTAGTAGTTACAGAACGGCACCTGTCAGATACTTCAGGTTTCCTTGTGCTGACCATTCCAATGAACCTCCTCCAAAGCAGGAAGAGTGTTCGCCAGAGGGCTCCACACTTCCGGGAGTTTCATCTCCATAGCACAAAAAGAAACCTTCCGTATCTGACAGGTGCCGGCTATATTTTCTTATGTTGAAATATATATTGCTTCAATACTTTATCGGCTTACTTTCCAGCCCACTGCTTCTTTTCTTGCATTTAAGAAGTCGTAGTACAGTCCCGGTTCTCCTGCTAGTCCTTCATGCGTTCCCTGCTGCACGATGTGACCATTGTCCAATACCGGTATCTGGTTGGCATGACGCACGGTTTTTAAACGGTGTACGATCATGATAATGGTCTTATTCTGTGTCAGTGCATCGATTGCTTCCTGCAGTTCTTTCTCATTTTCCGGGTCTACGCTGGCGGTTGCCTCGTCTAATATGACGATCGGTGCATTTTTTAACATTGCTCTTGCAATGGAGATCCTCTGCTTTTCTCCTCCGGAAAGATGACCGCCGCCACCTCCTGCTACCGTATCATAACCGTTTTCTAAGGCACGGATAAAACTGTCGCAGCCGGACTGTCTTTCTGCTTCTTCTACTTTTTTATCCGTTGCATTCGGATTACCCATGCGGATATTTTCACGGACGGAACGGTCAAGATGATCGTAAAAAATTCTACCGCACTCAAACTGCCGCCTGCCCAGAGTCCTGTACCCACTGGGAGTATCGTTACAAGAACTGCCGGCACAATGGACTGCATGGATGGCATATATTTTTGATTATCATGCATCCAGTCTACATAATACTGTGCATTGTCATTGACTACATCCGCATATCTGCGATAAGAACCGGCTGACTGACTGAAGGCTTTTACAACCTGAATACCTCCGACATATTCTACGATCGCATCTGCCATCCGTTTTCCGGTCTTTACTGCTCCTTCCCAGCGTACTGCATAGGTTTTTCCACTCTGCCCCGCAACGACCATACCGATCACAAACGTTACTAAAGATGCCAACCCCATGCGCCAGTCCAGTACAAAAATGTAAACTGCGATGACGATCGGTACTAATACATTGGCTGTCATTTCCGGCAAAAGATGTGCTAGCGTCGGCTCCATTCCCTCTACACGGTCTACGATCGTTGTCTTGTACTGTCCCGATGGTGTCTCTAAGATGGTTCCCATTGGTACTCTCGACAGCTTTGCAATCAGTTTTTTTCTTAAATCCTGCAGTGTGGCATATGTTGCCTTATGTGAAATTCCTGTGGATACACAGGAGAAGATCACTTTGCCTGCATAGCCGCCTAACATTCCGTCAAAATACGGCAGCAATTCATTTATTTCCTTACATCCTTCTAACAAAAGTCTGATAATACCCGCCGCGCAAAAATACGGTATCATACTGCACACAACTCCTAACACCGCAAATATAACTGCGGCATAAAATGAACCGTGATATGCTCCTGCCCATTCCCATAACAACTGATATGGCGAACGTTTCTTTTCCTGTTCCATGATTGCATCTCCTCTTGCACTAATTTTTGTTAGAAACAACTAACTCATGGTCAAAAAACAAGAGAAATGCCTGTGACATTTCTCATTAAATCCCCAGTATCTTAAACCATCCGGCTGAATAAAAGATACGCAGCGTATCCACATAGGCTACTGCTTTTTCCTTTGGCGTATCATGGCGTACAGTCTCAAACATTCCGTTAAAAAGCGAACTTGCCAGAATATGTACCATGTCATCATCCAATGGAAGGACATTTAGACCCTGCTGCCGCATTTTTTCCATCAGCAGATAGCTTGCGTTGACTTCTATCTCTATCAGTGTATCTAAATAATATTCATATTTAGTACCTGTCGAACAGCAGGTGATCAGCTTAAATGCATCAAAATGGTCATAGACATAATCTACCATCCATACATACTCGTGATCTGCCACATCCGGCAATCCTTCCAGCTGCTCTTTTAAAGATAATTTTGCAAATTTCTGCTGACTTTCCCTGTAACGGTCTGCTAATTCCCTCGCCGGTTCTTCCACTAACGCCTCAAAGATGGCTTCTTTGTCTGTGTAGTAGCGATAAATTGCTCCGGTCGTCACCGCAAGCGATGATGCAATACTACGCATGGACGCTCCCTGGAATCCTTTTTCTAAAAATTCTTTTTTCCCTGCCGACAGAATGTCTGCTGCCAGCTTTTCGTTTGTTGGTTTCATGGTGCACCTCATTTTGCTCTTTCAGAAAGATTTTACATATACTCTTGGATTTATGCAATAGTTCTTTCTTTCATTGCAAAATAACAGCGTTATTTGATAACAGTGTTATTTTATTGTCTTTTGTTGGGAGTGTCAAGAGGAGAAAAGGAGTTCTTTTTTCTTACCCCGGCAAACTGTCTGCCACACACAACGTCCCCCACCCAATCTCCGGATTCGGATACTCCGTCACCGCTTCAATATGCCTTGCTCCTTTTATTAAGTATGCCTTTAATTTTTCTCCATACAAAAAAGGATCATTGCCATCTATAATCCCCCACTGCATCAGCAGTGCTGCTCCTCCTGTTACAAACGGTGTTGCCATGGATGTTCCCGATGCCGTGACATATCCTCCGCCCGGTGCACAGGAGGTAATATTAACACCCGGAGCTGCAAGATCCGGTTTGATCTGATTTGTTTCTCTGGTATAGCCGCGCCCGGAAAAATCAGCAAGCTGCATGGAATAGGCATCATAGGCACTTACGGTAATGACTCTGGAGGCTGTAGATGGAATGGTCAGCGTAATCTCTTCTGACGGATATAAAAAACCGGTTCCCGCACTTAATACTGCCTGACTTGGCAGCCACAGATTATAATTTCCCTGTACAATTCTGTGCGGTATTAATTCAAATCTCCAGACACCGCTATCGATATAATCTGCAACCGGCAAAAATGAAATATAGATTTCCTGATACGGGCTATATGGACTCGGTTCTCCATAGTAAAGCAAAATTTCTGTTCCATCCAGTGTAAAACGCTGTGCACCTAAAATCTGCTGAAGTGGTCCAACCCTTTTGCCGGAGGGGGAGATTACACTGATATCAAAATCATCGCTATAATTTTTCCATATCTGAACACTTAAGGTCGTCTCATAAGGAGCTACCGCTAACTGGATCTCTTCTGAAAAGCCCTCTCTTAAAATTCCCTGTGCGTGTCCTCTGGCTGCCCCTTCGTTTCCACTGCCAATGCAGATCACAGTTCTTCCATAATTGGAAATATCATCGATATAAGTCTCTAACAAAGAAGTTCCGCTGTGACCGCCATAAGTATTTCCAATGCTGATATTGATTGCTATTGGTTTTCGGTATTCTATCGCTTTTTGCACCACATAATCCAGTGCCGTCATCAATTCCGTAGTTCTTGGAAATGCGTTTTCTCCTGCATATCCCAGCTTTACGACCAAAAGTTCACTCTCCGGTGCCACGCCTGTGTAACGCCCTGCGGACGCCCTGCCATTTCCTGCTGCAATTCCTGCCACATGCGTACCGTGTCCGCTGGTATCACGGCTTGGAACAATCTGAAATCCTTCCGCTTCACTTCCAGCTGCCAATGCGCGATCAATGTCTTCCCGATCAAACTCCACACCCCGGCGAAATTCATAGGGCGGCTTTTCTCCCTCTCTCGGTTGTAACGTCTGATCCCATAGTGCAAGGATTCTGGTACTGCCATCCTCGTTTCTGAAATCCGGGTGAAAATAATCAATTCCCGAATCAATAATGGCTGTGATGACATCCCTTCCCTCTAAAAAGTAAGGATTTCTGCGTACCGGAAGAACACAGGACTGCCGGATTCCCTGTACCAGTGAAAAATACAGATTTTTAGGCTTTTCCACAAATTCAATTTCCGGATTTGTCACAAATTCTGGAATCAGATCCTCCGGTATACGGACGATCGCATATTCATTACTCAGTTTTTCAATGATGATTCCCCGCTCTAAATCTTCTAAATGACTGATATCTCCGCTATACTTGACGATCAGCTCCCATGTATTGGTGTTTTTCTCATATCCGATCTCTAATTCCTCTGATTTCTCTCTTTCCCGCTGTGTTGCCTCTAGAGAAAGATTGAGCAGATTTTCTAATTTTTCATTATTCATACAAATATCTTATATAGAACTTTCCATTTTTTATAATTTACGAAATATCTGTTAAAAAAGAACCGGTTATGGTCTTTTTTTCTATCATATTATTCTCATTATTGTTCTTGCTCATTACCGTTTCTGATATCGGATCATATCTAAACTGGCTTGTGTAATTGTTTTAAAACTGGATGTTTTACAACAGCCATCTTCTCTCTATAATGTGCAGTAACAAAAGACAACGAAAAGGAGAATTGAATATGAAAAGCACAAAAAAACTTGTGATTGGTGCATTAATGGCTGCTCTGACCTGCATTGCCACCATGATCATTAAAATCCCAACACCTACCTTAGGTTATATTCATTTAGGAGACGGTCTTGTCCTCTTATGTGGCATCGTTCTTGGACCTTTAGGCGGTGCACTTTCCGCCGGCATCGGTTCTATGTTTGCAGATATTTTTTCAGGATATGCTTCCTGGGCACCTGCTACACTGATCATCAAAGCTCTTACCGCTTTTGTTGCAGGCTTCTTATTCCACCGTATGCAGCATCGTTTTAACGGAAATGGTGCAAAATATTTAAGCATCATTTTGGGTGGTATCATCGGTGAAGCCGTTATGGTATTTGGCTACTTTGTTTATGAAGCAGGACTTGCTGCTCTCGCCAGTGGACATTTTAACTCCGCAACACTTGCTGCCGGTATTGCTTCTAGTGCCTCCGGTATTCCTTTCAACATTTTACAGGGTGTTACCGGAATCGTCATCAGTCTGGTACTGCTTCCGGTACTTATGAAGATTGAAGATGCAAGAGAATGGATCTGTGCTTAAAAGATGAAATACCAAAGCGCGTAACGCTTTATTTTAAAAAATACCCTTCGCCGGTTTCTGACCGGTAAAGGGTATTTTTATTAAATGATAATTTATTTTCTTATATCTGCAATGACTTTATTTGAAATTACAAATTGTACACATCCCATGGACATCGGTCCCACATCACCTTCATTAAAGCAAATGACAAGTTTTCCATCCTGGTTCAGATAAAATGATGTCTGGTCCGTAATCTTTTCAAAGTTCCATTCCGACACCTCTGGATCATCTAACCAGTATATAACATTCTCATCTTTTTTCATCTGTTCTCTCATCTGCTGTTTAATATTTTCACTGATCGGAGTAATATAATCGGCACCTTCTACAAACAGATCTGCCAGCGCCAGCCGTTTTCCTGTTTTTAAATCGATCGTATAATAATAATCGGTTTCCGCACCACTTCCGGCTGCCTGATAACAGATCAGTTTCAATGTAAAATAATCTTTTGTGGTGCTGAGTACCTCATGCTTTACCTGCATCTCCTGATACCCTTCTTTATCTTTCAGACCACTTTCAAACTCCGTTACGATCTGATCGGTAAGTTTTTGAATTTCTGCATTTACTTCCTTCGTAGTCTCTTTTAGATTCTGCTGTGTTTTTGAATCCTCCTGATCTGTCTTACTCTTTTTCACAGACAGTTTTGGAGTTTCAATATCCGCGGTATGCTTTCCGTTATCATATTTGTAATCCCGAAAAGTAACTGCTTCTACCAGACCTCCTAACACAGGAATCTGATTCATTGCATGTGCCACATTCTCAGATGTATTTGGCAAAACGATAAACGCTGCGACAACCACTGCTGCAGCGGCTGCTATTTTTCTTCCCATATAGGAATTGACGGCCTTCTTTTGTTTTTCTGCTTTTGCTTCTTCTATCCTTTTTTTCATCTGTTCCACCTGTTCTTGTGTCATACACGACTTTTGATACTCTTTTTTTACCTGTTCTAATGTTTCTGCATTGTTCTTCTTTTTTTCTTCCATAACAATATCTCCTTTCTATTCCCACTGCCACGCATCTGTCAGTTCTAACCGAAGTTTTTTCAGTCCCCGGTAAAGTCTGCTTTTTACGGTATTGACATTTTCATCTAACACCTTTGCAATATCTTCTATCTTCATATCCTCAAAATACCTTAATTCGATCACTGCCTTATCCTGCGGGTTCATCTGATCTAATGCTCTTTTCAGATCAATATTTTCATAGTGATCTTCCTGTCCCTGTTCTGTCGGCAGTTCGTCTAATGAAACCATCTGTTTCTTTTTGGCACATTGAAAAATCTCATTCAGCATAATCCGATAGATCCACGTTTGTGCATATTCCACATTTTTCAACGAATCACTATTTCGTATTGCCTTATAGGCTCCATTCTGTACAATATCTGCTGCATCCGCTTCATTGTGTACATAACTGTATGCCAATCGGTAATATCTGTTATAGTTTTCTAACAAAAGTTCTTCTATCTTTTGTTTCTTTACGTCTTTTCTTTGAAAAAACATTACCTGCCTGTACCTCCTTTTTTCTTTTCTAATCATTAGATTCCCCTACATAGCAAAAAGTTTCAATACTTTTATGAAATTTTTAACGCAAAAAGCCCTGATACACAGACTGCATATCAGGGTCTTTCGGTACTTCCTTAATACACCGGATTTTCCGGTATCAGGATAGCTGCCACAATATAAGCCAGCACACCGCTTCCCGTAAATCCTAAAATCACTGCCAGAAGTCGGATCACGGTCGGGTCCACGCCAAGGTATTCACCGATTCCTCCACATACTCCTGCAAAAACTCTGTCTTTTTTAGAACGATACAATTTCTTTGTTTCCATCTCAAATTTCCTCCTTCTCTGTAACCAATGTAATATTTCCTACTCCACAATCTAAGCGTATCTCTTTTTTAGCACCATGATCCACGGTTTTATCCTTGCCCAGTGAAGAAAAATCCTGTCCATTGATCGAGATATTTCCTACTCCGCAGCTTACCTGATAATTGTAATCTTTTTCAGTGCCTGTGAGTTTTACATCAATATTTCCGACTCCACAGGTCAGGTCTGCGTTACTTGTTTTCAACTCATCGATATCTGCATTTCCGGCACCTACCCGCAGCTTTAACTTTTCTGTCTCTAAACGCTCCGCCATAATCTCTCCGGCAGAAACCTTGAAATTGATGTTTTGTGCTTTTAAAGTAGTGTCATGTGCATCCACCGTTCCTGCATCATTATCAATTTTTATTTGGTCGAACTCCATTCCTTTTGGAATCAGTAACAGCACATGGTAATTATGTCCTTTGATCCCTTTTTCTCGTGTATCCTCTATTTTCAGTACCTTATCCTTGACCGTAGCCTTGCATTTTTCCTGATCTTTTTCTACTTTTACCGTGACTTCATCCGTATCACTTTCTTCTATATCTAATGTTCCATATTTTAATTCAATTTCTAAAGAATCGATCTCTTCGCTTGAAAAACTCTTCAGCGTCTTGGACACGTCGCTTTCCTTTTCCCAGTCAAAAGATTCTTCTGAAACATCTGAACCGATTTCCCAAATCCAGTCTTTTAATCCACTCTCACGAAATGCCTGCTGCAATTCTCCCGTTTCGGCTCCTAATACCAGTCCGGTCACGCATGCCACAGCGCCAAGTACCGCACATACGGCTGCTAAGATCAGACAGCCTTTCACAAATTTTTTCATGACATACGCTCCTTTCTTCTTTGCCATGGTTTTCTACAAAGATTGACGATCCAACGGCAACATGCCGGAACTGCCCTGCCGCAGATCCATACAACACAGATCAATAAAAGGATTCCGATTGCCATTACGAAAAATCCGGCTCCCGTCACAAGGATTCCCGCTGCAATACTGCCGGAGATACATCCGCCGATTCCCATGCCAATTAATGCCACTCCTGATATCAGAAGTCCCACTGTTGCTGCAATGCCTCCCGCTGCACATCCGAACAACACGCCAAAAGCTGCCACGATCAGTCCAAATAATGTTGCTGCCACAGTGATCCAGATTGGAAACGTTAAAACAGCAATTACAATGATCATAGCAATCCTTCCTGACTTATCCTTTTGTTCATATTCTTCGTATTGTTCGTTTTTTTCAAAATCTTCTGATGAAAAATCCTCTGACGATTCCTTTTTCATACATTCCGGTGCCTGGATACTGCTCTGCGGTTCCTCGAGCAGATCACGCTTGATGTTCTCTGCTACTTTTTCAGGAGAACCCAGTTCCTCAATGACCTGTGCCTCATTTTCCACACCGGCTTCTTCAAAATAACTCTCATAATATGTAAGTGCATCTTCTCTTTCTTCCGCAGAAATATCTGCTAAACACTCACGCAGTCTCTCCATAAATACTTTTCGGTTCATTTAATCTCCTCTCCAGAAAACAGCAGACTGATTTTAGAAGAATAATCCGCCCATTCCCTGCGATATAATAAAAGCTGTGCTCTTCCGGCATCCGTAATCTTGTAATACCGCCGGTTCCTGCCCGCACATTCCACATCGTATACTTCTAAACACCGGTTCTTTTGCAGCCGCCGGAGTACCGGATAGAGTGTCGATTCCGAAACCTCGATCGTACTGCGTACTTCCTGTGTGATCTTATATCCATATGTGCCTTCTTCCTCTTTGGAAACAACTGCAAGAACGATTGCATCCAAAAGAGCCGCACCCGTCTGAAAAATCATGGAATCTCTCCTTGCTATTTGATAGTCAATATTATATGACGTATAATATTGGTTGTCAAGTATGTTGGATATGTTACAGACAAAAGTGTGCTGCACATCTTCGCCTGAAGGGCTTCTTGCTCTATCGAAAACACGAATTTTATACTTTTATGTAACACAATATTTCCTATAGAGATTAGTATCGCAAAAGACGGCTCACAACCTTAGTGGTCGGCAACTAGCACAAAACCGGGACTGCTTTTGTGACTTTGGGAGAAAATTAGTAAATCTTAGTCTGGCTGTTCATGTATAGTGTTTTGCTGCCATGGACGGCAGCAAAAGTCTTAATGCCCCATGGACGGGGCGTTTAATACGTACACGTCACTCCATTGCAGCCTGACTCAGACAGACTTAGATTTTCTTATTTTCGTACAACGGAACAAAATAGACCCGGATTTGTACAAGTTGCCAATACAAAAATTTCAAACCGTCTTTTGCCCCTAATCCTATAGAGTAAAAAAACCGCAATAGCAAACTCTAACATCCATGATGTCCTGCTACTGCGGCTTATAAAACATCTGTCCGGACAACATCTGCTTTTAAAACCATCCCACGCATCGTCCGATCCAGTAAATGAGTCCTAACACCCAGCTTGTAAAAATTCCATAGAGGATGACCGGCCCTGCGATCGTAAATATCTTACATCCGATTCCAAACACCTGACCCTCTTTTTTGAACTCGATTGCCGGCGAAGCCACGGAATTGGCAAATCCGGTGATTGGCACCAATGCTCCGGCACCTCCCCATTTTGCGAACGTTGGGTAAATATTAAATCCTGTTAGAATAATACTCAACAAAATTAACAACATACTGCACCAGCTTCCTGCTGTCTCTTTGTCAAGTCCAAACCGGTTCATAGCTACGTTTAAGATCACCTGACCGATAACACAGATAACACCTCCTACGATAAACGCTTTTACCATATTTCCAAAAAGATTATTCGTCGGAGTCACCTGTTTTACATACTCGTTATACTCTTCATTTTGAATCTGCTTATCTTCTTCCTTCACTCTGTTTTCCTCCTTATTACAGCGTACTCATATACCCTGTCCAAAAATAGAACAATGCACCCGCCATTTTTCCAAATGCCATAAATGCCAGTGCCCATGCCAGTCCGATACTCAATTTATAACGCCGGAACACAATGGGAAATGTATTGATGATCTCTGCTAAAGAAACGGCAATGCAGCCCACAAAAATGCCTGCACAAAAACCGAACAGGATCAACAAAATCCTGCCTACCGGCATGGACATATCCGAATAAGTGGAGATCACATTTCCAACAACGCCCCCTAACAGGATCATCGTTTCATAAGAAAATACCGCCCTTGCCGTATTCGACTTTCCGATCAGTCTCGGGATAACACCGATGGCAATTAAAAAAGCAAATGTTCCGGCAGATACTGCAAAGCCTGCAAACAATCCCATCAATGCTAAGATCACATGGTTAACCCACATCGATATTGCTTCCTCCCCTGCTGCTGTTTTCGATAAATGTTGTATCTATATCATTTTCATACTTACGCATTTCCACCTGCAGCGGAGTCGGGTCCGGTGTGATCTTCTTTCTTCCGACATGGTTAAAAAATACCAGGATTCCAAACGCAATACCGATAGAATAAAACACTTCCAGTTCCGTAAATCCACCGGACTCTTTTCCCATCACCTGCATATAAAATTTTGCAAAAACTTCACTGACGCCGACATCGTTATTGAATGCCATGATCGTAAAGGCGGAACCGAAAAAGATCACAATGCACAATAAAATGGTCTTTAAATAAGCAACCCCCATCGGTGGATTCAGTCTTGGCACATATTCCACAATAAAGTCTGCCTCACCCTCATTTTGCACATCTGCATTCGGATAATCCTCATGGATCAGCTGAATAATCTTTAATATGGAAAATACCTGAAACTGATTTTTTTTCGCATGCGTTCCCTGAAAAGAATACACTTTTTTCTGACGGATCTTGCGCAACATCCCGACATCCGTACACTCAATTTTCGCGATGTCACCCAGCGTAATATTGCGGTTATGCACCAATACATTTTTATCTATCTTAATATAAATCGTCTGACTGCTCATCTATTCCTCCATCACCAGCACGGCACCTGCCATATTCTGTGCCTGTTTTCCTGCACGATCATAACAAAGGAGCCCAACTACCAATACAATGACGATCATGGAAAACAGACACAGTCTGTATGTCTTCTGTTTCATCTTATCACCTCGTTTTTCCATTTGCCTCTAGTATGTCAGTTTTTTCTAAAAATATTCTTTTCTTTTTTATTGAAATAAAGATTGACAAGCTCCTCTTTTTTGCATACTTTATTTATAGATTGCGTGAGGTCATTTCTCACACATCGCTAATTTACAATGATACAAATACACGAGGTCACTATGAATAAAAATCAGGAAATTTTATCTTTGGCAGTGCTTGCCGGAGAAATTCTCATAAAAAACGGAGGCGAAATTTTTCGCGTGGAAGATACGATGATGAGGATCATTGAATCCTACGGCATCACAGACTACAATGTCTATGTTCTCTCAAACGGAATTTTTGCCACCATTGATGAACAGGGCAGCCACCCCTACAGTCTGGTCCGTCATGTTGCTTTCAGCAATGTAAATTTAGAACGGATCGCTGCCGTAAACCAGCTCTCCCGCGAAATCTGTGAGTTCCACTATCCTCCGGGAGAAGCTATCAAAAAAATGAAAAGCTGCAGCACCCTTCTCAGTGAAAAACAGTTACTCCGACACCTGGCTTCCGGATTTGGCTGTGCCGCATTTACCCTGCTTTTTGGTGGAAAATATTTAGACTGCTTTTTTTCTCTTTTTATTGGAATTGCCCTGCAGTCCTTTTTGTACCATGCCAGAATACGGCAGTCCTCCCGCTTTTTTTATACGATTGCCGCAAGTGCTCTCGTAACGGCACTCAGCATTTTACCTTATGCCCTGCATGCACCTGTCATGGTCGATAAAATGGTCATCGGCTGTATCATGCCACTTGTTCCGGGACTGCTTTTAACCAATGCCATTCGGGATTTCTTTAATGTAGATTTTCTTTCCGGTGTCATCCACATGGTAGACGCACTTGTAACAGCGCTTTGTATCGCTGTTGGTGTCGGTGCCGTGATGACCTGTTACCAGTTTTTCGGAGGTATTTTATTATGATCGGACAATTATTATTAGCGTTTATTTCTACCTTTGCTTTTGCCATACTGTTTTCTGCTCCACGCTCACAGTATTTTGCCTGTGGTCTTTGCGGCTGCTTTACCTGGGGAATGTACCTGCTTTTTCAAAAGTTCGGCAACAGTGTTGTAATCGCTGCCCTTTTTGCTACCTTCTTTGTAACCGTTTTAGCAAGAATACTTTCTATTATAAAAAAAGCTCCCGTTACTATTTATCTGGTAACAGGAATCCTTCCTTTAGTTCCGGGTGCCGGAATCTATTATACCTCTTACCACCTGATCATGAATCACGGCAGGATGGCTGCCTCTATGGGACTGGAAACTTTCAAGATGGCAGGTGCTATTGCACTGGGTATTATCTTCGGTTCTGCGATACCGATGAAATGGATACAGAAATGTCGGAAATGCTCATAGGGGTATTCTTGTTCCCGGCTATCCCCACTGACATGCTGCGTTTCCTGTTCGTCGCCACGCCTTTTTGCTCATGTTTTGTGCAACTCGCCCTACAGGCTCAAACAGGCACAAAACATGAGCGGCAGTGTGCTCCTCACGACGGAAGCCTCGCAACTGTCTGTGGGGATAGCCGGGAAACAGCATTGTATCAATATAGAAGATTCTCTAATGATTGTAAAGAAGGTTCAACAAATCGATAAGTTTACATAATAAAATCTATTCACGATACTAAAACCGTTTTATATATCTATGTCTCTTTCGCCACTATCATCCGGCAACACCTTCTCGGAAATCTCAACGTAGAGCTTAACTTACTCTCCCCAACCGCATTAGAAAACATATATCCCAGCGAGCTTCCGACGATTATGAAAAGTTTCTTTTTGTGCTATGGAGATGAAACTCCCGGAAGCGTAGAGCCCTCTGGCGAACACGATTCCTGCTTTGAAGGAGGTTCATCGGAATGTTTAGCACAAGGAAACTTGCAATAATCGTCGGAAGCTCGCTGAACACAGACTTTTTCATGCACATATGTTATAATACGAAGTAAATATCGAAAACAGATTTTAGATTAAGGAGACTTCTAATGAAAAAATATCTGACTATTTTTGTATGCTTACTGAGTGCACTCTTTTTTGCTGCCTGCCAAAAACAGGATACCTCTGTGTCTAAAACGGGTTTCTATTTTGATACTGTCATAAAAGTCACTCTTTACGACGCGGATGCCGAATCGGAATTAGAATCCTGTTTTGCTCTTGCAGACAAGTATGAAAAACTTTTAAGTGCCACGAAAAAAGGCAGTGATGTCTGGAATATTAACCATGCCAAAGGAAAACCGGTAGAAGTCTCAAAAGAAACCGTTTCCCTGCTTCAAAAAGCAATTGATTACAGCGAGCTTTCCGATGGTGCCTTTGATATCACGATCGGCGAACTCTCTTCTCTTTGGGATTTTGGTGAAAATAAAGATACTGTTCCGTCTCAAAAAGACATTGATGCTGCACTTCCTACCGTGGGCTATCATAATATTGAGATATCAGATAATACCGTAACCTTAAAAAATTCCAAAACACAGATCGACCTTGGCGGGATTGCAAAAGGCTACATTGCGGATCAGATGAAAGCACAGCTTCGTTCGGATGGCATTACCGAGGGGATCATTAATCTTGGCGGCAATGTGTTAACCGTCGGTCCGAAAAAATCCGGCGATACTTATAAGATCGGCATACAAAAACCATTCGATGATTCTGGTTCTCCGATCGCATCTGTTGATATTACTGATGCTTCTCTTGTATCTTCCGGGGTCTATGAACGGTATTTTGAAAAAGACGGTAAACGCTACCATCATATTTTAAACCCAAAAACCGGGTATCCTTATGAGAATGGCCTACTTGGTGTTACCATTATTACGGATTCGTCTGTTGATGCCGATGCACTCAGTACCACCTGTTTTGCACTCGGCTTAGAAGATGGGATGAAACTGATTGAAAATACAAAAGGAGCCGAAGCCGTATTCATTACTGAAGATTTTACACTTCATAAGTCCTCCGGCATCGGCTCTGAGATTCCATTCCATGAAAATTAACTGTTTGCTGCTTTGATGGTCATATTGTTCAGCCATACGCCTTTTTTTACCAGCACATAGCCGATGATACATTTTACAATTTCCATCATCTGCACTAAGAAATATACAAGGATCACATTCCAGTCTGTATAATTGATGAGCAAAATAGCTGCCGGAATGTCTACAACCCAGATATAGAAGCTGTCGAATAAAAAGGTAACGATCGTCTTTCCGCCGGAACGTAGAGTAAAATAGGTTGAATTCATAAATGCGTTCAATGGCATACAGACTGCCAGCACCCGGATGATCCATGCCGCAATATATTTGACATCATCACTGGTATTATAAATCTGTGGAAAGAACGAGGATACAATGATCATTAAAATGGCAACACCCAAACAGCTTGCCACAGAAAAGAAGATCAGTTTTCTATCGGTATCCACTGCTTCTTCCATCTTTCCTGCTCCTAAAAGCTGTCCTAGAATGATTCCAATCGCACTTCCCATTGCGATATAGACAATACTGAACATATTGGATAATGTCGTTGCGATATTAATCCCTGCAACCACCACCAGTCCCCTCGAGGAATAACAGCGTACCAGCATTGCCATTCCGCCTGCCCATAACGTCTCGTTTAACAGCAGCGGGGTTCCTTTTTTGATAACTTCCTTTACTAAATCCATCGGCACATGGAAAGAACGGTAGACACCGCGTATAAACGGTTTTTCTGCCGTATGACTGTGCGCCCACGCCATGACAACCGCCACTTCTGCGATTCGTGCGATCACGGTTGCTATCGCTGCTCCGCGTACCCCAAGTTCCGGAAATCCGAATTTTCCAAAGATCAGACTGTAATCTAACAGCAGATTTGCAAAAAAAGCAACGATTCCGGCTTTCATCGGGACAATCGTTTCTCCGGTCTCACGCAGGGTCCCACTGTATGTTTGCGTCAGTGCAAACGGGATCAGACATCCCATCATAATATGCAAATATTCCCTTGCATATTCAAATGTCAATGCCGCATCATTCCCCTGTGCATCTCCTTTTAAAAACATCCGGATCAGATCATCTCCGAAGATTCCAAATACCAGAAACCAGATACCAACTAAGACAGCAACCACCATTAATTTCAGACGAAGCGTGTGACGTACCCCTTCTTCATCTCCGCTGCCATAGTATTGTGCCGTAAAAATTCCAACTCCTGATACTCCGCCGAAGATACAGAGATTGAATACGGTGATGAGCTGATTGACAATGGCAACTCCTGACATCTGATTTGTTCCAACCTGCCCAACCATAATGTTGTCTAAAAGATTGACAAAGTTCGTAATTCCATTCTGTACCATAATTGGTACTGCCACAAGCAGCACCATTTTATAAAATGCTTTATCTCCTATAAATTTTTTCATTTCTAATCCCTTTCTTGTGCGTATATACAAAAACACTGTAGTGAAGCTGTTTACAAAGCAAAGAACTTACACTACAGTGCAATTTATAAGAGATTCTTGTTTTTCTTAAAGAATTACATGTTTTGGACACTTTGCAGCACATTCGCCACACTCTACGCAGAGCTCCTTGTTGATATGTGCAACATTATTTTCTACATGAATTGCATCGTGTTCACAGGTCTTTTCGCACAGACGGCAGGCAATACAGCCTTCCGCACAGGCATCCATAACCTTCTTTCCTTTATCGTGAGAACTACACTGAACAAAGTGTTTGCCCTCATAAGGAACAAATTCAATTAATTCCTTTGGACATGCAGCAACACATTTTCCACATGCCTTACATAATTCTTTATCGACAACGGCAATTCCATCAACAATCTGAATTGCACCAAAAGGACACGCTTTTACACAGCTTCCAAATCCCAGACAGCCATAATTACATGACTTCGGACCACCATTCGGAACATATGCCATTGCCGCACAATCCTCTACTCCTGTATATACATAATCTTTACTTGCTTTTTCACAGTTGCCTGCACATTTGACAAAGGCAACCTGCCGGGCGCTTTCAGATGCTTCCACGCCCATAATTTTTCCGACTTTTTCTGCGACGGGGCTGCCTCCGACCGGACACTGTCCGACAGGAGCTTCTCCTTTCACAATTGCAGCCGCAAGACCGGAACATCCTGCATAACCGCATCCACCGCAGTTATTTCCCGGAAGAACCTCTAAAATTGCTTCTTCACGCTCATCTACTTCTACTTTAAATTTTTCTCCGAAAATTCCAAGAATGAAACCGATCAGAATACCGGTTCCACCTACAGCAAGACCGGAGATAATAATTGCACTTACACTCATATCCATTCCCTCCTAAATCATGCCTGAGAAGCCCATAAAGGCGATAGACATCAATGCTGCTGTGATCAGGACGATCGCCGTTCCCTGAAAACGTTTCGGAATATCGTTATATTCAATTTTCTCACGGATTCCAGCCATAATAACGATCGCAATAAAGAATCCGATAGATGTTGCTAATCCATTTACCACACCCTGTAAGATCGTATAGGATTTTGTAACGTTATTTAATGCTACACCTAATACGGCACAGTTGGTTGTGATCAGGGGCAGATAAACACCAAGTGCCTGATACAACGATGGAATGGATTTTTTCAAAAACATCTCTACTAACTGCACTAATGCCGCAATGACCAAAATAAATACAATGGTCTGCAAATACTGTACATTGAGCGGTGTCAGAATATATTTGTAAATAAGACCCGTAACAAAAGAGGACAGGGTAATAACAAAGATTACCGCTCCGCCCATTCCGGCAGCTGTCTCTGTCTTTTTAGATACTCCAAGGAATGCACAGATTCCTAAGAACTGGCTGAGTACGACATTGTTGACAATGGCAGCACCCACTGCAATAATTAATAATTCTTTCATTTATCTGCCCTCCTCTTTTCCGGTATCCGCTGTCTCTTCCGGTAATTTTCCGGTACACATAGACAGATGGTCACAACCTTTACAGTCTCCGGTAAGACAACCGCTTGGAGCAGCTAAAGGTTTTCCCTTTTTCTCCATTGCTTCACGGACACAGTTCATACCGGCAACTAAAAATGCCAGAACCAAGAATGCTCCAGGAGCCATGATGAAAATTGTGATTCCAAGTGTTGCACCTAAAATCTGACGGATAAAACCGATACATACCAGACCGATCGTAAAACCAAGACCCATTCCAAGTCCGTCAAATGCAGATGGAATGACCGGATTTTTGGATGCATAGCTCTCTGCCCTTCCAAGGATGATACAGTTTACAACGATCAGCGGGATATACACTCCTAAAGATTCCGATAAGGAAGGTGTATAAGCCTGCATGATAAACTGCACGACAGTAACAAGGGATGCTACAATTACAATGTAAGCCGGCATACGAACGCCATTTGGAATGACCTTACGAAATGCGGAGATCAACAGGTTTGACATTACTAAAACCACAGTTGTTGAAAGTCCCATTCCAAGTCCGTTGATTGCAGAAGATGTAACTGCCAATGTCGGACACATACCTAACATCAGTACGAAGGTCGGATTTTCTTTGATAATACCATTGTATAATCTTTCAACATTTCTGTTCATGCTTAATTACCTCCCTGTAAGACCGTCTGAAAATATACCAGTGAAGCATTGACTGCATTGGTTACGGCTCTTGATGAAATGGTTGCGCCTGTTACGGCTTCGATCTCATTGTCCGCAGATGGTGCTGTCTTTACAACGGTATATGACGATTCTGATTTATTTTCAAACTGAGAGTAAAATGCTTTTTCCTGTACTAACATACCAAGTCCCGGTGTCTCACTGATGGATGTAATGGAATATCCGTTCAATGTGCCATCGTTGCGGATTCCGACAGAAAGTGTGATATCTGACTGGCTTCCTTCATGGGATGTTACGGAAATGACATATCCAAGCACTTCACCGGATTTATCTAATGCTGTGTTTACAGATAATATCTCATCATTGGCATAATCGCTCTTAGCGATGATATCCTCTGCTTTTTTTGCATCAAAATCTTTATATTTTTCAAAGGAATCAGCATCCTTAAATACATTCCGGTAGGATTCCTGTTCTGCTTCATAATTTACTTTTGCAATAGGACCCTTTGTGATTTCATTGACCATACCGAGGATCAGGCCTAAAACAAGGGTAAAGGCAGTTAAGATCATTGCATCTTTGACAATCTTTTTATTCATGCTTCTTTCCCTCCTTTTTCACGCCAAACGCTTTCGGGATCGTATGCTTTTCAATGATTGGCACTAAGAGGTTGCCTAAGATGATCGCAAACGATACACCTTCTGCATTTGCACCAAACAGGCGGAATAATCCGGTCAGGATACCCAACAGGATACCGTAAATGATTTTTCCGCTTGGTGTGATCGGTGATGTGACATAATCGGTTGCCATGAAAAATGCTCCAAGCATCAGACCGCCTCCGCAAAGCTGTGCGGCAATATAGTTCACATCAAAACCTTTTCCACTGAAGATCAGTAAAAATACAACAAAGGTAATCAGATAACTTCCCGGAATCCGAAGGTCAATCACACCCATCAGAAGCAGGAAAACAGCTCCGATTAAAAGTGCAATGACAGAGGTCTCACCGATGGTACCTGCTGTTGTTCCAAGAAACATCTTCATGGTATCTACACTCTCACCATTTCGCATCAATGCTAACGGTGTTGCCCCGGTTACTCCATCATAAGTAAAACTGGTCATAGTGCTTGCAAAAGATACCAGCAGGAAACAACGTGCTCCAAGTGCCGGGTTCATAAAGTTCTGACCCAGTCCTCCGAATAACATTTTGACAATGACAATGGCAAAAATACTTCCGAGTACCGCCTGCCAGATTGGAAGGGTATGTGGAAGGTTCAACGCTAATAACAATCCGGTTAACACGGCACTGAAATCTGTTATCGTACTCTTTTTATGTACAATCTTTTCAAAAATCCATTCTGATGCCACACAGGATGCGATACAGACTGCAATCAATAACAATGCCCGCAGTCCGAAGTTGTATACACCAAAGATACTTGCCGGCAGCAATGCAATAATAACATACAGCATAATTTTTGCCGAGGTATCTTTCGCACGAATATGTGGCGAAGATGATATATTATATAACTCACTCACAGTTCTACACCTCTTTCTATTGTTTCTTTCTTCTCTCTGCTAAGATCTGTTTTTTCATGGTCTTGATATATTGTGCTAACGGACGTTTTGCCGGACAGATATAACTGCAGCTACCACATTCAATACACTCCATACCATTCCATCTTTCAAAACTTTCCGAATCATGGAACTGTGACATCTTTGCAAGTCGAGATGGAACAATCTGCTCCGGACAGACAGATACACAACGTCCGCAGTTGATACATGCTGTCACTTCACTTGCTGAAACATCATCTTTTTTAAAGCACAGCAGGGAGGATGACGTCTTTGTTGTCGGAATCTCCAGACTAAAGACTGCAAATCCCATCATCGGTCCACCAGAGATCATCTTTTCCGGATCTTCCTTAAATCCGCCTGCTTCTTCTAAAATTTCCGCATAGCTCATACCGATACAGTATTCAAAATTGCCCGGATTTGCAACAGCGTCACCTGTTACGGTAAAGATTCTGTCCATTACCGGTTTCCCTTCTTTGACTGCACGGTTGATCGCTACTAAAGTCTCCACGTTATCTACAATACATCCTGCATCAGCCGGAAGCATCTTAGAATTGATCGAACGTCCGGTGGTTGCATAGATCAACTGACGCTCACCACCCTGTGGATACTTTGTCTTTAATGGCATTACTTCAATGCGTTCCTCATCCTTTGTCAGCTCTTTCAACTTCTGGATACAATCCGGTTTGTTGTCTTCCACACCGAGGATTCCCTTCGCATGGTCAAACAGACGCAGGACGATTTTCATACCGCCGATCAGTTCTTCCGGATTCTCTAACATTCTCCGGTAATCTGCGGTCAGATATGGCTCACACTCTGCACAGTTTGCAATAATAAATTCAATCTTATCAGGCTCCTTTGGTGAGAGCTTTACATGTGTCGGGAATCCGGCACCTCCCATACCTACTACGCCTGCTTCTTTTACTTTTTCAATAATCTGCTCTTTAGAAAGACTTGCAACATCTTCCACACCATGGAAATCTGTTTCTTTCATCTCTCCATCATTTTCAATAATGATAGAGTTTACCAGATCACCGGTCGCTACATGTCTTGGCTCGATTGCCTTTACCGTACCGGATACGGATGCGAAAACCGGTGCAGACACAAATCCGCCTGCTTCTGCAATCTTTTGTCCTCTTAAAATCGTATCACCTACTGCAACAATTGGTGACGCCGGTGCTCCGATGTGCTGAGACAATGGATAGACCAGAATTTCTTTGGGTTTGATTCTTCGTATCGGCTGATCCTTTGCGAGATCTTTGCCATCGTAGGGATGGACTCCGCCTTTAAATGTAGAAATACCCATTTTGTTCCCCTCTTTCCTAAGTTATTTTTTGTGTCGTTGTACTGATCCCCTCTCATACAACTTTCCGCTATATTATACCATATACCCATAATTCTACAACCGTTTTCCCTGCAAAATTCATGTTAATTTTCCTTGCACAGAGAAAAATACACGAAAAAAATATTTGTAAAAGAAACAGAATATGGTAGAATATTTCCATGATAAACAGGAGGAAAGAAAAACGATGCAGACCTGGCACAAAGAGTTAAATTTTGACAATACCGATACCCTTACAAATGCTTTATTTGCAGAGGATTCTGTATTTTTTGATATTGAAACCACCGGATTTTCTCCGGCAAATACTTCTTTATACCTGATCGGATGTGCCAGACGAAAGGGAAACATCATCTGCATCGATCAGTTTTTTGCTGACACCCCGGACGAGGAACATCTGATCCTTGCTGCTTTTTTAGAATTGTTAAAACCATACCGGACACTGATCACTTTTAACGGACTTGGATTTGATATTCATTATCTGACTGCAAAATGCCAGACCTATGGGATGCCTGCTCCGTTTTTAGAGTTTTCAAATTTGGATATTTTCCGTGCTCTTTCGAAATTCAAAAAGATTTTCAAACTGCCGAATTTAAAGCAAAAGACCGTAGAAAAATTCTTAGGGATCGGCAGGGAGGATCTCTATTCCGGCGGCGATCTGATCAACGTCTATCATCAGTATGTTGCCACGCAGGAGGAAGAGGCACGTTATCTTTTACAGATTCACAACTATGAAGATGTCTTAGGCATGATCGATCTGCTTCCGATCCTCTCCTATCCTCAGATTTTTCAGGGAGCTTTTACGGTAGATTCTATTGTAAAAAATCTCTATGAGGACTATCAGAGCATTACCAAGAACGAATGTATCATCACATTAAAGAACCAGTATCCGGTGCCAAAACGTATCTCCTATGGATTTGATCAATTTTATCTGACCAGCTATCAGGATACCACGAAGCTGAGTATCAAAATCTACAGTGGTGAGTTGAAATATTTCTATCCGAATTATAAAGATTACTACTATCTGCCAGAGGAGGATACTGCTATTCATAAAAGTGTTGCCTTTTATGTAGACAAAAATTACCGGACGAAAGCCAAAGCAGCCACCTGCTACAGCAAAAAGACCGGCTGTTTCCTGCCCCAGCATCAGGTTGTGGTCTCTCCTTATTTTAAATTAGAATACCATGACAAGATCACTTATTTTGAATTGACGGATGAATTTATTGACAATGAGACGGATGTGAAAGCCTATGTGATGCATGTGTTATCACTGCTGTTGATGGCAAAGTAAATCTTCTTAAAATATTTTACACTAAATAACATATAAAATCTTTTTTAAGAAAATTTAAGTGAGATAGTTATATGAAACTTAAGGATTTAGAAATATTTACTTAGAAATTTGAGAACTTAGAAAAAACCTCAGGCTACCATACCAGTGCCTGAGGTTTTGTATTACCTCCCTTTTTCAAAGAAAAAGGATTTGTTTCTTCTGAAGTTAAGTTCTTTATAATTGGTAATCTGCTCCGTACTGCCAATGAATAACAGTCCGTCATTTACCAATGACCGGTTAAACTTCCGGTAAATCTCATCTTTCGCTTCTTCCGTGAAATAAATCACAACATTTCTGCACACGATCAGATGGCAGTCAGACGGATAAGCATCTTTAAGCAAGTCATGTTCACGAAATTCTACGCATTTTTTGATCTGGTCAGAAATCTGATACGAAGAACCTACCTGTTTGAAGTATTTCTTCTTAAAGTCATCCGGCACAGAAGCAATGCTCTTTTCGTTATAAATGCCAAGCCTTGCTTTATCTAAGACCTGCTTGTCTATGTCTGTTGCTATAATATGAATATTTTCTAACGGAAGATGTCTTGACAATGCCATAACCAGTGAATACGGTTCATCGCCTGTGGAACAGGCAGCACTCCAGATTTTCAATCTCTTTCCAAACTTCTGAATCATTGCCGGAAACAATTCCTTTTCTAAGGTTGCCCATTGTTCAGGATTCCGGTAAAACTCAGACACATTAATAGTCAGGAAATTGATGAACTGATCAAACTTATCCTTATCACTCTTAATCAATCTGACATAGTCATCATAAGAAGTCTTACTGTTCTTTGTGATCAATGTGTCAATCCGACGTCTCATCTGCTTTTCTTTATAAGCATTCAGATCAATTTTTGTCAAATTGTAAACATCTTTTTTAAACTTCTCGTAACCTTCCATTCACTATCTCCGGATTTTATTCTGCATCTAACTCACTTGCCACTGCATCAATATCTACGTCTGCTACATCAGCATCGTCTTCTTCCTGCTGTGGCTGTGCCTGTAATGCTTTGATGCTTAAGCTGATCTTCTTTTCTTCTTCGTTGAAGTCAACGATCTTTGCTTCGATCTCCTGTCCAACGCTTAATACGTCAGAAGGTTTCTCTACATGCTCAGAAGAGATCTGGGATACATGAAGTAATGCATCTACGCCCGGATCTAATTCTACGAATGCACCAAAGTCTGTCATTCTTGCAACAACACCTTTTACAACATTGCCTACTGCATATTTCTCAGCAGCGTTGTTCCAAGGATTCTGATCCTCAAATTTCATGGATAATGCAATCTTATTACCGTTGATGTCTTTGATAAATGTCTTTACAACATCGCCAACTTTGAATACTTTCTTTGGATTCTCAACTCTGCCCCAGGAAATCTCTGAGATATGAAGCAGTCCGTCTGCTCCGCCTAAGTCGATAAATGCACCAAAGTCTGTTACATTCTTAACAGTTCCTTCTACAACATCGCCAACTTTGATTCTTGCAAATAATTCTTTCTGCATCTCCTCTTTCTTAGCGAGTAAGAGCTGTTTTCTGTCACCGATAATTCTTCTGCGGCGAGGATTGAACTCTGTAATTACAAATTCGATCTCCTGTCCGTCATACTTTGTCAGATCTTTTTCGTATACATCAGATACTAAACTTGCAGGGATGAATACTCTGGTCTCGTCTACAACTACGCTTAAACCACCTGCTAATACCTGTGCTACTTTTGCTGTTAATACTTCCTGATTCTCAAATGCTTCTTCTAATCTCTTGTTGCCTTTTTCTGCTGCAAGGCGTTTGTAAGAAAGGAGTACCTGTCCTTCGCCGTCGTTTACTTTTACGACTTTGGCTTCCATGGTGTCGCCCACGGATACTACAGTTGTCAGATCTACATTTGGTTCATTTGTGTACTCGTTTCTGGTAATAATACCGTCTGACTTGTAACCAATATTCAGGATGATCTCATCCGGTTTCACATCGATAACTGTACCTTCGACTACCTCCCCATTTCTTATTGTTTTTAATGATTCTTCTAGCATTTGTTCAAAACTCATTTCTGACATTCTTTTGAACCTCCTCAATAATATTATTTGGGGTGGATGCCCCTGCGGTAATACCTACGTTATCAATGGATTTCAATTTGGTTAAATCCAAGTCATCTAGTGTCTGTATATAGTAAGTATTTTCACATTCCATTTTACATATTTCAAATAACTTCTGCGTATTAGAACTGCTTCTGCCACCGATGACAATCATGGCTTCTGCTTCCTTTGCAATGGCACGGGCTTCTGTCTGCCGTTCTTCCGTTGCATTACAGATTGTATTTAAAACAATTATATCATAACCTTTTTTGCGAATAATTTCAACTAATTCTTGAAATTTCTTGTAGTTAAATGTCGTTTGTGATACAATACATACCTTTTGTTTTCCATCTATGGCAAAATTTTCGGCTTCTTCTCTGTTCTGAATGACGGTTCGGTTCTTAGGTCCACACCATCCTTTGATGCCTTCTACCTCCGGATGCTTATCATTTCCGATGATGACGATATGCTCTCCCGCCTTCGCATGTTCCTCCACGATCCTGTGGATCTTTAAAACAAAAGGACAGGTGGCATCGACAATTTTTAAATCCTGTTTTTTCAAAAAATCATAGACTTCTTTTGCCACACCATGGGAACGGATCACGACAGTCCCTTCGGGAATATTCTGAAATTCTTCCAGGCTGTTTATTACTTTTACGCCTTTGTTTTCTAGATCCTTTACTACTTCTTCATTGTGGATGATCGGTCCGTAAGTATACACTCTCCCTTTTTTTGCTTCCTCATAGACTTTGTTCACTGCCCGCTTGACTCCAAAACAAAAGCCCGCACTTTTCGCTAAGGTTACCTGTCTCATGCGTTACACACATCCTCATATAATTTTTTGATCGCTGCAACGACCTCTTCAATGCTCATATTGGAGGAATCCACCAGTGTGGCATCCTCTGCCTGACGAAGCGGAGAATTTTCGCGGTGCATATCCTGATAATCCCGCTGTTCAATGTCTGCTTCTATTTTTTCTAAATTACATTCCTGTCCTTTTTCTGACAGCTCGTCATAACGTCTTTTTGCTCTCGTAGCCACGCTTGCCGTTAAATATACTTTGACCTGTGCATCCGGAAGTACGACGGTTCCAATGTCTCTTCCGTCCATGACAACGTCTGCCTTTTTTGCAAGTTGCTGCTGTAATTCGACTAATTTTTTCCGCACCTGTCCGTATCCACTGGTTTTAGATGCCATGTTGCCGACTTCTTCTTTGCGGATCTCACCACTGACATTTTCACCGTTTAAAAATACCTGCTGTTCGCCGTTCTCATATTGGATCGTGATCTCTACGTTCTCACTGGCACGGCTGATCGCCTGCTCGTCCTCATTAGAGATATTGCTCCGTAAAAAATAGAGTGCCATGGCACGGTACATTGCTCCGGTATCTACATAGACAAAGCCTAATTCTTTTGCGATTTTCTTTGCAATGGTACTTTTTCCGGCGCCTGCCGGTCCGTCAATTGCGATATTAAAACTCATGCTTGTTTCCTCACTTCCTGTTCTGTTTTTATATTTCTATCATTCTTTATTCTTATACTTCTCTATTACATCTTCTTCCTCTACGGAACTGCCTGCTAAATATCCGGTTGACCATGCGATCTGTAAGTTGAATCCACCGGTATAGGCATCCACATCAATAACCTCTCCGGCAAAGTAGAGTCCCTTCACTAATTTTGACTGCATCGTGGATGGGTCGATATTCTTGACGGCAACTCCGCCTCTGGTAATGATCGCTTCGTTATAATCACGAAGTCCGGTCAGCGTCATCGGAAAATGCTTGATACAGTTCACGAGCCTTCTTCGCTCTTCTTTCGTGATCTCGTTGATCTTTTTCTCCGGCGTGATCCCGCTCAATGAGACCATGACCGGTATCATTTTTGCCGGAAGCAGACCGGAAAGTACATTTTTAAACTGTCGGTTTTTATTTTCTTCAAAGTCCCTTAAGATCCGGGCATCTAGTTTTTCTTCCGATAATGCCGGCTTTAAATCAATCTCCATGGCAAGTTCTTTTTTTCGGATCTTGTCATTTACGACACTGCTTGCACTTAAGATCAAAGGTCCGCTGACCCCGAAATGGGTAAACAGCATTTCCCCAAATTCTTCAAACAATACTTTTTTTCCGTCTTTGATCTTTACTTCTACATTTTTTAAAGACAGTCCCTGCATCTGCATACAGTAGTCTTCTTTTACGGTCATAGGAACTAAAGATGGGGACAATGGCGCGATCGTGTGTCCGCTCTTTTTTGCAAAACGGTATCCGTCTCCGGTAGAACCTGTTGTCTGATAGGAATATCCTCCGGTTGCTATGATGACTGCATCTGCCGGATAAGTTGTCCCATTGGATGTCTTTATACCACGGACTTTTCCCTCTTCTATCTCAAGATGTTCTGCCTTTGTATGGAGTCTTACGGTAACTCCTTTATTTTTTAAAGTCCGCTGCAGGGTTGCAATGACATCCGAGGAATGATCCGATACTGGAAATACCCGGTTGCCACGTTCTGTTTTTGTTGGCATTCCATGCTCTTCAAAAAAATCTATAACACGGAAATTGTCATAGCCATAGATGGCGCTATACAAAAATTTTGCATTCCTTGGTATGTTTTCAAAGATTTCCGATGTCTCACAGGCATTTGTCAGATTGCATCTGCCTTTTCCCGTGATATATATTTTTTTACCCAGTTTTTCATTTTGTTCTAATATCGTAACCTGATGCCCTGCATCCGCAGCTCCGAGTGCTGCAAACATTCCTGCCGCACCGCCGCCGATGATGATGACTTTACTCATTTTTTTCTCCTAATCTGGCATAGCGCATTTTCATAGAATCATCAATGTAGTTAATCTCGTCATTTTCATAGACCTGATACTCATCCCAGATGTCTTCTAACATCTCAAGCGTATTGACAACTTCTCCCTGTTTTTTCATGCAGAGTGCAACAATCAGTGCATTGATGACGGAAAGAGGTGCCACCAGTGAATCTACGATGGACGCCATATCACTCTTTGCGATCAGATTGCAGGAGGAATACAGATTCATCGGCGAATGCACGCTGTCTGTGATGGTAATAACCTTTGCGCTCCGGTTATTTGCAAACTCCATGGCTTTTAAGGTACGCATGGAATATCTCGGAAAACTGATTCCGATAATCACATCATCCTTGCTAATGCGTACCATCTGCTCAAACAGCTCACTCGAACTGTTCGTGGACAACAGACGCACATCGTCAAACATCATATTTAAGTAAAATGCAAGAAATCCTGCAAGTGGTGCGCAACTACGGATTCCCACAATATAGATCCGTTTTGCATTTAAAATTGTCTCTACCGCCATATCAAAGGCATTCGGGTCTATCATCTCAATGGACTCTTTGATTCGCTCCGCATCTGAATGGAGAACGGATTCTAATATTTTAGACTGACTAATTCGCCCATACGCCACCTCCATTCGCTGTACGGAATTGAGTTTGTTGCGTACCAGTTCCTCCAGTGCTTTTTGAAAATCAGGATATCCTTTATATCCGAGATGTGTTGCAAAACGTACAACTGTCGATTCACTGACTCCTACCACATCACCTAATTTGGCTGCCGTTAAAAAGACTGCCTTATCATAATTGTCTGTGATATAACTTGCAAGAAGTTTTTGTCCTTTGCTCAGTGTGCTGTACGCTTCATTGATCCGATTACTTAAATCGTTACTATTCCCCATAAGAAAACCGCCTTATCTCTATTGTAGACAGAATCATTGTTCCATGATTCTTCAAATATTTTGTTATAACCCAAAAAGGTGCCTTGGCTCTCGCCAAAACACCTTTTATTTTAATTCATTTTCTCATTTTTTACAATAGCTTATACAGGATATGCTCCATTTTTTGTATCAGCAATATTCTGATCTACTTTTGTCTGCTGAGCTTCACGATATTTAAAGAAGTCTGTAGCTACCTGTGGGAATAATGCATAGGTAAGGACATCCTCATCCTGCTGCTTCCACTGTTTCATCTCTGCCTCTATCTTATCTAACTCAGGCTCTAAGAGGTCTGCCGGACGGCAGGTAATTGCATTCTTCTTATCTTCGCCAAGTACTTTGTCTACGATTTCCGGATTGAACGGTTTTACGGTCTGTCCGTATTTTCCTAACAGTACATCTTTGGTCTCTTTGGTTGCAACTTTGTAACGCTCGCCCATTAATACGTTGAATACAGCCTGTGTACCAACAATCTGTGAAGATGGTGTTACAAGTGGTGGCTCACCAAGGTCTTTACGAACGCGAGGTACTTCTGCAAGCACTTCTTCGTATTTATCTTCTTTACCCTGCTCTTTTAACTGGGAGATTAAGTTGGATAACATACCACCCGGTACCTGATATAACAGAGTCTTGATGTTTACGCCTAATACTTTTGGATTCATCAGTCCGCTCTCTAAGGCTTCTTCTCTCATTGGACGGAAGTAATCAGCAATTTCTGCTAATTTTGTCTGATCTAATCCTGTATCAAATTCTGTACCCTTGAATGCTTCTACCATAACCTCTGTTGCCGGCTGGGATGTTCCCAGTGCAAATGGAGACATTGCAGTATCAATGATGTCACATCCTGCTTCTACAGCCTTCATATAAGTCATGGAAGCTACACCGGATGTATAGTGTGTATGAAGCTCAATCGGGAGTGAAGTTGCATCTTTTAATGCCTGTACTAACTCGGTTGCTTTGGTAGGTACTAACAGTCCCGCCATATCCTTAATACATAAGGAATCAGCTCCCATATCTTCTACTTTCTTTGCCATATCCATCCAGTAATCTAAGGTATAAGCATCTCCTAAGGTATAGGAAAGTGCAACCTGTGCATGACCTTTTTCTTTGTTACAAGCAGTAACAGCAGTCTGTAAGTTACGGATATCATTTAAACAATCGAAAATACGGATGATATCAATTCCGTTTGCAATAGATTTCTGTACGAAATACTCTACTACATCATCTGCATATGGACGATATCCTAAGATATTCTGTCCACGGAATAACATCTGTAATTTTGTATTTTTAAATCCATCTCTTAATTTTCTAAGACGATCCCATGGATCTTCTTTTAAGAAACGGAGGGATGCATCAAATGTTGCACCACCCCAGCATTCTACTGCATGATAACCAACCTGATCCATCTTATCTACGATTGGAAGCATCTGCTCAGTAGTCATTCTGGTTGCAATCAAAGACTGGTGTGCATCACGCAGGACAGTCTCTGTAATTTTTAATGGTTTTTTGGTCACTTCTGCCATGATTTTCTCCTCCTATATTCCAAAGATTGCCATAAATACACCGGCAGCTACTGCTGTACCGATAACTCCGGCAACGTTTGGTCCCATTGCATGCATAAGTAAAAAGTTCGTTGGGTCCTCTTCTGCTCCAACCTTCTGAGATACACGAGCAGCCATAGGTACTGCAGATACACCGGCAGAACCGATCAGTGGATTAATCTTACCTTTTGTAACCCAGCATAATACTTTACCGAAGAGTACACCTGCTGCTGTACCAAATACGAAAGCTACAAGTCCGAGAACAACAATCTTGATTGTTGTGATATTTAAGAATGCCTCTGCACTTGTGGTAGCTCCTACGGAAGTACCCAGTAAGATAACAACGATATACATTAATGCATTGGATGCTGTATCTGTTAACTGACGTACTACTCCGGACTCACGGAACAGGTTACCTAACATCAGCATACCAACTAATGGTGCTGTGGTAGGAAGAATTAAACATACAATTGTCGTAACGATAACAGGGAATAAGATTCTTTCTAATTTAGAAACAGGTCTTAAGTTCTCCATTTTAATCGCACGTTCTTTTTTCGTTGTGAATAATTTCATAACAGGTGGCTGAATGATCGGCACTAATGCCATATAGGAATATGCTGCCACCGCAATTGGTCCTAACAGACCTGTCTGTCCAAGTTTTCCTGCAAGGAAAATGGAAGTCGGACCGTCGGCTCCACCGATGATGGATACTGCGGCTGCTGACTTATCATTGAATCCCATCAGGATTGCAAGGAAGTAAGCTGAGAAAATACCGAACTGTGCTGCTGCTCCAAGCAGGAAACTGATTGGATTCGCAATCAACGGTCCAAAGTCTGTCATTGCTCCAACTCCAAGGAAAATCAGAGACGGTAATATTGACCACTCATCTAAGATATAAAAATAGTGTAACAAACCACCTACACCGTTACTTGCCTCTTCCGGGCTGATAATGATATCCGGATAGATATTTACCAGCAGCATACCAAATGCAATCGGAACTAACAGTAATGGCTCATATTCTTTCTTGATTGCCAGAAACAGGAATAAAAATGCTACGGCAATCATGACAAAGTTGCCCCATGTCAGATTCAAAAATGCTGTCTGGTGCAGGAGGTTTGACATTGTTTCTCCTACGTAACTCATAATTAATCCTCCTGGCTTTCTTAATTCATGGTTGCAAGTAATGCACCTGCTTCAATATGGTCTCCAACTGCAACTTCAATGCTTGCAACAGTTCCATCCTGTGGTGCAACAACCGGAGTCTCCATTTTCATTACCTCTAATACTAAGATGGTATCGCCTCTCTTAACGGCTGTACCAGGATTTGCTTCCAGCTTAAATACTTTTCCTGCTGCACCTGCTTCAATCTTAATGCTTCCTGCACCTGCTGCCGGAGCGGCTGCCGCTGCCGGTGCTGCTGCTGGAGCTGCTTTTCTTGGAGCTGCTGCCGGTGCTGCTGCTCCTGTTTCTTCTACAGTAACATCATAAACATTTCCATTTACGGTAATTGTATAGCTTTTCATCTTAATTTCCTCCTAAATTTGCGATTAATATCTTCTCTTGATGGAACGCACTACAAAATCATCTGTAGATGTTCCTGTGGATGCTGCGATTGCTGCAGCGATAACGGCAATCAGCTCTGTATTGTCCTGCTGTGCTGCCGGAACATCCTGTACAGTCTCTTTTACGTCAGTTTCTGTCTGTCCCGCTTTCTTCTTGCTCTCAAGATATGGGAAAATTCTAAAGCAGGAAATAACCAAACTGATTAAAATCAGCACTGCGAATACAGTTCCCATTCCCATGAGTGTATTCATGCCGGCTTTGCTCATCTTTTCACCAAGTGAGTAAACCTTATCAATTGTTACATCTTCCACTTCCATAGAATAGTAAGTGTATACATAAGTCAAAATTACTTCACGTTTTTCAAACTCAATGGTCTGTTCACATGTCAGTGTCTTTCCTGATTTTGTAATTTTGAAATCACCGAGTTCTACATAAGAACCAACACCGGAAGTAGCATCCTCCCATCTGGTAACGATGTTCTTTGTCATTTCGTCATCACTGGCTTCGTACACAGTCTTCTGCTCATCAGTCATATTTACCAATGTAGCAACGGTATTCTGTGTCACCTGTTTTAACTGGTCATATGTATAGCCATTGTAATCGACAGACTTAGGATCCGTTTTTCCGCATGCTGTAAGTCCGAGTATCATCAGACACACACTTACCATCAGCAATATTTTCTTCTTCATAAACTTCACCTTTCTATTTCGCTCCGTGTTTTTTCATCGGCCCGTCTACTTTTTTTGTAAATAACATCTCAAATCCTGCGATTAAGTATTTTCTTGTATCTGCAGGGTTGATGATCAGATCAATATATCCTCTTCTTGCAGCATTTTCCACATTTGACTGTAATGCTTCATATTCTTTTGCCTTTTCGTCCAAGACATCTGCGGAAGCATCTGCATACATGATCTTAGCTGCCGATTTGGCATCCATCATGCCGACTTTTGCATCCGGCCATGCATAGACTAAATCTGCTCCAAGAGATTTTGAGTTCATCATTACATAAGAACTTCCGAATGCATCTCCTGTAATGAAGTTAATCTTTGCAGTTGTTGCATTGGCAAATGCGTATGTCATACGGGCAAGTGCCTTTGGAAGACGTTTTTCAGAACATGAAGTCGCTTTAAATCCTGTTGTATTTGTCATGGAAAGTACCGGGATATCAAATGCGTCACAGTACTGGATAAAGTCTGCTGCTTTTTCGCATCCCTGTGCGGTTAATGCTGCTTCAAATTCCTCTGTCCTGTTTCCGTTTTCATCATGCATTACGGTAGCGTTTGCTACTGCACCAACGGTAATTCCGTTTAATTTGATGAATCCTGTTACCATATCTTTTGCATAACCTTTCTTTGTCTCTACAAAGTTATGGTCATCTGCAATTTCAGAAAGGAAGTATCTTGGATCACCTTTCATGGATTCCATGCTCTCACATGCACGGTTTAAATCGTCCGTACACTCGTCCACACGTCCGCTCTCCTCGTTGCATCCCGGAAGAATGGTTACTAATTCGCGGATCTCAGCAAGAATCTCATCCTCTGTTCCGGCTGCATCTACAACACCTGTGTTTGCTGCCTGGAAGTCAGCTTTTGCCGTATCGCATTTCGATACGTTGTTGTCTGCAATGGCATCCGGAGAGTTTACGAAAAGTCTTCCTTTTTCTGTCTCCATGTAAGTGAAGTCACATAATGCGGATGCAACGGCAAGTCCACCTCCACAGCTGCCGAATACGGCACTGATCTGTGGTACAACACCAGAAGCTGCTGTCTGTTTTGCATAAATCTGACCCATTCCTTCCAATGCATCTACAGATTCCTGTAAACGGACACCCGCACAGTCTAAAAGACCAATGACCGGTGCACCCATCTTCATTGCCATGTCATAAACAGAAGCAATTTTCTTTGCGTGCATTTCACCGATTGTTCCACCTAACACGGAAGCGTCCTGGCTGTATACAAATACCAGGTTTTCATCGATTAATCCGTGACCGACAATTACTCCGTCAGAAGGAGTCTTATCTGCAGTCAGATTAAAATCTGTGCTTCGTGCAGTTACGAGAGAACCAAGCTCTACAAAACTGTTCTCATCCAGTAACTTGGCAATTCGTTGCATTGCTAAGCTATTCTTTGTGCTACTCATTTATTAGCCCTCCATCTATGTATTGAAAATTTTTAAAAAATTTCGCTATGCTAATTGTATTACTTTTAATACAATATTTCAATAGTAATTTGTTAAATTTTTCACTAATTTGAATAGACATTTTTTCCAATCTGACGAATTTTAAAACAGAAACTTTTCTAAGACGCACTGCAGATACCACCGTGGCGTTCTTGCGGATACATTTTCCATCGCAACGATCGGATAAGATACTGCTTTTTCCTCTCCGATATAGTACTCTGCTTTTCCGATCACCGTTCCTTTTTTGACCGGTGCCTGCAATACTTTCTTTGTCGTGCATTTTACGGTCACTTTTTCTTCCTTGTCTTTTAAAACCCGAAGATCCTTTCCTTTTACCCGAACCGGCATCAAAATCTCTTTGTCAGGATCATAGGAGTTGTCAGCGGCGTTTATGACAGGGACCGTCTCTAATTCCTGTTTAGCTTTGACTTTTACCTTTTCATAATGCTCTAAACCGTATTCCATGAGCTTTCTGGTATCTGCCCATTTATAGCTTTTGTTATTCGGCCAGCCGCAGGCAAGCAGTGATACCACAAATGTCCGCTCCCCTCTTTTTAAGGCTCCGACGTAGCAATAGCCTGCATCCGCGGTAAATCCGGTCTTTCCGGACAGTGCGCCATCCATCATCTGTAAAAAAGCATTGTGATTATTACAGGTAAAATTCCGGTTTCTCTCTACATTCTGAAAACTGTACTGCTTTGTCTGTGTGATCTTTAAAAACGTATCGTTTTTGATGCAGTAGCTCATGATCGTGGCAAGGTCTTTTGCCGTTGTTCCATGAGAACCTGTTTCGTCTTTTGCGTCTAATCCGTTTGGCGTGATAAAATGTGTATGTTCACATCCTATTTCTTTTGCCTTTTCATTCATCATCTCTGCGAATTTTTCCACACTCCCGCCAACATGCTCGGCGATCGCAACTGCGGAATCGTTATGTGATTCTAACATCAGCGAATAGAGCAGGTCTTTTAATAAGAAGGTATCTTTGGTTGTCATTCCAAGATGGACTTTTGGCATAGACGCGGCATGTTGACTGACGGTTACCGTCTCGTCTAACCTGCCGCTTTCAATTGCCAGAATGCATGTCATGATCTTTGTGGTGCTGGCATTTGCTAAAAACTGTTCTTCTTCTTTGCCGTAGAGGACTCTGCCGCTGTCTGCATCCATTAAGACGGCAGACTTGGCATAGAGTCCAAGACTATCCTGATGTTCTTTTGCAAAAACCTCTAACACCACACTTGTTAAGATCAGACTGATGCATAGAACGATGATCATCGTTTGCTTGAATGGATTTTTTTTCACTTAACTCATTCTTTCCGTACCGTTTCCATTTACTATATGCCAAGAGAATGGTCGGTATGTAACAACTCGTGCGATTTATGAGACAGTGGTTTTTCTAAAAAGCTGCGATACAATTCCTGTACTGCCGGATTCTCATGGGAAAAACGGATCTCGTTTTCTGCATCCAGTTCATAGAGGACATCTCCACGCTCTTTTGCCAGTTCTAAATTGTCATGGATCGGCTGGCCACCGCCGCCGGCACATCCGCCCGGACACGCCATGACTTCTACAAAGTCATATTCTGCCTCGCCTTTTTTGATCCTCTCGATCAAACGTCTGGTATTGCCAAGACCACTGACTACGGCAGCTCTTACTTTTGTGCCTGCGATCTCTACCTCGGCTTCCCGGACTCCATCCTGTCCGCGGACAACTTTAAATGCATCCGGTGCAGGATTTTCTCCTGTTAAGAAGTAGTAGGCACTCCGAAGTGCCGCCTCCATAACACCGCCGGTCGCACCAAAGATGACAGCAGCTCCGCTTCCGCATCCCAATGGTTCGTCAAACTCCTCTTCTTTTAAATGTTCTAACTGGATATGCTCTGCACGGATCAGACGTCCTACCTCTCTTGTGGTGATGACAGAATCCACGTCCGGTCCGGTTCCCGTCACATCCATACATGCCATCTGGCTTTCGTATTTTTTCGCTGTACATGGCATGATCGACAGACAGTAGATTTCTTCCGGTTCCACACCTAACTGCTGTGCATAGTAGGTTTTTGCGATTGCTCCAAACATCTGCTGCGGGGATTTTGCAGTGGAAAGATTCGGCAGCAGCTCCGGATATTCATATTTTACAAAGCGTACCCATCCCGGACAGCAGGACGTAAACATCGGGAATTTGTATTTATCTTTATTTTTCAGTCTTTCGATGAACTCATTTGCTTCTTCCATGATCGTTAAATCCGCAGTAAAGTTCGTATCAAATACATAGTCGATCCCGGTTCTTCGAAGGGCTGCCACTAACCGTTTGACCGTAGCATCTTCCCGTTTTAAGCCAAACCGTTCGCCCCAGGCTGCACGGACTGCCGGTGCGATCTGTGCCACAACAACTTTTTTCTTATCTGCAATGGCATAAACCAGTTCGTTTAGATCATCGCGTTCTCTCAAGGCGCCAACCGGGCAGTGTGTGATACACTGGCCACATAAGGCACAGTTCACATCTTCAATGGACATGCCCTCTCGCAATCCTACGTTTGTTCGTTTTCCGGTATTGATAATATCCCATACCTTCATTCCCTGAATCTTATCGCAGACCTGTACACAGCGCATACATTTGATACATTTTTTAGCATCGCGGATCAGTGGAAAATCCATGTTCCATTCCTGTTCCTCATACTCCTCTTTAAAAGGTACCTCTAAAATATCTAAATCATTTGCTAATTTTTGCAGGGAACAGTTACCGCTTCGGACACAGGTAGCACAGCGATAGTCATGCTGGGATAAGATCAGTCCGACATTGGTGCGTCTTGCATTCATGACACGTTTGCTGTTTGTATAGATTTCCATCCCCTCTGCCACTAGGGTATTACACGCAGCTACTAAGGCATCTTTTCCTTTAATTTCTACAATACAGACACGGCAGGCACCGATTTCATTCAAATCCTTCAAAAAACAAAGGGTCGGTATCTTGATTCCTACGGATGCTGCTGCATCTAAAATGGTTGTTCCTTTTTCTACATTTACTTCCTGATTATCTATCCATAATTTTACCATATGCTCTCTCTGCCTCCTCTGAACACTCCACATCCAAATTTATCACAACGTAAACATCTTGCTGATTCCTGTCTTGCTTCTTCAAGACTCATGGAGTATTCCACTCCTTCAAAGTCTTTTTTACGTTCACAGGCTTCTCTATCGGTCAGATGAATTCTTCCACTCTGCAGCTTATCATTGAGATTTGGCTGTGGGATCTCTACATCTGTTGACATCTCATGATGGAAGCCAAGATATTCATCGATATTTGCTGCCGCTGCTTTTCCTGCCGCGATCGCACGGATCACGGTAGATGGACCGGATACACAATCTCCGCCGGAGAAGATTCCTTCTTCTCCCGGAACTGCCCCGAATTCATCTGCTACAATGCGATGGCGTTTGACCGGTACATTGGATTCTTCAAAATGTTCTGAATCAATTTCCTGTCCGATCGCCACTAAAATGACATCACAGCCTAACCGTTCTTCCGGTTTTTTCGCCCTGTTCGGACTTGGTCTTCCGGCACTGTCATACAGACCACTGATTTGCGGTTGTGTCCAGAGTGCAGCAACATTCCCTTTCTCATCTGCTTCTACGCGTTTCGGTGCCTGTAATGTCAAAAGCTCAATTCCTTCTGCGATGGCTCCTTCGATTTCTGCTTCTAACGCTGTCATATCTTTTTGCCGTCTGCGGTATACAATGCTGACTTTTTCTGCATGGCACCGCATTGCGGTTCTGGCACAGTCCATCGCCACATTTCCTCCGCCGACTACAACGACTCTTTTTCCTCTGAAATCAGGATACTTTCCATAGCCGATATTTCTCAGCATATCTACTGCTGAAATGACACCCTTACTGTCCGCACCTTCTACCTCAAATTTTTTATCGGTATGAGCACCGATTGCGATGTAAACTGCATCATACTCCTGTTTTAATTCATCATAAGTGATATCCTTACCAATTTCGATATTGCATCGTAAATCCACACCGGTAGATAAAATTGCATCGATATCTTCCTGTAAACGTTCTCTTGGAAAACGATAACTCGGTATTCCGTAACGAAGCATTCCTCCCGGCTGCTCTTTTTCCTCAAATACCACCGTCTGATGTCCCATAAGCTGTAAGAAATAGGCAGCAGTCAGTCCGCTTGGACCTGCACCGATAATGGCAATTTTCTTTCCTGTAGCCTCGGCACATTTTGGTACCTCGACCTGATCTGCCCTTGCATGGTCTACTGCAAAACGTTTCAGACCACGGATATTGACCGAGCTGTCGATCATATTTCTGCGGCATCTTGCTTCACATGGATGCTCACAGATCAATGCACATGCGGTCGGGAATGGATTATCCTTGCGGATGAGTTTTACTGCATCCTGATACCTTCCCATTCCTACCAGTGCTACATAACCCGGAATATCTACCTTCGCCGGACAGAGCGTGATACATGGTATCGGCTGTTCAAACGATGCCGTACACCGTTTATTATGGATATGTGACAGGTAATCCTCTTTGAACCCCTCTAAGCCGACTAATACCATCCTTGCAGATTCAAAACCTATGGCACAGTCTGCGGTTACCTGAATATTTCGTGCGGTTTCCTTTATGAGATGTAAAGTCTCTAATGTTGCTCTGTTGTTCAACACATCCTCTAAAAGATTTTCTAACTGTCCAAGCCCTACACGGCATGGCACACATTTTCCACAAGTCTGTGCATGACAGACTTTTAAAAATGAAAGTTGCATATCCACCGGACATACCCCCGGAGGACTTGCGACAATGCGCTGCTCAAATTCCCGCATCAGACGTTCTGTTGTTGTGTCTTCACGCTTTGGTGCTCCTGCTGTTAATCTTCTCTCCATGTGTTACCTCCCTTTAATTTGTGAATTTTTTATCAAAAAAGGACAGACATGTTTGTGTCTGTCCTTTAGATATCCATTTTCATCTGCATTTCTTCTTCTGCTTCCCGCTTGAAGTTCTCTAACTGATCCTGATTCAGAATCGGCAGCTCCTCAATGGAAGAAACTCCAAATGTTCTTAAAAACTCTTCTGTTGTTCCGAATAAGAGCGGCCGCCCCGGTGCATCTAAACGCCCCAGCTCGCAAACCAGATTGTAATCTACCAATCGGCTGACTGCATGGGAACAGGAGACTCCTCTGATTTTTTCAATCTCTGCTCTTGTAATCGGTTGCTTATATGCGATAATTGAAAGCGTCTCTAACAATACGTCTGTCAGTGCGTAATGCTTTGGCTGCTTTGCTACTTTTATCAGGTAGTCATACATCTGAGGCTTGGTACACATCTGATAAGCTCCATCCAGCTCCGTGATTGTAATACCGCGATCCTCTGCCTCGTAGTTCTTTTGCATTTGTTCTATGATATCCTTCACTTCTTTTTTATCCAGTTCTAAAACCTCCGCGAGCTTAGATAACTCTACGGAATCTCCCATTGTAAAGAGAATCGACTCTATCACTGCTTCATAATTCATACATCTCACTCCAGACTTTTAGGCGGCTACTTTCGATTCAATGCGGATATCATCAAAAATATGCTCCTGTGAAATCGAAATCTTGCCTAATTTCATCAATTCTAAGATTGCAAGAAAATTTACGATAATTTCCATTTTCCCGCTTTTGGATTCTAGCAGATTCTTAAAACTAAAGGAACGATGCGTCCTTGCATACTCTTCTAATGTATGCATGGTATCTTCTAAAGAAACCTGTTCCTTTTCAATTCTGCCGAACTTAGAGCGAACCGGATCAATACGATCCTGTTTCTTCTGCATAATGGATTTAAAAATGTCATTGAGCTTTGCTAAAGTGGTATCTCCGACTAACTCATCCAAATCTACCGGTTCTTCATATGCTGCCACCTCCGGCGGTACCGTCGGAACCTTAAACATGACCTTTTGTGCATCCACCTGCCAGTCTTTTAATTCATAGGAGATACATTTATACATCTTATATTCCAAAAGCTGTTGTACCAGTTCTGCTCTTGGGTCTTCCTGTTCTTCTTCCTCCTCCGGTGGTGCCGGAAGAAGCATTTTAGACTTGATATCTAAAAGTGTGGCTGCCATAACCAAAAACTCGCTGACCACATTCAGATCATGCCGCTTCATTTCCCGTATGTAGTCCATATACTGTTTTGTAATCTCAACGATCGGGATGTCATAGATATTCACTTTGTTCTTATCTAACAGATGTAAAAGCAGATCCAAAGGTCCTTCAAACACCTGCAGTTTCACGGTCATATCCATAAAAATGTACTGCTCCTATTTTTTGTGAATTAATAATATTGTACATCATATTGAGGTAAATTTCAAGAGTTGAACCTACATTTTGTTGATCCGTATCATCAGTACCTCGGCACGGTCAAACACACGGATATGGAAGGTATGTGTTCCCAAGCCTTTGCTCACATAGACTTTTTTACCGTCAAACTCAAACTCTCCAGCATCGTATTTCGGAAACAGTTCAAACTGCGGAGATATCACACTTCCAATCCCCGGAATCCGAACCAGCCCACCATGGGTATGTCCGCAGACGGTTATATCCGCTCCCCAGTCCGCATATTCCTTTGCAAACATCGGATTGTGTGCCATCAGAATCTGTACAGAGTCCTGCTTTGCATCCCCTAATACATCTCTGATAAAATGCTCCGGCAGTGGTTCATAACTGCCCTTTCCATAACATTCCAACGGAATTTCCAGTCCGCTGATACAAAACTTCCCGCCATGCAGTATGACTTCTTCCGAAGCATTGTTTAAAATATGCACACCCAGCTTCCGCACCCGGTTTTCATACTCTAAAAATGCCTCTGTCTGCATGACCGGTACTTTAGAAACACGGCTTTCATGATTTCCGTTAGAAAAATAAACCGGTGCAATCTCCGTTAATTTTTCAAATGTCTGATATGCCGTTTCATAAGTTTCCGGATAACGGCTGACAATCATATCACCGGGAACTAAAATGATGTCCGGCTTCTGTTCTTTTATTTTTTGTATTAAAATGTCATTGTCCCTGCCATAGACATGGGCATGCAAGTCTGCTACAACAGCAAACTTAACGCTCTGTGTGATTTTTTTGGTCCGATACTCATAAGAAGTAATCTGAAACTTCTTTAGTTCCAGATGCTGCCATAAAACAATACATCCTATCAGCAAAATGATAATTCCAATTATTTTCATATACTTCTCCTTTGCTCTGATATCCTATCACATTTTGCATAAAAATCCCAGCATCAGTCATATTTTTTTCTCTTTTCTATTAATATTAAACTAAAGCAGATAATGTTTCAGGAATCACTATGAAAAAAATAATACTTTCCCTATTTCTTGCCCTGCAGCTAGCATGTACCCCACTGCTGTCACTGACTGCACAGTCCGCCCCGATTACATATGAAGCAGGTATTTCCCAAAATGCGGCAAAAAAAGCTGATGATAATAAAAAAACAGGAGATACCCTGACTCTATCCGCTCCGAGTGTCCTTTTGATGGAGGCTAAGAGCGGAACGATCATCTATGAAAAGGATGCCAACAAGCAGATGCCTCCTGCCAGCATCACAAAGATCATGACCCTACTTTTGATCTTTGACGCTTTAGATGCCGGAAAAATCTCTTTAGAAGATACGGTAACGGTATCGGAACACGCGGCAAGCATGGGTGGTTCACAGGTGTTCTTAGAACCCGGAGAAACCCAGAATGTGGACACCATGATCAAATGTATCGCCGTGGCAAGTGCAAATGATGCCTGCGTGGCAATGGCAGAACACATTGCAGGCTCTGAAGAGGAATTCGTTGCAAGAATGAACCAGCGGGCAAAAAAACTCGGCATGAAAAACACCTCCTTCGTCAACTGTTGCGGACTGGATGTTGACGGACATCTGACCACAGCCTATGACATTGCCCTGATGTCGCGTGAACTGATTACAAAATATCCAAAGATCCATGATTACTCCATGATCTGGATGGATACCATTACACACGAAACCAAAAAGGGAAGTAAAGAATTCGGTCTGACCAATACGAACAAATTAGTCCGGCAATACCAGTATACGACCGGATTAAAAACCGGTTCCACAGGAAAAGCAAAATTCTGTGTCTCTGCCACGGCAAAAAAAGATAAAACAGAACTGATTGCCGTTGTTATGGCAGCCCCGGACCCAAAGGGAAGATTTCAGGATGCCGCGAACCTGCTCAACTACGGTTTTGCAAAATGCCAGTTCTACTCTGACCCGAATACGAAAAAACTCAAACCTTTAACCGTCAAAAACGGAACCAGGGATACCGTGGACGTCAGCTATGAAACTCCTTTTCAATTTGTAGATACGAAGGGAAGTGACCTGAACTCCATTAAAAAAGAAATTTCTCTTCCAAAGACCGTGACCGCTCCCGTAAAAAAGGGCGATGTTCTTGGAAAAGCAACCTATTCTTTAGACGGAAAAGTCATTGGGGAAGTGAACATTGTAAGCGAACAGAATGTGAAAAAAGCCGGATTTAGCGACTATTTCAAAAAGCTGTTTCACGCGTTTTTCTAAGAATTTCTTCTGCAACCGCCTGTATTCCCATATGCGAGGCATCCACTGTGATGTCCGCATATTTTTTGTACAATACACTTCTGCTGTCATACAGATCTTTTAAGGTTTCCTCCGGTTTTAAGGCAACGCCCCGCTGCTCTAAACTTCCTAAGCGTGTCTTTAGTTCTTCATATGGAAGATAGATATAGACCACTGTGGAGATTTCTTTTAAATGCTGCATGGCATTTTCTTCATAGACAACACTACCACCCGTGGCAATCACCGTACGCTTTGCTTCAATGGATGCGTTGACCTCTCCTTCGATCTCTAAAAATCCCTCGCGTCCGTGGATCTCGATCAGTTCGTGCAGCAGTTTTCCCGTCTTTTGCTGTATTAACAGATCCGAATCCAAAAAATGATATCCTGCGATTTTTGCTAAGACCACTCCGACCGTACTTTTTCCTGCCCCCGGCATTCCCACTAATGTGATATTCTCTTTCTTCATATTGATACTCCTTTATCTTCCTATAACAACGGTGCAAACAAACGCAACAGATCAAAATGGAAAAAAGCCCTTAAAGCCCTGGCTTCTCCATGTAAAATATAATAAGTACGCTCATCCTCAAAAAAATCCGGCCCGACTTCCTCCAATCTTTCCAATAAAATATTACAATTGGCAATACAGAAATACAATTCCAGCCACATCTCATCAATTTTAGGCGAAATATTCACATCCTTGTATTGGTACTTGGCCAACTGGGCAAACTCATGTGTCTCGTCCGGAATAGCGTAATACTGAGCCAAAACATCCGTAAATCCGAACAATAAATTATTGGCATACAATTTTTCACCCGAAGCGGTAATATAAATCCCGTTCAATACATCCTTAAATCCCTGAGGAGTAGAAAATATTTTCTTGTCGTTCACCTGTGCCTCCGGAGTAATATCCAACCACGACGTACAGGACTGTGAGAGGACAGCACATCCCAACAGGATTGCAGCTGTCATATTTTTAATTTTTTTGTAACTCATATTCTATTGCATTAAAATTGAACCATTACACCTAAACTCATACTACGGGCAAATGGATAAGAAATCCCTCTCTCCCGCTTCACTGTCGACAAACGAAACACATCATTCATCATTGCAGTCAAACGAACCATATCAAAACCGATAGGTTTCAGCCATTCTTTCTTCAAATCATAAGACAATGACAAAGATCCCAACTGTAATACATTTTCATCCTGTATAAAACGGGAACTAGCCGGAGTCGTCGACTTATCGTTGATGTCTTTATAAAATGTATGGTCGCCTGGTTTCTGCCAGCGTTGCTCCAATACCCGACGGTCTACATTATCTCTCGGATCAGCATTCTCTACCCGGTTGATCAAGGTCTGGTTGTACACCTGTCCTCCCAGACGATAACTGAAATTCATGTTTAGATTGAGTTGCTTCCAGGTTATATTCGTTCCGAATGCTCCGGTCACTTTCGGTTCTGTATCACCGCATACCACACTCTCTTTCGGATCCCAAACGTACGTATTAGTACCATCCTGACGCTGGAATAACTCTTTTCCGGTAGCAGGATCGATGCCCAACGATTTCATCGCATAAATAGCGGTTGAAGATCTTCCCTCTTTATACCGGACCATCGGTTTGGTTTTATAGTCGTCATTGTTAGCCTGTTCCTGATCGGCTTTATCGTTATAGGAACTCAAAGCATTCGAAATGGATACGATACGATTCTTATTATGAGCCATATTCACAAACAGACTGACATTCCAATCGTTCGATTTATAGACAAAACTCCGTAAAGCCAATTCCACTCCTTCATTTTCCATCTGTCCCAGGTTTTCTTTATAATCAATAAATCCCAGAGAAGTAGGCAAAGTAACACTGCTCAAAAGGTTTTTGGTCTTTTTCAGATAATACCCGAAAGTCACCGTCAACCGATCTTCCCACATGCCGAAATCCAATCCCAAGTCGTAAGCAGTCGTCGTTTCCCATTTCAGATTCGGATTCCCTAAAGCCATCAGGGTTGCCCCGATTCCTGTCGCATACCAGCCGTCCTGTATATATTCGAACATCGTCTGAGATTGATAGGGTTGAAAAGAAGCCTTTCCTGTCGTTCCAATAGACCCACGGATCTTCAGTCTGGAAATACCGGTATTTTCCATAAATTTTTCATGGTGTATATTCCAACCCAAACCAACTGCCCAGAAAGGAGAAAATTTAGATTCCGAACCATACATGGACGAACCATCCAAACGAGCCGATAAATCCAATAAATAGCGATTCGCATAAGAATAATTGACATTGGCAAAAAAACCTGCCAATCGGGTTTTTCCCTCACTTCCTCCGGGATGGGTATTGGTAAACTCCTTC
>OGCQ01000564.1_pt1 | contig 58244 bp, 56 predicted proteins | sample 1570161 | NCBI WGS metagenome assembly OGCQ01 (sample SAMEA4384402, study PRJEB24528) | human gut metagenome | reverse complement strand
CCGGATAAAAGGATAAGGGCAGAGACCTCGCTGCAGTCGAGGCTCTAACCCTTTCGCTTGATTATTCTGTATTTTTTGATAGAATGAGAATATCGCAGGACAGTTACAAAACGGATATGGGACAGGGGGCGGGCTTTTGAAGATCGGAACAGATCAGTACAACACATTTGACACCATGACAATGGACTGCTGGAATGACCGTGTGTACTACGAGGGAAAGGAATTTCCGGCAGGATATTTTGCAGCGGAGATCCTGAACTTTGCAGGTGAGATTCACGATCCTCTTCTGGAGCGTATTACTGTGCTGACGGCGCTTGTGGACGATTTGAGCACAGCCGAAAAGAGCAAGCGCCATGATATTGCGGCACAACTGAAACCACTGCTGTATGACACGGTTTCCTGGTTGTATACTTGCCCGCCATTTTGCTATTGCGAAAGCCAAAGTGCATATGAGAATCTTGGACATGCTTTGAGCGAGGAACGACTCGATCGGGACTACGAGGAAGAGGAGGCGCATCTTCCGTACTTGGCGCTTTCCTTTTGCGAGCCGATCCTGAGAATCTTGGTGGCGATCTATAATTTTTGCCTGCTCATCCGCGCGTTCGAGATGAAATATCTGCGCGGATCAAAGCAGCGTAATGCAGACGCTTTTGCAAAGGCGGCACATGAGTGTTTTGATGAGGATGACAGCTTTCTGATCCTGCTGGAGCAGATGCCGTTTGGCGGGGTGGAAGAATTTTTCTCCTATCCAAGAGTTATCACAGGATTCAAATATTTTCAGGATGAGAACGATGAGAAAAAATGGAAAACCGCGCAGCGCGTGATTTGCAAGCGTGCCATTGACTTTTATGTGTTCGACCTGATGAACGGGTTGCACCACGGCCACGCGCCCAGCCAGTGCCAAGGCTGCGGAAGATACTTTCTGACCACTAACGGCCACATCCCTAAATACTGCGACGGCGTCGCCCCGCAGGACAATCGCTATACCTGCCGGCAGTACGGCGCGATGATGCACCAGAAGGAGCAGAACAAACAGCACCCGGTCTACCGCTTGTTCGCCACCCGCACCGACACCATCCGCAAGCATCACCAGAGAGGAAAAATCTCCGACGAACTAAGACGGGAGGCACTGTATCTGGCGGGGAGCTACCGGGACAAGGCGCTGATGGACAACGACTATGCCGCTGACGGATATGCGCGGGACATGGAATTGGAGCACATTTACGCGGAGGCAGAAAAGCGGCTGAAATGAGGAAGGGGGCGTTCCTGTGACGAAAAATATGTACACCGTTGCCGGGGACGGCCCCTGTAATGAAGAGCTTGCTTTGCGGATTCAAGCCGGAGACAAAAACGCCGCGGAACGCCTCATCGCACAGAACGAGGGCTACCTCACCGAACTGGCGCGGGCGTACACACCGTGGTGTGAGATGGAGGATTTGAAGCAGGAGGCGGCGCTGGCGCTGCTGGACGCGGCAGGGCGCTTTGATCCCGCCTACGGAACAAAGTTGCTGACCTATGCGACACCCGCGATAGAAGCGGCGCTGTCCGACTACGCCGCACAGCATTCTTCCTTTCTGTCCATTCCCATCAGCCGGTACAATCAACTGCGCAGGGTGGCATACCTCTGCGCCGAGGGATGGGACTCATCTGATGCTGAGTTGGTCAAGGTGGTGTGCGGAGAACTGAATGTATCTGCCAAGGTAGCTGGGGCATTGATAAAAGAATACCGGACGCTGTTTTGCGTCCGGCAGTTAGGTGACGATGTGTTCTCCGTCAGCTGCGGCGGCGATCCTGCCGTTGCCTATGACCGCCTCATGCGCCGGACGCTGCTGATGCAGCGGATGGAGCAAGTGTTGACGCCCAGGGAGTTGAATCTGGTGCGGAGTTATCTGGGCATCGGTCAGCCGGACGAGGTTGGCATGACCTTTCAGGAGCTGGCGATCTATCTCAACTACAACGGCCCCAGCGGAGCGGAGAAGGCATACAAGGCCGCACTGCGGAAACTGAAAAGGGACTTGTACGGCGGCGCCTATGGGCGGTGGCTCTCCGCGCAGAAAGTCATCCGCGCCGCCAAAGCGGAGACGGAGCAGGCCGCGGGGCAGTACTTAGCGCCGCAGAGAACATGGTGGGAGGAACGGGCGCTGGCAGATCGGTTTGCCTGCGAGGTCGCAGCACTTGCCCGCGTTTACGAGGTGCTCAGTGGAGCTTGATCAAAAAAATTTTTAAGTCCAAATGCAATAAAACGCCCTTTCCGTGCATTACACGGATACGGAGACGTATTTTGACGCCGACGGCGAGGCTATGGCCCTATCCAAGGGGCAGTACGGCGTCCGATGCATCGGAAAGGTCAAGATTCTGCTCGACAAGAACGGCAGAGTCATGCCGTGCGTGGACAATATCCTCAACGGCTTTCCCTTCATGGTTATTGTGATCGGCTGCATTGTCTGCCTGCTGATGCTGCTGCTTCCGAGGAAGGCAAGCGTTCTCCTGACGGCTGTCTATGTGATCTTCGTCCTCTATGAAACGCTGATGTTCCGGGAAAACGGAAATTCGAGGACGAATTTCGTTTTGTTTTCCTATGCCGATCGTTTTATGAAGCAGCAATCCGTGCGGGTCGGTGTGATCGACAACATCTGGCTTTTTATTCCGCTGGGGACGGGGCTCTATCGGGAGTTTCGGAAGAAGTGGGTACTGCTGGTTCCATTCGTAATGTCCGTGGCGATTGAGGCGACCCAATATGTCACAGGCCTTGGCATCGCAGAGTTTGACGATGTGTTTGGCAACACAATGGGCGGCTGGCTTGGGGTATTGCTGGCATATACGGCTTTATCATTTTCTTGCTTTTTTCAATCGAATGAGCTATCATTATAGACAACGCTGTCAAGTGTTGAAATAGGCCTTGGCAGTATGGCTGCACTAGACCAAAAGCTCTGCCAAGCGGCAGAGCTTTTTTTGTAGATGAGTACCGAGAGATGATATTAATCTGACCGATGCTTACATAAGCAACGAAAGAGGAAGAATTTGGGCGAGCATTGAAAAACTGCTTGCAGAGTATACCTCCGGAGATATTAGCAAGCATAGCTGTATTCGTCAGCTAAGGGATGCTATATCACCAGAAGCACCCTTTTCTGCTTGCCCAATAGCTTGTGCCAATTCGCTTGCTCCGGATGAAATAAAAGAACTGTTAGACCTAAACTGATAAGTTGCATTATAGTATCCCTATGAATGAATTCGGATTACACGCCGATGACACTGGAAGAGTGGGCGGAGTGCGATCAAAGACGACAGGATTTGACTTATAAAACGGAATACAAAAAATAAATTTCTGAAATTAAGGATATAAACTTGAAATTGATACAATATACTTGTATAATGGTAATGAAAGGAGGGACAGATTATGCTATGCCAGTTTTCATTCCAGAATTTTAAGTCCTATAAAGAAGAGACTACTTTTGACTTTCAGGCGGCGGCTATTCCGGAATTTAGTGCATCTCTTTTAGGAGAGGAAGAAGGTGGAAGGCTGTTGCCGGTGGGAGTGGTTTATGGTCCAAACGGAGGAGGAAAGAGTAACCTTCTTCAGGCACTTTCTTGCCTTATTACCACGGTGGTCAAGCCTATCCACGATTTGGAAAAGACAAGAGAAAATATTGTCATCCAGCAGAAAGCAGAGTGCGAGCCGTTTTTATTCGATGACATCTCACGTGACAAGCCTACGGAGTTTCAAGTGTATTTCCGTCAGGGGAAAAACGAGTACCGTTATTATTTGGCACTGAAAGAGGATGAAGTGGTTTCGGAGGCGCTCTATTGGCGAGCTATTGGAGGGAAAAAGACAGGTACTGTTTTTGAGCGAGAAGAATCGAATATTACGCTTGGTGCTAGCATCAATAAAGCAAGCATCAACACGTCGGTAAACCCCAAAATGCCGTATTTATCCTTCCTTGCAATCAACTATGATATTCCTGCCATAGCAGAAGTACAAAAGTGGTTTGAGTCCTGTGTGATCCGAAATTACGCCAATCCGGTCGTGGACAGTACCGTTATAATTTCTAAGAATGACGATGTTAAAAGACGAATCGTACAGGCGTTGAATGACATGGGAATCGATTTGACGGGCTATCGATTTGATGAAAATGAAAAGCAACTCTACACGCAGCGGACGGTTAATGGAAAGAGCTACGAACTTAGGTTTATGGATGAATCTGATGGTACGCAGAAGTTGATAGCGGTTCTTCCGGTATTGCTGATGGCATTAAGAGAAGGAAGGCTGGTCATCATTGATGAACTGGATGCGAAGTTGCATCCTAAGCTGTTGCGTTATGTGATTGCAATGTTCAAGAATCCGAAAATCAACCAAAATGGAGCGCAGTTGATTTTTACGTCACATGATGTGACTACAATGCGAAATACTGTTTTTCGCCGAGATGAGATATGGTTTGCAGCAGAAAATGATAATCACGAAAGCGAGATTTACTCTCTCTATGAGATACGCCGTGAAGACAACGAAAGAGTGAATAACACAGCGGCATACGATAAACAGTATCTGGAGGGTAGATACGGTGCGGATCCTTATTTAAGGAATATGCTGACTGGAGGCGACTGGGAATGAGTCTCAAGCCAGACAAGAAGAGCGACCTTAATAAGGACTGGATGAAGAAACGCCGAGATAAACCTATCAAAATCCAACCAGAATATCAGCTGATCGTTACGGAAGGAACGTCAACGGAACCACAGTATTTTCGAGCGATCCGTGACATCATCAATCAGCAATATCGAGGCAGAGTTCAACTGGATATCTATGGCGAAGGGCAGAACACCCTGAGCTTATTTGATAGAGCCAGAAGTCATGTGCAACGCAGTTCCAATGTGTACAAACACGTTTGGATTGTGTATGATACGGATGACTTTCCCCAGGATTATATTAACCGGACGGCAGAACTGTGTGTACAAAGCAGCACGGAAGAAACGGAATATCATGCAATCTGGTCGAATCAGTGCATTGAACTATGGTTTCTGCTGCATTTCAGCTATTTTCAGTCAGACATTCATAGAAAAGAATATTGGCCGAAACTTAGTGAATGCATGACAATGTACGGCTTTGGAATATACTCGAAAGGGCGAGAAGATATGTATAGTATCTTGGAGCCATACATGGATAGTGCAATTCGGAATGCAAAAAAACTGGATGCAATCAATCAGGGAAGAACACCAGCAATGTCTGCACCGGGAACAAAGGTATTTGAATTGATTGAAAAGCTAAGGCCCTACTTAAAAGGCTGACAGGGGGATAGTCGCAAGAATGAATTTTGGACAAAAAGCAGTGCAACTTCTGAATGCAAAGACTGAACCGAAAATCAAAGATGTGATAGTCTTTTCACAGATAATCAAAAAGATATGATGCTGAAAGTATTATTATCGAGAGTTTCGGAAGAAGTGGGTGCTGCTGGTTCCGTTTGTAATGTCCGTGGCGATTGAGGCGACCCAATATGTCACAGGCCTTGGTAATGATGTGCTTGGATTCCGGCTTCGCTTCGACGAGTATCCTAACGACTTCCCAGACTATTTTAGAGTCGTTGATTTGCGGAACGGAAAACAGGTAGACGATGGTTATCGTGCGATTCACCTTTATTATCAGAGAGATAGTTTAGCATACCCGATAGAGGTGCAGTTGTGGTGTGGTAAAGATTATTACTTCAACCTCTGGAGCCATCAATATGTCTACAAGTACAAAAGCCCGGAAATCGGGAAAAGGCTTTATCAGGAGTATACTGCCGATGTGATTAAAACCGAGCAGGACTTTCAAAAGAGATTGGAGGAGTGTGACAATGGGCGATAAAAAGATATATATCGTTGCAAAAATCTTTGATCAGCAGGGCTGCCTCGCCTACCTCTGCAAGACGCCCAACGAGGCCCGCTGCCTGCCTGGAACACTGGAGGCGTTGAGGGCGGATGGAGTTCAAATTGTTATTCTGGATTCTCCCGGGATTTATTCTGAATATGCGCCATACACCTACATTGAAGACATGAAGGAGTTTATCGATAGGGTCGCTCAGTTGAATCGAGCTGCGTAACCTGTGTCCTGCGCAGACTACTATTTGACTACTACCGCAAAAAACCTCAGAAGTCTTGCCCTGTAAGGCTTCCGAGGTTTTTCTTCAAAATGCCGGAGATTTGTGCAACATCAATCAAACCCTTGCGCCGCAGGGCTTTCCGGCTTGACAGCCTGATAACTCCGACTCTAAAGGCCGCTGGTTCGAATCCAGTCGGGCGTACCAAAAATCGTCTCAAACGTATCGTTTGAGACGGTTTTTATATGCGGTAGGTGATAAAAGTTCCGCTTTGGTTTGATGACTATTGTGTGACTTGGAGTCCAGCTGAGCGCATCCTGCGTCATATCTCCAGCATCCCTTGCCGTCCCGTGCGGGCGTGTTCTTTTTTGTAGGTTTGTCAAACATATTGGACAGTGAACGCAACGGGAGACAGCCAGCGGAGGGGTCTCATAGGTAAGTTGTTAGAACGGCAGTTGTGGACGGCAAGTTGCTTTGCAAAATCGTCCAAGGAGTAGAAGGCGTGGCAGGAGTAAAACCGCTTCTGGTCCTCGCGGTGGCTGCGTTCGACCTTCCCACTATGGCGAGGTGTGTACGGGCGAATGAGTTTCAGTTCGGCCTCCGTGTGCTGGTTTGGATGACTGTGGGGGCGTCTGGACTGGCAGGTAAGGGACGCCACACTTCCGTCCCAGCGCTGCTTTCAGAAATAGATGTACGACCGGCTCTTGTTGTACTTCCGGCTGGCGCGGCTGACGCCGTATTTCTCCGCATACTTCATTAGGGATTGCCGATATGCCATGTCTTGTGTTATACTCTTGCTCATGAGGGATATGGTCTCCTTTCGGGCTGGTTAACTCAACTATAACCCATGTGACCATATCCTTCATACCTTTTTATTCACTTGCCCAATATGTATTGTAGCGCTACACCGTCCCGTGCGGGCATGTTCTTTTTTCTCTCTTCTTCAGTTGCTCCGGGGCGCTGCGGGCGGCGGACTGCTCCGCCTCCTTCTTGCTGCGGCCGGTGCCGCTGCCCACGCCGCAGGCGGCGGTCAGCGTAGGGCATGACACAACGCCGCAGAGGACGTGGTGGGGGGGGAACGGGAGCTGACAGCTCGCTTTATCTATGAGACAGCAGCGTAGGCCCACGTTTACGAGGTGCTCAGCGGAGCTTGATCAAAAAAGTTTTTAAGTCCAAATGCAATAAAACGCCCTTTCCGTGCATTACACGGATGACAGGAGAAAAAGCCCATGCTCAGTATGCTGATGACAACCGAATATGTGCTGGCAGAGGATCGACACGAGCTGCAGCAGTTGTTGCTCCACATTGCCGGCGGGGAGCGTGAAGCGCTGGCGGAGCTGTATCAGCGCACGCGGACGGCGGTGTACGGTCTTGCGCTGTCCTACCTCAGGAACGCCCACGATGCGCAGGATCTCACGCAGGATGTCTATGTGCAGGTGTGGGACTGCGCGGCGCAGTACCGCCCCACCGGTTCCCCCATGGGCTGGCTGCTGGCGGTGTGCCGCAGCCTGTGCCTGATGCGTCTGCGGCGGGAGGAACGCCAAGCCGCCATCAGCGAGGAGGAATGGGACGCCATTCCCGCGCAGGAGTGCGGACTGGACGCCGATGAGCGCGCACTGCTGCAAGGCGCGTTGGCTGTGCTCGGCGAGGAGGAGCGGCGCATCGTGCTGCTCCACGCGGTCACGGGTATGAAGCACCGGGAGATCGCGGCGCTGCTGGAGCTGCCGCTTCCCACCGTCCTGTCGAAATATCACAGAGCATTGAAAAAGATGCGCAGCCTTCTGGAAGGAGATGACGCCTGATGACCAATGAAAAAATGGAGCAGAGGCTGGCCTCGGCCCTTGAAAAGACCGCGCCGGATGATATGAGCGGCGTTCTCTCCCGCTGTGAAGCGCGGAAAGGAACGGTGATCCCCATGACGACGAAGAAAACGACAAAGAAACGGTGGACGACGCTGGCGGCGGCCTGCCTTGCGGTGATGCTGCTGGGCGGCGGAGGGATATTCTATCAGCAGGCACACGCGGTGGCGTCCGTGGTGTCGCTGGACGTAAACCCCAGCATCGAGCTGAAGGTCAGCAAGAGCGAAAAGGTGCTGGCCTGCACACCGCTCAACGAGGATGCGAAGGCTATCCTTGCGGATATGGGCGACGGTGCAGACCTGAAGGGTGCAAAGCTGGACGTGGCGGTAAACGCCATCGTGGGGAGCCTCGTGCGAAACGGCTACCTCGACAGCATTTCCTCCGCCATCATGATCTCGGTGGAGGATAAGGATACCGTCCGCGCGGAAAAGCTCCAGCGGGAGCTGACCAGCGCCGTGGACGGTGTGCTGCAGACCAGCGAAGCGAAGGCCGCCGTCCTGACGCAGACGCTGACGCAGGACGCGGCGCGGGAGCAGCAGGCCCGGGAAAACAACATTTCCTCCGGCAAGGCGGCGCTGGTGAACCGCGTCCTCGCCATCAACCCTGCACTCAAGTTTGACGCGCTGGCAAAGCTCTCGGTGGAGGAGCTGAAGGACCTTGCGGAAGCAGGCGCGCCCGCTATGCCCATCGGTAAGGATGCCGCCGCTTACGCCGCGGAGCAGTATGCCGGGACAACGGCGCTTGATTCCGTCACGGCTGAGGTCGATTCCGAGCTGGACGAATTCCCCGCGCACTACGAGGTGGAGCTGCACACAGCATGGGGTGAGTTTGAGTATCTGGTGGACGCCTACACGGGGAAGGTGCTCAGCGGGCAGAAGGACTTGCTGACCACGGCCCCTGTAGGGGACGAGACGGCAAAGCCTACTGCGCCCACCGGCGACATCGGTCACGCCAAGGCGAAGTCCATCGCCCTGAACCACGCGGGCGTGAGCGAGAACAAGGCATATGACATGGAGATCGAGCTGGACGATGAGGACGGCACGCTCGTCTATGAGGTCGAGTTCAAGTTTGGCGGCATGGAGTACAGCTACGAGATCAACGCGGCCACCGGCGCGATCCTCAAGCATGAGGCAGAGATAGACGACTGAGAGAAAAGGTGCGAGCCGCTGCAATACAGCGGCTCGCGCCTTTTTACGGGTTATACAGAATCATGTGCAGAATGGTGGTTTGGTCAGAGATGTTGCGGTAGGTGTGGGTGGTGTCGCCCTGAAAACGGACGCTTTCGCTCGCCTGAACGACAATGGCCTTCTGATCAGCCGTGATTTCGATTGCACCGGCGAAAAGGGTGACAAACTCGGTGGTACCCCGCAGATGCGGCTCCGACTGCCAATGGCTGCCGGGAGCCAGCTCCATATAGTAGACGGAGAACTTCCGGTTTTCATCGTCCGGAAAAAGGCAGTAAGGCGATACATTGAAAATTATCAAAAACCTGATTTCGACCTTGCAATTCAGGGTACACTCCGCCGCAAAAAACCTCGGAAGTCTTGCCCTGTAAGGCTTCCGAGGTTTTTCTTCAGAATGGCGAAAATTTGTGTAACACCAACCAAACCCTTGCCCTGCAGGGCTTTCCGGCTTGACGGCTTGATAACTCCGCCTCTGTAGGCCGCTGGTTCGAATCCAGTCGGGCGTACCATGATCTGAAGGACTCATCTGTCAGCAGGTTTTCCGCTTTCCCACCAAGGTCGGCGACGACAGAATGAAAATGCAGATCGTGAAGATCGAGTGGAACGAAACGGTACGGTACGGTGAGATAAGAATAGCCTCAAGTACATCGGTGTCTCCGGCTGACCGAAGCGTATGTTGTCGATAGGCAGCCGACAGGAAAACGTGAAACCAACGTATCGTTTGAGATGGGTTTGACGATAACTGGACCGGTGGTTGCAAACAGCGGGGGCGGATGGTATACTCTGTGTCAGAGTGCAGCCCGCACTATGGGAACTGTATCCGATCATAGTCGCACGGTGTTTAGCGGCGGTGCCTGCCTGTATGTGAAGATGAAAGGACGGTGACAGTGGTGTATTTCGAATACGGGGAAACAGAGCTTTCTTATCTGCGGCAGAAAGACAGGCGGCTTGGTGAAATCATTGACCGTATTGGATATATCGACCGTGCCGTGGATACGGACTTGTTCTCTGCCATTGTCCATCATATCATCGGCCAGCAGATATCGACTAAGGCGCAGGCGACCATCTGGCAGTGGATGCGGGATGCGCTGGGTGAGGTGAACGCGGAGAGCATCCTTGCGGCGGGAGTCCCTGAACTGCAAGCCCTGGGTATGACCTTCCGTAAGGCGGAATACATCACAGATCTGGCGCAAAAGGCCCGGGACGGTGCGTTTGATCTGGACGGCATATGGCAGAAAACGGACGGGGAGGTGATCCGCGAACTGAGCAGTCTGAAGGGTGTTGGCATCTGGACAGCGGAGATGATCCTGCTGTTCTGTATGCAGCGGCCCGATGTGTTTAGTTACGACGATCTGGCTATTCAGCGCGGACTGCGGATGCTCTATCACCACCGCAGCATTGACCGTAAGCGGTTTGAGATGTACCGCCGTCGGTTTAGCCCGTATGGCAGCGTGGCGAGCCTGTATCTGTGGGCGGTGGCCGGTGGAGCGATACCGGAGTTGAAAGATCATAAGCCGAAAAAGAGATTGGAGGGAAAGAGATGATCTGGACATCCGAGTATATGTCGCCGCTGGGTAGGATCACGCTGGCCTGCGACGATGAGGCGATCGTTGGTCTATGGTTCAACGGGCAGAGGTATTTCGGCAGCGTTCTGCCGAAAGTGACTGTACAAAGGGAACACCCGTTGTTTGCAGAGGCCGGTCGTTGGCTGAATATCTATTTTTCCGGTAAGGAACCGGGGTTTCTGCCGCCGCTGCGCTATGATACCACACCGTTCCGTAAGCGCATCTGTGACATCATGCTGACGATACCGTATGGAAAGACCATGACCTACGGAGAGATCGCCGCTGAAGCGGCTCGCCAGCAGGGACTGGCCAAAATGTCCGCACAGGCGGTGGGCGGCGCGGTGGGGCATAACCCGATCTCTCTCATGATCCCGTGCCACCGTGTGGTGGGTACAAACGGCAGCCTTACCGGCTATGGCGGTGGCATCCAAAGGAAGAAAGCATTGCTGGAGCTGGAGCGTGCCGATATGCATGGCTTGTTCGTACCGAAGAAGGGGACTGCACTTTGATCGGGTCTCGCTTCCTGTGAGGCCTGAGGATATACGCACGTCCGGCCTGACTGGGCCGGACGTGTGTTTTTGTTTTTCCTGCGGGGGTATTTGACGAAAAAATGTGAGAAAAGAGCAGACAGCGTCTTGAAAACAGGCGGCGGGACTGCCATCATGATCGACGCCGGCTATAACTACGAACGGCTGGCGGAGAAGATGGCATGGCCGGGTATTGCACCGCAGTCCATTCGGCACATTCTCATTACCCATCAGGATACTGACTGGAAAACAAGCCGTTTTCGCCGTTGCCGGAAACGCTGCAAAGGCATACGCGGCTCAGCCGTGACCCTCTGCAGCGATCATGTGCAGTGCGTTCTCCAGTGCGCCGATAACGGCGGAGGTATGGCTTACAAAAGCTCCTCCGTTTTTCGATAGCCCAGCGCAGTGGAGATCATGGACGCGGTGGCGCAGACCTGTTCCACCGCCGCAAGGAATTCATCGGAACGGGTGCTGCGGAACATACCGATCACGCCAACGGTGTATCGTGCTTTGCCCTCTACGGTATAGACCGGTGCGGAAATGGAGCGCAGGCCGATCTTGTATTCGCCGTTTTCAATGGCGTAGCCGTCGGTACGGCACAGATCGATCTCCTGCATCAGCGCGGTCAGATCGGTGATGGTGTGCGGGGTGAACTGGGTCATATGCTGTGCGCGCAGCAACGCCTCGGCACTGGTGCGGGACATATGCGCCAGGAACACCTTGCCCTGCGACGTACAGTAGATTGGCAGCCGGGAACCTATATCCGACACGACGCGCAGATTGTCCCGGGTCTCCACCTGGTCCAGGGTGATCACGCTGCCGCCCTCGCACACCGAGAGCATGACGGACGCTCCGGTCCGCTGGCACAGGTGCTCCATATAGGGGCGGGCCACCAGAGAGATGTCCCAGGACCGTTCCACCTGACGCCCATATTCGAACAGCCGCAGGCCCAGCGTGTATTTCCCGTCCGGCGTCTGCGCTGCCACGTCATAGGCCCGCATGGTGGTCAGCAGGCCGAATACGGTGCTCTTCGGGTATCCGCACCGGGTGGCCAGCTCCTTCAGCGACAGGGGACTTTCCGCCTGACTCAGAATTTGCAGGACCTCCATGGCCTTCGCCACGGATAATATGATATTTCCATCCATCATGGCGCCGCACCTCCCGTTGCTATCAGCATACCGGCTTCGTTATTCTCTGTCAAGAACGATCCGAGAAAGCTGACACAAAATAAGAGAAAACCCCCGGAAACGGAGACTTTTTCTGCGCAGCTGAAGAACAGCGGAAAGGCCATGAAAACAGAGAGGTACTTGCGGAAACGGTCATGCTACGCTATAATACAAGGCGATCCAGGGAGAACCATTTGTAGTTTCCGGGGTGGACAGAAGCCTATAAGGAGGACCTTGTACCATGGAGAAAAAGCTGACTCATAGTAAGTGGTTTTTATACCTGACAGAGTTTTTCGCGGGAATGTCCGTCATGGCGGTGGAACTGGGCGCCAGCCGCCTGATGGCGCCGTATTTCAGCTCATCTCAAATCGTTTGGACGGTCATTATCGGCGTTATAATGATCGCTATGGCTGTGGGCAACATTTGGGGCGGACGGATGGCTGACAAGAGCAAGTCGCCGGACCGACTCTATGGCCGGGTCATCATCGCCGCGATCTGGATCGCGTTGATACCCTTTGCGGGCCGATGGATGATCGCCGGGATATCCTTCCTGCTGGCTACGTTCGTAACGAAGAACTTTCTGGTCTGGGCGGCGCTGGCAGCCTGCCTGGTGATCTTCGCCTTCCCCTGTGTGCTGCTGGGCACCGTAACACCGTCCCTGACCAAGTTCACCGTGGACAATCTGGATGACACCGGTAAGACCGTGGGGCAGCTAAATGCGCTGAACACCATCGGCAGCATCATCGGTACCTTTGTGCCCACGTTCCTGACCATCCCGGCGGTGGGTACGGCGGCCACGTTCCTGATTTTTGCGGGTGTGCTGGCCGCCATCGGCATTGTCTACTTCATCTTTGAACGAAAAAGGACGGTCACCGGTATCATTGCGGTGGTGTTGGTGGCGGGGTTGTGCTTTGCGCTGCCCACCTACAGCTTCGCCTTCTGGGAGAGCGACCTGGCCCTGGAGGACGAGTCCATCTACAACTACCTCCAGGTTAAGGATGATGACCACACCACCACGCTCTCCACCAATGTGCTCTTCGGTGTACAGTCGGTGCAGAACAAGGACGGTAAGCTCACCGGAATGTACTACGACTACGCGCTGGCAGCCCCCTGTATGGCGGGTATGGACGGTACCGATAACACTGGCCGCAGCGCCATGATCTTGGGCATGGGTTCCGGCACCTACGCCGGATACTGCGTCCGCTATTTTCCGGGCATGACCGTGCAGGGCGCGGAGATCGACGGCAAGATCGCCGATATCGCCCGCACCTATTTTGGCCTGCCGGAGGAGGTGGAGGTGGCCGTAGCCGATGGCCGGGCCTACCTGACCGCGTCGGAGGAAAAGTTTGATGTGATCATGGTGGACGCCTATCAGGACATCACCATTCCGTTCCAGCTGTCCAGCCGGGAGTTCTTCGCGGCGGTGGCGGAGCATCTGAAGCCGGAGGGCGTCATGGTGGTGAACCTGAACATGACCTCCCGGGAGGATGGCTCCATCAACCAGTACCTCTGCGATACGATGGCCAGCGTGTTTGCGTACACCTACTTGGCCGATGTGCCCGGAAACACCAATACGGAGGTGTTCTGCACCAACGCGCCTGGCCTGCCGGAGCGCTTTGCCGCCAGCCGCGCCGCGCTGACCGACGGAGACTACGCCGCCATGATGGCGGAGGTGGCCGCCGATCTGACGGTCTACACCGGTGGGGACTGCCTTCTGACGGACGACAGGGCGCCGGTGGAGGTGCTGGGTATGCGTGTGCTGGACGAGCTGATCGCCGGAGAACTGGACTATTACCGGGAGAATTTCAGCCTGCAGGAGATACTGGGGATGTTGGGCTGACGGCGGCGCTTGACAAGCCCCACCGCCGGGGCTATGATAGCCGTGCCGTCCATCTGCCCGGCGGCCGAAACGAGGAAATGAGGTATCGCTATGGACGCAGTTGTTCTTGACCATGTGGATAAGGCCTATACCACCTACGGCACGGATATCGTCCTGACCGGCGAGACGCGGCCCAGCCGTACCCGACAGGTGCTGCGCGGCCTGTCGCTGACCATTCCTGCCGGAGAGATCACTGTGATCGTGGGCCGCAGCGGCTGCGGCAAGAGCACGCTGCTGAAGCTGCTGGCGGGGACGGAGATGCCTGACACCGGGACAATACGGATTCCGGAGGGTTGGCACAGTGCCATGCTTAGCCCGGATCCCTATGTCATCACCTGGACCAGCGTGCAGCGGAATGTGGCCATGGCCTGCGGCGTGGGAAAAACGCCGGAGGAGCGCTATGAGCGCGCCAGCGAATTCGTGCGCCTGGTGGGATTGAAGGACTACGCCGACCTGACTCCGGTGGAGCTGTCCACCGGCATGAAGCAGCGTTTGGGCCTGGCCCGGGTGCTGGCGGGGCAGGCGGAACTGCTGCTGATGGATGAACCCTTTGCCTCGCTGGATTTTTTGACCCGCGCGGAGCTGCAGAGCCAACTCCTGGCCATTCAGGAGAAGCTGCCCCGCACGATCGTGCTGGTTACTCACCAGTTGGAGGAGGCGCTGCTGCTGGGACGGCGGATCATTGTCATGCACCCGGACAGTACGATCTGTGAATTTGATCTGACGGATCTGCCCTATCCCCGGGATCTGGACGATCCGACGCTGCGGCGGCTGAAGGAGGCTATTACCGACCAATGCCGCTATACCGCATAAGAAACGGCGATGCACACTATACTTGCTGTACCATACCTGCGGCCTGTGCCGCTGAAAGGAGACTGTTATGCTTTCCGGACTGACGCAATATGTGCCCGAAGCGACCCTGACTGTTTACGACAATCTGGAATTTCTCATTCGCCTGCTGCTGTCTGCCGCCTTGGGCGCGCTGGTGGGTTTGGAGCGCAGTAAGCGCCGCAAGGAGGCGGGCATCCGTACCCACTGCATCATTGCCTGTACCTCTGCGCTGTTTATGATCGTCTCAAAATACGCTTTCCTGGACTGTGTTACGCTGGATGGTCTTCGCGGCGCCGACCCTGCCCGCATTGCCGCCCAGGTGGTCAGCGGCATATCCTTTCTGGGTGCCGGCGTCATATTTAAAAATGGCAACTCTATCCGCGGACTGACCACCGCCGCCGGTATGTGGGGTACCGCCGCCATCGGTATGGCTGTGGGTGCCGGTATGTATTGGCTGGGCCTGTTCGAGGCGGCTGTCCTCGTTGCCATCCAGATCATTCTCCACCGCTTCCCTGTGGGGGCGGATGCCCTCACGACCCAGGAGCTTCTGGTGGAGCTGGAGGATACGGATGAGCTGCGGGCCCGCTTTGACGATCTGCTGAAGGAGCACCGCGGCCAAGTGACAGAGAGCAGCCTCACCCGTCAGGACGGCTGCCTTCGTATGGAGATCACCGTCCGGCTTGAGCCGCCGATCACCCATGATGAAGCACTGGCCTTTATGCGGGAGAACCCCGGTGTGAAAAGAATGTCTGTATAAGCGACGCATGAAAAGCCGGCCACCAGGCCGGCTTTTTCATGCGCAGTTGCGGTTTTCACTGGAGTTTGCTATACTCTGTGCGAGAAGGGAGATGTTTCTGTGCTGCATACTGTTATGGCGTTCCTGCCGTTGGCGTTTTTGATCGTATATGCCCTAAAGACCCGCAAAATGGCAGATGCAATGGTCTTGGCTACCCTGCTGGCCGTGCTGCTGGTCCATCGCCAGCATTTTTTCACTGGGCTGATCGACGCCATGTATACTACACTGGGCAACAGCTCCTATCAGTTTGCACTGTGCAGTATTCTGGGCTTTGGCGGAATGATCTCGCTGTTTCAGGCCTCCGGCGGGCTCATGGGCTTCCGGGATCTGCTGGCGAAGGTGGCCAACACGCCCCGCAAAACGCTGCTGCTGGCGTGGCTGCTGTCTGTGATCATGTTCGTGGACGAGTATCTGAATGCCCTGACTACCACCATCTGCCTGCGGGATATCTCCGATAAAAACCGTTTGCCCCGGGAGCACTTGGCGGTGCAGACCAACATTATGGCATGCTGCCTGTGCGTGACGGTGCCCTTTACCAGCTGGACGGCATTCAGCGTGGGCCTGATCTCCGACTTCGGCCTGGGGTTCACGGATTACCTTCAGGCGGTGCCCTTCATGTTTTATCCGCTGGCGATGATGCTGGTAAGTCTGCTGCTGGCGTTGGGCTGGTTTCCAAAAGTGGGCATGCTTCGTCAGGCGTATCACCGGGTGGCCTCCGGCGGCGCAGCCTTTGAGCCGGGAGAAAAGGACGAGAAGCTGGTGGACATTGACGAGGTGGATGAGCACAATGTCTCCTCGGCCTGGAACGCTATTATCCCGCTGGCGGCGCTGGTGGGCGGTACGGTGCTGTTTGACAATGATTTGCTCCACGGTATCATCGTGTGTCTGGTGGTGCAGTTCTTGCTGTATGTGATACAGAAGCGTATGACGGTGGGAGAATACTTTGCCCGATTCTTTTCCGGCGTTAAGGGTATGACTACCATCGCTGTGGTGGTGGGCTTTGGCCTGATGCTCAGCGACGCCAACCGTACATTGGGGTTGTTTGATATTCTCATCAACGGTATCGGAGGGGCGGTGCCCCGCTGCCTGATCGCGCCGCTGGCGTTTGTGCTGGTGGGACTGACCGTATTTGCCGTAGGTGGCTGCTGGGCGGTAATGACCATCGCTATTCCTGTGTTCATCCCGATGGGACTGGCTGCCGGGGTGGCTGCGCCGCTGATGATCGCCGCGGTGATGAGCGGCGTTACCCTGGGATATAGTCTGTGCTTCTATGCGGACGCGGTGCTGATGACCACCGCCGGCTCGGGCGTTTCCAACCTGACCACCATACGGGCGGCAACGCCCTATGCGCTGGCGGTGGGGGGCCTTTCGGTGATAGCGCTGTTGGTGGCCGGGCTGTGAAAACGGTGGCTGGGTTGTGAAAGCAGCGGGTGGAAACAGTAACATTTTTGATAGAAAACCGGTGGTTTACAGGGAGGGGAAATCGTGGTACACTATGCGGGAACGGGGATGTGTGCCGTGCGGGGGAAAATGCGAGGGAAGGGAGGTGCCGCCATGCTGCGACGGATACGGGAGCTTTTTAACGACGTGTTCCGACAGGCCGATCTTGTCCTGCTGGCGCTGTGCATCGGCACGTCGCTGTTCGGCATACTGATGATCGCCAGCGCCACACGCTATATGCACACCAGCAAGCTGGTGCTGGTACAGGCGGCGGCGCTGTGCATCGGGGCGGTGCTGTATATCGTGGTGTCGCAGGTGGACCTGAACGAGCTGGCGAAGTACTGGAAGTGGATATTCCTGGTGGGCGTGGTGTTCATCCTGCTGCTGGCAACGCCCCTCGGCATTGCCGGGGATACCGGCAACAAGGCATGGCTGGAGTTCCCGTTCCTGCCGGTGAAGGTGCAGCCGGCGGAGATCGTGAAGCTGACGTTTATTATCGTGCTGGCGAAACAGCTCTCGTGGCTGAAGGAGAACCGGGACCTGCGGTCGATTTCCTCCATCGTCATGCTGGCGGCACACTTCGGCGTGATCTTTGCGCTGTACTACAAGATATCCTCCGACATGGGCAGTGCGCTGGTGTTCCTGTTCATCTTCGCGTGTATGTGTTTTGCGGCGGGGGTGGCGCTGCGGTGGTTCCTGATCGGCGGCGGCGCGGCGGGACTGCTGTTCTACGCCATGTGGGACCTGGATCTGCTGGATACCTACATGAAAAACCGGTTCATCGTCCTGTTCGACCACAGCTATGACCCGCTGAACACCGGCTGGCAGCAGACCCGGAGCCTGCTGACACTGGGCGGCGGAAGGATATTCGGGCAGGGGCTGTTTCGCGGCACGCAGACCCAAAGCGAGGCGGCGTCGAGCCTGCCGCACCGGCACACGGATTTTATTTTCTCCGTGATCGGTGAGGAGCTGGGGCTGGTGGGCTGCCTGCTGACGCTGGCGCTGCTGACGGCCATTATACTGCGGTGCCTGTATGTGGCGCGGCACGCCAAGACCCGGCTGGAGGGCTATGCCTGCATCGGTGTGGCCAGTGTCATTATCTTTCAGGTCATCATCAATGTGGGTATGTGCCTGTTCGTGATGCCGGTCATCGGACTGACGCTGCCCTTCATCAGCTACGGCGGCTCATCGCTGGTGATGCTGTTTGCCTGTATGGGGCTGGTGTCCGGCGTACACGGGCGGGCGAAGCCCGACTGGCTGCGATAGGAAAGACAACAAAAGAACGCCGCGGCTGTGCCGGGGCGTTCTTTGTTTGTTTACACACCGGCGGGCAAAATCGGTTGTAATCAGCGGGGCGCTGTGCTATAATAATATATCAAATCATGGGGGCACAGGGCCGTTTTTTGCTGTGCCGCCTAAAAGTGAGGGTACGCTTATGAAGATCGTGGTATTGGCGGGCGGACTGTCCACAGAGCGCCAGGTGGCGCTGACCAGCGGCACCGGCGTGTGCAGGGCGCTGCGGGAGAGGGGACACAAGGCCATTCTGGTGGATATGTTTTTGGGGTTGGAGGACTACGAGGGCGCGTTGGAGGATATCTTTGACGCGCCGGACGGCCTGTGCGGCCAGAGCCGGGTGGAGCGCGTGGAGCCGGACCTGGAGGCGGTGCGCCGCAGCCGGAGGGACCAGAGCCCCAGCCTGTTGGGCAAGGACGTGCTGACCGTGTGCCGCATGGCGGACGTGGTATTTCTGGCGCTGCACGGAAGCTGCGGCGAGGACGGCCGCATACAGGCCACGCTGGATCTGCTGGGCGTGCCCTACACCGGATCCGGGTATCTGGGCAGCGGCATGGCCATGGATAAATCCGTGACGAAGCGGATGATGGACTCTCTCGGTATTCGCACGGCTCCGTGGCACGACATCCACTATACCGAGAGCGATATCCCCCGGCTGGCGGAGGAGCTGCCGGTGCCCTGTGCCGTGAAGATCGTCAACGGCGGCAGCTCCATCGGTGTGGCGCTGCCGGACACGAAGGAACAGCTGGAGAAGGCCCTGCGCGACCTGCTGCGCTACGGCAACCATGTGGTGGTGGAGCAGAAGATCAAGGGTCGGGAGATACAGATCGCCGTGCTGGGCGACGGCTATCTGCCGGCGGTGGAGATCATCCCCAAGGGCGCCTATTTCGACTATGAGAGCAAGTACCAGGCCGGCGGCGCGGTGGAGCTGTGCCCCGCGCCTATCACGGACGCGGCGTGGAAGCAGGTGGGCGAGATGGCCCTGAAGCTGCACAAGGGGCTGGGGCTGAGCGTGTACTCCCGTTCGGACTTCATTCTGGACGAGAACGGTCAGGCCTGGTGCCTGGAGATCAACACCCTGCCGGGCATGACGCCTACCAGTCTGGTGCCCCAGGAGGCGGCGCAGGTGGGACTGAACTACGGCGAATTGTGCGAGAAGATCGTGGAGCTGTCGCTGGCGGCGCGAAAGGCGGCGCGGGCATGATGCCGCTGACGGTACAGACCATCTGCGCCGCGGTGGGCGGCACGGTGTTGCAGAGCAGCGGCGCGGCGGTGCGCGACGTGACCACCGACAGCCGCCGCGTGCCGCAGGAAGCGCTGTTCATCCCTCTGGTAGGGGAACGCTTCGACGGCCACGCCTATATCGAAAAGGCACTGGAGGCCGGGGCGGCGGGATGCCTGACGGCAAAGACGCCGGAGGCACTGCTGCCGGGGAAGTTTTACATTCAGGTGCCCGACACGCGGCTGGCGCTGAAAGCGCTGGCCGCCTGGTACCGGGGGCAGTTCCGGCTGCCGGTGGTACAGGTGACCGGCTCCGTGGGCAAGACTACAACCAAGGAGATGATCGCCGCAGTGCTGACGCAGAAATACGAGACGCTGCGGACGGAGGGGAACCTCAACAACGACATCGGCGCGCCGCTGACGCTGCTGCGGCTCATGCCGGAGCACGAGGCGGCGGTGATCGAGACGGGCATGAACCACTTTGGGGAGATACGGTATCTGGGCGAGATGGTACGGCCGGATATCGCCGTTATCACCAACGTGGGCGACGCCCACATCGAAAATCTGGGCAACACACGGCAGGGCATTTTGCAGGCCAAGTGTGAGATATTTGAAAATCTGACCCCGGAGGGCGTCGCGGTGCTCAACGGCGACGACGAGCTGCTGAACACGGTGACGCTGCCACAGATCATCCTGCGCTGCGGCGAGGGCGAGCACTGCGATGTCCGCGTTACGGACATCGACGACCGGGGGCTGGAGGGCGTGGCCTGTACCGTGACAACGGGACAGGCGGCCTATCGGCTGGAGACGGCGGCGCCGGGGCGGCACATGGTCTATCCCATGGCCATGGCGGCAGCCATCGGCGAACGGCTGGGCCTGACGGCGGCGGAGATCGCCGCGGGGACGGCGGCCTATGCACCGGTAGGGAGCCGGATGCACCTGATCCGTATGGACGGGGATCGGCTGGTCATCGACGACTGCTACAACGCCAATCCGCAGTCCATGGCGGAGGGCATCCGTATGCTGGCCGCCAGCCGGCAGAAAAAGCGCCTGGCGGTGCTGGGCGACATGGGTGAGTTGGGCGCGCTGACGGCCCAGGCCCACCGGGATATGGGGACGCTGTGCCGGGAGTTGGGCATCGAGACCGTGGCGGTGGGGGAGAAGATGAAGGCCCTGACCGAAACGGATCCGGAGGCGCAGTGGTTCGCCGGCGTGGAGGAGGCGCTGCCCGCTGTACGGGCGCGGTTCACGCCGGGGACGGCGGTGCTGGTGAAGGCGTCTCACGCCATGCATTTTGAGAACATCGTAAAGGAATTAGAGAAAGAGTAAATGGTCGACATTCGCGTTTCGGGGCTGGTGAAGTCCTTTGATCTGGAAAAGAGAATACTGGACGGACTGAGCTTTCAGGTGGACAGCGGGGAGCGCGTGGGACTGCTGGGGCGGAACGGCGCCGGAAAGACCACGGTGTTCCGTATGCTCACCGGGGAGCTGGAGCCGGACGAGGGCGAGGTACAGATCGCCGCTGGCCGGCGGGTGGGACTGATCTCGCAGATCCCCGTGTATCCGGAGGGGTACACGGTGGAGGACGTTTTGCAGACGGCCTTCGCGCGGATGTTTCGGATGAAGGACGAGATGGATGCGCTGGCCCTGCGGATGGAGCAGGGGGACAGCGGCGCGGATACGCTGCGGCGGTACGGCGAGCTGAACGCCAAATTCGAGGGACTGGGCGGCTGGGACACGGAGACGGCGGTGAACAAGGTGGCCAACGGCCTGAGCATCCCGAGGGAAATGCGGCAGCGGGAATTCGCGTGTTTGTCCGGCGGAGAGAAGACCCGGGTGAACCTGGGACGGCTCATTCTGGAGGATACGGACATCCTGCTGCTGGACGAGCCCACGAACCATCTGGACCTGCAGGCCACGGAGTGGCTGGAGGGGTATCTGCGGAGGTTCCGGGGCACGGTGCTGACCATCAGCCATGACCGGTATTTCCTGGACCGGACCGTGACGCGGATCATCGAGATACAGGACGGAAAAGCGGAGTTTTACAGCGGAAATTACAGCTTTTATGCCATCGAGAAGGAACGGCGGTATCAGGAGCGTATGAAGCAGTACCTGAAGGAGCAGGCGAAGATCGCGCAGCTGGAAAAGGCGGCGGAGCAGATGCACCTGTGGGCCTTCATGGGCAACGACGCGCTGCACAAGCGGGCCTTCAGCATGGAGAAGCGCATCGAGCGTATGCGGACCACGGCGAAGCCCACAAAGGCGCGGAAGCTGGAGGCGCGCTTCCAGAGCCGGGAGTTCAAGGGCGACGAGGTATTGCAGATCAAGGGCGTCAGCAAGGCCTTCGGCGAGAAGCGGCTGTTTGAGGATGTGTATCTGCGGTGCGAGGGGGGCGAGCGCATCGCTCTGCTGGGCGAGAACGGCACGGGAAAGACCACGCTGCTGAATATGCTGACCGGCAGCGAGCGCCCGGACAGCGGCGTTATACGGCTGGGGCCGGCGGTGAAGGCGGCGTATCTGCCGCAGGTGATACACTTCGAGCACCCGGAGAGGTCCATACTGGACACGATGCTCTATGAGCTGGACATCACGCCGCAGTCGGCGCGGAACCGGCTGGCGGCATATCAGTTCACCGGAGAGGATGTGTTCAAGAGCGTCAGCGTGCTGTCCGGCGGCGAGCTGAGCCGCCTGCGGCTGTGTATGCTGATGGACGAGAGCATCAATCTGCTGATACTGGACGAGCCGACGAACCATCTGGATATCGACTCGCGGGAGTGGCTGGAGCAGGCGGTGGAGGCCTTCGACGGGACGCTGCTGTTCGTGAGCCACGACCGGTATTTCATCAACCGGTTCGCCACCCGTGTGTGGGAGCTGGCCGGGGGCGTCATCACGGACTATCCCATGGGCTTTGCACAGTACCGGCAGGCCAAGGAGGAGGAGCACGCCGCCGCGGCGGCCGCGGTACAGGTACAGTCCGCTGCGCCGAAAAAGAACGGCAGCCGGGGCAACCGGGCCCAGCAGGCGGCGAAAAAGCAGCTGACCATCTGCGAGACGGCTATCGCCAGGCTGGAGGCGGACAGCGCGCGGCTGGAGGCGGAAATGGCGGAGAACGCCTGCGACGCGGAGAAGCTGAACGCGCTGTATCAGGAACAGCAGGACGTGCAGAAGCGGCTGGAGCAGGAGATGGAGCGCTGGGAAGAACTGAGCTTGCAGGCCGAGGAACAGGAGGAGCGATAACATGAGTGATATTTTGTGCATTTACTATTCCCGGACCGGGCATACCCGCCGGGCGGTCAAGGAGATCGCCGAGGCGCTGGGGGCGGAGATCACGGCGATCACCGACGACTGCGACCGCAGCGGCTGGCGGGGATATATGCGCTGCGGTATGGACGCCATGAAGACGTCCACCCGGCCCCTGCAGCCCTTTGAGACGGAGAAGCCGCTGGGCGCGTACAAGCTGGTGATCGTGGGCAGTCCGGTGTGGGCGGGGCGGTGCGCCAGCCCCATTCGCGCGCTGCTGAAGCGGCGGGGACTGGAGATGGAAAACGTGGCCTACGTGGTCACGCGGAGCACCACCCAGCGTAGTGAGGAGGTCTATGACCAGATGGATATGTACACCGGGCAGGCCCACCGGCTGGCGGTGTCGCTGCGGCCGGACAGCGAGGGGTATGAGTTCTGGCGGAACGACTTTATCCAGAATGTGCGCCGCCTGCTGGAGAACGACTGAGGACGGACCATGCAGGAGAAGCTGAGCGCCCTTGAGGCGCATTTGACAGAGGTGGAGCAGCAGCTGGCGGACCCGGCGGTATATACGGACCGGGAGAAGCTGACGGCGCTGCGCCGGGAGCAGAAGGAGCTGACGCCGGTGGTGGAATGCTGGCAGGCGTATCTGCGGGCGCAGGATACCGCCCGGGAGGCGGAGGAGATGCTGTCTGACTCGGAGCTGCGGGCTCTGGCACAGGAGGAGCTGGCCGGGGCGAAGGGGGATATGGAGCGCTTGCAGGAGGAGCTGAAGCGGCTGCTGCTGCCGCGGGACCCCAATGACGAGAAGAACGTGATACTGGAGATACGGGCCGGTATCGGCGGGGAGGAGGGTGCACTATTCGCCGCCGACCTGCTGCGGATGTACACCATGTACGCCGAGCGCCGGGGCTGGACGCTGAGCATCGTCAGTGAGAACATGACGGAGCTGGGCGGCGTGAAGGAGGTCAGCGCCGAGATCGAGGGTGCGGGCGCCTGGTCACGGCTGAAATTCGAGGCTGGGACACACCGGGTACAGCGGGTGCCGGAGACGGAGTCCTCCGGGCGCATCCAGACCTCCGCCGCCACGGTGGCGGTGATGCCGGAGGCGGAGGAGGTGGAGTTCACCATCGACCCCAAGGACCTGCAGATCGACACGTTCCGTTCCTCCGGCGCGGGGGGACAGCACGTGAACAAGACGGAGAGCGCCATACGTATCACCCATCTGCCCACGGGCGTGGTGGTGGAGTGCCAGGATGAGCGCAGCCAGTACAAGAACAAGGATCGGGCCATGAAGATCCTGCGCTCGAAGCTGTACGAGGCGGAGCAGGAGAAGCAGAACGCTGCCATCGCCGCCACACGGAAGAGCCAGGTGGGCACCGGCGACAGAAGCGGCAAGATCAGAACGTATAATTTCCCGCAGAACCGGGTGACAGATCATCGGCTGACGGGAGACAATAAAAACTTCAACATTGCGGCCATCATTAACGGCGATCTGGACGGTATGATCGATGCGCTGACCCTGAACGACCAGGCCCAACGGCTGCAGGAGGGAAAGGAGAGTTGACCATGAACGAGAATAAGAAGAAAATGTATGACCTGTCCGGCCCCAAGACGGTGGAGGCTATGAAGAAGCGGCACTTTGACGCCTATTACTGTTCCACCGCTGCCGAGGCCGTGAAGAAGGCGCTGGAGCTGATCCCCAAGACGGACAGTGTATCCTGGGGCGGCGTGATGACCGTGGACGAGCTGGGGCTGAAGCAGCGGCTGGCGCAGGAGGGCTATACCCTCATCGACCGGGATACCGCCAAGGACCCGGCGGAGAAACAGGCGCTGATGCACCAAGCGCTGAGCTGCGGCACGTTTCTGATGAGCAGCAACGCCATCTCCAAGGACGGGCAACTGGTGAACATCGACGGCATGGGCAACCGGGTGGCGGCTATGTGCTATGGACCCCGGCAGGTGGTGGTCATCGCCGGTATGAACAAGGTGCTGGGCACGCTGGACGACGCCATTGCCCGCGCACGGAACATCGCTGCGCCGGCCAACGCACAGCGGTTCGGTATCAAGACGCCCTGCGGCCTGACCGGACAGTGCGGCGACTGCACCAGTCCGGACTGCATCTGTTCCTATGTGGTGGTGACGAGGAACTCTATGGTGCATGAGCGTATCAAGGTCATTCTCGTGGGCGAGGATCTGGGACTGTAAAAAGAGGAGTTTTGCCGCTGCGGCGGAATAAAAGAGCAGAAGAAACGAGGTTCGGGTGATGGAGACCATCATATTCCATCCGGAAACGGACAAAAACGCCATCGCGGAGGCGGCGGCGATCCTTCGCCGGGGCGGCCTGCTGGGTATCCCCACGGAGACGGTATACGGGCTGGGGGCCGACGGGCTCAACGAGGACGCGGTGCGCCGTATTTTCGAGGCCAAGGGACGGCCACAGGACAACCCGCTGATCCTGCACGTGCCGGACGCGGGCTGGCTGGAACGCTGCTGTGCAGATATCCCTGACACGGCCTATGCGCTGGCGGAACGGTTCTGGCCGGGGCCGCTGACCATGATCCTGCCCCGGCGGGACTGCGTGCCCCTGCGGACCACCGGCGGGCTGGATACCGTGGGCGTCCGCTGCCCGGACCATCCGGTGACGCGGGCCATTATCGCGGCGGCGGATACGCCGGTGGCGGCGCCCAGCGGGAATACCTCCGGACGGCCCAGCCCCACCTGTGCGCGGCACATGATGGAGGACATGATGGGCAAGATCGACGGCATCGTGGACGGCGGGCCCTGCGCCGTAGGCGTAGAGAGCACTATTATCGATCTGACGGTGCAGCCACCCCGGCTGCTGCGGCCCGGCGGACTGCCGCTGGAGGCACTGGAGGCGGTGCTGGGGGAGGTGGCCGTGGACAAGGCCGTGCGGCAGAAGCTGTCCGACGGGGAGAAGGCCAAGGCACCGGGAATGAAGTACCGGCACTACGCGCCCCGGGCTGCCGTGACGGTGGTGACGGGCGCGCCGCGGCGAAGCGCGGCGTACATCGCGGCGCACCTGCCGGCGGGGGCCGGGGTCATCTGCTTTGACGAGTACGCGCCGCTGTTCGCGGGGCACATTGTACATCGGTTGGGACCGGCAGGAGACAAGCTGGCCCAGGCACAGCGCGTGTTCGACGCGCTGCGGACCTTCGACGAGACGGAGGTGACGGCCATCTATGCCCAGTGCCCGGACGAGGCGGGACTGGGACTGGCGGTGAGCAACCGGCTGAAAAAGGCGGCGGGGTTCCACACGGTGGACGCGTCGCCGCTGGTCATCGGCTTCACGGGGCCTACCGGCGCGGGCAAGACCAGCGCCCTGCGGGCGCTGGAGCAGCTGGGCGGGCTGGTGCTGGACTGCGACGCCATCTACCATGAGCTGCTGCGGACGGACGGAGCGCTGCGGGGGGCCATCGCCGGGGCGTTCGGCCCGGTGTTCGCGGCGGACGGCGGTCTGGACCGGCAGAAGCTGGGGAACCTCGTATTCGGCGATCCGGCGGCGCTGGAGACGCTGAACGGGATCATCTATGCGCGGCTGCCCCGGGAGCTGTGGCGGCGGATGGACGAGAGCGACGCGGCGGTGGTGGGCATTGACGCCATCAACCTGATTGAAAGCGGGCTGGACGGGCTGTGCCGCCGGACGGTGGCGGTGATCGCGCCGGCGGAGACGCGGGTGGCGCGCATCATGGCACGGGACGGCATACCGGAGGCATACGCGCGGCTGCGGGTGCGGGCACAGAAGGACGAAGCGTTCTACCGGGCCCATTGCACGGACGTGCTGGTGAACGACTGCGGCAGCGCGGCGGCCTTTACGGACAAGGCACGGCAGGCGCTGGAGACGATATTGAAGGAGGAACGAGTATGAGCGAGGAAATGAAGGCGCTGCGGGAGCAGCTGCTTCGGAATGACAAGAACGGGTATGATACGCTGGACGAGGCGCAGCTGGCGGAGATGGAGGCCTACTGCGCGGACTACAAGGCATTCCTGAACGCGGGAAAGACCGAACGGCTCAGCGCACGGGCGGCTATCGCCGCGGCGGAGGCGAAGGGCTTTGTGCAGTATAAGCGCGGCATGGCGCTGAAGGCCGGGGATAAGGTGTACACCTGCAACCGGGGCAAGGGGCTGATGCTGGCGGTCATCGGTAAGGAGAGCCTGGCCGAGGGCGCGCAGATCGCGGCGGCGCATATCGACTCGCCGCGGCTGGATCTGAAGCCCACGCCGCTGTATGAGGACAGCGAGATGGCATATTTCAAGACCCACTACTACGGCGGTATCCGCAAGTACCAGTGGGTGACTATCCCCCTGCAGCTGCGGGGCGTGGTGGCCAAGAAGGACGGCAGCGTGGTAGACGTGTGCATCGGCGAGGCGGGTGAGCCCCAGCTGGTCATCACGGACCTGCTGCCCCATCTGGGCGGCGAACAGGGCCGGAAGCCCCTGAACGAGGCGGTGCCCGGCGAGACGCTGAACCTGCTGGTGGGCAGCCGGCCCATCGGGGACAGCGAGGACAAGGACCGGGTGAAGCTGCACGTGATGAAGCGGCTGCACGACAAGTACGGCATCACGGAGAGCGACTTCGCCTCCGCGGAGCTGGAGGCCGTTCCCGCCGCGGAGGCGGTGGACATCGGTATTGACGGCAGCATGATCGGCTCCTACGGTCACGATGACCGGGTGTGCGGCTACGCGGCGCTGCGGGCGCTGCTGGATATCGAAACGCCGGACAAGACGGCGGTATGCGTGCTGGCGGACAAGGAGGAGATCGGCTCTATGGGCGTGACAGGTATGCAGTCCGCGGCCTTTGACGCCTTTATGTCTGACCTGTGCGACGGCCAGAACGTGCCGCTGAAGGCGTGCTTTGAGAACGCCTTTTGCCTGTCCGCCGACGTGACGGCGGCCTATGACCCCAACTTTGCCGATGTGTACGAGAAGAAGAACGCGGCCTTCGTCAACTACGGCGTGGGTATCTGCAAGTACACCGGCGCGCGGGGCAAGTCCGGTTCCTCGGACGCCAACGCGGAGACGGTGGCCTATGTGCGCGCGGTGCTGGACGGCGCGGGCGTGCGGTGGCAGATCTGCGAGCTGGGCAAGATCGACGCCGGCGGCGGCGGGACGGTGGCACAGTATATGGCCAACCGGAACATCGCCACGCTGGACGCCGGCGTGCCGGTGCTGAGCATGCACGCGCCCTTCGAGGTGGTGGCCAAGGTGGACTGCTACGAGATGTACCGGGCCTGCAAGGCGCTGTACGAGGCGAGATAACGGAAAAGCACGATCCCAGGCAGTGCCTGGGACCGTGCTTTTTACGGGAAAGATACGGAAATCCCTTGTAAAAAGTGGGGGAATACGGTATAATTTTCTACAAGAACAGCAGGAAGGGAGGCGGCGGTATGTACGGCATCGGTCAGCGGGTGGTGCACCCCATGCACGGGGCGGGCGTTATTGAGAGCGTGACGGAGGAGCTGCTGTACGGCGCGGCGCGGACGTACTATGTGTTCCGTCAAGCCGTCAGCGGACTGGTACTGAAGCTGCCCACTGATAACTGCGAGGCCATCGGCGTGCGGCTGCTGTATGATCGGGAGAGAATGGACGCGGTGCTCTCGGCCATCCCATCGCTGACGGTGGAGGAGGAGCGCAACTGGAACCGCCGCTACAGGGAGAACATGGCGCGGCTGAAAAGCGGCGACCTGACGGAGGTGGCACGAGTGGTCAAGGCCCTGATGCGGCGGGAGGCGGCGCGGGGACTGTCCACCGGAGAGAGAAAAATGCTGCACAGTGCCAAGGAGATACTGCTGTCGGAGCTGGCGATGGTGCGGGAGATCGGATACCAAGAGGCGGAGCGTCTGCTGGATGGCGCGGTGATGACGGGAGCGTGTGAATGACGATGGGGAAGCTCTTTGACAAGCTGTTAAACCGGAAAAAGGAACGGCACCCCCGCTGCGCGGCGCTGGTGCCTGCCGCGGGGCGCTCTGAGCGCATGGGCGGCACGGATAAGCTGACGGCGCCGCTGTGCGGCGTGCCGGTGCTGCTGCGGACGCTGCGGGCGCTGGATGAGGCGGCGCTGATCGACGAGATCGTGGTGGCGGTAAGCCCGGAGCGACTGGAGGAGATCGCGGCCCTGTGTGCCGGGGCGAATGTCAAAACGCCGCTGCGCGTGGTGGAGGGCGGCGGGAGCCGCACTCAGTCGGTGCTGCTGGCGGCGCTGGCGGCCGGCGACAGCTGCGAGCTGCTGGCGGTGCATGACGGCGCGCGGCCGCTGATCCTGCCGGAGCAGGTGGACGACATGGTGCGGCTGGGACAGCGGACCTATGCCGCCGCACCGGCGCTGCCGGTGACGGACACGGTGAAGGTGGCGGATATGGCGGGGCTGGTGCAGTCCACGCCGGACCGAAAAACGCTGTACGCCGTACAGACGCCACAGGTGTTTCAGGCGAACATCCTGAAGGCTGCTCTGCAGTCGGCTATTCAGGCCGGGGCGGACATCACGGACGACTGCTCCGCCGTGGAACGGCTGGGCAAGGAGGTATGGCTTGCCCCCGGCTGGCGGGAGAACATCAAGATCACCACGCGGGAGGACCTGACCATGGCAGAGGCATTCCTGCGGGAGAGGGAGAACAGAGCATGACGGATCTGCGCATTGGATACGGCTATGACGTACACCGGCTGGTACCGGGCCGCGCCCTGGTGCTGGGCGGGGTGACGGTGCCCTTTGAGAAGGGGCTGCTGGGGCACTCCGACGCGGATGTGCTGACCCACGCGGTGATGGATGCCCTGCTGGGTGCGGCGGCGCTGGGGGACATCGGCAAGCTGTTTCCGGACAGTGATGCGCGCTACGCCGGGGCGGACAGCACGGCGCTGCTGCGGCAGGTGACGGCGGTGCTGGCGGAGGCGGGCTGGACCATTGTGAATGTGGACGCTACGGTGGCGGCCCAGGCACCGAGGCTGGCGCCCTTTATCCCGGAGATGCGGGAGAGACTGGCGGCGGCCATGGGGCTGGACGCGGGACGCGTTTCTGTGAAGGCGACGACGGAGGAGGGGCTGGGTTTTACCGGCAGCGGCGAGGGCATGGCGGCCCATGCGGCGGCGCTGGTGGAGAAAACGGCGTAAAAAAACCGGTGCAATCTTCACACATTATTAACAGCGGTGGGGTTGTGCCAAAAGTGAATATATGGTACAATATACCTGTTAAGACGCGGAGGCGTGTCTGCCCGATACGGACAGATGCGCCGCTTTTTGGTATAGGCTATGGAGGACGAGGAAAGGAAGGTAGACTTGAGCCACAGGACTATTCAGGACGAGCAGGCGAGACTGCGTAAAAAACGGCAGAAGGCGGAAAACGTCTTTGCTGTATTCAAAAAACCGTTGCACGAGTCACTGACATCGGTGTTGCCGGTGATGCTGATCGTGCTGGTGCTGTGCTTCACCATCGCGCCGGTGCCCAACAACGCCATGGTGGCGTTCCTGCTGGGCGGCGTGATGCTGATCGCCGGCATGGGACTGTTCACGCTGGGGTCGGAGATGTCCATGATCCCGCTGGGACAGGCGGTAGGCTCCGAGATCACACGGCGAAAGAAAGTGTGGATCATCACGGTGGTGGGCTTCCTCATCGGCATGATCATTACCGTGGCGGAGCCGGATCTGCAGGTGCTGGCCAACCAGGTACCGGCCATCGAGAACAACGTGATCATCTGGTCCGTGGCGGTGGGCGTGGGTGTGTTCCTGGTCATCGCCCTGCTGCGTATCGTGCTGGGTATCCAGCTGCGGTGGCTGCTGATCGGGTTTTACGCCATTGTGTTCACGCTGGCGATGTTCGTGTCGCCGGATTTCTGGGCGGTGGCTTTTGACTCCGGAGGCGTGACCACCGGACCCATGACGGTGCCGTTCATCATGGCGCTGGGCGTGGGCGTGTGCGCCGTGCGAAGCGACAAGCAGGCAGGGGGCGACAGCTTCGGCCTGGTGGCGCTGTGCTCTATCGGGCCGATCATCACGGTGCTGATCCTTGGATTGCTGTATAAGCCGGACGGAAGCGCCTACACTGCGGCGGTCATGCCGGATGCCAAGGACACGGTGGAGATGTTCGATCTGTATCTCAGCGAGATACCTCACTATCTGAAGGAGACGGCATCGGCGCTGCTGCCTATCGGCGCTTTCCTGATCCTGTTCCAGCTGGTGACCCGCAGACTCAAGCGCAAGGAGATACTGCACATGGTCATCGGTCTGGTGTATGTGTACATAGGATTGACCATCTTCCTGATGGGCGTGAACGTGGGCTTTATGCCCGTGGGCAGCTTTTTGGGCGGCAGCATCGCCAGCCATACCTATAATTGGATACTTATCCCCATTGCTATGGTCATCGGTTATTTCATCGTACAGGCGGAGCCGGCTGTCCATGTGCTGAACAAGCAGGTGGAGGAGATCACCGCCGGTTCCATCCCGGCTCACGCCATGAACCTGGCGCTGTCTGTGGGCGTGGCCATCTCGCTGGGGCTGGCTATGATCCGGGTGCTGACGGGTATCTCCATCATGTGGTTCCTGGTGCCGGGCTATGTGCTGAGTCTGGCGCTGAGCTTCGTGGTGCCGCAGATCTTTACGTCCGTGGCCTTCGACTCCGGCGGCGTGGCCTCCGGACCCATGACGGCTACGTTCCTGCTGCCCTTCGCCCTGGGCGCCTGCGACGCTGTGGGCGGCAATCTGGTGACGGACGCTTTCGGTGTGGTGGCGATGGTGGCCATGACGCCGCTGGTGACCATACAGCTGCTGGGCCTGAGCTATCAGAGAAAGCTGCGCCGCGCACCTGCTCCTGCCGCACCTGTGGCGGTGGAGGAGCTTATCGAGCTGTGCTGAGGAGGTGGAGATATGTCTGAAACAACCAAGAACCGTCTGTATCTGATGATCACCATCACCAACCGGGTCATGGGCGCCACGCATTTTCTGGATTTCTACCGGGCTTTCGGCGCGCCGGTGGTGTTCACCGCCCTGGGACGGGGCACCGCCAGCAACGACGTGCTGAGCTATCTGGGTCTGGAGGCTACGGAGAAGTCCGTGATGTTCTCCGTGGTGACGCCAGCTGTCAAGGAGGTGCTGATGCGGGAGCTGGTGGACACCATGCGGATCGACCGGCCCGGCAGCGGTATCGCCGTGTGCCTGCACCTGAGCAGCGTGGGCGGAAGGACGGCGCTGGACTATCTGATCTCCGGCAAAAGCGACGCGCGGCCGGATATGACTGTGAAGGAGGAAGAGCAGATGAACGAGAACGCGTATCAGCTGATCGTGGCGATCACCAATACCGGGTACACCGACGCGGTGATGGAGGCGGCCTCCGCCGCCGGCGCGCGGGGCGGTACGGTCATTCACGCCCGGGCTACCGACGCGGGGAACACCAACAAGTTCTTCGGCATGGCCATCTCGGAGGAACGGGAGATGATCTTCCTGGTGACCTCCGCCGATAAGCGGGCGGCCATCATGCAGTCCATCATGGAGAAGGCCGGCGCCCACACTGAGGCGCAGACGGTGACGTTCTCCGTGCCGCTGGACGACGCAGCGGGGCTGTACAGCGCCAACAGCAACTGAAAAGCAAGGTCTCCGGCTTGGCCGGAGGCGGAGAATGAGCCTCCCCCGGCGAAACCGGGGGAGGCTTTTGTGTGAAAGGAACCGCCGGAGGGCGGCTTGTTCAGCGGTTATTGGGGGGATGCAAGATGACGCTTCAGGGCCTGGAAGGTAGCGTCACTGATGACGTGCTCCATGCGGCAGGCGTCTTCGGCAGCGCTGGCCTCGTCCACACCCAGGCGGCGGAGAAAGTCCGTGAGGACCGTGTGGCGCTCGTAGATCTTTTCGGCTACCTCGCGCCCGGCGGCGGTGAGGGTGATGTAGCCGCCGTTGTCTACGTCGATATACTGCCCGGCCTTCAGCAGGCCAACGGCGCGGCTGACGCTGGGCTTGGAGTAGCCCATATAGTCCACGATGTCGATGGAACGGACGGCCTTCCCCTGACGAATCAGGACCAGGATGCTCTCCAGATACATCTCGCCGGATTCCTGTAATACCACGGCGGCACCTCCTTTGACACTTAGAGTACTCTAACTGAAGTATAACACACGACTGGCGTAAAAGCAAGTGACAGTTAAATGTATTTAACTGTCGTTACAATGGCGGGTGTTTCTTGACAGAACGGTTAGCCTGTGCTAACATCATACCACATGACATAGATAGACGATTGAGGTAACGCGCTATGACACTGAATGAACTGAAGATCGGCGACAGCGCCGCCATCACTGCGGTGGGCGGGGAGGGCGCACTGCGCTGCCGCCTGCTGGATATGGGACTGACGCCACGGACGCTGGTGACACTGCGGAAGGTGGCCCCTATGGGGGATCCCATCGAGATACACGTGCGGGGCTATGAGTTGACGCTGCGGGTGGAGGACGCCCGACAGATCACCGTGGAAAAGAGGGATCGCGTATGATCTTTGCATTGGCGGGCAACCAAAACTGCGGCAAGACTACGCTGTTCAATGCTTTGACCGGCTCCAACCAGCACGTGGGGAATTTCCCCGGCGTGACGGTGGACCAGAAGTCCGGAGAGGTACGGGAGCACAAGGAGTGCACCGTGGTGGACCTGCCGGGCATCTACTCCCTGCGTACCTATACCCAGGAGGAGATCGTCACGCGGGACTACATACTGAACCAGAAGCCGGACGGCATCATCAATATCGTGGATGCCACAAACATCGAGCGCAACCTGTACCTGACACTGCAGCTGCTGGAGCTGCGGGTGCCTATGGTGCTGGCATTGAACATGATGGACGAGGTGCGCGCCAACGGCGGCACCATCGACGTACAGAAGCTGTCCGACGACCTGGGCATTCCCGTGGTGCCTATTACCGCCGCCAAGGGCGAGGGTGTGTCCGAGCTGATGGACCGGGCGGTGGAGACGGCGAAAAACCGGGTGCTGCCCAAGGTCTATGACTTCTGCGCGGCGAATTCGCCGGTGCACCGGTGCGTCCATGCGGTGGTGCATCTGATCGAGGACCACGCTGAGCGGCTTGGTCTGCCGCCCCGGTTCTGCGCCACGAAGCTCATTGAGGGCGACAGGGATATGGCGGACCGGCTGGTGCTGGATCAGAACGAGAGGGAGCTGCTGGAGCACTGCATCGTGCAGATGGAGACGGAGAACGGATTGGACCGCAACGCCTCGCTGGCGGATATGCGGTATACGTTCATCGAGCAGGTCACCGCCGACGCGGTGGTCAAGTGCCATGAGAGCAAGGAGCACAAGCGCAGCGTGGCCTGGGACAGGGTACTGACGGGGAAATACACGGCGCTGCCGGTATTCTTTGGCGTGATGCTGCTGATCTTCTGGCTGACGTTCGAGGTCATCGGCCAGGGGCTCAGCGACCTGCTGGCGCGGGGCATCGACTATGTGACCGCCGGCGTGGACGGGGCGCTGACCGCCTATGGCATCAACCCGGTGGTACACAGCCTGATCATCGACGGTATTTTCGCCGGTGTGGGCAGCGTGCTGTCGTTCCTGCCCATTATCGTCACACTGTTTTTCTTTCTGTCCATTCTGGAGGATACCGGCTACATGGCCCGGGTGGCCTTTGTCATGGACAAGCTGCTGCGGAAGATCGGTCTGTCCGGGCGGAGCATCGTGCCGCTGCTGATCGGCTTCGGCTGCTCGGTGCCGGCCATCATGGCTACCCGCACGGTATCCTCGGACCGGGATCGGAAGATGACCATTCTGCTGACGCCCTATATGAGCTGCTCGGCCAAGATCCCCATCTATGGCTTTTTTACCGCCGCGTTCTTCACCGACCACAAGGCGCTGGTGATGATCTCCCTGTATGTGCTTGGTATCGTGGTGGGTATTCTGGCAGCGCTGGTGATGAAGGGGACCGCCTTCAGGGGCAAGCCTGTGCCCTTTGTCATGGAGCTGCCCAACTACCGTATGCCCTCCGCTAAAAGCGTGGGGCTGCTGCTGTGGGAGAAGGCCAAGGACTTTTTGCAGCGGGCCTTCACCGTGATCTTCCTGGCCACGGTGGTCATCTGGTTCCTACAGAGCTTTGACACGCGGCTCAATGTGGTCACGGACAGCGCGGACAGCCTGCTGGCGCTGATCGGCCAGTGGCTGGCGGTGCTGTTCAGGCCGCTGGGCTTTGGTGACTGGCGCTGCGCCACGGCGCTGATCTCCGGATTTATCGCCAAGGAGTCGGTGGTCAGCACGCTGCAGGTGCTGCTGGGGAACGCGGCCATCACGTCGCTGTTCACCACGCGCAGCGCCATCAGCTTTCTGGTGTTCACGCTGCTGTATACACCCTGCATTGCGGCGGTGGCCACCATACGGCGTGAGCTGGGATCCCGCATCAAAACGGTGGGCGTGGTGCTGCTGCAATGCGTAGTGGCGTGGCTGGCGGCGTACATCGCTTACGCTGTGGGAGGGCTGCTATGAGCTGGATGGACTGGGTGCTGCTGGCACTGGTGGCGCTGTGCGGTGTGCTGGCCCTGCGTAGTGCGCGGCGGGCGCGGAAAAACGGCGGATGCGCCGGCTGTTCCGGATGCGGCGGGAGCTGCAGCGGCTGTACCGGAAAAAGAGAATAAAAAAACAAGGCCCGCGGGGGCCTTGTTTTTTTTACAGCAGGAGACCATATTTGGCGCACAGGGGCAGGAGCGTGTCCTCCGGCAGAGCGCCGTCGTACAGGGCGCGGCCCTGATAGGCCCGGAGGGCGGCCTCCAGCAGCTGGTCATCATCGCAGACGAAGCACACCGGCTTGGTGAGCATATACTGGTAGTCCGCCAGGGCCTGTACATCGTCCCAGGAGGCGATACGCAGGGCCAGGACCGTCTCACCGCTGTCCAGCGCGGCGGTGAGCGTCTCCTCCGCATCGCCGGTCAGGTCGACGACGGTGTGCCAGGCGATATCGGCGGGCAGGGGGAAGGGCAGCTTTTCCGTGGCGGCGGGCAGCTTGTCCGTATGCTGCGGGGCCGGCGGCGTGATGACCGCGCCGTCCAGTGCCCGGGCCAGGGCGGCGATATGCGCGGCGGTGGTGCCGCAGCAGCCGCCGAACACGGCCACGCCGGCGGCCAGGAATTCCGGTACCAGGGCGGTGAATTCCTCGCCGGTGCAGCGGTAGACCGTCTCGCCATTCTCGATGATGGGCATTCCGGCATTGGGCTTGGCAATCAGGGGGACCCGGGCATATTCCCGCAGGCGCTTCAGCTGGAGAAGCATCTGCTCCGGGCCGGCGGAGCAGTTCAGGCCAAAGGCGTCGATGCCCATGCCCTGCAGGACCACCAGCGCCGCGGTGATGTCGGTGCCGGAGACGCTGCGGCCGTTTTCGTCACAGGTGAAGGTGACGAAGATAGGCTTGTCGCTGACGCTGCGGACGGCCAGCACAGCCGCACGGGCGTCGGAGAGGGTCATCATGGTCTCGATGACGAACAGGTCCACGCCGGCGCGTTCCAGACCGGCGGCCTGCTCGGTGTAGATGTCCACCAGCTCCTCGAAGGACACGTCGCCCAGCGGGGCGAGGAACGCGCCGGTGGGGGACATATCGCCTGCCCGCAGGGCCTTGCCCTGCACCGCCTGGGCGGACAGTTCCGCCAGACGGCGGTTGTAGTCGGCGGTGCAGTTGAACAGGCCGGACTCCTCCAGCTTGCGGCGGTTGGCACCGAAGGTGGGGGTGTAGACCACCTGGCTGCCGGCGGCCACATAGCCGCGCTGGATGTCGATGATGGCGTCCGGATGGTCCAGTGTCCACTGCTCGGCGCAGACGTCGCCTGTATAGCCGCGCTTTTGCAGCTCGGTGCCGGTGGCACCGTCCAGAATCAGAGGGAAACGAAGCTCCATAGGTGTTACCTCCATTGCATGGGTCTTAGGGGAATGTTTTTGGCAAAGGCGTCGGCGAAGTCGGGACGCCCGGAGAGCTCGAGATAGGTGAGACGGTTGACGATGCCGTCCGCGGCGGACATATCACCCCGCAGGGCCAGCTGTGCCGCGCCGGAGAGGGCGGCGTTGCCTACGCTGTGGAGCTTGGCGGCGGGGAGACGGGGGAGCATACCGATGGCCGCGGCGCTGGCGGGGTCAAGGTACATCCCGAAGCCGCCGGATAGGTACAGACCGTCCAGCGCGGAAAGGGTCAGCCCCTGCTGCGCCAGCAGTATCTGCACGCCGGCGGCCACCGCTGCCTTGGCCAGCTGCAGCGCCCGGACATCAGCGGCGGTGAGATACACCCGGTCGGTCAAGTGGAAAACGCCGCAGCCGTTTTCGTCACGGGTCAAATAGCGGCGGAACGCCTCAGGCGCGTCTTCCGGCGGTAGGAGACGGCCGCCTTCGTCAATGACGCCCAGGCGCAGCAGGAGGGCCGTCAGGTCGATGAGACCAGAGCCGCAGAGACCGACTGCCTCGCCGCCGCCGATGACGTTCATCTTGAAGGCGTCGCTGTACCGGACGCGGCTGACCGCACCGTCCACGCCCAGCATACCGCAGGCGATGCCCGCGCCCTCGAAGGCGGGGCCGGCGGCCACGGCGCAGCAGGTGAAGCCATCCATGCCGCCCAGGGCCATCTCGCCGTTGGTGCCGATGTCCAGAAACAGGAAATGGCCCGCGCGTCGGGCAAGGCCGGAGGCCAGCAGACCGGCGGTGATATCGCCGCCCACGAAGCCCGCCGCGCAGGGGACGCAGTACAGCGGCGCGTCCAGCAGCGTGAGGCCGGAGCTCTGACGGAAGAAGGTCTCCGGGCAGAAGGGGGCGGCGGCCAGCGGGCGGACGGATACACCGGCGAGCAGGCTCTGCATGACGGTGTTGCCGGCGGTCACGGTGCGCTTCAGCTCGGCGGGCTGCCGCCCGGCCTGGGAGAGTGCCCGGGTGAGCAGGGCCTTCAGCTGCTGGCGGAGTAGGGAGGACAGACGGGTGAGCCCGTCCTGGTGGTCGATGGTATACTGGATGCGTGTGATGACATCCGCGCCGTAGGGGGCCAGAGCCGTCCAGTCGGCGCAGGTGGCCAGGGCGTGGCAGGTGGCCAGGTCGTACAGCCGCAGCGCCGTGGTGGTGGTGCCCAGGTCGATGGCGGCGGCGCAGCCTGTCTCGCCGGTGGGGACGGCGGGGGGGTCCAGCGTCTCGGTGAGGATGCGCCCGCCGGCGGCGGGAGGGAGGACGATCTCGTCGCCGTCCTCCGGTACCACACGGCAGGCCAGACGCGGCACGCCGTTGACGCTGACGCGGCATTTGCCGCAGCGGCCGTGGCCGCCGCAGGCGGCGGGCATGGTACAGCCGGCGCGGCGCAGCAGAGCCAGCAGGGTATCGGTATCATTGCAGGGGAGGCGAAAAACATCTCCGCCGCGGGTCACGCGGATACTTGACACGGGCAACACCCCTTTTTATAATAATTCCACTACTACTTTTATCAGCCCGGGGCGGCTTTGTCAAGAGGATTTGCCATGAGAACGAAACTGATGACGCTGGCGGCGGAAAACGGGTTCTCCCACGCCGCGCCGGTGGACATGAACGCGCTGACGCCCCGGCGGGAGGTGCGTGAGATGTGCCGGGCGGACCGGTGCGGACAGTGGAACGCCAACTGGGCTTGTCCGCCCGGCTGCGGAACGCTGGAGGATGCCGCGGCGGCCATGGGATGCTTTGACGCCGGGGTGCTGGTGCAGACCACCGGTACACTGACGGACGACTTCGACTACGAGGGGATGGAGGCGATCCAACGGCGGCACAAGCGGGCCTTTGCGGACTTTGCGCGGCAGGCGCGGCTGCTGCTGCCGGACTGCCTGCCTCTGTCAGCAGGGGCGTGCACCGTGTGCCGCCGGTGTACCTGCCCGGACCGGCCCTGCCGGTTCCCGGACAAGCGGATGTCCTCTATGGAGGCCTACGGACTGTTGGTGGGGGACGTGTGCCTGCGGTCCGGGCTGTCGTATAACTACGGACCGCGGACCATGACGTATACATCGTGCCTACTCTATACCGAAGAGGTGAAATGATATGATGACACCCAAGGAGAACTTTCTGGAGCTGCTGAAGCCCAATGGCCAGCCGGATCGCCAGCTGTGCCAGTACGAGGCGCTGCACATGTGCCTGAACGATCCCATCAACACCTATCTGCGGGGCAACCGGAAGCGGGGGACCGTCAGCAAAGACCGCTGGGGCACCACCATCAGCTTTCCCGCCGACGCGCCGGGGCCTATGCCCGTTACCACGGACGGCCTGGCGGTGTGCCCGGACATCACCCATTGGCGGGAGACGGTGCACGCGCCGGACATCGCCGCCTGCACGGAGGGCTGGGAGGCGTGCCGCGCCGCGGCACGGGCGGCCTGCGGGGAAGAGAAGCTGCTGGCGGGCTTTATGGGTACCGGTATCTTCGAGCAGTGCCACTTCCTGATGGGCTTTGAGGACACGCTGACGAACCTGTATGAGCACCCGCAGGAGATGCACGCGCTCATTGACTACATCACCACGTATCGGCTGCTGTACGTGAAGCTGCTCGTCGACAATTTACGGCCGGACGTGATCTTCTCTCACGACGACTGGGGCACCAAGGACGCTTTGTTCATGAAGCCGGAAATGTGGCGGGAATTCTTCAAGGAGCCGTACCGGCGGTTTTACGGCTACATCCGGTCCCGGGGCGTGATCGCCATACACCACGCGGACTCCTATTTGGTCCCGATCGTGGAGGACATGGCGGAGATCGGCATTCAGGTGTGGCAGGGTGTGCTGCCGGAGAACGATATACCGGCCCTCCAGCAGAAGCTGCACGGGCGGCTGGTGCTGATGGGCGGTATGGGCGCCGCCATCGACCGGGCGGATGCCGCGCCGGAGGAGATATACGGCTATGCCATGGATACCCTGCGGCGGTGCTGCCCGGGTGGGCACTATATTCCCTCCATCACCTACGGCCTGCCGGGGGCGGTGTATCCCCATGTGGACGAGTACATCGACCGGGCCATAGCGGACTACAACCGGGCGCTGCACGTGCCGCGGTTCGATCTGCCGTCGGTGCCACGCCGGGTGCGGGCTGTCGCCGTGCGGCAGGCGGCGGGCGCCGCTGTCGAGAACGGCGACGTACTGGCCCGCCTGGCCGCAGCGCTGGAAAAGGGACAGCAGAAAAAGGTGCTGGCGCTGTGCCGGGAGGCGCTGGAGCAGGGTCGGACGCCGCAGGAGATCCTGTCCGGCGGGCTGATCCGCGGCATGAACGATCTGGGTGAGGCCTTCTCCGCCAACCGGGCCTTCGTGCCGGAGATGCTGATGGCCGCCCGGTGCATGACGGCGGCGCTGGGGGAGCTGAAGCCGCTGATGACCGGCGGAAATGCCAAGACGGTGGGCCGGGCGTGTATCGGCACCGTCCGGGGCGATATGCACGACATCGGCAAGAACCTGGTGAAGATCATGCTGGAGGGCAGCGGTGTGGAGGTCATCGACCTGGGCGTGGACGTGACGCCGGAGCAGTTCGTGGAGACGGCGAAGCGGCAGCGCTGCGGCGTGATCGCCTGCTCATCCCTGCTGACCACCACCATGGGCGAGATGCGCCGGGTGGTGACGCTGGCCCGGGAGGCAGGTATCCGGGACCAGGTGAAGATATTTGTGGGCGGCGCGCCCATCAGCCAGAGCTTCTGCGATGAGATCGGCGCGGACGTATACACGGAGGATGCGGCGGCAGCCGCACGGGCGGCGGTATCGGCGCTGAAGGGATAAATCGGCAGTCATAAAAAGCGACAGACCCGCAGGCAATGCCTGCGGGTCTGCCGCTTTGTTGGTCGTAGTTGGGGAGAAAATAATATGGTACGGAACAGATATGTGCGGTAGGGGGGAGATCACATGGCTATGATGGACAGCTTCCTACATACGGTCCGGTTGACTGCCTGCTTTCAATAAACACAGTTGACTTGCGCCCTCTATGTCAAAACGCGCGACGCTGCATCAGCATCCGCACCAGCGTGACAACGGCGAGGACAGCGATGACAGCCGCCGACGCGATGCTCACGAAGGAGAGCAGCGCACCGTGGGCGGGCGGCATCAGGAATGCGGCCACAGCGGAGGCGAGGCACAGGATGACCAGAGAGGTGATGAGCTTCGTTCTATCCATAGTAGTTGTTCTCCTTTCATGGTGTGGGAATGTTCGTTTCCTTCTGTGCTTACAGCATACCATATGTAGTGGTACGCATCTTTACAGAAAAGCTACGAACCGGTGGAAAGACGGATACAAAATGGTTACAAAGTGGTCGGAACGGTGACAATGGGTGTAGACTTTCCGGCCGGTTTCTGCTATAATGCAGGAAAGCTGTCATTTTATCTCTCGGAGGCGCTGCTGTTGCAATATTTGACAAATCTTTGGAACGCGCTGGACTTCGGCTCGCTGGAGAGCATACTGCTCCGCGTGGCGTCCGTGTTCCTGTGCCTGACCATACATGAGACGTGCCACGGCCTGGCAGCCTATGCGCTGGGCGACCCTACGGCCAAGCGGGCGCATCGGCTGAGTCTGAACCCCCTGCGGCACATCGACTGGCTGGGTCTTATTATGATGGTGGCGGCTGGCTTTGGCTGGGCCAAGCCGGTGCCGGTGGACCCCAGCTATTTCAAGAAGCCCAAGCAGGGCATGGCGCTGACGGCGCTGGCCGGGCCGGTATCCAACTTTCTGCTGGCGCTTTTGCTGCTGCTGATCGCCCGGGGCGAGTTCCTGCGGGCGGTGACCACGGGGAGCTTCAGCGGCACATGGTTTTCCTTCCTGGTGGATACGGCATCGCTGTCGGTGGGCCTGGGGCTGTTCAACCTGGTGCCTATCCCACCGCTGGACGGCTCAAAGGTGCTGGCGGTGCTGCTGCCGGACCGGGCGTACAACTGGCTCATGCGCTATGAGCGCTTCGGTATGCTGGTGCTGCTGGTAGTTATCTCCGTGGGTGTCGGCAGCAACGCGCTGAACAGCGCCATACGCTGGACATTTACCCTGCTGTGCAGGCTGGTCGGTTTTGAGGTGTAAATTTGGACGATCCTATTTTTAAACTGGAAAAGGTGGTACAGACGCGGGGCGACGAGCCGCTGGAAGACTTCGAGGGGCCGCTGGATCTGATACTGTACCTGCTGGGAAAAAATAAGATAGAGATACAGGATATCCCCATCGCACTGATACTGGAGCAGTACCAGGATTATCTGGAAAAGCGCAAGCGGATGGATCTGGAGGTGGCCAGCGAGTTCATTACCATGGCCGCCCAGCTGATGTTCATCAAGACCCGTATGCTGCTGAACCTGGAGGACGAGGAAGCCCAGAGCGAGATGGACGCCCTCATCAAGTCGCTGGAGGAGCGCAAGCGGGGCGAGGCCTATGCCCGGGTGCGTATGTTGTCGGAACGGCTGGCGCCCTTGAGCGAGTTCGGGCGGAACATTCTGACCCGGCCGCCGGAGCCCATGGAGCGCGGAAAGATCTATGAGTACGACCAGGAGCCGGCGGATCTGGTGCTGACCATGCAGGAGGTCACGGACCGGCGGGGCGCGCCGGAGGCACCGCCCATCCGGGCCTTTGACGAGATCGTGAAGCGGGAGCCGTATCCTGTGGAGACAAAGGCGAAGGAGATCCTGCGGCGGCTGCGGGGTGTGGGCATTACGCGCTTTTTGTTGCTGTTCCGCGGCAGCAAGACACGCAGTGAGCTGGTGGCCACGTTCATGGCGGTTCTGGAGCTGTGCCGGAACAATCTGATCAAGCTGGCCGGCGCGGCCAGCGACTGCACCGTCACCGCAGAGGGCGACGCGCCCGAAGAACTGATGTAAGGGGAGACCTATGGATACACTGGAAATGAAGGATATCGAGGCCGCCGTAGAGGGCATACTGTTTGCCTCCGGTGAGCCGGTGGCGGTGGATCGCATCTGCGTGGCGCTGAACATGGACCGCCCCACGGTGGAGCTGGTACTGCAGCATTTGCAGGACTATTACAGCTATGAGCGCCGGGGCGTGCGGCTGCTGCGGATGGAGGACAGCTGGCAGCTGTGCTCCGCGCCGGAGTACGGCGACCAGATCCGCAAGGCGTTTGAGATTCGTAAGCCCGCCAAGCTCAGCCAGCCGGCGCTGGAGGTGCTGACCATCATCGCGTACTATCAGCCCACCACCCGGGCCTATGTGGACCAGATACGGGGCGTGGACAGCTCGTACACGGTGGGCCTGCTGCTGGATCGCCATTTGATCGAGGAGTGCGGACGGCTGCAGGTGCCGGGGCGGCCGCGGCTGTACCGGACGACACAGGCGTTTTTGCGGGCGTTCCATCTGAATTCGCTGGAGGAGCTGCCCCAGCTGCCGGGAATAGAGGCCGACGGACAGCTGCGGCTGGACGACGATACGGTACCGGCGGGCGGGGAGAACGGCGCGGAGGCGCTGTAAGCATACGGGAGAGATAACGCGGGAGGAGGGAGCACGATGACGGCGGTGTACATCATACTGGGCATTCTGCTGTTTTTCTTCCTGCTGTCACTGCTGCGTATCGGCGTGCGGGCAGACTTCGCGGGCGACCTTGCGGACACAAGAGTCACGGTGATCGCGGGGCCGGCGCGGATACAGATGCTTCCCAAACCGGATAAACCGGAGAAGCCCAAAAAGCCCAAGAAAGAAAAGAAGAAAAAGACACCGCAGGAGGAGAGCACCAAGGGGAAGGAAAAGAAAAAGCCGTCTCTGTCGGCGCAGGATATCAAGACGCTTCTGCCGGCGGTGTGGGCGTCCCTGAAGGGCGGACTGCGAAAGACGCGGCAGCGGCTGCTGATCGACCCGCTGGAGCTGTCGGCGGTGCTGCCGGGGGCGATGGACCCGGCGGGGGCGGCGGAGCTGTACGGCTATATCAACGCCGGAATGTGGACGGTAATGCCGCAGCTGGAGCAGTTGACGCGGATACCGGACCCCGGCCTCCACGTGGAGGTGGACTTTGACAGCGAGCAGCTGCGGCTCACGGGCCGGCTGGGCGTGAGTTTGCAGATACGGGACCTGTTCGCCATCGGCTGGGCCTTCGCCAAGCCGGTGATACGGTGGCTCCTGGCCATGCGGAAGCGGCAGAGCGCCGCGGAGAAGGCGAAGGCGGCGCAGAACGCTGCAAAGCAGCGCGAAACAGTACACACAGCGCCGGACGGCGCGGGACATACGACCACATCAACTTCGACAAAGGAGAGCTGACAATGGAAATGACCGAGAAGAAAAATGACCTCAAGAGCATGATGGTGGAGTCTATGGAGAAGGTCAAGGAGATGGTGGACGCCAACAATATCGTGGGCGAACCTATCACCACGCCGGACGGCGTGACGCTGATCCCCATCTCCCGGCTGAGCTACGGCTTCGGCTGCGGGGGCGGGGACTACGGCAAAAACAAGGAGCATTCCGGCGCCGGCTGCGGTGCGGGCGTGCGGGTGGAGCCCATGGCCTTCCTGGTGGTCAAGGGCGGCGTGACCCGTATGCTGCCGGTGGGTACGCCGGCCATCACCACCGTGGACCGGGTCATCGAGATGGTGCCGGAGCTGCTGGATCGGGTCGAGGGCTTCGTGGATAAGAAGCGGAACAAGGATTTCTGATACCAGACAAGAAGACAAGCAGCGCGGGAATAGACTGAGAGCATCCTGTGATGAGGGGGGCTTTCTGTGACCCGAGGGATCTTGGCGGCGCTGTGCGCCGCACTGGCCGTGCTGACGTGCATACCCGCTGTGGCGGAGGCTGTGGAGGTCTCCGCCACGGCTTGCGTCCTGATGGACGCGGACACGGGGCAGGTGCTGTATGAAAAGAACGGGGACAAACGGATGCTCATCGCCAGCACCACCAAGCTGATGACGGCGCTGGTGGCCCTGGAGCAGGGGACGCCGTCGCAGGTCATCACCGTAACTGCCGCACACATGGCGGAGGGGTCGTCCATGTACCTGCGGCCGGGGGAGAGGCTGACGCTGGAGGAGCTGCTGTACGGGCTGCTGCTGTGCTCGGGCAACGACGCGGCACTGGCGCTGACGGAATGTGCCGGGGGTACGGCGCCTTTTGTGGAACGGATGAACGAAAAGGCCGCCGCGCTGGGCATGAGGAACAGCCATTTTGCCAACCCCAACGGACTGGACGACGAGGCGCACTATTCCACCGCCTATGACATGGCGCTGCTGGGGTGCGCGGCGGTGAACGAGCCGACGCTGCGGCGGATGGTCTCCACACGGACGGCGGTCATCGGCGGGCGGACGCTGACCAACCACAACAAGCTGCTGAGCCGCCTGGACGGGTGCGTGGGGCTGAAGACCGGGTACACGAAGGCGGCGGGGCGGACGCTGGTGTCCTGCGCGGAGCAGGCGGGACATCGGCTGGTGGCGGTGACACTGCGGGACGGGGACGATTGGAACGACCACGAGGCACTGTACCGCTGGGGGTTCCTGCTGACAGGCATACAGGAGACGCTGGAGACGCGCCTGCTCGGCGCGCTGGGAAACGGGAGAGAGGTAACGCCATGACCGAGCGCATACAGAAGCTGCTGGCCGCCGCGGGGCTGTGCTCCCGCCGGACGGCGGAGGAGTGGATCGCCGCCGGACGCGTGACCGTCAACGGACGGCGGGTCCGTGTAGGCGACAAGGCGGATCCGGAGACGGACGATATCCGGGTGGATGGACGGCCCCTGCGCGGCGCGGCACAGCATGTGTATCTGATGCTGCACAAGCCGCGGGGCTATGTGACCACCCTCTCTGACGAACGGGGCCGCCCTACGGCGGCATCGCTGGTCAGGGGCTGCGGCGCACGGGTGTATCCCGTGGGACGGCTGGACCTGGACTCGGAGGGATTACTGCTGTTTACCAACGACGGGGCGCTGACCCATGCGCTGCTGCACCCCAGCCACCAGGTGGACAAGACGTATATCGTCACGGTCACCGGCGCGGCAGAGGACAGCGCACGGCAGCTGTCGGCGGTGGACAGACTGGACGGACAGCCCATCGTGCCGGCGGCGGTGGACGAGCTGTACCGCCGGGGCGACAGGGCGGAATACCGGATCGTCATCCATCAGGGGAAAAAGCGGCAGATACGCCGCATGTGCGCCGCCGTGGGGCTGACCGTGACCCGCCTGTGCCGGGTGGCGGAGGGCAGTATCGCCCTGGGTGACCTGCCGCCGGGAAAGTGGCGGTATCTGACAGCGGAGGAGCTGCAATCTATCAAAGGAAGCCATCAACATGAATGAAAACGTGCTACAGACCATCCGGGCCGGGATGGATACCTTTTCGAAGGGACAGAAGCGCATCGCGGCGTTTATACTGGACAATTATGACCGCGCGGCGTTTATGACCGCCGCGCGGCTGGGCGAGACGGCCTCCGTCAGTGAGTCCACGGTGGTGCGCTTTGCCGCGCAGCTGGGCTACGACGGCTATCCGGAGATGCAGAAGGCCCTGCAGGAGCTGATACGGGGTAAGCTGACCTCCATCCAGCGGATACAGGTATCGCGGGATCAGATGTCCGGCGCGGACATTCTGGGCAGTGTGATGCAGCGGGATATGAACAGCATACACAATGTCATCGAGCAGTTGGACCGGGATGCCTTCAGCCGGGCGGTGGACAAGCTGCTGGGGGCGGAGCACATCTATATCCTGGGTGTGCGGTCCTCCTCATTTCTGGCGGGGTATCTGAACTTCTACCTGCACCTGATCTTCAAGAACGTGACGCTGGTGCAGTCCAGCGCCGCCGGTGAGATCTATGAGCAGCTGGCCCACATCGGCAGGAGCGACGTGCTGGTGGGAATATCCTTCCCGCGGTACTCCAAGATGGCTATCCACGCGGTGGAGTTTGCCTGTCGGCGGGGCGCGGAGGTGGTGGCGATCACCGATTCGGCACTGTCTCCGCTGTACGGCATGGCGGCGGTATCGCTGCTGGCGCCCTGCGACATGATCTCCTTCGTGGACTCCATGGCTGCGCCGCTGAGCCTGCTGAACGCGCTGATCCTGGCGGTGGGGCAGCAGCGGCGGGATGACCTGTCCGCCACGCTGGCGGATATGGAGCAGGTGTGGTCCAGGTACAGTATTTTCGGGAAAGATGACGAGTGACATGGCGAAGGAAATCGTGGTGATCGGCGGCGGCGCCGCCGGTCTGATGGCGGCCATCACCGCGGCCCGGCAGGGCGCGGCGGTGACGCTGCTGGAGCCCAACGAACGGCTGGGCAAGAAGGTGAATATCACCGGCAAGGGCCGGTGCAATGTGACCAATGACTGTGACCGGGAGACGCTGCTTGCCAGCATTCCCGGTAATGGGCGATTTTTGTACGGTGCGCTGACACGGTTCACGCCGCGGGACACCATGGCGTTTTTCGAGGCGCTGGGCGTGTCGCTGAAGGTGGAACGGGGGAACCGGGTGTTTCCGGTGTCTGACAGTGCCTTCGACATCACCAACGCGCTGGAACGGGAGCTGAAGCGCCGGAAGGTGCGGTGGGTCCGTGACCGGGCCGTATCAGTGGAGACGGCGGATGGCGCGGTATGCGCCGTAAAAGGGGAGAAGGAAACGTACCCCGCGCAGGCGGTCATTCTGGCCACAGGCGGGGTGTCCTATCCCGGCACCGGGTCCACGGGGGATGGCTACCGCATAGCGGAGGCACTGGGACACACCATTGTGCCGCCGCGGGGCTCTCTGGTGCCGCTGGTGTGCGCGGGCGAGGACTGTCCGGCTATGCAGGGCCTGAGCCTACGGAACGTGGCAGTGACGGTATACAACGGGAAGAAAAAGGCAGTGTTCCGGGATTTCGGCGAGCTGCTGTTTACCCACTTCGGGGTGTCCGGACCGCTGGTGCTGTCCGCCAGCGCCCATCTGCGGCGCTGGGAGGGGGAGCACTATACGATAGAGATCGACCTGAAGCCGGCGCTGGACGAGCAGAAGCTGGACGCGCGGGTGCTGCGGGACATCGGAGAAAATCCCAACCGGGAGATGGGGACCATCGCCGCGGGGCTGGTGCCCCACAGCATGGCGCCGGTGGTGCTGCGCCGGGCGGGGCTGACCGGAAGCGAAAAGGCCAACAGCCTGACAAAGGAACAGCGCCGGGCACTGGTGCAGGTGCTGAAGCACTTTACGCTGGAACTTACCGGGCCGCGGCCCGTCAGTGAGGCGATCGTCACCGCCGGCGGCGTGAAGGTGGGAGAGGTAACGCCAAACACCATGGCGTCGAAGCGGGTGAGGGGATTGTTTTTTGCCGGCGAGGTGCTGGACGTGGACGCCTATACGGGGGGCTTTAATTTACAGATCGCATGGGCGACGGGGTATCTGGCGGGGCTGAGCGCCGCAGAAAGCGAGGAAATGACATGACGGAGAGACAGTACGCAGTGGCCATCGATGGGCCGTCCGGCGCGGGGAAGAGCACGCTGGCCCGGGCGGCGGCGGAGGCGCTGCATATCTTATATGTGGACACCGGGGCCATCTATCGGACCATCGGCGTGTATATGTATCGGCACGACATCGCGCCAACGGACGCGCCGGCGGTGATCGCGGCGCTGCCGGAGATCACTGTGGCCCTGCGGTATGACGAGGAGGGTCTGCAGCGGATGTATCTCAACGGCGAGGACGTGACGAAGGAGATACGCCTGCCGATGATATCGAAGTACGCCTCAGACGTGTCGGCCATACCGGAGGTGCGGGCGTTCCTGATGGAGCTGCAGCGGTCTCTGGCGCGGGAGCACAGCGTCATCATGGACGGACGTGACATCGGGACCGTGGTGCTGCCGGACGCGGAGGTGAAGGTGTTTCTGTGCGCGGATGTGGAGACGCGGGCGCGGCGGCGGTTTTTGGAGCTGGAGCAGCGGGGCACGCCGAAGCCCTTTGACGAGGTGCTGCGGGATATGTAGCAGCGGGATTATAACGATACCCACCGGGCGGCGGCGCCGCTGCGGCCGGCGGATGATGCCATTATGATCGACAACACGGACATGGACTTCGCGGCCAGCCTGGAGCTGCTGCTGGATGTGATACGGGGGCGTGTGGCATCGTGAGAAATAAGTTTTACGCGGCGGCGTGGCGGGTGCTGCGCCCGCTGGTGCTGTTTTTTCTGCCGGTGGACCTGCGGGGAACGGAGCATCTGGAGGGCGGAGAACCGGTGCTGCTGTGCGCCAATCACTCCAGTGCCTGGGACCCCATCCTATTCGTGCTGTCCATGCCCCAGCGGTTCAACGTGCGGATCATGGCCAAGAAGCAGTTGTTCTCCATCCCCATCGTGGGCGGGTTCCTGCGGGCGATCGGTGTGTTTCCGGTGGATCGGGGCAACAGTGACATTGGGGCGGTGAAGACCGCCATACAGAGCCTGCGGGACGGGTGGAACCTGTTCCTGTTTCCGGAGGGAACACGGGTGAAGACACCGGGACAGGCGGATGTCAAGTCCGGCGCGGGCATGATGGCCATCCGTGCCGGCGTGAAGCTGGCGCCGGTATATATCGGCACGAAGAAGCGCATATTCCGCAAGACGCCCATCATAATCGGCGAGCCCTTCGAGCCGGAGTACACCGGCCGCAAGGGTACGGCGGAGGAATATACTGCCAACGCCCATGAGGTCATGCGGCGGGCCTATGCCCTGGGAGGGATCGAATGCAGGTGATACTGGCGAAGACGGCGGGGTTCTGCTACGGCGTGGAACGGGCCGTGCACATGGCGGAGGTGGCTGCCCGGGAGGGCGGCTGCGTTATGCTGGGCAGTATCATACACAATGACCGGGTCATCACAGCGCTGGAGGCGTTGGGTGCGCGGCAGGCGGACAGCCCTCAGCAGGTGCGGCCGGGAGAGACGGTGATCATCCGTGCCCACGGCGAGACACGGGAGGCTTTGCGGGTGCTGGAGGAGCGGGGCGCACAGATCATGGATGCCACCTGTCCCCATGTGCTGCGGATACACCGGCTGGTGGAACGGGCAGCCCGTGCGGGCCGGACACCCATCATTATCGGAGAAGCGCACCATCCGGAGGTGATGGCCGCCGCAAGCCGCTGTGAGCGCAGCGTGGTGCTGGAAAACACGGCAGAGCTGGCTGATTGGGTGGCGGCAGACCCGGCGCGGAAGGACATGGATTTGCTGGTTACCGCACAGACGACCTGTATTCGTTCGATATGGGAAGAGTGTGTAAAATTTTTAAAAAAACAGTGTACAAACGCCGAAATCTTTGATACAATATGTGATGCTACGCAAAAACGTCAATCCGAGGCGGCGAATATCGCCGGACGGGCGGACGTTATGGTCGTGGTCGGAGATCGTAAAAGTGCCAACACCAGACATTTAGCGGAGATCTGCAGCACACGCTGCGCCCGGGTCTATCAGATCGAAGGGCCGGAGGAGCTGCGGGTCGGGTCCCTTAACGGATGTTCTGTGGCGGGGCTTACAGCCGGCGCGTCCACGCCTGCGGGCATCATTAAGGAGGTATATGCAACGATGAGCGAAGAGATCAAGAACATGGAAGCTACGGAAGAGAGCTTCGAGGAAATGCTGGAAAAATCTTTTAAGACTTTGAATACAGGAGAGAAGGTAACCGGTATTGTAACGGCGATCGGCCCCACCGAGGTGCAAGTCGATCTGGGCTGCAAGCAGGCGGGCTATATCTCTGTGGACGAGCTGTCCGCAGATCCCAATGTGAAGCCTGAGGACGTCGTCAAGGTCGGCGACGAGATCGAGACCTATATCATCCGCGTCAACGACGTGGAGGGTTATGCCATGCTGTCCAAGAAGCGTCTGGACGCTGTCAAGGTCTGGGAGGATATCGAGAAGGCCCGCGAGGACAAGACCACTCTCGAAGGTAAAGTCACCGAGGAGAACAAGGGCGGTATCGTCGTTAATGTCAAGGGCGTGCGCGTGTTCGTGCCCGCTTCCCAGTCCGGTCTGCCCCGCGGCGCTGAGCTGAGCACCATGATCGGCCAGACCGTTTCCCTGCGGATCACCGAGGTCAACCGTGCCCGCCGCCGCGTCGTCGGCTCCATCAAGGCCGTGACCTATGAGGCCCGTCAGGCCGCCCAGGCGGAGATCTGGAACAACATCGAGGTCGGCAAGCACTACACCGGCACCGTGAAGTCCATGACTTCCTACGGTGTGTTCGTGGACATCGGCGGCGTGGATGGTATGGTACATATCTCCGAGCTGTCCTGGAGCCGCATCAAGAACCCCGCCGAGGTCGTCTCCGTGGGCGATACCCTGGACGTGTACGTTATCTCCTTCGATCCCGAGAAGCACAAGATCTCCCTGGGCGTGAAGGATCGCAGCATGAATCCCTGGGATAAGTTCATGGCTACCTACCACGTGGGCGATGTGGCCAACGTGCGCATCGTGAAGCTGATGACCTTCGGCGCGTTCGCCGAGGTCGTGCCCGGTGTGGACGGCCTGATCCACATCTCCCAGATCGCTGACCGCCGCATCGAGAAGCCCGGCGACGTGCTGACCGAGGGCGAGATGGTGGATGCCAAGATCACCGCCATCGACGAGGAGAAGCAGAAGATCTCCCTGTCCATCCGCGCGCTGCTGGCTCCCGCCGCTGACGAGGACGCCGACGAGGAGTAATTAGATTGTAAAACACCTCCGCTGCCCCACAGGCAGCGGAGGTGTTTTTGGTTGTTTTCACAATGGCGTGCAGGGGAAAATATCTTGCGACCTTGCGGAGAGGCATGGTACAATCGAGGTGGGCAAGAGAATTTAAGAGCATTGTGCTGAAGATAGAACGGATCAATTGGAATTTGACAGGGGGAGCGTGATCGTATGAAAAAGTTGATGGCATCAGTGTTAGCGTTGGTTTGCGTTGTTGCTATGGCGGGCTGCGGAAAGTCGAATGTTGGGGACTATCCTGCGACGATAATGGTAAATGGGATAAATTACTATTCGACCGATAATGCTGTTCCCGTTGAAGTAGACGAGAGTGTTATTCAGTACACCACGTCGTATGCGGAGGATGGCGTTCCCCGAAAAGATGGTGAGGCAAACTTCAACAGAGACCTGGGGACTCCGTATGCTGTTATTGAGGAAGACTTGGTAGTTGTCCTTATGGACAATGAGTGGATAGAGTTCAAGGCAAAGTAAGAGCGATCTCGGGTCGCGAAAGAGCGGGACGATGGGAGAAGCGTGCCGTACGAAAGGGACGGGGGATGAAGCGGGGGAAAAGAAAAATAATTTTGGGAGAGTTGCCTGTTTATGGGCAACTCTCCCGGTTTTTTGGCATAGGGGCAGAACCGGATCGCAGGAAGGGGGGAGCGCATATGAAAAGAGCAGACGTGAACTGGGGAGAGGTAAGGCGTAAGTATGAGTCGGGAATGTATACCTATCAGCGATTGGCAAGGGAGTACCATGTGTGTACGCAGACGGTGTGGCGACATGCGATCAAGGGGCAGTGGCAGATCGGCCGGGAGGAGGCGGAAAAGCAGATACTCCGGCGATGCCTGATGGCTACGGCAAAGCTGCTGGAGACGGCGGCTGCCGGAGCCACGGAACGGCTGGAAAGCGGAGAGGGCAGCCTGAAGGAGGTCAAGGAGCTGGGAGGTATCCTACAGGCGCTGGTGGGGACAGCGGCAAAGATGTGTCAGAGCGAAAAGAACAACGACACGGCGGTCAACGAGATACGGGTGATCATGTCGGAGGAGGTAGAGGCGTTGAGCGGATGATATCCATGCCGGACCTGTTCATTTTTGCACAAGCATTCCCGGGAATTCTTGTGGGTTTCGTCAATTTCCCCGCGGGCTGCATTGTGGTAAAATTAACAATTAGAAAATTCAGCCTTCGTCGGAAGGGATAGGAAAGAACAGGGAGGAACAGGACATGGCTTTTGCTGATTTTCAGGCGCTGTACAAGCAGAAACTGACCACCGCGGACGAGGCGGTGAAGGTCATCAAGTCCGGTGATTGGGTGGACTACGGCTTCTGCGCCATTCATCCCCGGGTGCTGGACGAGGCGCTGGCCCGCCGTGCACCGGAGCTGGAGGATGTGAAGGTCCGGGGAGGTATTAGCCTGTGGAAGCCGGCGATCTTCGACATCGAGGACCCGGTGCATCACATCATCTTCAACTCTCACCACATGAGCAGCGTGGAGCGCCATCATATCGCCAGCGGCGCCGGGTTCCACGAGCCCATGCGGTACTCCGAGCTGCCCCGGTACTACTACGACCACATCACGCCGCCGGACGTGGCCATGTTCCAGGTGGCCCCGATGGACAAGCACGGGTACTTCAACTTCGGACTGTCGGCTTCGCATGTGAAGGCGGTGTGCGAGATGGCCAAGGTGGTCATCGTGGAGGTCAACGAAAATATGCCCCGGTGCCTGGGCGGCTTTGAAACTGCATCCATGTCAGCGAGGTGGACATGATCGTGGAGGGGCGCAACGACCCCATGGGCATCCAGCCCAGCGGCACGGCTACGGAGGTGGACCGGGCGGTGGCGAAGCTGATCGTGGAGCAGATACCCGACGGGGCCTGTTTGCAGCTGGGCATCGGCGGTATGCCCAACACCGTGGGCGCTATGCTGTGCGAGTCCGACCTGAAGGATTTGGGCGTACACACGGAGATGTATGTGGACGCCTATGTGGATCTGGCGATGGCGGGGAAGGTCACGTGCATGAAGAAGAACATCGACCGCGGCCGGCAGGTGTTCGCCTTTGCCGCCGGTACCCAGAAGCTGTACGACTATCTGGACGACAACCCGGCGTGCATGGCCGCGCCCATCAGCTACACCAACGACATCCGCACCATCGCGGCCATCGACAACTTTGTCTCCATCAACAACGCGGTGGATGTGGACCTGTACGGGCAGGTGAACGGTGAGACGGCGGGCACCAAGCAGATCAGCGGCGCCGGCGGACAGCAGGACTTTGTGCTGGGTGCGTATCTGTCCAAGGGCGGTAAGAGCTTTATCTGTCTCAGCTCCACTCACGCAGACAAGGACGGCACGCTGCATTCCCGCATACGGCCTACCCTGCAGAACGGTTCCGTGGTGACGGATACCCGCGTGAACACCATGTACGTGGTGACGGAGTACGGCTGCGTGTGCCTGAAGGGACTGACGGTGTGGGAGCGCGCGGAGAAGCTGATCTCCATCGCGCACCCGGACTTCCGGGAGGAACTGATCCGCGAGGCGGAGAAGCAGAAGATCTGGTATCCCCACAACAGAAGATAACGAATAACGAAAAAGAGCGCCGGGAGGCGCTCTTTTTGCATGAAAGAGGCGGTATCCGCGCAAGCTACGGCAAAAAGGAGGCGCGGATATGAGCAACGACGAAAACCGGGAAAAGAACGAGGAAAAAGCGGCGGTGCCGGTACAGCCGATCATCGATATGGGCAGCACTGTGGTGAAAAACAGCCGGGGGACGGTGCACTGCCTGACCATCGTGGGGCAGGTGGAGGGACACACGCTGCTGCCGGACAATCTGAAGAGCACGAAGTACGAGCACGTACTGCCGCTGCTGGCGGCGCTGGAGCAGAGCGAACAGGTGGACGGCGTACTGCTGCTTCTGAACACCGTGGGCGGCGACATCGAGGCGGGACTGGCCATCGCGGAGCTGGCGGCGGGCATGACGAAGCCGGTGGTGACGCTGGTGCTGGGCGGCGGGCACTCCATCGGCGTACCGCTGGCGGTGTGCGGAAAGGAGACATTCATCGCGCCCACGGCATCCATGACAGTGCATCCGGTGCGGATGTCCGGGACGGTCATTGCCGCGCCGGAGACGTACAGGTATTTTGAACGCCTCCAGGAGCGCATTATTCAGTTCGTGGCGGCCAACAGCCGCGTGACCGCGGAACGGTTCCGGGAGCTGATGCTCTCCAGCGGCGACATGGCCAACGACGTGGGGACGGTGCTGTACGGCGAGCAGGCGGTGGCAGAGGGAATCATCGATCGGATCGGTACACTGGGCGATGCGCTGGAGGCACTGTACGGACAGATCGAACGGCGGCATGGATAGACATTGGCGGAGGGCGGGGGCTCTCCGCTTTTTTCATGCCGGCGCGCGGTTTTTCTTGAAAAACGGGGACTTCCATAGTATACTATCTTAGTTAAGGTATGCCAAAGTATAAGAGGTGACGCAGTTGTACTTAAAAGCACTTGAGATACAGGGGTTCAAGAGTTTCCCCGACAAGACGGTATTGAATTTCGGCGAGGACATCACCGCTATCGTGGGACCAAACGGGTCCGGCAAGTCAAACATCTCCGACGCCATACGCTGGGTCATGGGCGAGCAGAACAGCCGCCAGCTCCGCGGCGCCAAGATGGAGGACGTGATCTTCGGCGGTACGGAGAAGCGGAACCAGATGGGCTTTGCCCAGGTGACGCTGGTCATCGACAACACCGAGCATATCTTCCCCACCCGGGAGGAGGCAGAGGTGGCCGTGACACGGCGGTATTACCGCAGCGGTGAGTCGGAGTACTATATCAATAAGCAGTCCGTGCGGCTGAAGGACGTGAACGAGCTGTTCATGGACACCGGTATGGGCCGGGAGGGCTATTCCATTATCGGACAGGGCAAGATCGACGAGATACTGTCTGTGAAAAGCGGCGAGCGCCGGGAGATCTTCGAGGAGGCCGCCGGTATCAGCAAATACCGGCACCGCAAGGAGGAGTCCGAGCGCAAGCTGGAGCGCACCGAGGAAAACCTGGTGCGTATCAACGACAAGATCGCCGAGCTGGAATTGCAGGTGGAGCCGCTGCGGGCGCAGGCGGAGACGGCGAAGAAGTATCTGGTGCTGCGGGATGAGCTGCGGGTGCTGGAGATCTCCGTGTGGCTGGAGCAGCTGCAAAACCTGCGGACCGCCAAGCTGAAGCTGGAGAGCGATACGGCTCAGGCCAAGGAGGCCTGTGACCAGGCCCAGGCGGCGCTGGACGAGGCCTACGCCCAGGGAGAGCGTTTTACCGAGGAGATGCGGCAGAACGACGTGGCGGCTGACGCGCTGCGCGGTCAGGAGACCGAGGCGGAGTCCGCCGCCGGCGAGGAGTCTGCGGCCATCGCGGTGCTGCAGACCTCTGTGGAGCACAACAACGAGTCTCTGCGCCGGCTGGAACAGGAACTGACCAGCACAGACCAGCGGCGGGAGAATTTACAGGGACAGATCGACGGACAGCTGGCGCGTATCGCGGACATCGACCGCGACGCGGCGGTATTGGAGACGGCGCTGAGTGAGCTGCTCTCTCGGGCGCAGGCGCTGGCTGACAGCGCAAAGGGCGCGGCGGACGAGGCCGAGGCCCTGCGGGCGCAGGAGGCCATTGCTGTGGCCGAGGCCGCAGACGGGCGCGCCGCGCTGTCCGCCCTGCAGGCGGGCCTGGACGAGGCCGGACAGCGGCGGATTACGGTGCGGCAGGAGCTGTCCGAGGCACAGCGTAAGCTGGAGGAGAGCGAAAAGGACGCAAAGACCAATCGCCGGGCGCTGAACGATGCCAGGGAGGAGGCCCAGGCGGCGGAGAATATCATTCAGGGTCACAGCCTGCGAATGGACAGCCGCCGCCAGAAGGCGGAGAGTGCCCAGAACATCAAGCAGGAGCTGACCCGGCAGGTGAACGCCCAGGAGGACCGCATCCGTCTGCTGACGGAGATGGAGAAGGAGTATGAGGGCTTCAACAAGGCGGTAAAGACCGTGATGCAGGCGGCGGAGAAAAACACGCTGCGGGGCATTCACGGGCCGGTGGCCGGACTGATGACCACAGAGCAGGCCTATGCCGTGGCGCTGGAGACGGCGCTGGGCGCGGCACTGCAGAACATTGTGGTGGAACGGGAGGAGGACGCAAAGGCGGCCATCCAGTTCCTGAAGCAGCGGGACGGCGGCCGCGCTACCTTCCTGCCGCTGACGGCCATCCGGGGCGACGAGCTGCGGGAGAACGCTGCGGGAGAGTATGGTTTTGTAGGCATCGCCAGCCGTCTGGTGCGGTACGACGCGCGATACGACCATATTTTTAAAAATCTGCTGGGCCGGACGGTGGTAGTGGAGGACCTGGACAGCGGTATCGCCATGGCGCGTAAGTTCCGCAATGCCTTCCGCATCGTGACGCTGGACGGACAGGTCATCAACCGGGGCGGCTCCATGACCGGCGGCTCCGCCAGCCGATCCTCCGGCGTGCTGTCCCGGGCCAATGAGCTGGAACGGCTGAAGGCGGCACAGGGCGCCCTGCACGGTAAGCTGAACGAGGCCACGCAGCAGGCCGAGGCGGCCCAGAGGGAGCTGCAGAAGGCTGAGTATGAATTGCAGGTGGCCAAGGACCAGCAGCGCAAGGCGGCGGACGAAGTGCTGACCTTACAGGGACGGCAGGACCACTATGACCTCCTGTTGGAAAGCCTGCGCCTGAGCTGCGAGACTATGGAGCAGGAGTTGTCCGGCCTGGACCGCCGGGAGACGGACGGCCGCGGGCGCATGGCCGGGATACAGGCGGACATCACTGCGGCAGAGAACCACGCGGTGGCGCTGCGGCAGGAGATGCGGGACAAGCTGGCCGGCCAGACCGATCTGACGGAGCAGACCAACCAACTGGCCCAGGCCGTCAGCGACAAGAAGGCCGATCAGGCGGCACTGAGCGCGGAGAAGGACAGCGTTCTGCGGAGCGTGGAGGACCTGCGGGGCTTGCAGGCGGATATGGTATCCGACCGCGCTGAGCGCGACCGGCGGGTGCAGGAATACCGGCAGGCCAACGAGAAGGCGCTGGCCGATATGGCGGGCCATCAGGCGGCGCTTGCAGAGAAGAACGACCGCGCGGCGCAGCTGCGGCAGCGGCTGGAGGATCTGGCCCAGGCCAAACTGGCGCTGGAGCAGCAGCGTGACCAGCATAGCCGTGACAGCCGCGCCTGCAACGATACGCTTTTGCAGACCATGCAGGCGTACAACAAACTACAGCAGAAGCTGGAAAACAGCGGCATGGAGGAGGGGCAGATCCTGGAGAAGCTGTGGGAGCGCTACGAGCTGAGCCACAGCGACGCCATGGAGCAGCGCATCGAGCTGGAGAGCGTACCCAAGGCCACGCGGCGCATTGCCGAGCTGAACCGGGAGATCAAGGCGCTGGGCACGCCCAACATCGGCGCCATCGAGGAGTTCGACCGGGTGAACACCCGATATACCTACCTGTCCGAACAGCGCAGTGATGTGGAGCAGGCCAAGGAGGAGCTGCTGGGCATTATCGACCAGATCACCCAGCAGATGACCAGCATTTTTGCCGAGCAGTTCCAGCTGCTGAACGAGAGCTTCCAGGAGACGTTTCTGGAGCTGTTCGGCGGCGGCAAGGCCCGGCTGGAGC
>OGCQ01000549.1_pt1 | contig 59604 bp, 61 predicted proteins | sample 1570161 | NCBI WGS metagenome assembly OGCQ01 (sample SAMEA4384402, study PRJEB24528) | human gut metagenome | reverse complement strand
GGTGGACATCGGCCGGGTCATGCTCATGTGCCTGATTCATGATATTGTAGAAATTGACGCGGGAGATACCTATGCCTACGATACAGAGGGACTGAAAACCCAGAAGGCCAGGGAGGACGCAGCCAAGGAGCGGATCTTCTCCCTGCTTCCGGAGGATCAGAAGCAGAAATTGACGCAGTTGTTTGACGAATTTGAAGAATTCCAGACACCGGAATCCAAGTTTGCCCACGCCATGGACAACCTGCAGCCATTACTGCTGAACAACAGCAACGGAGGCGGAGACTGGAGAGAACACGGCGTGTCGGCAAAGCAGGTCTATGGCAGGCAGCAAAAGACCAGACAGGGCTCGGAGAAGCTTTACCAGGTGACGGATCAGATCCTGAAGGAGCATATCCGGAAGGGCAATCTGAAAGAATAGAAGATAGAAGAATGATAAAAGAGTAAAGAAATTGTTTGTAAATGTTTTCTTATTTCTAATTGTGTATGTTATAATATAAAAAATAATGGACGATTTTCATCAGGAGGAGAAAGAGATGAAAAAATTGAAAAAATGGCAGTTGTTTAGCCTAATTGGTGTAACTACGGTTGTTATTTTAGGAGCGATAGGTACGATTCTCTTGTTCAATGGTAATAATGTCGCTGATAAAGAGAAAACGATCCAAGTGCAAAAAGTGAGGGAAGGATCAGTTGCTTCGTCTGTCTTATTGTCAGGAAATATTGCAGCTACTAATGAGCAGTACGTCTATTATGATAGTACCAAAGGTGATTTGGATAGTGTTCTTGTAAATGTTGGAGATAAAGTGACAGCTGGTCAAGCTTTGGTACAATACAAGAGTGTGGAAGCACAAGCTGCTTACGATACTGCTGTTCGCGCGTTAAATAAAATCGATCGCCAAATTTATGATTTAAAAACGTATGGAACAACTATTGAAACGACAGGTGATGCAGCTACGGATGATAAAACAACTGCATCTGCACAACGGTCTGTTGATTCCCAACTAAAGGATTTGCAAGACAATCGTGCAGATGCAGAAGCTAATGTCAATAAAGCACAAGCCCAGCTAAATGCGACGACTGTAACGAGTGCAAATGATGGAACCGTAGTAGAAGTAAATCGCGATGTTTCTAAGTCTACAACAGGAGCAAATCAAACACTTGTTCATATTGTTAATAATGGCAACCTTCAAGTAAAAGGGGAGCTATCAGAGTACAATTTAGCAAATCTTTCCGTTGGACAGGAAGTGACGATTACGTCCAAGGTTTATCCAGACAAGAAATGGACTGGAAAAATCAGCTATATCTCCAATTATCCGAAAGACAACCAAAATACAGCAGCAGCTAGCGCAGGGAATGCGAGCTCAGGAGCAAAATATCCATATACAGTTGATATTACAAGTGAAATTGGTGATTTGAAGCAAGGTTTTTCCATTAATATTGAAGTGAAAAATAAGACAAGAGGTATTCTTGTGCCAGTCAGCAGTATCGTTTCTGAAAGCAATAAGAGCTATATTTGGACAATAGAAAAAGGAACTGCGAAAAAAGTTCAAGTGACACTTGGAAATGCAGATGCTAAACATCAAGAAATCTCATCTGGTTTGACAAAAGATAGTAAAGTTATCACCAATCCGACAGATAGCTTGAAAGATGGTCAAGAGGTGAAATCATATGAAGAAACTCATTGATTTAAAAAATGTGAATAAAAGTTATCGCAATGGAGATCAAGAACTTCAGGTCTTGAAAGATATTCATTTGGCTGTTGAAGAAGGTGAGTTTGTTGCAATTATGGGGCCTTCTGGTTCAGGTAAGTCAACGCTAATGAATATCATTGGTATGCTCGATAGACCAACGAGTGGAGAGTATTATTTAGAAGGAGAAGAAGTCGCCAAACTAGGTGAAAAGAAGTTAGCAAAAGTCCGCAATCAGCAGATTGGCTTTGTGTTTCAACAATTCTTCTTGTTGTCAAAATTAAATGCTCTTCAAAATGTAGAACTTCCTTTGATTTATGCCGGAGTTTCTCAATCCAAACGAAAAGCTTTAGCGGAGCAATATCTTAAAAAAGTTGAGCTAGAAGCGCGTATGCACCATTTACCGTCAGAACTTTCTGGCGGTCAAAAACAGAGGGTAGCCATTGCGCGTGCCTTAGTTAATCATCCTTCCATTATCTTAGCAGATGAACCAACTGGTGCTTTGGATACCAAGACAGGTGAGCAAATTATGGAATTGCTGACGGAGCTAAACCGTGAAGGGAAAACGATTATCATGGTCACTCATGAACCAGAAATTGCAGCCTTTGCAAAGCGCCAAATTGTCATTCGTGATGGTGTCATTTCGTCGGATACTAAGAAAGGAGAAGCATGATGCAGAATTGGAAATTTGCAATTAACTCCATTATGGGGCATAAAATGCGTTCTTTCTTAACGATGTTGGGCATTATTATTGGTGTTATGTCTGTCATGGTGATTGTGGCTCTAGGAAGTGGTATGTCAAAAGCTTTCACAGATGTCTTAGGTGGCGCTCAGCAAGATGTCTCCATATTTTATTCACATAAAAGAAGTAAAAATGGAGATGGGGTTAGAAGTTATCAAGAAATGCGTGAAGATGCTGACAGTGGAAATAGCGATGAGACGGTTTCGACTGAAGTAGAGCCCGAAATCAAAGAAGCTTGGGTCAAACAAGCAGTGAATGAGATTAGCGGGATTGATAACTATTATGTCACAAATAACACAGCTGCTACGGTAAATTATGGTAAGAAAAAAGCGGATAAGATTCCTATAATAGGTATTAATTCAACTTATTTTACAGTAAAGAAATTTCAAATCGTTGCAGGTCGGATTCTGACAGAAAATGATTATCAAACATTTGCAAGAGTTGTTTTGATAGATACAAAATTGGCTGATATTCTTTTTGGAGGTGCAGACAAAGCACTCAATCAGATTGTTCAGCTAGAAAATAATAACTACCGTGTAATTGGTGTTTATAAAGATCCAAATGAAACACGAAATCGTTTAGCCAATATGAACAACGGAAATTTGCTAATGGCTAACACCCAGTTGGCGGTGGAATACAATGCTGCCGAGATTATGAATGTCGTGGTGCACGTCAAAAAATTAGATAATGTATTGAAAGATGGAAGTGCAGCAGCGCGTTTGATGACAAAGTTGTCTGGCGTGAAAGAAGGCGAGTACCAAATGTTGGACCAAGCTGGTCAATTGGCTTCTATTCAAAGCCAGATTGCTATCGTACAAATAGTTTTTGGTGCAATTGCAGGAATCGCCCTCCTGGTTGGCGGTATCGGTGTGATGAATATCATGCTTGTATCGGTGACAGAACGCACCCGCGAAATCGGTCTTCGAAAAGCGCTTGGAGCAACTCGTGGAAATATCTTGATGCAATTTGTCATTGAGTCAATGGTGTTGACCGCAATCGGTGGTCTGATTGGGCTTGCTTTAGCATTTCTTATCGTAGCCTCTATTGGTCATAACTTAGATTCATTTTTCGGAGCTCCTCCTACTATTACAACAGTATCTGCTGTTGGAAGTGTCTTTTTTTCAGCGACTATCGGGATTATTTTCGGTATTTTGCCAGCTAATAAGGCGTCCAAATTGGATCCGATTGAATCCTTACGTTATGAATAAACGGATAATCTTCACAGTGTAAGAAAGAATGTTTTATAAAAAAACTCCAACAACTACTCATCTTTTAGTGAGTTACTTGTTGGAGTTTTTATGGTATATAAGCTAGTTTAGTGTGATACACGTTTACGAGCTGCTTTTTTGCGATTTTCTTCGATGAAAGCTGCTTTCTTTTCTTCTGGTTCAATCACTTTTTTCTTAAATGTATAAACTGCACCTGCAACAGCAGCAACAGTACCAGCAACCCCAGTAACAACCCCTTTAACAAATCCTTTAGCCATTAGATTTCTCCTTTTTTGAACTTTATTTATGTTATAATATATAGTAACGAAAAATTAAATTTTTTTCAAGGGAAAAGATGAAAACAAAGGTAATTGTGATTATAGGCCCTACAGCAGTAGGGAAGACATCTCTTAGTGTAGAAATTGCAAAACGTTTTAATGGTGAGATTATTAGCGGTGATAGTCAGCAAGTCTATAAAAAACTGGATATAGGAACGGCTAAAATCACTCCAGAAGAGCAAGAGGGGATTCCTCATTATTTGATAGATGTGCGAGAAGTGAGTGAAGCTTATTCAGCTTTTGATTTTGTAAAGGAGGCAGAAACTGCTATTAAAACGATTGTAGCAAAAGGGAAAATACCTATCATTGTGGGAGGAACAGGACTTTATATTCAAAGTCTACTGGAAGGTTATCATTTGGGTGGTTCAGCTTCTCGTGAGGATATTTTAGCCTATCGATCAGAGTTAGATACTTTAACAGATGAGGAATTGTTTAGCACAATAGCAAAGCTAGGATTGACTATTCCCCAGATTAACCGTAGGAGAGCTATGCGAACATTAGAAATTGCTCATTTGGGAAAGGAGCTTGAAAACAAACAGTCTGATTATGATGCCCTGCTAATTTGTCTAGATGATGCCCGAGAAGTTCTCTATGAGCGTATCAATCAGCGAGTGGATCTAATGTTGAAGGCTGGGCTTTTAGAAGAGGCAAAGTGGCTTTATGATTATTATCCGCATGTTCAAGCTAGTAAGGGAATTGGCTACAAGGAACTTTTTCCTTACTTTGCTGGGGAGCTGACCTTGGAGGAAGCTACAGATAAAATAAAGCAACATACTCGTCGCTTTGCCAAACGCCAGCTAACTTGGTTTCGCAACCGTATGAATGCAGCCTTTTATCAGGTTTCAAAACCGAAGGACAAAGAGCGGATGATGCAGGATATAAAGGAATTTATGAATGATTGAAACAGAAAAACAGCAGGAACGAGTCATCCTTATCGGAGTAGAATTGCAGGGAATAGATAATTTCTCCCTGTCTATGGAAGAATTAGCCAGTCTAGCCAGAACTGCTGGTGCTCAAGTGGTGTCCTCTTACATTCAGAAACGAGAAAAGTATGATAGCAAGACTTTTATTGGTGCTGGAAAATTAGAAGAAATAAAACACATGGTAGAGGCAGATGAGATCTCCACCATAATTGTCAATAATCGTTTGACACCTCGTCAGAATATCAATTTGGAAGAGATTCTAGGGGTCAAGGTTATTGATCGTATGCAGTTAATTTTGGATATTTTTGCTATGCGGGCTAGGAGTCATGAAGGGAAGCTTCAAGTGCATTTGGCTCAGCTCAAGTACTTATTGCCGCGACTGGTTGGACAGGGTATTATGCTTAGCCGTCAGGCTGGGGGAATTGGTTCTCGTGGTCCCGGTGAAAGTCAGTTAGAACTCAATCGTCGTAGTGTTCGTAATCAGATTCATGATATTGAGCGACAACTCAAAATTGTAGAAAAAAATCGAGCAACTGTGCGGGAAAAACGTTTGGATTCTAGTGTTTTTAAAATCGGTCTGATTGGTTATACTAATGCTGGGAAGTCCACTATTATGAATGCCTTGACGAACAAGAATCAATATGAGGCAGACGAGCTTTTTGCCACTTTAGATGCGACAACTAAAAGTATCAATCTGACGGGGCGGCTGAATGTAACGTTGACGGATACGGTCGGTTTTATTCAGGATTTGCCGACTGAGTTAATATCTAGCTTCAAATCGACCTTAGAAGAGAGCAAAAATGTGGATCTTTTGGTGCATGTAATTGATGCCAGTGATCCGAATCATGAGGAACATGAAAAAACGGTCTTGGCAATTATGAAAGACTTGGATATGCTAGATATTCCTCGCTTGACTCTTTATAATAAAGCTGACAAAGCAGGAAATTTTCTTCCAACTTTAACTCCCTGTGTCTTGATTTCGGCAAAGATGGAAAATAGCAGAGCAGTCTTACAAGAAGCTCTGTTGGATAAGATGCGAGAATTATTTGTTCCTTTTTGTATCAAGGTTGGCTCTAGCAAGGCCTATAAGTTGTATGAATTAGAAAGTCTAGCAATTATCGATAAGAGAGAGTATGTGGAAGAAAGTGAAGTGATTTCTGGCTATATAGCAGAAAAAAATAAATGGAGACTAGAAGAATTTTATGACTGATTATATCAATTTAGCGCTTAAATACGGTGGCTTTACGAGTTTAGATCGTATTTATCTAGAAAAAGTTTTGGATAAGCTGTCCAATTCGCAAAAGTTGACTTTTATCACACCGCCACCTAGTGTAATCAATGCGTATTTTTCTGAACTCTACCAAAAAAAGAGTCCAGAGGCAGCAACGGATTATTTTTTAGAATTGAGTAAGGAATTATCACTTTTTAACAGCTCTCCTAATTTTGAGGAGGAAAAGCCTTTTATCCGACTGAATCTTTCAGGTAAATCTTATGGTTTTTGTTTTGAAAACGAAGATGGAATTGGATTAATTTTTCCAGAAATTCCAGAGGTGATTGAACCGGATTTACTCTTTGAAATTGCTCAGCTTTTCCCTCATTATCTAGTTTATGAAGATGGAAAAGTTATTCGGATGATACCGGCTGCTCCTGAAGAAATTGTGCAAAAGCAGGCGCTTTCCGCTCTAACTGACTGCTATGAATTGGCGGATGGGCGGATAAAACTGGAAGGCTATAATCAGGAAGAGTTAAGTCAGCTGGCTCAAACCTATTCCGGTCAGCTTTATTATCGTTCTCAGAATCGCTCTGCGATGATTTATATTAATAAAAAATAGAAAGAAAAAGATGCAACTACAATTTTTAGGTACAGGAGCTGGTCAGCCTTCTAAGGCTCGTAATGTTTCTAGTCTGGTTTTGAAACTATTGGATGAAATCAATGAAATTTGGATGTTTGATTGTGGTGAAGGAACCCAGAATCGCATTTTAGAGACGACGATTCGTCCCAGAAAGATTAGAAAGATTTTTATCACTCATTTGCATGGGGATCATATTTTTGGTCTACCGGGTTTTTTATCCACTCGATCATTTCAAGCTAATGAAGAGCAAACAGATATTGAAATATATGGACCGGTCGGTATTAAAAGTTTTGTCATGACGAGTCTTCGTGTGTCGGGGTCGCGCCTGCCTTATCGGATTCATTTTCATGAATTTGACGAAAAACACTTAGGGAAAATTTTAGAAACTGATAAATTTACAGTTTATGCCGAGAAGCTAGACCACAGTATTTTCTGTGTAGGCTATCGTGTTATGCAGAAGGATTTGGAAGGTACATTGGATGCTGAGAAATTGAAAGTCGCAGGTGTTCCTTTTGGCCCTCTCTTTGGTAAGGTAAAAAATGGGGAAGACGTAGTGCTAGAAGACGGGACAAAAATTATAGCAGCAGATTACATTTCAGCTCCGCGACCTGGCAAGATCATTACTATTCTGGGAGATACACGTAAAACGCATGCCAGTGTGCGGCTTGCTGTTAATGCAGACGTCTTGGTACATGAGTCTACTTATGGCAAAGGAGATGAGAAAATTGCTCGCAATCACGGTCACTCTACCAATCTACAAGCAGCAGAAGTCGCTAAAGAGGCTGGTGTTAAGCGTCTCCTGCTCAACCATATCAGCGCGCGTTTTCTATCAAAGGATATTGGTCAAATGCGTAGAGATGCCAGTTCTGTTTTTGAAAATGTCCACTTGGTCAAGGATTTAGAAGAGGTGGAATTATAAAATTCTGCCAAGCTAGCTCTTGAAATTTGCAAGAAAGAGGCAATGATGAATCTATTATTTGTTAGACATGGAAAAGATTCTGACCAACATAGAGGAGGATGGAGTCAACTTGATTTGCTTTCTGAGGGAAAAAGGGAAGCAGAAACATTGGCAAATTACTTAGCTCAACACAAAGAAAACTATCACTTTACAAAAGTGATTACGAGTGATTTGAAAAGAGCTGAGACGACTGCAATGATTTTAGCAGAGAAGCTTCAGCTGCCATTGGAGAAAGTAAGAGACTTACGCGAAACAAATAATGGCGATTTGGCAGGAATGTTAAATAGCGAGGCTGATCAAAAATTTCCTCATCTTTATTTTAGAAGTCTTGCAATGGACGAGCATTATCCAAATGGAGAAAGCCCGATAGAATTTTATCAACGGATAAAAACTTGGCTTGAACTTTTTTTGAAGGAAAATCATAACTCAGATGAGACACAAATTGTGGTTACACATGGTGGAGTACTCAACATTATTTATCATTTGGTGAACCAGATAGAATGGACGAATAAAAGCGATTTATTTCACGCCAAGCATTGCAGCATTAGTTTAGTGAATACAGAAACGTTTAGATTTGAGATCGAAAACCAGACAGATTTTCTAAAAGAAAAATAAGGAGAGTATATGCGAACAATCGTTATCACAGGAGCCAGTGGCGGTGTGGCTCAAGAAATGGTGAAGTTGTTGCCAAATGATCAGCTGATTTTAGTAGGACGCAGTCGGGAAAAATTAGTAAAGCTTTATTCAAATCATGCACATTGCGAATTCGTTGAGTTGGATATTACGAATGACCAATCTTTAGAAACCTTTACTAAAGAACTATACAGTAAGTATGCACAGGTAGATGTTCTCGTTAACAATGCTGGTTATGGGATTTTTGAAGAATTTGACAAGATTAGCAATGATGTAATTCATGCTATGTTTGAGGTGAATACGTTTGCTCTTATGAATCTATCTCGTCTCTTTGGGGAGAGAATGAAGCAAGCGGGTCATGGGCATATTGTCAATATTGTTAGTACAGCTGGGTTGATTGCTAGTGCTAAATCTAGTCTCTACTCAGCCACTAAATTTGCTGGAATTGGTTTTTCCAATGCTTTGCGTTTAGAGTTGATGCCTTACAATGTCTATGTGACGACGGTTAATCCAGGACCGATTAAGACGGCTTTCTTTGACAAAGCTGACCCCGATGGTAGTTATGTTAAGGCGGTTGATAAATACATTTTAGAAGCAGATACTGTTGCTAAGCAGATTGTGAACAATTTTGGGAAAAAGAAGCGAGAGTTGATCATGCCTTTCACACTGAAGGCGGCTCACAAGCTCTATACGCTTTTTCCCAACCTTGGTGACAAACTAGCCAGTAAAATGTTCAATTATAAGTAGGAGACGTTTATGGACGTGGCAGCTTACAAGGAATTTTTAAATCAACCATGGGGGAAGCTTTATTATGAGATTCTATTTGCTCAGTTAGCACATATAAAAAATAAAAAGGTACTAGATTTTGGGAGTGGTTTTGGTTTGGTGGCGGATTTGTTAGCACAAAACAATCAGGTAATAGCTATAGAACCAAATGACGAGATGATTGCAGAACGTCAGCAGAAATTCCATTATCAGCAACTACAAGGCAGTCTAGAAATGTTGAAAGATATTCCAAATGCTCGTTTTGACCTCATTGTCTGCCATAATGTTCTGGAGTATGTGGATACTCCAGCTCTTTATCTAGCTGAATTTAGCAGATTGTTGAAAAAAGGTGGACAAATTTCGCTCGTTAAGCACAATGAAGTGGGGCGAATTATGCAGACAGTAGTGTTTGCAAATGATACGAATTTAGCGTTAGATTTATTATCAGGGCAGTCTTATCAATCGCATACAATGGGGCAAGCAACCTATTATGATTTAGCAGACTTATTACAAAAGGTCACGGCTGAATTGACTGTTCAGAATTATCAAGGAATTCGAATTTTTTATGGCTTGCAAGACAATGCAGTTAAAACAGCAGTCGCTTGGCGGGAAAAGATGTTGAAGATAGAGCTTGCAGTTTGCCAACAGTCTCCTTATCGTGATATTGCTGCTTTTCAACATATTTGGCTGCAAAAAGGATTCAAGAATGATTCATTATGTTGAAAATAAACAAATAACTGTTGAGGAATTGCTTCTGCTTTATCAATCTGTTGGTTGGAGTAACTATACGGATTATCCAGAGCGACTAGAGCAGGCCTTTCAAAATTCTCTTTACACTGTGGCAGCGTATGACAATGACTGTCTTGTCGGTCTTCTTAGAGCAGTAGGAGATGGAGCTTCTGTTCTTTTTATCCAAGACCTACTGGTTCTACAAAATTATCAGAGGCAAGGCATCGGACGTAAACTCTTACAGACTACTTTGGAAGAATGCTCAAATGTTTATCAGATGGAGTTAGTGACAGATCAATCTGATAAGACGCTATCTTTTTATCAAGGCCTCGGATTTCGAAAACTATCTGATTCGAATTGTACAGGTTTGATTTATGTAGGATAGCCTAAAATGCTATATGTATAAAATTAGAAGTTCAGGCTAGTGAAAGCTAGTCTTTTCGTGTTATAATAAAAGTTATATTGTAAAAGAAAGATGATTTCATGATTACATCAAAATATGATTGGCAGATTGCCACAAATTTTTCAGATGAGGACTTTATTAAAAAAGCTAAAAAACTTGGCTTGGAGACTTCGGTAGCTAATCTAGTCTACCAGAGAGGTATCCAGACAGAAGAAGCACTGCGAGATTTTCTAGAGCCTAGTTTGGACCAGCTGTATGATCCTTATGAATTGCATGATATGGATAAGGCAGTGACGCGCATTCGTCAAGCGATTGAAAATGATGAACAAATCTTGATTTATGGAGATTACGATGCGGATGGAATGACTTCAGCTTCCATTGTTAAAGAAGCGTTAGAGCAACTTGGAGCAGAGTGTCAGGTCTATTTGCCCAATCGATTTACAGATGGTTATGGTCCTAACGCGAGCGTTTATAAGTATTTTATTGATAATCAGGGTATTTCCCTCTTCATTACAGTGGATAATGGAGTTGCAGGATTGGAAGCTATTGAACTAGCTCAGTCCATGGGAGTGGATGTCATCGTAACAGATCACCATTCTATGCCGGAAATACTTCCTGATGCTTATGCAATTGTTCACCCGGAACATCCAGAAGCTGATTATCCTTTTAAGCACTTAGCTGGCTGCGGCGTGGCTTTTAAGCTAGCAACTGCCCTTTTAGAGGAAGTTCAAGTAGAGTTGCTGGATTTAGTCGCTATTGGGACTATCGCAGATATGGTCAGCCTAACAGGTGAAAATCGCATTTTGGTCAAATATGGCTTGTCTGTTTTGAAAAACACCCAGCGCATCGGTTTGCAGGAACTTTTCAAAATAGCAGGTATACAGTCTGACGAGCTGAACGAAGAAACAGTCGGTTTTCAAATAGCCCCTAGACTCAATGCTCTAGGTCGATTGGATGATCCCAATCCTGCTATTGAACTTCTGACCGGTTTTGATGAAGAAGAAGCGCGTGACATTGCCCTGATGATTAATCAGAAAAATGACGAACGCAAGGAGATGGTGCAGCATATCTATGATGAAGCTAAGTTTATGATTGATCCTAAGAAGCCTGTTCAGGTTCTAGCTGGCAAGGGTTGGAATCCAGGTGTTTTGGGAATTGTAGCAGGGCGACTTTTAGAAGAGTTGCATCAGCCGATCATTGTGCTGAATATTGAAAATGGTTTAGCCAAAGGTAGTGCTCGCAGCATTGAAGCAGTTGATATTTTTGAAGCTCTAGATCCTCACCGAGAGTTATTTGTAGCTTTTGGTGGGCATGCAGGGGCAGCTGGCATGACCCTTGAAGTCAGTCGATTAGAAGAACTCAGTCAGGTTTTGGAGGCTTATATTGAAGATAATCAAGTTGATTTGTCAACTAAGAATGAACTCTTTTTGGATGAAGAATTAGCTTTGCCAGATCTGACATTAGAGACCCTCAAAAACTTTGAAAAGTTAGCTCCTTTCGGCATGGACAATAAAAAGCCTATTTTCTATTTGAAAGATTTTAATGTTGAAAATGTCCGCACTATGGGGATGGGGAATGCGCACCTTAAGCTGAAAATTTCTCAGGCTAGCGCAGTTCTTGAAGTAGTGGCTTTTGGTCTAGGTGAGCTTGCGACAGAATTTTCCCAAACTAAAAACTTAGAGCTAGCAGTCACTCTGTCGGTCAACAAATGGAATGGTCAGACTAGTCTGCAACTTATGTTGGTAGACGCTCGAGTCAACGGAATTCAGCTCTTTAATATTCGAGGTAAAAATGCTCGGTTGCCTGAAAATGTTCCTGTTTTACGTTTTTCAGGAGAAATTCCTGATTTGAAAAAGAGCAGAGCAGTTGTAGTGTATGACTTACCTGAGCACCTAAATCAGCTCAAAGCAATTATTCAACAGGGCAATTTTGAAGCAATTTACTTTAAAAATGAGATTGTTCAGCCCTATTATTTGACAGGTTTCGGAACAAGAGAGCAGTTTGCTAAACTCTATAAAACGATTTATCAGTTTCCAGAGTTTGATATACGCTACAAATTGAAAGAACTAGCTGCTTATCTCAAAATTGATCCCATCCTACTCATTAAGATGATTCAAATTTTTGAAGAGTTAGGCTTTGTGACGATTCAAGATGGGGTTATGCAGGTAAATAAAAACGCAGAAAAAAAAGCTATTGAAAGTAGCCATATTTATCAGGAGCTTAAAATAACTGTCAAAGAGCAGGAACTTATGGCTCTAGGAACGGTACAGGAAATTTATGATTATCTGATAGAAAAAGATGAATGTTCAAACTAGAAGTTAGATGAACCATTTATTTTGAGGAGTTAGCCTTTGTAGTCAAGCTATGAAATGGGCTATGAAGCTTTGAGTAATGAAAAAGTCATGAGTAAGATGAACTCATGACTTTCTTTTTTGTGAGTATTGCTATTAAATGGTATTATCTACTGTAAATTTACTTTATGTTTGAGGATATAATAAGTTCCAGCATAGTAAATCAGACCTAAAAGAAGAGATACAACTATCTCACCAAAACTACCTAAAGTATTAAGTGATGGGAAAGCTGAAACGCCTAAATTAGCGACGATAAGCAGAGAAAAATGAATTCCAAAATAAGTTAGAAAGGCTATTGCAGTGCGGTGATCTTGGAAGAGTTGACCGATAGAGATAGAAAGATAAATCAATAGGATATTTGGGATAAGGACTACAAGATAGTATCCAAATGATTTCAGGGCTTCACCAGTCATTTCCCAAAAGTGTTTACCAAGTAATCGAACAACTGTTTCAATTTCAGATTGTGTATGAAAAGCAGTTCCCACAATAAGGGCAATGATGAAAAAACTAAGAAATAATGCAATGGTACTAAGAATCGTCCATATAATAGCGCCAAGTAATTTTGAAAGGATAATTTGGTGTTCATTAACTGGTAAGGTGAGCGTTAGGTATCCTTCTCTTTCATAAACACTATTTTTAAAACGACGAATAATCAGAAAGAGTGTTGAAATTGCAAGTGCCACAAGGAGACCTGAGAAAATCAGCATTGTAAAACCGAAGAAAGTACTTGTCATACTCCCTGCTTCATTAGTAGAAGACTGCAAACGGTCGAAAAAGTTCCTTCCATTTGCAAAATGTCTTAGCCAAAGTCCAATACTAATAGATAGAAAGAGTACGATTCCATATAATCCTAAATACCACTTATTTACATTTTTAAATTCATATTTTAATAAATTCCAAAACATAGTTAATCTCCTTCATTTATCTTAAGCTTTAAATTCTTGTCGGAAGAGTTGGTCAATGGATCCACCAGACTCATAACGAATATCATCTACATTGCCTTGCCGAACGACCTTGCCATTATCAATAAAGATAATTTCATCTAAGATTGGTTCAATATCTGAAATCAAATGTGTTGAAATGAGAACAGAAGCACTAGGTGAATAATTGTTGATAATCGTTTGTAAAATGTAGTCTCGTGCTGCTGGATCAACTCCTCCAATTGGTTCATCAAGAACATAAAGTTTGGCTTGGCGGCTCATGACCAAAATCAACTGAACTTTTTCTTTGTTTCCTTTGGATAATTTTTTGAATGCTAGATTTTCGTCAATGTGAAGATCTTGTAACAAGGCTTGAGCACGCTCCATCTCAAAATCTGCATAGAAAGATTGAAAGTACTGCAAAGCATCTTTGACTTTCATTTTTTCATTCAGGTAGGTCGTATCTGGTAAATAAGATATGATTTTTTTGGTTTCTGGTGACGGTTGAAGCCCATTGATGAGAACTTTCCCATCATTTGGCTGGAGCAAACCATTGATAAGTTTAATTATAGTTGTCTTTCCAGAGCCATTTGGACCTAGCAAGCCGATAATTTTTCCAGCTTCGATTTCAAAATTGATGTGTTCTAAAGCAGGTGTGCTGCCGTAGGATTTTGAGACATTTTCAAATGCAAGTAAGACCATTTCCTAAACTCCTTTTATATAATCTTCAACAATTGTTGGTAATTCTTCTTTCTGATAACCAAAATGAATCATACCATTTACAAATTTCTCCACTTCCTCCTTAGAAAGTTTTTGTCTGGTTTTTAAAATCAAGTCATGATTATCAGTGACAAAACGTCCTGCTGTGCGTTGAGAATAGACAAAACCATCTTTTTCCAAGTCAGATAAAGCTCGTTGGATAGTATTTGGATTTACACCGGCTTCTGCAGCTAATTCTCTAACGGCAGGTAATTTCTCACCAGCTTGTAGCTGGTTGGAGATGATTTGCAATTTAATCTTATCCATAATCTGTAAATAAATGGGAAGATTGTTATCAAAAGTCCAACTCATGATTTCTCCTTTTTTGTATCTTTGTACTAATTAAACAATACAATATTTTTGAAAAAATAGCAAGTTTTTAGAAAAAAATTCTGTATTTTTTCTTCAGCAAGCAAAATAGAAATTTAGTATAATAGAAAAGAGAAGAAACAAAGGAGAATGCCGTGGTTGCTCAATTAGATACGAAAACTGTTTATACATTTATGGATAGTTTGATTTCTATAAAGAAATATGTGAAAACAGCTAAAGCATTAGGATATCAAACTCTAGGGATGATGGATATTGACAATCTCTATGGAGCTTATCATTTCATGGAAATTGCGACTGCGCAAAAAATTCAGCCGATTTTAGGTATAGAAATGACCTTGGATTATGCAGGGGTTCCTCTTAATCTCCGTTTTCTAGCTCTTGATAGTCAAGGGTATCGCAATTTAATGAAACTTTCTACATTAAAAATGATAGGAAAGAGCAAGTGGGAAGAGTTGCAGCATTTATTGGAAGGGATAGCGATTATTGTTCCTGTATTTGATGGAATTCGAGACTTGGATTTAGGAAAAGATTTTTATATAGGCGTATTTCCAGATACTCCTCAACAAGATTTCATGCATAAAACTTTACCCTTGCATACGGTTCGTTACTTTGATACTGGAGATTTAGAAACATTGCAGATGCTACGGGCCATTCGGGAAAACAGTAGTTTGCGAGAAGTTGGACATTTGCCAAACAATGAGTATTTATTATCGTCTAAGCAGTTTACACAGGCTTTTCAGAAAAATTTTCCAGAGAGTCTGGATAACCTGGAGCAGTTAGTCGCAGGTGTACATTATGAAATTAATACAGAGTTAAAATTACCGCGTTTTAATCCAGAACGACCGGCAGTAGAAGAGCTACGAGAACGAGCTGATGCTGGATTAAAAGCAAAAAAATTATGGACAGAAGCGTATCAAGAACGCTTGAATCAAGAATTAGCTATCATTCATCAAATGGGTTTCGATGATTATTTTTTGATTGTCTGGGATTTGCTGCGCTTTGGTCGCAGTCAGGGTTATTATATGGGCATGGGTCGTGGATCTGCAGTTGGAAGCCTAGTTGCCTATGCTCTTGAAATTACAGGGATTGATCCTGTTGAGAAAAATCTAATTTTTGAGCGATTTTTAAATCTGGAACGTTATACTATGCCTGATATTGATATTGATATTCCCGATGTCTATCGTCCAGAATTTATCCGCTATGTCCGCGATCGTTACGGGACGATGCATACAGCGCAAATCGTGACCTATTCTACTTTTGGGGCTAAGCAAGCAATTCGTGACGTTTTTAAACGCTACGGGGTGCCAGAATATGAATTGACCAACATTACTCGTAAAATCAGTTTTCGTGACACATTGACTTCAGCTTATGAAAAAAATATGTCTTTTCGTCAGATTATTAACAATAAACTGGAGTATCAAAAAGCTTTTGAAATTGCGAAAAAAATTGAAGGAAATCCACGTCAGACCTCGATTCATGCAGCAGGTGTGGTGATGAGTGATAATGATTTGACAGATCACATTCCACTTAAATATGGGGAAGATATGTACATCACGCAATATGATGCACATGGGGTTGAAAGCAATGGCCTGCTCAAAATGGACTTTCTTGGCTTGCGCAACCTGACCTTTGTTCAACGAATGAAAGAAGCAGTTTTGGAGAAGTACGGTGTTGCTATTAACATTGCAAAGATTGATCTGGAGGATACTATAACCTTGCAGCTTTTTGCAGCGGGCAGAACCAAGGGTATTTTTCAATTTGAGCAAGCGGGCGCTATTAACCTTTTGAAGCGTGTTCAGCCTGTGCAATTCGAAGAAATCGTCGCCACTACATCACTCAACCGTCCGGGAGCTAGTGATTATATTGATAATTTTGTAAAAAGAAAGCACGGACAAGAAAAGATAGAGATGCTGGACTCAAGTTTGGAAGATATTTTGGCTCCAACTTACGGTATTATGCTGTATCAAGAGCAGGTAATGCAGGTTGCTCAGCGTTTTGCTGGTTTTAGCTTAGGAAAAGCCGATATTTTGCGAAGAGCTATGGGAAAAAAAGATGCTACTGAAATGCATCGAATGGAAGCAGAATTTGTTACAGGAGCACTTGATCTTGGACATTCTGAAATCAAAGCAAAAGAAGTGTTTGCGGTTATGGAAAAGTTTGCAGGTTACGGATTTAATCGCAGCCACGCTTATGCATACTCCGCCCTTGCTTTTCAGTTGGCATATTTCAAAGCGCACTATCCTGATATTTTCTTTGATATTATGCTGAATTATTCAAGCAGTGATTACATCACAGATGCGTTAGAGTTCGACTTTCAAGTCGCTTCTTTAAATATCAATAACATTCCTTATCGAGATAAATTCCAAGACAAGCAGATATATTTAGGCTTGAAAAACATTAAAGGATTGCCACGCGATGTTGCTTATTGGATTATTGAAAATCGTCCGTTTTCAAATGTAGAAGACTTCGTTTTGAAATTACCAACACAATATCATAAGGTTCAGTTACTAACTCCCTTAGTACAAATCGGCTTATTTGATGTATTTGAAAAAAATCGTCAAAAAATCCTGCAAAATCTTCCCAATTTGTTTGTCTTTGCAGATGAATTAGGCAGTCTTTTTGCAGATACAAATTATAGTTGGACAGAAGCGGAGGCTTATACAGAAGCAGAGAAATTTGAGCTAGAAAAGGAAATTATAGGTGTTGGTTTGAGCGAGCATCCTTTGGTAAAGCTTGCAAAAGCTGCTACTCAATCCTTTACTCCTATTCAAGAGTTAGTTGAAAACACTCATGCGACGATTTTAGTAGAAATTTTGTCCATTCGTGTCATTCGTACCAAAACGGGTGAAAATATGGCGTTCTTACAAGTAAGTGATACTAAAAGAAAAATGGAAGTGACAGTGTTTCCAGATGCCTTTAAACAGTTCGGCAAAGGTTTGCATGAAAAAGGTTTCTATTATCTGACTGGTCGGATTCAGAAACGAGAGAATCGTTTGCAGATGATTTTAAACCATTTGCAGGAAGCTAACACAGAACGTTTTTGGATACAAGTAGAAAATCATGAAAGTGATGCAGAAATATCCGCTATTTTACAGCAATTTCGAGGAGATATTCCAGTCGTTATCCGTTATGAAAATGAAAGAAAGACAGTAGCAATTACGCAATATTGTGTTCAAAAATCAGATAAATTACAAGAAGAATTGAAAAAAATAACCATGAAAACGATTTATCAATAAAAAATTAGGAAAAAAGAAGAATTTTGATTTTGATTGTGGTATAATCAAGGGTGAATGTAAAAAGAAAAAGGAGCACAAACGAATGAAACGTATTGCTGTTTTGACTAGTGGTGGAGACGCCCCTGGTATGAATGCTGCTATCCGTGCAGTTGTTCGTAAAGCAATTTCAGAAGGAATGGAAGTTTACGGTATCTATGACGGTTATGCCGGCATGGTTGCTGGTGAAATTTATCCGCTTGATGCCGCATCAGTTGGAGATATTATTTCACGTGGTGGTACTTTCCTTCACTCAGCTCGTTATCCAGAATTTGCCCAATTAGAAGGACAATTAAAAGGAATTGAGCAACTTAAAAAACATGGTATTGAAGGAGTTGTGGTTATCGGTGGAGACGGTTCTTATCATGGCGCTATGCGATTGACAGAACATGGCTTCCCAGCTGTCGGACTTCCTGGCACGATTGACAATGATATCGTTGGTACAGATTTTACAATCGGTTTTGACACAGCTGTTACAACTGCGATGGATGCCATTGATAAGATTCGCGATACCTCATCTAGTCACCGTCGTACTTTTGTTGTTGAAGTAATGGGACGTAACGCTGGAGACATCGCTCTCTGGGCTGGTATTGCTACAGGTGCCGATGAAATCATCGTTCCTGAAGAAGACTTCAAAATCGAAGATATCGTTGCAAGTATTAAACGTGGCTATGAAGAAGGTAAGAAACATAATATTATTGTTCTTGCAGAGGGTGTTATGTCGGCCGATGAATTTGGTAAGAAGTTGAAAGAAGCTGGTGATGTGAGCGATCTTCGTGTGACGGAACTTGGACATATTCAACGTGGTGGTTCCCCGACTGCTCGTGACCGTGTTCTTGCTTCTCGTATGGGTGCTCATGCCGTTACCCTTCTTAAGAAGGGTATTGGTGGTGTTGCGGTTGGTATTCGTAATGAACAAATGGTTGAAAATCCAATCCTTGGTACAGCAGAAGAGGGTGCTTTATTTAGTTTAACAGAAGACGGTAAGATTATTGTTAATAATCCACATAAAGCTGATCTTGATCTTGCTAAATTAAACCGTAGCATTTCAATGTAATTTTAATTTGTTATTCTGGTCATAAAGACCATTTAAATAAAAAGGAGTTTTCATATATCATGAATAAACGTGTAAAAATCGTTGCAACTTTAGGTCCTGCGGTAGAAATCCGTGGTGGTAAAAGATTTGGTGAAGATGGCTATTGGAGCGAAAAATTAGATGTTGAAGCATCGGCTCAAAATATTGCAAAATTAATCCAAGCTGGTGCAAATACATTCCGTTTCAACTTCTCGCATGGTGATCATGCAGAACAAGGTGATCGTATGGCTACTGTGCACCGTGCAGAAGAAATTGCTGGTCAAAAAGTTGGTTATCTTCTTGATACAAAAGGACCTGAAATTCGTACAGAATTATTTGAAGGTGACGCTAAAGAATACTCTTACAAAACGGGTGAACAAATCCGTGTTGCAACGAAACAAGGTATCAAATCAACTCGCGAAGTTATTGCTTTGAACGTAGCAGGTGCACTTGACATCTTTGATGACGTTGAAGTTGGGAAACAAGTTCTTGTTGATGATGGTAAACTTGGTCTGCGCGTTATTGCAAAAGATCCTGCTACACGTGAATTTGAAGTAGAGGTTGAAAATGATGGAATTATCGCAAAACAAAAAGGTGTGAATATTCCAAATACAAAAATTCCTTTCCCAGCGCTTGCTGAACGCGACAATGATGATATTCGTTTCGGTTTGGAACAAGGAATCAACTTTATCGCTATTTCATTCGTACGTACTGCAAAAGATGTTAATGAAGTTCGTGCAATCTGTGAAGAAACTGGTAATGGACATGTGAAATTGTTCGCTAAAATCGAAAACCAACAAGGTATTGAAAACTTGGATGAAATCCTTGAAGTAGCTGATGGTATCATGATTGCTCGTGGTGACATGGGTATTGAAGTTCCATTTGAAATGGTTCCAGTTTACCAAAAAATGATTATCACAAAAGTCAATGCAGCTGGTAAAATTGCGATTACAGCAACAAACATGCTTGAAACAATGACTGAAAAACCGCGTGCTACTCGTTCAGAAGTATCAGACGTGTTTAACGCTGTTATTGACGGAACAGATGCAACAATGCTTTCAGGTGAATCTGCAAATGGTAAATACCCACTTGAATCTGTAACAACTATGGCTACAATTGATAAAAACGCTCAAACTCTATTGAATGAATATGGACGTTTGTCATCAGTTGACTACGCTCGTAGTTCTAAAACAGAAGTTGTTGCTTCAGCAGTGAAAGATGCTACAAACTCAATGGATATCAAATTGGTCGTTACAATCACTGAAACAGGTAACACTGCACGATTGATTTCTAAATACCGTCCTGACGCTGATATCTTAGCAGTAACATTTGATGAATTGACACAACGCTCATTGATGTTAAACTGGGGTGTTATTCCAGTTGTAACTGAAAAACCTGCTTCTACTGATGACATGTTTGAAGTTGCAGAAAAAGTTGCTCTTTCAACAGGATTAGTAGAATCAGGTGACAACATTGTAATTGTAGCCGGTGTCCCAGTTGGAACTGGTGGAACAAACACTATGCGTATCCGCACAGTTCGTTAATTTGTATTACTAAAAGAAAAGAAGCTTATCAATCAACGTTTTTCTAGCTTGATTGGTAGGTTTTTTAGTTGCAGATAAAAATAGGAATAGCAATTTACTTTTTCCGCCTTTGTTTATTTTCTGAAAACATGATATAATAAATAAAAGAAGAGGAGAGAGAATGGTAAAGAGAGATTTAATTAGGAACATTATTATTTTATCCGTCATTGTAATAATTATCGCTTGTTTGCGAATTTTTATTTTTACACCATATGGCATTACCGCAAAAGATGCGAATCATTTTTTGAAAGACAGAGATATTGTTATTGCCAATAAGAACAAAAAAATCAAAAGAGATGATTTTGTATTGTATGAGGTGGATGGAAAAGAATATGTCGGACGTGTCGTTGGTTTAGGAAATGACTCTGTCGTTTATATGGATGATGTACTGTACTTAAATAATAAAATTAAGTCAGAAGATTATTTAATGAAAGATAAGGAAAAATATTTAGCGAAGGCTACTAATACAGGCTATTTCACTCATGACTTTACTATTCAGACATTAACCAAATCAAATACAAATATAATTCCAGCAAAATCTTATTTGATCTTAAATGATAATCGACAAAATATGGAAGATAGTCGGAAATTTGGTTTGATTGCAGAGAAACAAATTAAGGGAGTTATCTCTTTTAGAGTGCTCCCCTTGGATCAATTTGGTTTTATTAAAATGAAGTAGCATTAAATGTTAAAAAAGCGAAACTGAAAATTTATGTTTCAGTTTCGCTTTTTCGTGTTTCCTGATGAAAAACATTTTGCCATGTTTCGTGACGACGCCAAAGACTGGTATGGATAATTCCATCTTCTTCATAACAAATTAATTTTGTTTTTTGACTGATAGAAGTTAAATGGAAATTTTTAATAGGAGATTGCTTTCCTTTTTCGATTTGAAATTCTTTTTTGTTCATTTGGTAGCCATCTTGGGAAATGTAAACAAATTCAGGAGCTAGTAAGTCCTCTAATTGGCTTCCCTGCTCGACTAATTGTTCTCTCATAAATAATTTTCGATAAACATTGTCCAAAATTTCATCCTCTGGGATAGGTGCGGGCTCAATGTGGATGTCAATATCAAAAACTCCAAATCGATCTTTGAGCATAAATTCAACTTGATCGGCAATTTCATGACTTTCATAGACAGATAAGTCGGGATTCATTTCTAAAATGAGGTCAAGATAGATGTTACTACCATAAGTACGACCTCTTTGAGATTTAACACGGGAAATTTTTGGGATTTCTAAAATGGCTTCTTTGTATTCTTTTAAAAGATTTTCATCAAAACCGTCTGATAGACTAAAAGAGGATTCCATAAAAATTTCGTAAGCCGTTTTAAGAATGAAAAAGGTGATAATGATAGCAATAAGTTTATCCACAATCGGGAAATTTAAGGCACTTGCGATGATTGCAATCGTTGTACCAAGAGAAGTGATAGCATCAGATAAATTATCTTTGGCAGCAGCATCAAGAGCTTTAGAATGTGCTTTTTTTGCTAAGGATTTATTATAAAAGTAAACACCAGTCATAATCAAAGCGGAGACCATTCCAACTAACGCACCCAAAGGATCAATGATTGTTTCTTGGCGAGAGATAATTTTTTGAACGGTATCAATCAGAACATCAAAGCCAACAAAAAACATGATAAGAGAAGTGACAAGACTAGCCAAGTCTTCAATTTTCCAGTGGCCAAATTTATGATCAGTGTCAGCTGGCTTGCGTGCCATACGTAGTCCAATCAAGACGGCAATATTAGCCACAATATCTGAAACATTGTTAAAACCATCGGCTGTCAAACTGGAGGATTGTAAGGTAGAGCCAGCAATAATTTTAGCAATTGATAAGATGATGTAGGTTACAATAGCTAAAATAGCACCGCGCTCTGCGAGTTTAAGATTTTTTGCTGGATTATTCATGAGTTTTCCTTTCAGAAAGTTTATTATAACGCTTTTTACGTGATTTTTCAAACTTTTATAGGACGAAATGGTGTGAAGACTTCTCTTTCTAGTTTAGCTTATGAGTTATTTTTGTTATAATAGAACCATTGACTTTGAAAGAGGAAAAAAGATGAATCCCTTATTAACAGGTATGAATGACCGTCAAATGGAGGCAGTTCAAATAACGGAAGGTCCTTTGCTGATTATGGCAGGAGCTGGGTCTGGAAAAACACGTGTTTTAACCCACCGTATTGCCTATTTGATTGATGAAAAGTTAGTCAATCCATGGAATATCTTGGCGATCACCTTCACGAATAAGGCTGCTCGAGAAATGAAGGAGCGGGCATTTTCCTTAAATCCCGCAACAGAAGATTGTTTAATTGCGACTTTTCACTCGATGTGCGTGCGGATTTTGCGTAGGGAAGCTGACCATATCGGCTATAACCGCAATTTTACGATTGTCGATCCGGGAGAGCAGCGGACCTTGATGAAGCGGATTCTCAAAAGTCTCAATCTCGATCCTAAGAAGTGGAATGAGCGCGCCATTCTGGGCACCATTTCCAATGCGAAAAATGATTTGATTGATGAGATTGCTTATGCAGCTCAAGCTGGTGACATGTATACAGAAATTGTAGCTAAGTGCTATGAGATGTACCAAAAAGAACTCCGTCAGTCAGAAGCGATGGACTTTGACGACCTGATCATGCTGACTCTGCGACTTTTTGACAACAATTCTGATGTTTTAACCTACTACCAGCAGCGCTATCAGTATATCCATGTCGATGAGTATCAGGATACCAACCACGCCCAGTACCAACTGGTAAAATTGTTAGCTTCTCGCTTTAAAAATATCTGTGTAGTTGGGGATGCTGACCAGTCTATCTATGGCTGGCGGGGAGCCGATATGCAGAATATCCTGGATTTTGAGAAGGATTATCCGGAGGCCAAGGTGGTCCTGCTGGAAGAAAATTACCGCTCGACTAAGACCATTCTGCAGGCTGCCAATGATGTTATCAAAAATAATCGTAACCGCCGTCCCAAAAATCTCTGGACACAAAATGCTGATGGTGAGGATATTGTCTATTATCGAGCAGAAGATGAGCAGGAGGAGGCTCTCTTTGTAGCTCGGACCATTGGCAGTCTGAGCCGAGAGGGATACAGTCACAGAGATTTTGCCGTGCTTTATCGAACCAATGCCCAGTCGCGGACGGTGGAAGAAGCCCTGCTCAAGGCTAATATTCCTTATACTATGGTGGGCGGTACCAAGTTCTATAGCCGCAAGGAAATCCGTGATGTCATTAGCTATCTAAATCTCATTGCCAACCCTAGTGACAACATCAGCTATGAACGGGTGGTGAATGAGCCCAAGCGTGGTGTTGGTCCGGGAACAGTAGAGAAGATTCGGAATTTTGCAGCCAGTCAAAATGTGTCTCTTTTAGAAGCCTCCTCACAGATTATGCTTTCACTTGTCAAAGGGAAAGCTGCTCAGTCAGTTTTTGACTTTGCCAATCTCATTTTGAATCTTCGTGAGCGACTAGATGAGTTGACGGTGACAGAATTGGTGGAAATAGTTCTCGAAAAGACGGGTTATACTGAACAATTAGTAGCTCAAGGGACGCTGGAAAGTCAGGCTCGGATCGAAAATATTGAGGAGTTCCTATCTGTAACCAAGAATTTTGACGAGAATCCTGACAATCTTGTTGATGAATCCGGCCTAGACAAGCTTAGCCGCTTCCTCAATGACCTAGCTTTGATTGCAGATACAGATGATAACACTCAGGAAAACCCAGAAGTGACACTTATGACGCTACATGCTGCCAAGGGGTTAGAATTTCCAGTTGTTTTCATTATTGGTATGGAAGAAAATGTCTTCCCACTTAGTCGTGCGGCAGAAGATGAAGATGAGCTAGAGGAAGAGCGCCGATTAGCCTATGTCGGAATTACTCGTGCTGAAAAAGTCTTGTTCCTAACCAATGCTAGTTCACGGCTGCTTTACGGGAAAACTAATTACAATCGGCCAACTCGTTTTCTCAATGAAATTAGCTCAAGCTTGTTGGATTATCAAGGATTAGCTCGGCCGGTCAATACGTCTTTTAAAGCCTCCTATGTAAATGGTAAAACTGTCCAGTTTGGTCAAGGAATGAGTCTCGCGCAAGCATTACAAGAACGAAAACGACAAGCAGCACCAAGTAGTATTTCCTCAAGTCAGTTACCATTTGGCAAGAATATAGAAGCTACTCAACCAGATTTGAATTGGGCTATCGGTGACATTGTGCATCATAAAAAATGGGGAGACGGAACTGTATTGGAAGTATCAGGTAGCGGTAGTAGCCAAGAATTGAAAATCAATTTTCCAGAGATTGGATTAAAGAAACTTCTGGCCAGTATTGCCCCTATTGAGAAGAAGTCATGAGTAACATTTTGATTGAACTTAGATAGACAAATTTAGCTTTCATGGGTTTAGGAAAAACCAAAAAAGGCGATAGAACTGGTTCAGAAAGATATATCGTTCTAGTTATTACTACAAGGTAGTTGAACCAGTTTCAGAAACAGATCTAGAGATGAAAGTGAAAAATATTTTTTGGAAAACAAGGCTCGATTTGGAGCTAGAAAAATCAAACAGGTTCTTAAAGCCGAAAGATTTCAGCTATCACGTCGTTGAATCCGCTGAATCATGAGTCGATTAAACCTCGTTTGTGTGTCTCAAAAAATGACCTTTAAGCCTTAAGCCCCATTTAAATATGAGGCTTTTTTTCTGCAATGAAAAAAGCCCTTTAATCTCTACAGTGGATTTACTTACTACAGAAATGATAGAGCCGAAGTTTACTGTTTTTCATTTGTATCTAAGAATGATATAATGAAATGTAGAAATTTCTTGAATGAGGTGTCTTATGAACGAAATCAAATGTCCCAACTGTGGGGAAGTCTTTACAGTCAATGAAAGTCAGTATAGCGAGCTTCTGGCTCAGGTGCGAACGGCGGAGTTTGACAAAGAGATCCATGTTCGAATTGAGCAGGCGTTAGCTCTGGAAAAACAAAAGGCACAGAATGAGCAACAGCAAACATTAAGCCAGAAAGAATCTGAAATCCAAGAACTCAAGGCGACTATTTCCAATTTTGAATCACAAAAAGAACTGATAAAAAAGGATACAGAGCGGGTGCTGTCTGAAAAACTCATTAATAAAGACAAGGAGTTGCTGGACTTGCAGTCGCAACTGGATCGTATGAAGTTGGAACACCAAAATGAATTACAAGCTTCGCTGACAACCATTGAAAAAGAACGTGACCAGATTCAAAACCAGCTTTTATTGCAAGAGAAAGAAAATGAATTATCTCTTGCATCTATTAAACAAAATTACGAAGCTCAGCTAAAGGCAGCCAATGAACAGGTGGAATTTTACAAGAACTTTAAAGCACAACAATCTACTAAAGCCATTGGAGAGAGTTTAGAACACTACGCTGAAAGCGAATTTAACAAAGTTCGCAGCTTTGCTTTTCCTAATGCTTACTTTGAGAAGGATAATAAAATTTCTGAACGAGGATCCAAAGGGGATTTCATTTTCCGTGAGTGTGATGAAAACGGAGTAGAAATCATTTCTATTATGTTTGAAATGAAAAATGAAGCGGACGATACGGAGAAGAAGCATAAAAATGCTGATTTTTACAAAGAATTGGATAAGGACCGCAGGGAAAAGAAATGTGAGTATGCTGTTTTGGTAAGCATGCTGGAATCAGACAACGACTATTTCAATACCGGTATTGTCGATGTTAGCCATGAATATGAGAAGATGTACGTGGTGCGGCCACAATTTTTCATTCAATTGATTGGACTTTTGCGCAATGCTGCGCTCAATTCTCTCAAATACAAGCAGGAGCTGGCTCTGGTTCGCGAGCAGAATATTGACATTACTCACTTTGAAGACGATTTAGAAACCTTTAAAGTAGCCTTTGCTAAAAATTATAATTCAGCTTCTAAGAATTTTAACAAGGCGATTGAAGAAATTGACAAGGCTATTAAGCGAATGGAAGCAGTCAAACAAGCACTTCAGACGTCAGACAATCAGCTGCGCTTAGCTAACAACAAACTGGACGATGTCTCAGTCAAAAAACTGACCCGCAAAAATCCAACTATGAAAGCCAAGTTTGAAGCCTTGAAGGAAGACTAGAAGGATCCTATGCAGATACGTAAAGCAACCATAAAAGATGCTGAAGCCTTATTGCCTCTATACGAAGACATAGGCTATCCAACGACCGCTTCAAATCTGGCTCGGTGTTTAGAAATAATTCTCTCTCAGCCACATTATAGCTATCTTTTAGCTGAAAGAAACGGAGAGATTTTAGGTTTCTTAGGTTATGCAAAGCTCTTCTTTTTTGAAGTAGCTGGCTCTTACTATCGTATTTTGGCTTTGTCTGTTGCAAAAGAGGTAAGGTGATAAGGAATTGCTAATAAGCTCATCAATAAGTTGAAAAAACAAGCGGTAAAAGAAGGAATTAAGGTACTGGCTCTAAACAGTGGATTAACTGCTAAACGAAATGTTGCACATTGGTTTTATCAGGCAGTTGGATTTGAAAAAGTGACTGCCGGCTTTGCTTTGTATTTAAAAAGTCAACACAAATAAATCATGAGAAAAATAGTAGAGGAAACAAAGTAATGTCTACAGCAAAAGGGCGGATCTTATATTTTAACGAAAAAAGTATCGATTATATAACTTTTGGAAAGGGCAAGGAAACTCTCGTTATGATACCCGGTTTGGGAGATGGACTAAACACAGTCAAGGGAATGGCACAGAGTTTATCTTTTGTTTATAGATATCTAGGGAAAAGTATCAAGTATATATATTCAGTCGTATCAATGAATTACCCAAAAAATATTCTACAAAAGATATGGCTACAGATATAGCGGAAGCTATGAATGCTTTAAGCATTGAATCGGCTTTTGTATTGGGGGGCACAAGGTGGAATGATTGCTCAGCATTTAACCTTAGACTTTCCAGAAAAGGTGAAAAAATTGGTGTTAGCAGTGATGGCAGACCAATCCACTAGTTTACTTGAAAAACGAGTTAAAAATTGGTTATTGCTAGCGAGAGAAGGAATTATACAGAATCGATGTTGGATATAGCTCGCGTTTCTTATACAAGCAAGAGCTATTCCTACCTTCGCTATCTTTATTGGTTTTGAGCCAGTTTGGGAAAGTAAAAGATCAAAATCGTTTGTCAGTACAAGCGCAGTCTTGTTTAGAACATCGCTCGAATTTGTTAGAGAGTACAATATGTCCAACACTTATTATTGATGCAGCTGATGATCAAGTTATCGGACTGGATACCTCGTGTGAGCTGGAGCAAACCATTCCAAAGAGTCGCTTGGAAATTTTAGAAGACTGTGGACATGCTCTTTATGAGAAAAATAAGGAATTTAATCAATTGTTGCTAGGATTTTTAGCAGAATAAAGGAATCAAATGGACGGAATTATCAATTTAAAAAAGGAAGCGGGGATGACCTCGCACGATGCGGTTTTTAAGCTGCGCAAGATTTTACAAACTAAGAAAATCGGTCACGGAGGAACATTGGATCCAGATGTGGTGGGGGTTTTGCCTATTGCAGTCGGGAAAGCCACGCGATTGGTAGAATTTATGCAGGACGAAGGTAAAATCTATGAAGGAGAAGTCACTTTAGGTTTTTCAACAACAACTGAAGATGCGAGCGGTGAGGTGCTTGCAAAGACTCCTGTATTGGCTCCCTTGGATGCAAAATTGGTAGATGAGGCTATCGCTAGTTTGACAGGTCTCATTACTCAGATTCCTCCCATGTACTCGGCTGTCAAGGTGAATGGACGAAAACTCTACGAGTATGCTCGAACTGGAGAAGCAGTAGAGAAACCGAAGCGACAAGTGACAATTTACAGCTTTGAGCGGACTACCCCCATTTCTTATGAAAATCAGACAGCCCGATTTAACTTTCGAGTTAGATGTAGCAAAGGCACTTATATCCGCACGTTGGCAGTTGATTTGGGAGTAAAATTGGGATATGCTTCTCACATGTCTCAATTGACTCGGACTTCTGCAGCTGGTATGCTTTTGGAGGAAGCCTTGACCTTGGATGAAATAGCAGAGCAGGTAACAGTAGGAGATTTCTCCTTTCTCCAACCACTCGAATTGGGCATAGGAGATTTGCTTAAGGTAGAGCTTACTGAAAATCAAGCTGAAAATGTTCGATTTGGTCGATTTATTGATGTAGATTCAAATGAAACTCAAGTAGCTGGATTTTTTCAAGGGAAATTGCTTGCTATTCTAGAAAAGCGTAACAAAGAATATAAACCTAGAAAAGTATTTCTTTAACATTTTGTGATAAAATAGATAAGTGATGAAAACGATTAGAATTAAAAATGAGCAAAACATTCAACAAATTGAACATACAGTATTAGTGCTAGGATATTTTGACGGATTACATAAAGGTCATCAAGCACTGTTTGCTGAGGCGAGAAAAATTGCAGCAGCAAAGGATTTGAAAATTGCAGTGCTGACTTTCCCAGAATCTCCCAAATTAGCCTTTGTACGGTATCAGCCTTCGTTAATGCTTCATTTGACCAGCCCAGAAGAGCGCTTACAACAATTAGAAAATCTTGGCGTAGATTATCTTTATTTGGTTGATTTCACTAGTCAGTTTGCTCGCAATACGGCTGAACAATTTTTTACAAAATACATCTCGCGTTTGAAAGCAAAAACAGTCATTGCAGGTTTTGATTATCATTTTGGTTCTGATCGACGCAGTGCAGAAGATTTGGAGAAACTGTTTGAAGGACAAGTTATCATAGTTCCTTCTGTAAATTTCAATGGAGTAAAAATTAGCTCAACTCGCATTCGAGAGACGGTACTGGCAGGAAATGTCGCAGAGAGCAATCAATTGCTGGGCTATTCGCTATCCACTAGTGGAATTGTTGTTCATGGCAATGAAAGAGGGCGAACGATTGGCTATCCAACAGCAAATCTTGCTCCGCTGGATCGAGTTATTTTACCAGCAGATGGTGTCTATGTGGTCGATGTAGAGCATGACGGACAGATGTATCGCGGAATGGCTAGCGTCGGGAAAAATGTCACTTTTGAAGGTGATGAACTTCGTTTTGAAGCCAATATTTTTGATTTTTCACAAGATATTTATGGTGATACCATTCGCATTTTTTGGTTGGATAAAATTCGAGATATGGTAAAATTCGATAATGTGGACGAACTAGTCAAGCAATTGCAAGCCGATAAGGAAATCGCAAGATATTGGACTTCTAAAAATGAAAACCACTAAATCATGTATTAAGCTTCTTGTTTTTCCTAAAAAAATAGGAGAAAATTTGTAAAAATACCTAGTAATCTTACATAAAATTTAGTATAATGATAACAGTTACAAATAATAAGAAGAGAAATGCATGGTTACACTATTTTTATCACCGAGTTGTACAAGTTGTCGCAAGGCGCGTGCATGGCTATCCAATCATGAAGTTCCTTTTGAGGAGCACAATATCATGACGAGTCCTTTATCTGCTCCAGAATTACAACATATCCTTTCTCTGACAGAGAATGGAACAGATGACATCATTTCAACTCGCTCCAAAATATTTCAAAAATTAAATTTAGATGTTGAAAATTTATCAATTTCTGAGTTACTTCGTTTAATCGAAGAAAATCCAAGTCTTTTGCGTCGCCCGATTATTTTAGAAGGTAAACGAATGCAAATTGGATTTAACGAAGATGAAATCCGTGCGTTTTTACCTCGCGGATATCGAAAACAGGAATTGCGCGATGCAACTCTAAGAGCTGAGATTGAATAATATGAATAAAAACTATCGTTACCCACTAGACATGTCGTGGAGCACTGAAGAGCTTGCTTCAGTGCTTTCTTTTTTGAATGATGTAGAGCGGGCTTATGAAGAAAAAATAACAGCAGAAGAAATACTATCATCTTACAAACTCTTCAAAAAAATTGTTCCAAGCAAAGCTGAAGAAAAGCGGATTGGACGTGAATTTGAAATAGCAAGTGGCTATTCCTTATATCGAGCTGTTCAAGCTGCAAAACAAAAGGAGAAAGGAATGTTTTCTCTTGGAAAAGAAATTTAATTTTGCCAAACAAATTGTTCTGAATGTAGCTTCTTACATCAAAGAGCATTTGGATGATCAATTAGAAATCGAAACCAAATCCAGTCCGTCTGATTTGGTAACTCAAATGGACAAGGAAGTTCAGGATAATTTAGTAACCTGGATTTTAGAAGCTTATCCTACGGATCACATTTTAGCTGAGGAAAATGGACTGCGTCATTCTATTTCGGATGGCAATGTTTGGGTTATTGATCCTATTGATGGTACAAATAATTTTGTCGCACAAAAAGCTGATTTTGCTGTTGTATTAGCTTATTTTGAAAATGGGATTGGTCAATTTGGTGTCATTTATGATGTGATAGGAGACAAGTTGTACCATGGTGGTGGTCAATTTGATGTCTATTGCAATGAGCAGAAATTGCCTTCTTACCAAGATCGTCCCTTGAATCAATTTTTAATGGCATCAAACGCTGGTATTTTTGAGCGCAACGATTGGGGAATTGCTGATTTGGCGAAAGAAACCTTAGGAGTTCGAGTGTATGGAAGTGCTGCAATCAGCTTTAGTAAGGTTTTGTCAGGTCAACTTTTGACTTATATTTCTTATATTTGCCCTTGGGATTATGCTGCAGCTTCCATTATGGGAGATAAATTAGGATATACGACAGTGACATTTGATGGTAAGCAGCCTGATTTTGAAAGTCATCAGGGAATTATGATGATTCCAATGATGAAATTGGACGAAATTAAAAAATACATATATCGAAAGCGAGAGGATTAGATGCATTTTCCAAAAGGATTTAAAGAAAAATACTACAATCTTTTGGGAGAGGAGGCTCCCTCTTTTTTTCTAACTTTTGATGAGGAGCCGGTTTCCGCTTTTCGAGTAAATCCACTAAAAGAACATCAAAAACATTTTCTAAATCCTATCTCCAACACGAACTGGGGTTATTATGGCAAGATTTCTGGAAAATCAATAGAGCATGTTACAGGCTTGGTGTATTCTCAAGAACCTGCTGCGCAAATGGTTGCTCAAATTGCAGCACCGCGTCAGGATATGAAAGTGCTTGATTTGGCTGCAGCGCCGGGTGGGAAATCCACTCATTTGTTGTCATACTTGAATAATACAGGTGTGCTTGTTTCCAATGAAATCAATTCAAAGCGTTCGAAGGTTTTAGTAGAAAATATTGAGCGTTTTGGAGCGAGAAATGTAGTGGTGACTAATGAATCTGCTGATAGGTTAAGCCAAGTTTTTCAGGGGTATTTTGATTTGATTGTCTTAGATGCACCTTGCTCTGGTGAAGGAATGTTTAGAAAGCAGCCAGAAGCAATGGAATATTGGAGTGAATCTTATCCGACTCAGTGTGCGCAGGTTCAGCGTGAGATATTGGAAAATACGGTAAAAATGTTGGCGACGAATGGCGAACTCATTTATTCCACTTGTACTTGGTCACCAGAGGAAAACGAACAAATAGTGGATTGGTTGTTAGAAAATTATCCGCTTGAATTAGTCGAAATTCCTAAAATCAATGGGATGATTGCAGGTATTAACTTTCCAGAAACTGCACGTATGTATCCTCACCATTTCAAAGGTGAAGGTCAATTTGTTGCAAAATTTCGCCTTTGTAGTAAGCAGTCAGCAAAAAAATTAAAAGTAAAAAAGAGCCATCTGACATCTGAGCAGAAGATGTTGTGGCAAGAGTTTCAAAGAGAACATCTAGCTATAGATCTGACTGGAGAATTACAGACTTTCGGTGATCATTTGTATCTGTTACCACTAGGGCTGCCAGATATGTCGAAATTAAAAATTGCTAGAAATGGCTTATATCTGGGAGTCTTTAAGAAAAAACGTTTTGAACCAAGTTTTGCTTTGGGCCTTGCTTTAAAATCAAACGAGGTGAAGCGAGTAATTGAAATTGATGAGGAGCAATTTAAAAAATATGTTGCTGGTGAAATAGTAAATCTCGATCAAAAATATGAAAATGGTTGGTACCAGATAATCGTTCAAGGTAATGGTCTAGGATTTGCAAAAGTAACTGGAAATACTCTGAAAAATTATTTTCCAAAAGGCCTCAGATTTCAATAAAAAATCTTTCCAAAATCATCTATATATGTTATAGTGAGATGAGATGCAAAGAAGTTAGAAAAACCATAGTTCAACAGGCGTTTTCATATCTTAAAAGGAGATTATTTTGGTAAAGTATAAAAAAATACTTTTGTTTATTACTCTTATGGTTTGTAGTATCAGTTTGTCAGCTTGTGCTTCCTGGATTAACCGTGGTGAATCAATAACAGCTGTAGGCTCAACTGCTTTGCAGCCTTTGATTGAAGCAGTTGTAGACAAATATACTGAAGAAAACCCGAAAAAAATTGTCAATGTGCAAGGTGGTGGATCAGGTACAGGATTATCACAAGTTCAATCAGGTGCAGTAGATATTGGAAATAGTGATTTGTTTGCAGAAGAAAAAGACGGAATCAGGGCTAAAACTTTGGTGGATCACCAAGTTGCTGTAGCGGGTACTGCGATTATTGCAAATAAAGGAATTAAGGTAAATAATTTATCAACAGATCAACTACGCAAAATTTTTACTGGTGAATATACGAACTGGAAACAAGTTGGCGGGCAGGATTTGGAAATTACAATTATCAATCGTGCGGTCGGTTCTGGTAGCCGTGCTGTTTTTGATAGTATTATTATGAAGGGCAAGGAAGCCAAGCAGGCGCAGGAGCAAGATTCTAACGGAATGGTCAAAACGATTGTGTCGCAGACTCCAGGTGCTATTTCTTACTTAGCTTTTTCTTATGTTGATACAAGTGTAAAAAGTTTAAATTTGAATGGCTATAAACCCACAAAGAAAAATGTAACACTTAATAATTGGCCACTTTGGTCTTATGAACATATGTACACTAAGGGAGAACCCAATAAACTTGCTAAGAAATTTCTGGATTATATAATGACAGCAGAAGTACAAAATAATATTGTGGGAAAAATGGGCTATATTCCTATCAATGATATGAAAGTGACTCGTAGTCTTGATGGAACAATTAGCTCAAAGTGACAGAAAGAGTATAGAATAACATGAACGAAGTAGCAAAAAAGATGCTGACAAAGTCAAAGAATTCTCGTTTGGAATCTTTTGGAAAAACCATTACCTTTCTTTGTATGAGTTTAATTGTCTTTGTCGTTGCAATGATTTTATTGTTTGTAGCAGAGAAAGGTCTTTCGACCTTCTTTGTTAATAAAGTAAATATCTTCAGTTTTCTTTTCGGAGCAACATGGAATCCATCTGGTAAGGAGTTTGGCGCTCTACCGATGATTCTTGGCTCTTTCCTCGTAACTCTTCTATCAGCGTTATTGGCGACACCATTTGCAATTGGAGCGGCTGTTTTTATGACGGAGGTTTCTCCTAAAGGTTCAAAAATTCTCCAACCGGCTATTGAACTTTTAGTCGGAATCCCATCAGTTGTATATGGTTTTATTGGCTTACAGGTTGTCGTTCCCTTTGTTCGTAGTATGTTTGGCGGGACAGGTTTTGGAATTTTATCGGGGATTTTTGTTCTCTTTGTCATGATTTTACCGACGGTGACTTTTATGACAACAGATAGTTTACGGGCTGTACCGCGCCATTATCGAGAAGCCAGTATGGCGATGGGAGCGACTCGCTGGCAAACTATTTGGCGCGTGACGTTAAAAGCAGCTCGATCCGGTATTTTTACAGCTATTGTCTTTGGAATGGCTCGTGCTTTTGGTGAGGCGTTGGCGATTCAAATGGTTGTAGGAAATTCAGCCGTTATCCCAACCTCTTTGACGACACCTGCTGCAACTTTGACTTCTATCTTAACAATGGGAATTGGCAATACTGTTATGGGAACCGTTAATAACAATGTCCTTTGGTCACTCGCTCTGGTTTTACTTTTGATGAGCTTAGCTTTCAATACTGTGATTAAGTTGATTACAAAGGAAAGAGGTAAGAAGAACTATGCACGCTAAAAAAATAGATAAATTAGCTACAGGTATCCTCTATACCATTGCAGGAATCATTGTGAGCATTCTTGCCTCTTTAATTCTTTACATTCTAGTAAGAGGATTACCTCATGTCTCTTGGAAATTCTTGACTGGACAATCGTCTTCCTATCAAGCGGGTGGAGGAATTGGAATTCAGCTTTATAATTCGTTATTTCTGTTAGTTATTACTTTAATTATTTCCATTCCGTTATCAATGGGAGCAGGAATTTACTTATCTGAATATGCGAAGAAAGGGCTGGTAACAGATTTTGTCAGAACTTGTATTGAAATTTTATCATCTTTGCCTTCCGTTGTTGTCGGTCTCTTTGGATATTTGATTTTTGTTATTCAATTCCAATATGGTTTTTCGATCATTTCTGGTGCTCTGGCTTTAACTGTATTTAATTTGCCACAAATGACACGTAGTGTAGAAGATAGCTTACAGCATGTGCATCATACACAGCGTGAAGCGGGACTTGCTCTTGGCATTTCTCGTTGGGAAACAATTATTCATGTTGTAGTTCCAGAAGCATTACCAAGTATTGTGACAGGAGTTGTGTTAGCTTCTGGACGAATTTTTGGTGAAGCAGCTGCACTTATCTATACAGCAGGTCAATCCGCCCCAGCCCTTGACTGGTCAAATTGGAACATTTTTAGTGTAACCAGCCCAATCTCTATTTTTCGTCAGGCTGAAACATTGGCTGTTCATATTTGGAAAGTCAATAGTGAAGGAACGATTCCTGATGCTGTGGAAGTGTCAGCTGGATCAGCAGCGGTACTTCTCATCTTTATTTTAATTTTCAACCTCGGTGCTCGTAAACTTGGAAGTTATCTGCATAAAAAATTAACATCTGCCTAAAAGGAGAAGAAATGACAGAATATAACTGGAATGAAAAACATATTGTTACTTTTCCTGAAGAAGAAGTTGTGTTATCAACAAAAAATTTGCATGTTTACTATGGTAAAAATGAATCCATTAAAGGGGTTGATATGCAGTTTCAGAAAAATAAAATTACAGCTCTTATAGGACCTTCGGGTTCTGGGAAATCAACCTATCTTCGTAGCTTGAATCGAATGAATGATACGATTGACATCGCCAAAGTTACTGGTGAAATCTGGTATGAAGGGATTGATATCAATCGCTCAGACATCAATGTTTATGAAATGCGTAAGCATATCGGAATGGTTTTTCAAAGGCCAAATCCATTTGCCAAGTCCATTTATCGTAATATTACTTTTGCGCATGAACGTGCTGGTGTCAAAGATAGGAAGATTTTAGATGAAATTGTTGAAACATCTCTAAAGCAGGCAGCTCTTTGGGAACAGGTAAAGGATGATCTTCATAAATCTGCTTTGATGTTATCAGGCGGTCAGCAGCAACGTCTCTGTATTGCTCGCGCTATTTCCGTGAAGCCAGAAATACTTTTAATGGATGAACCTGCTTCTGCGCTCGATCCAATTGCAACAGCCCAGTTAGAAGAAACAATGTTAGAGTTGAAGAAGAACTATACGATTATCATAGTAACTCACAGTATGCAACAGGCGGCACGTGCTAGTGACTATACTGGTTTCTTCTATCTTGGTGATTTAATCGAATATGATGAAACTGCTAAGATTTTCCAAAATGCTAAGTTGCAGTCTACCAATGATTATGTTTCTGGCCATTTTGGATAAGAAACTGTGATTAATTTAGAATTTATTAAAGGATTATCAGAATGACAGAACCTATTTTACAAATTAAGGACTTGTCGGTTTATTATAACAAAAAGAAAGCCCTCAATAGTGTATCATTAGATGTATTGCCTCATGAGATTACAGCTTTGATTGGTCCTTCTGGATCAGGAAAGTCAACCCTTTTAAAAGCAATCAATCGGATGGGAGATTTGAATCCAGAGGTTACAACGACAGGTACTGTAATTTACAATGGACATAATATTTATAGTCCGAGGACAGATACGGTAGAGCTTCGAAAAGAAATTGGAATGGTTTTTCAACAGCCCAATCCATTTCCAATGACGATTTATGAAAATGTTGTCTATGGTCTGCGAATCAATGGTGTTAGAGACAAAGAGGTGTTAGACGAAGTTGTTGAATCTTCACTCAAGAGTGCATCTATTTGGGATGAGGTGAAAGATCGTTTATATGATTCAGCAATTGGCTTGTCAGGTGGTCAGCAGCAACGTGTCTGTGTGGCGCGTGTTTTGGCAACGAGTCCAAAAATTATTCTTTTAGATGAGCCGACATCAGCACTTGATCCCGTTTCTGCCGGAAAAATTGAAGAAACACTGCATGGACTGAAAGATAAATATACGATGTTACTGGTGACGCGTTCGATGCAGCAAGCTAGCCGTATTTCAGACAAGACAGCGTTCTTTCTGGGTGGAGATTTAATTGAATTTAATACTACAAAAGAAATGTTTCTCAGTCCAATTCATAAAGAAACAGAAGATTACATTACAGGAAAATTTGGCTAGAAAGATGGACGCTACTTTTTGTTAGTTCAGCCAATCACGAGGATTATTGATCCTCTTTATATCTGACGAAAGGAAATTTTATGCTTAGAGTACAATTTGAAGAAGATTTAGCAAAACTTCATAACCAATTTTACGCGATGGGAAATGAAGTGTTATCACAGATTAACCGCACAGTTCGTGCATTTGTGACCCACGATCGTGAATTGGCAAAAGAGGTTATTGAAGAAGACGCAGAGGTCAATGAATATGAAGTAAAGTTGGAGAAAAAGTCTTTAGAAATCATTGCTTTGCAGCAGCCTGTTTCACAAGATTTACGAACCGTTATTACAGTTTTGAAGGCAAGTAGTGATGTGGAAAGAATGGGGGATCATGCCGTTTCCATTGCACAAGCGACGATCCGTATGAAAGGAGAAGTTCGCATCCAATCTGTTGAAGAAGAAATCAGCAAGATGGGACGTGACGTCAAAAATTTTGTGGAAGCAGCACTTGAACTTTACCTTAATGGTGACGTGGATAAGGCTTATGAAGTTGCAGCTATGGATGAGAAAATTAATCAGTATTTTGATGATATTCGAGATCTAGCAACGCAAGAAATTAAGGCTAATCCTGATTTGATCGTCACGGGTCGTGATTACTTCCAAGTAATTTCGTTTTTAGAACGTATTGGTGATTATGCTAAAAATATCTGCGAATGGGTTGTTTACTTTGAAACAGGTAAAATCGTTGAAATGTAAATACTAACTGAAAAAATTTGAGAATAATTTCTCAGATTTTTTATTTTCTTCTTCCTTTTCCGAATAAGGATATAAGGAGGTTTTTTATGTATAGTATTTCATTTCAGGAAGATTCTTTATTGCCAAGAGAACGTTTGGTAGCAGAAGGTGCAGAACAATTGAGCAATCAAGAATTGTTATCCATTCTTATCCGAACTGGCAATAAAAAAGAAACTGTTTTTCAGGTTTCCCAACGAATTTTATCAACAATTTCTAGTTTAAATGATTTGCGTAATATGACACTACAAGAATTACAATCAATTTCTGGAATTGGGCGTATCAAAGCTATTGAATTGCAAGCCATGATTGAGTTGGGACAGCGAATTAGTAAAGCAGAATTGATTATGCAAGAGCAAATTTTAAGTAGTCAAAAGTTAGCGAAAAAAATGCAACAGGAATTGGGGCATAAAAAACAGGAACATCTTGTTGCTTTATATCTAGACACTCAAAATAAAATCATTCATCAACAGACTATTTTTATCGGCAGTGTGTCACGTAGCATTGCGGAGCCGCGAGAAATTTTGCATTATGCCGTGAGGCATATGGCGACATCCATTATTTTGGTACACAATCACCCTTCAGGAGCTGTATTACCAAGCAGAAACGACGATGAAGTGACCAAACATGTAAAAGAAGCGTGTGAGCTAATGGGCTTCATCTTACTGGATCATCTCATCGTCGCTGAGAAAGATTATTATAGCTATCGAGAAGAAACGGAATTGATTTAGAGTTTATTGACAACATAGTCAAAGAGTAACCGATCTTTAGGACGTGTTTCAAATAAGAATTCTGGATGCCATTGAACTCCCAGATAAGCGATTTCATCAGTTGTAGTAATGGCTTCAATGGTATTATCTTTTGGATCATGGGCGATGACTTCGACATTTTCTGCTAAATCTTTAATACTTTGATGATGGAAAGAATTTATATGAGATACTTCACCATAAATCTTTTCCAAAACAGAACCAGGCTTGGTGACTAATTTTTGAGTAGTATACTCTGCAGAACTGTCTTGCCAATGATGTTCAATATCTTGATAAAAAGTTCTGCCCATTGCGACATTAAACAATTGTGTACCGCGGCAAACAGTAAAAATTGGTTTTTGCCGTTGGATCGCTTCATGGATTAAGGATAATTCAAACACATCACGATCCAAATGATAATCATCACTATCAATCATTTTTTCTTCACCATAGAATTGTGGTGATACATTTTGTCCACCTGTTAGGATAAGTTTATCAATCATCTTGATGTAATGCTGAGCCATGTCTGCATCTCCAATTGGCAATATGACAGGAATTCCACCAACTTCTTTTACGCCTTCCACAAATCCTTTAGCAGCATAGCTCATGATGGCAAATTCGTCTTCAGGGTTGGACCTTTCATTTCCAGTAATTCCGATAAGGGGTTTCTTCATAAAGAAATATCTGCTCTTTCTAATTATTTAATACCCTTTTTTCATAAAGTAGAGGAGTGTTTGCAGCTCACTTGTCAAGTCAACATATTGAACAACAACATCTTTTGGAACGGTTAAGTGAACGGGTGAGAAACTGAGAATACCTTTTACGCCAGCTTCTACAAGGATAGTTGCCACTTCTTGAGCTCTTGTACTTGGAACCGTCAAAATAGCGGTCTTTACATCTACATCTTTTAGTTTATCATTTACTTGTGAAATGCCATAGATAGGAATCCCGTCATTTGTAGTCGTTCCAACTTCAGGATGATCATCGGTGTCAAATGCCATAACAATCTTCATTTTATTACGTTCATGGAAGCGGTAGTGGAGTAATGCGTGTCCCATATTACCGATACCGACTAACATCACATTGGTAATAGAATGATCATGAAGTAAATCAGCAAAAAAATTCATGAGTTTTTTTACATCATAACCATACCCACGACGACCTAATTCACCAAAGTAAGAAAAATCACGACGAACAGTTGCAGAATCAATCCCGATAGCATCTGCGATTTGTTTTGAATTGGCTTTTTCAATTTTTTCAGAATTAAATCGTTTAAAAATCCGATAATAAAGAGAGAGCCTTTTAGCAGTTGCGCGTGGAATGGTTGTATTTTTTTCAGATTTCACAAAATCACATCCTTTCAAAGACTATTTTATAGAAAGTTTGTGAAAAAATCAACTTATTTGATGGAAATAAAAAAGGAGTAGGACAAAAACCAAAACTTTCGATTTGTCAGCCTACTCTATTTTTCATCTTTTTACAGTTCTAAAATGAACTGTTGAGCTATAGCTATTTACTTAATGTTCTTGTTTGGTGAAAATACCACGTTCAACCAAACTATCCATTAGAAAATAAAATTTTTCTTGAATGATCTGATTGGTTTCTGATTTGAAAATGTTAACCAAGCGAAGACCAGATTTGTCTGTAATATTGATTTTCACACCTGAAAGCTCTTTGTTGATAATGATTTTTAACAAAAAACCATCACCACTATTTGGAACACTTTCTAATAAACGTGTTAATTCATAATTTCCAACTTTTGTTTCAGAAAAAGTGTTATCACGCAAAGTAAATTTTTTTACGTTTTCTCCAAGAGAGTAGCTGTATGGGCAATCTTTTAAGTGAATAGTGGTCTGAAAAGCCATCTATTTATCCTCCTAAAATTTCTTTTAATATTGTGGTAAATTGGTGAACTTCTTCTGAAGTATTTTGTTCTGAAAAGCTGATGCGGATAGATTCCTTTAATCGCTCTGAATCACTACCATAAAAAGCTTCAAGAACGTGACTTGGTTCAACTGTACCTGCTGTACAAGCAGATCCGGTTGAAATAGAAATTCCTGCCAAGTCTAAACGCATTAGTAATAAGTCATTAGCCTGTTTAGGAAAGCCAAGATTTATTACATAGGGAAGTGTATGAGAATCATTATTGACATAGTAGTCTATTCCGTCCAGTTCAGCGAGAAGCTGTTTTTTTAAGCTTTCCACATGACTTATATTTTCTGGATAGCCCTTAAGATTTTCTTTTAAAGCTGCAATCATTCCAGCGATAGCTGCTAAATTTTCAGTACCTGCACGTCTTTTATCTTCTTGATCTCCGCCATGTAAAAATTTATCAAATTTCATCTGATTGGCGTACAAGAAACCAATGCCTTTAGGACCATGAAATTTATGAGCTGATGCACTCATAAAATCAATTCCTAGTTCTTCAGGATACACAGGTAATTTGCCCATAATTTGTACTGCATCCACATGATAAGCAGCGGGATGATGTTTTACAACTTCAGCAATTTCTTTGATTGGAAGCAGGTAGCCAGTTTCATTGTTGGCATACATAGTGGAGACAAGTATAGTATCCTCTCTAAGAGCTTCTTTTATCTGCTGAGCTGTGATTTCTCCATTTTGGGGTTGGATATAAGTCGCTTCAAAGCCAAACTTATCTACCAGATATTCAATAGTTGCAAGCACAGAATAATGTTCGATAGCGGTGGTGATAATGTGCTTTCCTTGATCTTGATGGGCTAAGGCATACCCTTTTATGGCTGTATTGTTACTTTCTGTCCCACCTGATGTAAAGATGATATGTTGACTTTTAGTATGAAGTAGGTCAGCAAGTTCTTGTCGGGCTTTGCGAAGAATTTTACTAGCAGCTCTGCCGTGGCTATGGATGCTAGATGGATTGCCAAAGGTATTTTCCATAACCTGTGTCATAGCAGTCATAGCAGTCTTTGACATAGGAGTTGTTGCTGCATTATCGAAATAAATCAAGATTTCTCCTTATTTCTTTTTATTGTAAGCAAACAGTGGACTGACTGGTTTTCTTTTATGGATACGAACGATTGCATCTCCGATTAGCCCACTTGCAGTAATGTATTGAACATTTTTCGGAGTTTTTTCTTTCGTTGCAACTGAGTCAGTAACCAGGATTTCTTTGATAGGAGAGTTATCTAACTTTTCAGCGGCTCCCTCAACAAATAAACCATGACTAGAAACTGCATAAATTTCTGTTGCACCTTCGCGTTCAACAATTTTTGAGGCTTCAGCAAATGTACGACCAGTATTTAAAATATCATCAATAAGGATAGCTTTTTTCCCAGCTACATCTCCGATAATATAGCCTTCGTTACGGTGGGTATCGTCTTGAGCGTAGTCGATAATCGCAATCGGAGCATCTAAATGCTCTGCTAAGCTTCTAGCACGTTTAACACCAGAATTTTTTGGACTAACCACAACAACATCTTCACCAGACAAGCCTTTTTCACAGTAATGTTTGGCAAAGAGAGGGACAGTGTAAAGGTTATCAACAGGGATATCAAAGAAACCTTGAACTTGAACGGCATGCAAATCAAGGGTTAGAACACGATCAACTCCTGCTTTTACCAACATATTTGCTACCAGTTTTGCCGTAATTGGTTCACGAGGAGCAGCAGTGCGATCCTGGCGCGCATAGCCAAAATATGGCATCACGACATTGACAGAGTTAGCGCTAGCGCGATTGCAGGCATCCACCATGATGAGAAGTTCCATCAAATGATTATTGACAGGGAAACTCGTTGACTGAATGATAAATACATCAAAACCACGTACACTTTCTTCGATGTTAACTTGAATTTCACCATCTGAAAATTGACGTGAGGATAGTTTTCCAAGAGATACGCCAGCAGCTTGAGCAATTTTTTCGGCGATATCGTGATTGGAATTTAGTGCAAACAACTTCATCTGTGCTTTATCCGTCAGTATATCCATCATAACTTATATAAGACTCCTTTTGATTTCTACACTCCATTTTATCAAAAAATAAGCAAAATTTCAGCTTTTTATTCATAAGTTTTGAGCAAATCTTGCAACTTTAGGTTTTGCATATTTATAGTGGATATGATGAGCTTGTAAAAAGTGATTGAATTGTTCTTTTCCAATTTTAGCATCTGTTACTTCCAGCTCTAATTCGTAGTCTGTTTTGTCAAAATAATGATTTTCATCAAGTGCCATCAAGCCAATAGTAGTTTCTTTTTCATAGCGAATAGTTGTCAAGCTCCCTAGAATCTTTAATTTCTCGAGGTTGATAGCAGCCTGAGTCAGCAGAGTGAGTATTTTTCCTTCAGGTAGCACACATGTATTGATGAGAGTGTGAGACTCTTCTAAAGTGAGAAATTGATTGTATTCCATATTACCGACCTGCTGCGGAATTTTTAAAGTTAATTCGGCACGAGTTTCAAAAGTACGAATCCGAAGTGCCATTTTTGCATCTCGAATTGAAAAGTCGGCTGTGTCAATATAGTAGTTTATCTGCTTGGTAGCTTTTATCTTTGAAAACAGTGGTAACAGCTGTTGGTACTCATTTTTTGTCAGAAGCGTTTTGTATTCAATTTCCAAATGATTCATTTTCCAATCCTTTTCTTTTGTTTGAAAGCGATTTATGTTATAATAAGTATTGTGTTTATTTTATAAAAAATTAAGTAAAATGACAAGGTGAGTGTATGCAATTAGAGTGGGAAGAGTTTCTGGATCCTTATATTCAAGCGGTCGGTGAATTAAAGATCAAACTGCGTGGGATTCGTAAACAGTATCGAAAACAAAAAAAGCATTCTCCGATTGAGTTTGTGACAGGTCGTGTAAAACCGATAGAAAGCATCAAAGAAAAAATGGCTTTGCGCGGGATTAAAGAGGAAAATCTAGTGCAAGATATGCAGGATATAGCAGGTTTGCGGGTCATGGTTCAATTTGTGGATGATGTGGAAGAAGTTTTGGATGTTTTGCGAAAGCGGCATGATATGCGGATTGTTCAAGAGCGAGACTATATTAAAAACCGTAAGGCTAGTGGATATCGAAGTTATCATGTCATTATTGAATACCCAGTTGATACCATTGATGGCAACAAAACAGTTTTGGCAGAGATTCAAATCCGCACTTTGTCCATGAACTTTTGGGCAACAATTGAACATTCGCTGAATTATAAATATAAGGGTGAATTTCCAGATGAAATTAAGAAACGTCTGGAGATTACCGCAAAAATCGCCTATCAATTGGACGAAGAAATGGGGAAAATTCGTGATGATATTCAAGAAGCGCAAGCTTTATTTGACCCAATCAGTCGCAAATTGAATGACGGCGTAGGAAATAGTGACGATACAGATGAAGAATACAGATAAAAGAATAGGAATTATCAGTAATCGCAGACGGCAAAGCCAAGAAATTTGTCGCCAATTAAAACAAAAATTAAAGCAAAATCATTTTATTTTGAATGATAATAATCCTGACATTGTCATTTCAATCGGTGGCGACGGGATGCTTTTATCAGCTTTTCATAAGTATGAAGAGCAGTTGGATAAAGTTCGTTTTGTCGGTGTCCATACGGGACATTTGGGCTTTTATACGGATTATCGAGATTTTGAATTGGACAAATTAATTAATAACTTAAAATTAGATACTGGTGCGAAAGTGTCCTATCCGATTTTAAATGTTAAAATTTTCCATGGAAATAATGAAATTTGTATAAAGCGTGCATTAAACGAAGCGACAATCAAGCGTTCTGGACGAACAATGGTCGCCGATGTTATTATCAATCAAGTCCATTTTGAGCGCTTTCGTGGTGATGGTATTTCCGTATCAACTCCGACAGGAAGTACAGCTTACAATAAATCGTTAGGCGGAGCTGTTCTGCATCCAACGATTGAAGCTCTTCAGATTGCAGAAGTTGCAAGCTTAAATAATCGTGTATTTCGAACCTTAGGCTCTTCAATTATCGTTCCTAAGAAAGATAAAATTGAAATCGTGCCGACTTGGAATGACCGACATGCGATTTCGATTGACAATCAGAATTTTATGATAAACAATATTTCTAAAATTGAATTTCAAATTGATCAACATAAGATTAACTTTCTTGCTACACCGAGTCATACGAGTTTCTGGAATCGTGTAAAAGATGCTTTTATTGGCGAGGTGGAGGAATGAGGTTTGAATTTACTGCAGATGAACATGTTAAAGTTAAGACCTTTTTAAAAAAGCACGAAATTTCCAAAAGTTTGCTTGCAAAAATTAAGTTTTCTGGTGGAGATATTCACGTAAATGGTAAGAAGCAAAATGCCATTTATTTGTTAGATATTGGCGATAAAGTTGCCATCGATATTCCAGCTGAAGAAAGTTTTAGCAGTCTACGAGCAGTAGAAAGAGAATTAGAAATTGTCTATGAAGATGAACATTTTCTAATTTTGAATAAGCCATCTGGTATAGCAAGCATTCCTAGTGTGAATCATTCTAATACAATGGCAAATTTTGTAAAAGCTTATTACATTTCTAATCATTATGAAAATCAACAGATTCATATTGTGACACGTTTGGATAAAGATACAAGTGGTCTGATGCTGTTTGCAAAACATGGTTATGCTCATGCAAGACTGGACAAGCAGTTGCAAAAGAAAATCATTGAGAAACATTATTATGCTTTGGTCAAGGGTTCTGAACCGTTAAAGCCAGAAGGAGACATTGTTGCTCCCATCGCGCGAGAAGATAGCAGTATTATTACACGCTGTGTAGCGAAAAATGGGAAATATGCTCATACGAGCTATAAGGTTCTAGCGCAATATGGTGATGTTTATCTTGTCGATATTCATCTTCACACAGGACGGACACACCAGATTAGGGTACATTTTTCTTATATTGGCTTTCCGTTATTAGGAGATGATTTGTATGGTGGCAGCTTGACAGATGGCATGACACGACAAGCTCTTCATTGCCATTCATTGCGTTTTTACAATCCATTTCATGAGGAAGTTGTGAATAAATCGAGTCCTCTTCCGGAAGATTTCCAAGCAGTGATTCAAAAATTAAGCAATAAAAAGGAGTAAAACATGAAAATTTTTGAAACGATTCGTGAAGCACTTCAAGACAAAGAAGTAAAAATTGTCCTACCAGAAGGTGAAGAACCACGTATTCTTCAAGCGACAAAACGTTTGGTAAATGAAACAAGTATTACACCTGTTTTGTTAGGAAATCCTGAAAAAATTCGGATTTATCTTGAGATTGAAAGTGTGACAAATGGTTATGAGGTTATTGATCCTCAAAATTGTTCTTGCTTTGAAGAAATGGTGGCAGCTTTCGTTGAACGCCGTAAAGGAAAAATCACAGAAGACGAAGCTCGGAAACTCTTGAAAGAGGATGTCAATTATTTTGGTGTCATGCTCGTTTATCTTGGAAAAGTACAAGGGATGGTTTCTGGTGCAGTTCATTCTACTGCAAGCACAGTTCGCCCAGCACTTCAAATTATTAAAACCCTTCCTTGGGTTTCTCGTACATCTGGTGCTTTTCTCATGGTTCGTGACGATGAACGTTATGTTTTCAGTGATTGCGCCATCAATATTGATCCAGACGCTAAAACATTAGCAGAAATTGCCATTAACTCAGCATTAACTGCACAAATCTTTGGTATTGATCCGAAAGTAGCGATGCTTAGTTATTCAACTAAAGGATCAGGATTTGGTGAAAAGGTTGATAAAGTCGTTGAAGCCACAAAACTAGCGCAGGAAATGCGACCTGACCTTGCCATTGATGGAGAATTACAATTTGACGCAGCTTTTGTACCTAAAACAGCAGAATTAAAGGCTCCTGGCAGCAATGTAGCTGGACAAGCGACTGTTTTCGTCTTTCCTAGTATCGAAGCTGGAAATATCAGCTATAAAATGGCAGAGCGTCTCGGCGGTTTTTCAGCAGTTGGTCCTATTTTGCAAGGGTTGAATCATCCAGTAAATGATCTTTCACGAGGATGTAATGCTGACGATGTTTATAAATTGACGTTAATTACTGCCAGCCAAGTAGTCGGTCATTATTAGAAGAATGACAAAGAATCCAGAGTTCACTTTCTGGGTTCTTGTTTTATTTTATGATATACTAAATTCATGTTAGATTTGAAGAAATACGGAATTGAAATGTGGGAGGATGAAAAAATTACATCCTTTCGCCAAAAGTTACTAATGTGGTATGATGAAAATAAACGTGATCTGCCTTGGCGGAGAAGCAACAATCCTTATCATATCTGGATTTCAGAAATTATGCTTCAGCAAACACGGGTAGACACGGTCATTCCTTACTATGAGCGCTTTTTGGATTGGTTTCCGACAGTCAAAGATTTGGCAATCGCACCAGAAGAACGCTTACTAAAAGCATGGGAGGGACTAGGGTATTATTCACGAGTGCGCAATATGCAAGAAGCGGCTCAGCAGATTGTGGCAGAGTTTGAGGGCGAGTTTCCTCACACTTACGAAGGAATTTTCAGTCTTAAAGGGATTGGTCCTTATACAGCGGGCGCTATCGCTAGTATTGCTTTTGGATTGCCAGAGCCAGCTGTTGATGGGAATGTGATGCGAGTTTTGAGTCGTTTGTTTGAGGTGAATTTAGACATTGGTATTCCAGCCAATCGGAAAGTTTTTCAAACTATGATGGAAATGTTGATCGATCCTGAAAGACCGGGAGATTTCAATCAGGCCTTGATGGATTTGGGTTCAGATATTGAAGCGCCGGTGAATCCCCGACCAGAAGATAGCCCTGTAAAGGAATTTAGTGCTGCTTACTTACATGGAACCATGGAGAAGTATCCTATCAAAGCTCCTAAGAAAAAACCAGTTCCAGTTTATTTATATGGTTTGATTATCCAAGATGCTCAAGGACAGTTTCTTTTGGAAAAAAATGAGACTAGCGGCCTTTTGGCCGGATTTTGGCATTTTCCTTTAATTGAAGTAGGTGAATTTCCTGATGATGAACAGTTATCGCTTTTTGAAATAGCTGAAAATCAAGTTTCATTTGACTTATCTCCCAAAGAAAGCTTTGAACAGGATTATGATGTAGTAGTGGATTGGCAGTCAGTACACTTCCCACAGATTCAGCATGTATTTAGTCATCGCAAGTGGCAGATCCGTTTACTTTATGGTCAGGTAGTAAATGCTACGGAAATGCCTAAACAGGAACAAGTTTTATGGTTGCATCCTGATGAATTTGACAACTATCCATTTGCTAAACCTCAGCAAAAGATGTGGCAAACTTTTCAAAAAGGAAAATTAAAAGGAAATTAAATATTAAGAGACAGGGACGATATGATCCCTGCCTCGTTTGGTGATAGTAAAAAGTTACTGCTTAGTTAGTTTATAATATACTTTGAAGCTGGAAATTTTAATTCCAGCTTCATTTTTATAAGTTAGCGAATATCTTGATTTCGTCAGCTGTCATAGAAGAGTCACAACGGACAGTCACATGACCATTCTCTGTGTGTAAAAATCCTGGCACAGTTGGGATTCCATATTCGGAACGGAAAGCTTGGAGTTCTTCCAGTTCACTAGGTTCCTCACTATTGATAAAGAAAATGTGTGCTTGGGTTTCAGCGACAACACTAGCTAGCGTAGTGGCAAATTTACGACAGTAAGGACATGTTTTTCGACCAATGAAAAATGTAGCTGTTTCCTTGTTTGCAATAGCTTTTCGAGCACGATTAACAGTAGTCATTTCTAAAACTTTGATATCTTGTGCAAATTTTTTCATAAAATAACCTCATTTCTTTTGCTCATTCCAGTATGCCATAAATATAAAAATAATGCAGAGATTTGAAATGAAAAGTAAAATATTGAAAGATGAATGAGACAAAGCAACAGCCTACTAGACTGTTGGAAGTTGTAAATAGAGAAAAGATTATTTTCTTTGGAATTATATACCTGTTTACACAATCACAAAGTTTAGTTGTAAAATTTACAAAAATCTTATTTTAAAATACTCCATATTGTGATTGGTGTAAACTACTATATAGTTCCCTTATTTTTTGTTAGTCATTCTTTTTAAGTTTGAAAAGCAAATGGCATTTGTGGCTTGCAAAGCAGATTCAAAGCACTGTTCTTTATTATAAAAGCAGTCGAGTCTGAGACATGATCGTCCCAGACTCGAAATTTGAAGATTATAGAAGTGAGATTCCGAAACCAAAGGCTTCAGTTTTTCTGCTTATTGTACAAAGTCGTTGATTTCTGCTTCAATTGTATCAATTTTTGCTTGAGCGTCTTGGCTGGAATTTCCAACAACGGCAATATAAAATTTGATTTTTGGTTCTGTTCCTGAAGGACGTACAGCAATCCATGAACCATCAGTAAGCGTATATTTTAATACATCACTAGGGGGTGTTGTAAGGGCAGTGACTGTTCCATCAGTAGTAGTGGCAGTCTGAGCTTTGAAATCTTCTGTGACTGCAATAGCAGTAGCATTGAATTCTTTTGGTGCATTATCACGAAACTTGCTCATTATTGCCTTGATTTGTTCAGCGCCATCAACGCCAGACAAGGTGACTGAAATTGTCTTTTCAGCATAATAACCATATTCTTTGTAGATTTCTTCGATTCCGTCTGCAAGAGTCAAGCCGCGAGAACGATAATAGGCAGCCAATTCTGCAACAACTAATACCGCTTGGATCGCATCTTTGTCACGTACAAATGGTTTAATCAAGTAGCCAAAACTTTCTTCAAAGCCCATCATGTAAGTGTGATTGTGCTTTTCTTCAAATTCTTGAATCTTTTCAGCGATAAATTTGAAACCAGTTAAGACGTTGAACATGGTTGCGCCGTAGCTTTCAGCAATCTTGGCTACAAGATCGGTAGATACAATAGATTTGCAAAGTGCTGCATTTGCAGGAAGTGTTCCAGCTGTCTTGTGAGCTTCCAAGATGTACTTAGCCATAATTGCACCAATTTGATTTCCTGAAAGATTGCGATAGCTACCATCTTTTTGGAGAACTTCAACACCTACACGGTCAGCATCTGGGTCTGTTGCGACAAGGACGTCCGCACCAACTTTGCGTCCCAATTCTTCAGCGAGAGAGAAAGCCGCTTGGTTTTCTGGGTTTGGTGATTTGACAGTAGAAAAGTCTGGATCTGGCACACATTGAGCTTCAACAACCTGAACAGAATCAAAACCAGCTTGGGCAAATGCTCGACGTGCTAACATTTCACCTGTACCGTGAAGCGGAGTGTAGACGATTTTCATGTCTTTGCCGTATTCTTTAATCAATTGTTGGTTGATGTTGACGTCTTTAACTTCCTTGAGATATTCGGCATCAATAGTTTCACCAATAACTTCAATCAAACCAGAAGCTTTTTCGGCTTCAACATCAGCTACTTCAATAGTAAATGGATTTTCAATGGCACGAATATAAGCTGTTAGAGCATCAGCATCATGAGGCGGCATTTGACCACCATCTTCGCCATAAACTTTATAGCCATTAAATGGAGCAGGGTTGTGGCTGGCTGTAATCATAATCCCGGCAAAAGCTTTTAAGTGACGAACTGCAAATGATAATTCTGGTGTCGGACGGAGACTTTCAAATACGTAAGATTTAATGCCATGTTTTGCTAAAACCGCAGCAGATTCAAAGGCAAACTCTGGTGAGAAATGGCGAGAGTCATAAGCAATAGCGACACCGCGTTTTTTGAAATCCTCACCTTTTTCATCAATCAAACGTGCTAAACCTTCAGTTGCCTGACGAACGACATAAATATTGATACGATTTGTACCTGCACCAATCAAGCCACGCATACCAGCGGTACCAAATTCAAGATTTGTATAAAAAGCATCTTCTTTTGTCTTTTCGTCCATCGAATCCAATTCTTTACGAAGGTAGTCTGGAAGTTCTGTAAAATTAAACCATTTTTTGAAATTATCTTGATAAGTCATTGTGAAGTCTCCTTTTATCAAATTTGGAAAGTTTATGAAAACATCTGAAAAATAGCAGCTAATTTTCTTTCCTTAGCGGAATGGTGAACATTTTATTTTTCTTAGAATTCTAAACTTTTTATTATTTAACCGTTTTCATTATAGCATTTTTTCATAAAAAAATCACGTTTTCACGTGACTATTTTCTAACTTTTTCAAGTGCTGGGATAATGGTAACCGTCAAAACCGCAGAAATAATCATTTCAGCAATAGAATTGGTTGAAATGACAGAGGCAAGCAGCAACTGAATGTTTCCGTTATACACTTTGGAGAATAGTAGAAAAATCCCTCCTAAAACAAATATGGTATTTGTCAATGAACCAACTGTTCCTGCTAATATAAGTCCAGTTTTATTTTTAAGATATTTATAAACAAAATAAGGTGTGACTCCGATTAAAATTCGCGGAACGAGAGCAATGATAAGCGAATAAATATTCCCATTAGGAACAAATGGACTAAATAGATGACTTGTTGGCAAGAGGACAATTGTATTTGTAACTAGACTAATAATTCCCATTAAAGCACCTAAAAGTGCACCAACTTTTGGTCCATAAAGGATACTAGCAATAATAACAGGAATATGAACAATCGTTGGTTTAATCGGGACGGGAAATAGGTTGAATATCACCGAACTCAATAGATGAATGACGAGCATAATAGCAAAAAAGATAGCAATTTGAGCAATATTAGATTGTTTTTTCATAAATCATTTCCTTTACTTTTTTTATAATCGTTTCTACAGAAGCAAGGGCGCCGATTCCGTGGTCACCACAAGCTAGGACAGTTTCTTTAGGCTGAATAATTTGCCAGCCGTATTTTTCTAGTTTAGATAGATTTTCTTGTGTGATTGGATTTTCATACATTTTTGTATTCATAGCAGGAGATAGCACTTTTTTGACTGTTATAGGCAAAGCGAGAGCAGTGCTTGTTATCATATTGTCTGCAAAGCCACTGGCTAATTTAGCGATGGTATTGGCAGAAGCGGGTGCCACTAAGAAGAGATCTGTTTGCTTAGCGATTTCAATGTGATTGACCTTGTTTGGCGCAGGCTCTTTCATGACATCTGAGTGAACTAGATTTTTTGACAAAACTTGCAAAGTCAAAGGTGTAATAAATTCAGTTGCAGCTTGTGTCATCAGTACCGTAACTGCAAAGTCTTCTTTAGTCAATTGACTAGTCAAGTCAGCAGCTTTATAGGCGGCAATACTTCCCGTGACAGCTAATGTGATATGTTTCATAGATTGTCCTTTGCATGAATATGTGTAAGCAATAGTTGAGCAATTTCTTCTTTAGTGGTTGCTTCTATTACAGAATCTTGTTTAACTAAGTAAGCATGATGTTGATGATTGGAAATATGATCCAAGTCATTTGCCACAATTATTTCAGCTTGATTTTTTACAAGGCTGGCACGAGCAACTGCCAATAATTTTTCCTTAGAAACTTCAACTAAGAGTTTAAAACCGATTAGACGGATATTGGGATTCCATTTTTTTACTTGGCCGATAATTTTCGGCGTTTGTTTGAGGAAGAGAACTTGATAATCATCTTGTGATGAAATCTTCCCTTGGACGTTTGTTTTGTTCAAAAACTCTGTTAAATCCTGCGAAGCAGTGATTTGGTCAAATCCTGCCATATAAATAGGAGTATAGTCAGAAACGGCCATTGAATGAATTAAAACATCATGAGTTTTGACCAAAGGCTGCATTGTTTCCAGCAAATCTTGTACATTTTTAATAATTTGAATGGTTAAGTTCGGATGAGAAGCGGGTTTGACAGCACTCTGTGTAGTGACTAAGGTGACCTTATCGCCTCGTGCCAAAAAACTTTCCGCAATAAGTGCACCGAGTTTTCCTGTCGAGTGATTTGTAATAGAACGAACTTGATCAATTTTCTCGCTCGTTCCGCCAGAAGTAATCAATAGTTTCATAACTAAATTTTACACAAAAAAAGTTAATTCGTAAATAAAAAAGACTTTTCCGAACGTTTTTGAGAAGTTTAGCTTTAAAAGAATTTGTTTTCTTTATTTTTTGGTATAATAATCTTATCAAAACTGGAGGATTCCCAATGAAAACGGATATAGAAATTGCTCAGAGTGTTGACTTGCAGCCCATTGCTGATGTGGTGGAAAAAGTTGGAATTGATTATGATGATTTAGAACTTTATGGCAAATACAAAGCTAAATTGTCTTTTGATAAGATTCAGAAATTGCAAAAGAGTCCAGTTGGTAAGTTGATTTTGGTAACAGCGATTAATCCGACATCTGCAGGAGAAGGGAAATCGACAATTACCATTGGTTTAGCAGATGCTCTTAACAAAATCGGAAAGAAAACCATGATTGCGATTCGAGAACCGTCTCTTGGGCCAGTTATGGGAATTAAAGGCGGAGCTGCTGGAGGGGGTTATGCACAGGTTCTACCAATGGAGGACATCAACCTGCATTTTACAGGAGATATGCATGCGATTACTACCGCTAACAATGCTCTTTCTGCTCTGATTGACAATCATCTTCATCAAGGAAATGATTTAGGAATTGACCAACGGCGTATCATTTGGAAGCGCGTGGTAGATTTGAACGACCGTGCTTTGCGGCACGTTACTGTCGGTCTGGGGAGCCCAGTTAATGGAATTCCACGGGAAGATGGTTTTGATATTACGGTTGCATCTGAAATAATGGCTATTCTCTGCTTATCGACAAGTATTGAAGACTTGAAAGAACGTTTAGCTAGTATCGTTATTGGTTATCGTCATGATCGGACGCCTGTTTATGTTCGAGATTTGGAAGTAGAGGGAGCTCTTGCTCTTATTTTGAAAGATGCTATAAAGCCGAATCTAGTACAGACTATTTATGGAACTCCTGCATTTGTTCACGGCGGACCGTTTGCCAATATCGCCCATGGCTGTAATTCTGTTCTGGCGACAACAACAGCTCTGCATTTGGCGGACTATACAGTGACTGAAGCTGGTTTTGGCGCGGATCTAGGGGCTGAGAAATTCCTAGATATCAAGACACCAAACTTACCAACTTCACCGGATGCTGTCGTTATCGTAGCAACACTCCGTGCTCTTAAGATGAACGGAGGTGTAGCCAAGGATGCCTTGACCGAAGAAAATGTAGAAGCAGTGCGGGCTGGATTTGCCAACCTCAAACGTCATGTGGAAAATATCCGTAAATTTGGCATTCCAGCTGTTGTAGCAATCAATGAGTTTGTTTCTGATACAGAAGCTGAAATTGCTGAGCTGAAAGTACTTTGTGCTCAAATTGATGTACCTGTGGAATTAGCTAGTGTCTGGGCAGATGGTGCTGACGGTGGATTGGCTCTTGCGGAAGTTGTGGTCAAAACGATTGAAACGAGACCCGCCAAATACACTCGACTCTATGATAATAATCTGACAGTTGAAGAAAAAATCGAGAAAATTGTCAAGGAAATCTATCGTGGAACAAAAATTAATTTTGAAAAGAAAGCAAAAATTCAAATTTCTCAAATTGTCAAGAACGGCTGGGATAAGCTGCCAATTTGTATGGCCAAGACCCAGTACAGTTTTTCAGATAATCCAAATCTTCTGGGAGCGCCAGAAAACTTTGAAATCACTATCCGCGAAGTAGTTCCAAAATTGGGTGCAGGTTTTATTGTCGCCCTAACTGGTGATGTTATGACGATGCCCGGCTTGCCAAAACGACCTGCAGCACTCAACATGGACGTAGCAGCAGATGGTACAGCGATTGGACTGTTTTAAATAACAAGGTTCGCAAGAGCCTTTTATTTTTGAATTTGGTAAACTATGTATAGTTGTATAGGCTTAAATAAAAAGGTTGGAAGGAAAGATTCGTTAGGATGAACATTAGATTAGCTTATAAATCTGATGTTGCATCCCTTGTAGCGCTCTACGCTCCTTATGTAGAAAATACTGTTATTACATTTGAATGCCAGATTCCCAGCGCCGAAGAATTTACCGATCATATTGAAAAGACTTTGAAAAAATATCCTTATCTAGTGGCAGAGGAAAATGGGGAAATTTTCGGTTATGCATATGTTTCGACTTATGATAATCGAGAGGGCTACAATCGGGCGGCTGAATTGTCAGTTTATGTAGCTAGTGAGAGTCGTGGTCGTGGGGAGGTAGCTCCCTCTATGATGAATTGGAACTGCTTATTGAACAGCAAGGCATTGTCCATTTTCTAGCTTGTATTGCCCTGCTGAATGATGCCAGTATTTCTTTCCATAAAAAACGTGGTTACCAGCAAGTGGATCATTTTCCCAAAATTGGTTACAAATTTGGGAAAATGGCACGATAACAACGTGGTTACAGAAGAGTTTGGATAAACCAGCAAAATCAATTAAATTAGTCAAAGATGTGGGTGCTGAAAATGAACGGTAGTTTGAATGTAGAAAACATTTTTCAAGATTTAAAAGAAGTAGCTAACAGTGATGATGCGGTTCACATGAAGGCGTATATGAAAAATCAATTTGAATTTTTAGGAGTTAAAACACCTATTAGGCGGCAAATTTCTAAAATATTTTTTAAGAAAAGTCACAAGTCTACGATAGATTGGAAATTTGTCAATCAGGCTTGGGAAAATCCCTATCGTGAAATGCAATATGTGGTGCTGGATTATTTACAACTAAAACAAACATCTTTAGCCTCAAACGATTTAACAAAGGTAAAGAAATTGGCACAAATAAAGCCTTGGTGGGACACGGTTGACTTTTTGTGTCGCTCGGTAGGCTATATTTGTTTACATTATCCTGAGACAAAGAAAATAGTATTGGATTGGAGTACGGATGAGGACATTTGGTTGCGCCGATTGGCTATCGAACACCAATTACTTCAAAAAGAGCAAACGGATGTTCTGCTGCTGGAGCAAATCCTTCTCAATAATCTGGGGCAGACAGAGTTTTTTATCAATAAAGCCATTGGCTGGGCGCTACGTGATTATTCAAAGACTAACCCCGATTGGGTGCGGGATTTTATCCAAACGCATAAAGAAGGTCTGACATCTCTCAGTATCAGGGAAGGAAGTAAGTACTTGTAAAGGTATATAAAGTCTCGATTTATTGAGGAATGCTTTTGATAATAGTAAAACGCCCTAAATTATGTTTAGAGCGTTGCGTAATGTTAAATATTCTTTTGTTCTAAATGATGGATACGATTATATCTAGTATAATGGACGATAATAATGGTTAAAATAGCAGTGACTGTCCAGATAGCATATTGATGAATGAAGCGTGTGAGAACTCCAGTGAAAATAGCTCCTCCGATGAAACTGGCAACAATCATAGAGTAATTAACAGCCTGTCTTTGAATAATATGTCTACGCTCTTTAAAACGAATATACTCGTACCAAGCAGTGACCATTTTCCGATAATTTCCTGAGGTCATCATAATCATGTAGGGGTGAGACTCGACTTTTGAGCCTGTATAAGTTAACATGACCATTCCTGTAGAGGTTGCAAATAATATCACCCAGATAAAATAATGAGAGTGAAAGAACGGAAAGAGGAAAGTGATGAGAGTTAACGGTAAGATTCCCCAAGTACGCCAATGTGAACTTTGAGCCTGTTCTTTAAGTAGAATACCAAGGATAAAACCAAAAGTAAAGAAGACAAGTGAAAGAATGCGATAAGCCGTCTTTACGGTTGGACCATCCCAGTCGGCTACAATTAAAAGAATATTCCCTGTTTGGGTAGCGATTAGCGTACTAAATTGCATATGCGAGAAAACATCAAGGCAGCCACCTACAGCACCAAGTAAGAGAGCCATTATTCTCGTGTCCTGAGGCATAAGGACAGGCTGTTTTGTTGTATCCATAACTTTTTATCCTCCTAAAATTATTTTACTCTTTTAAAATGTTAATTTCAAACGTGGAAGGAGTTGAGAATGTAATAGTTTTTCTTGACATAATTTGATAAGTATAGTAAGATTGGTTCATGCGATGAGTCGATAGGTGGCGCAAGCCACATATTGAGCATGGGAGGTCATATACGCAGGAGCGGACCTTGATGAGTTGTGTGAACCTGCTCATCACACATAAGTGCCCTTAATCCCTACTTTTTTAGTAGGGATTTTTTGTAAGTCTTTTCAATTCTTTAGAAAAGTAGTATAATACAAGCAATACACAAATTTTTTGAAAATTCAGAGAGGTATGTGATGGGATACACAGTTGCTGTGGTGGGTGCTACAGGTGCCGTTGGAGCTCAAATGATTAAAATGTTGGAAGAATCAAGTCTTCCAATTGAAAAAGTACGCTATTTGGCTTCAGTACGTTCAGCGGGGAAGAAACTATCATTTAAAGATCAAGAAGTGGTGATTGAAGAAACAACTGAGGAAGCTTTTATTGGTGTTGATATTGCTCTCTTTTCAGCAGGTGGTTCAATCTCTGCTAAATACGCTCCTTATGCAGTAAAAGCAGGTGCAGTTGTAGTGGACAACACCTCTTATTTTCGACAAAATCCTTATGTTCCATTAGTAGTTCCAGAAGTGAATGCGCATGCACTTGATAATCATAAGGGAATTATTGCTTGTCCAAATTGTTCAACAATCCAAATGATGATTGCGCTTGAGCCAGTTCGCCAGAAATGGGGGGTGGAGCGCATTATCGTATCTACCTATCAGGCTGTGTCTGGAGCTGGTATGGGAGCTATTCTAGAAACGCAACGGGAACTACGTGAAGTTTTAAACGATGGTATAATGCCAAAAGATTTGAAAGCAGAAATTCTTCCGGCAGGTGTTGACAAAAAGCACTATCCGATTGCCTTTAACGCTCTTCCTCAAATTGATGTCTTTACGGACAATGACTACACCTATGAAGAGATGAAGATGACCAATGAAACCAAAAAAATCATGGAAGATCCAACAATTGCAGTTTCTGCAACTTGTGTACGTATTCCAGTTCTTTCAGCGCACTCAGAGTCTGTCTATATCGAGACAAAAGAAGTAGCGCCTATCGCAGAAGTCAAGGCAGCTATCGCAGACTTCCCAGGAGCAGTATTAGAGGACGATGTTAGCCGTCAAATTTACCCTCAGGCTGTCAATGCTGTCGGAAAACGCGAGACATTCGTTGGACGGATTCGCAAAGATCTGGATACTGAAAAAGGTATCCATATGTGGGTGGTTTCAGACAACCTGCTTAAAGGTGCTGCTTGGAACTCTGTTCAAATTGCTGAAACCTTGCATGAGCGTGGCTTAGTGCGTCCGACAGCAGAAGTTGTTTTTAAGATGAATTGAAGGATGAGATAGCATTCATATCATTGTATTTTGCAAGCTAGTTGGATGAGGACAAACTAAAAAAGTTGCTCAGATTCAACGTCAGTTATTACCCAAAATAGAAGCTCTCTTTTCCGTAACAAACCCAGCGCCACTTAAAACTGTGCTAAATTATCAAGACTTTGCAGTTGGCTCACTCCGCCTCCAACTGGTTGCTTGTACAGAGCAAGAAAAAGCCGTTATTCTTTCATTTTTTGAAGATTGAAGGAAGCATTTTAGACTTGTAAAATGTTGGGAACATTTACGATGAACTAGTGAATTTTTTATTACGGAGGACTTTAGCATTTAAATCTGCAAGAAGAAATGTTTGAAAAGACAAAGCTAGGCTGAATGGAAACACTGATATTACAAGATTGTCATATTTTTTGTTATGACGAGATAAGGGTGGGATATTTAGTACAATAAAAATGGATAAATTGAAAGTTGATGAGAAGTTGGAACATATGAAGAAAAGAAAATTAAGAATCAGTTCCATTGAAATTATAGCGATTTTAGGATTGTTAATTTGGCTACTCACAATATTTTTAAGAAAATATTATTCAATTAATTCAGTTGTTCCTATCTTTTGTGTGAAGGAGCATGGATTGCAACAGCTATGCTAAAACAGCCTTTTAGTTCAACATTCAGTGAAAATAAAGTCTCAACTATTGAATTTTCTAAAAAGACACTTATGTATATATGTATAGTGGGATGTACTGATGTCTTTTATTAATGAGCTATTACCATTGATTAATACTAGTGCAGTATTTGACGTATACGATGTGCTTGCTACTGTATTAGCGGAAATCATAGTTTTTAGCATACCTGTCATTCTAAAAGAAAAGACTTTAATAGATTACCGTTGATTTTGGGAAGATTAAAAAACCAGTGTCGAACTGAACAAGGAATAAAAACACATTAGACGGTAGAATGAAACATTCTATCGTCTTTTCGTATTAGCCTTTACCATTTTCTCTTTTTTCCAACAATTTAATAAATCTGCTAACTAAAAAAAGAGATTTTCGTTCTAATTATAAAAATTATTAAAAACTCTTGCAATCTTTTTTTTCTTATGTTACAATCATTAATGGTTTGAAAAAACTGCCTAAGACAGTAGGGGAGCTCGACTCATAAACATCCTACCGAGGACAAAACGGATCATGTAAAAGAAACGTATTGTACTTTCGTGTCTAGGTTTGGGCGCGTTTTTCTTTTGGAAAATCCCCAAGCAAAATAATTACGGAGGTGAAACACTAAATGAGTGAAGCAAGTATTGCAAAAAAAGCGGAACTAGTTGATGTAGTTGCTGAAAAAATGAAAGCAGCTGCAAGTATCGTTGTTGTTGATGCTCGTGGTCTTACAGTTGAACAAGACACAGTTCTTCGTCGTAATCTTCGTGGAAGCGAAGTTGAGTATAAAGTTATCAAAAACTCAATCTTACGTCGTGCAGCTGAAAAAGCTGGACTTGAAGGCCTTGCTGATGCTTTTGTTGGACCGTCTGCTGTTGCATTTTCAAATGAAGATGTTGTAGCACCAGCAAAAATCATCAATGATTTTACTAAAGAAGCTGATGCACTTGAAATTAAAGGTGGAGCTATTGAAGGTGCTGTTGCATCTAAAGAAGAAATTGTTGCTCTTGCAACTCTTCCAAACCGCGAAGGACTTCTATCTATGCTACTATCTGTACTTCAAGCGCCAGTTCGCAACGTTGCTCTTGCAGTCAAAGCGGTTGCAGACAACAAAGAAGAAGCAGCTTAATGTTAAGTTGCGCGTAGCCTATGCTACAAACTAATAATAAAATAACGAAAATATATTTGGAGGAAATAACAATGGCATTGAACATTGAAAATATTATTGCTGAAATTAAAGAAGCTTCAATCCTTG
>OGCQ01000517.1_pt1 | contig 61816 bp, 58 predicted proteins | sample 1570161 | NCBI WGS metagenome assembly OGCQ01 (sample SAMEA4384402, study PRJEB24528) | human gut metagenome | reverse complement strand
TTTATAAATGCTTACGATTTCTGCTCTTTGCTAAAGTTAATGACATTGTGATTTTCAGGGATTTCGAGGAGATATATATGTAAAAGAAGCGGTTATTCCAGAAGGTGCATCAATTATTCCGAAGAGTCAGTTTTTTGGATGCAGAAGTCTTGAGAAGGTGTGTCTGCCGGAGAGCGTTTCTGTTATTGCGGACTATGCATTTGCTGACTGCAATGTATTGAAAGTATGGGAGAGCATGGAAAAGCTTTCGTTGAAATCAGTAGGGATATCAGCTTTTGAAAACTGTTACGCACTGGAATTTATAAGTCTTCCGGATTCTCTGACTGTGATTGAAGGAGCTGCATTTGCTGACTGTGTGTCTGTTAATAAACTGATATTTTCAGATACCTCTCTGTTAAAGAAAATAGGTGATCATGCTTTTCGCGGGTGCAGGAATCTAAAAGAGGTATACCTTCCGGACGGTGTGGAATATGTGGGAATCAGTGCATTCAGAGATTGTGTTTCGCTTGAACAGATTTCCGTATCAGAGAAAATAAAAGATCAGCCGGGTATTGCAGAACTGGAGAAAAACTGTCCAAATGCCAGAATCAGGTTCAGGGAGGTGAATTCAGTTGAAAAAGAATAAAACCGCAGAAGTGTTTCTGGTTTTGCTCATATTGATCGTGATGTCTGCAGGAATTCTGATCCTCCAGAAAGGGATGGAAAAATTGCAGAATGTTAAGCAGGAAAGCGTATATGTTCCGGAAACAAGAAATTTATATAATAATTATGGCTTAAAAAATGACCAGTCTCTTTCAAAAATCAAAATCATAGAAACGCAGGATCAGGTGATTTATACAGACCGTATCTTTAATATAAATCAGATTTCTGAGGATCGTATTTCATATGCGGCAGATATTATGAAAGCATTACAGAAAAAGAGTGGGAAAGACACTTATATTATGCCGATACCGCAAAGAGCAGTATTTGAAAGCGGATATGAAACTGAAAAGGAAAAATATAGTGATTTTATAGAGAAACTGGAAGCCTCTTTTTCAGATCCCTCAGTGGTTTTGAATCCGCTGTCTGAACTGGAGAAACATCAGGATGAATATATTTATTTCAGAACTGGAAACAGCTGGACAATGCGTGGGGCATTTTACGGGGCGCAGGTGATTTTTGGAGAACTTGGATATGATAAGGAAAACCTGGATGATTACCGTGAATATGTTTTTGGAAATTTTAAGGGAAACCTTCTTTTGGAAGCGCTAGGAAAGTATACGACAGACGAAATAAAGAAAGGAATAGAAAACATGGAAGAAGAACCATTCTATATTTATATCAATGGTTCAAATCCCAATCGCGAAGAATTAACCTTTGAAAACAAAGAAGGGCAGCTACAGACACTAAAAAGACAAACGATACAGTTTAATGGCAGCGGAAATTATGCAGTCATTGGTTCGAGTTATAAGCATAGTATAGTGGAAGGAAGAGGAAAAGGACAGAGAAAGGGAAATCTTCTTCTTATTGCAGATACAAGAGGAAAGATGATGATATCTTATCTTTCAGAAATCTTTGAAAAGGTTTATGTATCTAATATGTATGAGGATGCAGATCTTATACAGAATCTGGATGAAATACTGGAAAAATATGATATAGAATATATTATATGGGCACAGGATGTTGCTGAAACAGGAAACAGATCCTATATGAATGCATTGAATCCACTTTTAAAGGAAGGAGGGAATGGCTGATGTCGGAACTGATCCTTAAGGGAACTGATTTGTTTATGGGAAAGACAGGAATTGCAGACACCCTTCCTATAAGCGGAAATACAGAAAGAATCCTGTTTCTGCTCCTGGGGATCCTGCTTGTTTTTGCAGGAGCTAAAGTGTACCGTCTGATCGTTTCCTTCATAATGTTCTGGGGAGTGACGATCGTATTATGTACTGTTATGAATGGAAGGGCCGGATGGGGGACGATCGTAACAGCATTTACGATACTTGGGTGTCTGATGGGATATATGGCATTTAAGTGGAAAACAGCAGATTCCATGATCTTGTCTGCCATGACTGCTGCGGCAGTTGTATGGATGTGTTATCCGTTCTGGTGGGCTGTAGTTATTTTCGCTGCAGGAGCTGCAGCTGCAGCGGCCTTTTTTCCTCTTGAGGGAGCGATCCTTTCTTCTGTTGTGGCAGGAATGTTTCTTCTTCACGAGACGGGAGTCAGATACGTGGCTTTGCTGACAGTATGCGGACTCCTGTTCCAGATCGTTCTGTTTGAACGAAAATCAGAGAGGGGGCGTAAGATTTGGAAACGGTTTTTCGCAAAGAAATCAAATATCTGATCAGCCGCAGAGAGGCCATGATTCTTCAACAAAAGCTGGATGGCATTATGGAAAGAGATATCCATGGAGATAATGGCAGATATTTTATCAGATCTCAGTACTATGATTCCATAGACGATCAGGATCTATGGGATAATCTGGATGGAATGTATGAAAAAAGGAAGATCCGTTTAAGAATTTATTCCTTGAATGATCTATCTGCAAAGCTGGAGTTTAAATGCAAAAACGGATTTGACGGAGTGAAATATTCCATACCTGTCAGCCGTGAACACGCACTTCGGATGGAACAGGGAGATGCTTCGTTTCTTCTGGAATATGAAACAGAGCTGGCTATGAGATTGTATTTGCGGATCACACAGGGTTGTTACCGTCCAAAGACGATCATAGATTATCAGAGGCTGGCATTTGCTTATCCTGCAGGTGATGTAAGGATCACTTTTGATACGGATATCCGAGGAACGTTATATCCATATGGTCTGTTCGAGGAGGTTGGAACCGATGCGCTGGGCAGTACAGAACAGGTGCTGATGGAAGTAAAATATACAGGATTTCTGCCGGATATGATCGCTGAGACATTGAAAAAAGCGGATGAACTGTCCACCAGCCACAGCAAATATTCCAGAGCCAGAATGATGTGACTGTAAGTTTTACATGCGGCAGACCGGAGACCGATGGGAAACCGGATGCCGGGATTGGAGAAAAATATGAGAGAATTTATCGTAGAAAATCTGACAAATACAGAAGCACTGAGTGTGACTGTGATTTTAATGAATAATGTGATCGCACTGATCGTTGCCTTTTTTATTATGTTTACTTATAAAATTTCTTATGCAGGACCTGCATACAGCAGAAAATTTAATATTTCGATCGGATCGATCACGATTATCACAGCTATGATCATGAGCATTATCAGTAATAATATTGCATTGTCCCTTGGTATGGTTGGTGCTCTTTCTATCATAAGATTTCGTACTGCTGTAAAGGATGTAAGAGATGCTACTTATATTTTCTGGGCAATTGCGGCAGGCATTGGCTGCGGTGTATCTCAGTATGCGCTTATTGTTATTGGTTCTGCTTTTTTACTTCTTTTTCTTATTATTACAAGAAAAGGCTTTACATCCTGTAATAAGCTGCTGGTTGTTCAGGGAAAACCTGACTGCTTACATAAAACAGAGGCAGCAGTGGATACCTTCTTTTCAGGAAAGGCACATGTTTCCATGAGAAATGTTACAGAAGGCAGCTTTGAACTGGTTTATTCTATCGGAGAGGGAATCCTGTATAAAGCTGCAAAAGAAAATCAGATGGATATTTCAGAGAAACTGATCAAAATCGATGGTGTGAAAAGGGTAAATATAGTTGACCAGAAGGATGAACTTTCGCAGTAAAAGGCTGCCTGAATGAGAGGTGTTGCTATGAAAAGGATAAGACGTATCCTTTTATGTATTCTGATGATAACAGTTCTCTGTGGAATATCCGTTGTGGGAAATTCTGTTGTAAATTCGGAAAATAAGTCAAAGGAAAAAAAGAGAACCACTATCACGAAAGAAGAAGTGAAGGAGTGGGCTGCACCGGACGAGGAGAGTCTGGAATACTATGATTTGGGAGAATTCTCTACGACACTTCCGGTAGTCTATATGAATACAAAGGGACAGCAGGTCCTGAAGGAGAATGCAATCTGGGGAAATATTGCTCTGTTGGATGGAAACGGAGAGGAACAATCTGTTTTTTCTCTTCCCAATTCCATATACCGCGCTACGATCAAATACAGAGGCGCTTCTTCTTATAGCAAATTCGATAAAAAGCAGTATCGCATTAAATTTTATAAAAATGAAAAAGACAGTGCAAAAGAAGTGTCTCTTGCAGGAATGGGAGCAAACAGTGAATGGGTGTTAAATGGTCCTTATCTTGATAAGACGCTGATTAGAAATAAACTGGTATATGATCTGGCAAGGGAATTAAATGGATGGGCTCCGGACACCCGGTTTGTGGAATTGTTTGTTGATGGAGAATATCAGGGCGTTTATCTGGCAGTGGAGCCTGTAACAAACGGAGAAAGCAGACTGCGTCTCGCGGAATTTGGTTTGTTGTCCGGAGAAACTGCATATATTGTAAACAGAGACAGAATTGATACGGGCTCTGAAGAGATAGACACATGGGGAAAGACTAACGGCTATACATATAACGCTTTGTACATAAGATATCCGTCAAAAAATAAAATAACGGAAAAACAAAAAGCATATATCCAGAAAGATATTTCCGAATTTGAACAAGTTCTGTATGGGAAGAATTTCAGCGACAAAAGAATTGGATATCAGGCATATATAGACATGGATAATTGGGTGGACTATTTTATTATCAATGAATTTGCCATGAATTATGATGCTGGTAATCTTTCTACTTATTTGTATAAAGAATTGGACGGAAAACTGCAGCTTGCTGTATGGGACTTTAACAATGGTTTTGATAATTATCAGTGGTTCCGGACAGAAACGGATGTTCTTCATACTGTGGAGAATTCATGGTTTCAAAGGCTGTGGCAGGATGAAAATTTCAGGGACCGTGTCTGTGAAAGATACAGGCAATTACGAGAAACTACTCTCGCTGATGAACATATCGCTGAGAAAATAGCATCTTATCAGGAGGAACTGGGAGAGGCTGTGGACAGAAACTTTAAAGTGTGGGGATATTCTTTTAAAGAGAATCTGTTAGCCGGAACCAGTAAGGAGGGCACATCGAGGAATATCAGAAGCTATGAAGAAGCTATGAAACAGCTGACAGATACTATCCGCGAAAGACTGGCGTATCTGGATAAAGAACTGGGAGGAAATTGAAAATGAAAAAAGTACTGGTGATTTTTGGAACAAGACCGGAAGCAATTAAAATGTGCCCTCTTGTTCTGGAAATGAAAAAAAGTGAAAAACTGGAAACGCTGGTGTGTGTCACAGGACAGCACAGGGAAATGCTGAAGCAGGTTCTCGATATTTTTAAAGTGGTCCCGGATTATGATATGGCGATCATGAAAAAAGGGCAGGATCTTACGGATGTGACAACGGCTATTCTTACAGGAATGAGGGAGATCCTGAAAAAGGAAAAACCGGATATTGTGCTGGTCCATGGAGATACGTCTACTGCATTTGCCGCATCTCTGGCTGCATTTTACCAGCAGATCCCGGTAGGACATGTGGAAGCGGGACTTCGTACTTATAATATGAAATCTCCCTATCCGGAAGAATTTAACAGGCAGGCCATTGGACTTACTGCCAGCCTGCATTTTGCGCCCACTCAGAAAGCAGCGAATGCACTGCTGAAAGAGGGTAAGGATCCAGAGCGGATCTTTATCACAGGAAATACAGGAATTGATGCTTTGCACTATACGGTGCGAAGTGATTTTTATCATCCGGAAACAGAATGGGCAAAAGGCAGCAGACTGATTGCTGTAACAGCACACAGAAGGGAGAATCTGGGAGAGCCCATGCGTGATATGTTCCGGGCTATACGCAGGATCGTGGAAGAATTTACAGATGTGAAGGTTATTTATCCTGTACATTTGAATCCGCAGGTCAGGAAGATCGCAGATGAGGAATTTGGTGGATGCGAGAGAATACACCTGATCGAACCACTGGATGTGGTGGAATTCCATAACCTGATGAAAGCCAGTTATCTGATCATGACAGACAGCGGCGGAATTCAGGAAGAAGCTCCTGCACTGGGAAAACCGGTACTGGTCATGCGGGATACAACAGAGCGTCCGGAAGGTGTGGAAGCAGGAACCTTAAAGCTTGTAGGCACGAAGATGGAGGATATTTACAGAGAATGCAGGCGGCTTCTTACAGAGCCGGAGACATACAGAAAAATGAGTGAGGCTAGAAACCCTTATGGTGATGGGACTGCAAGTATCAAAATCAGAAAAATCCTGGAGGATATAGATGCATAAGCATAAGCAGAGCCAATGCAAAAGAAAAGTGAAACATCGAAAGAATGTGATGGGACTTATTATATTTTGCATAACTGTGTGCATTGTGTTTATGTTTGCTTATTATCAGAACCTGAGAAAAGAAATATCTGTCCGGCAGGAATGGCTGGAAACCGTCCTGACCAGAGAAAAAAAGTGGATCCTTGAGAATCAGGGCCCTGAAGGCGAAATCTATATGAATGGAAGTAAAGCCGGAGATGTTAATCCATACTTTGCATGTATGGCTGCACTGGGGCTTCTGGCAGAAACAAAGAATTGCCCCATGACTGAAACAGAGCAAAAAGCTGTTGGCAGGTATCTGGACTGGCATACTGGGGTTTTGCTGGAAACAGATGGAAAAATGGGAATCTACAGAAAAGAGGGTGGGGAACTTATTTATAAAGAAAAGGCTGATTCCGAAGACGGATATCTTGGTATGTACCTTTTTCTTATGGGAAAATATCTGGAAAAGACAGAAAGTACAGAAAGTACAGACCTGCCGGAATCCTGGAAAAATGGAATCAGCCTTGCATTAAAAAAGATTCAAAGCCTGATGCAGGATGGAATTACACAGGTTTCAGAAGAAAACACAACAGTTTATCTGATGGATAATCTGGAAGTGTGGAAAGGCTTGTACGAATTGGAACTTGCAGGACTGGAAGATACGCAGGCGATCAGTGAAATTCGTAAAAAGATACAGAAACAGATAGAAAAGATATTCTGGGATGATGCGAATCAAAGATGGAGAATTATCGGAAACAGTGATCGGTATCATCAGACAGAATTTTATCCGGATGGTGTTGCTCAGATTTATCCGCTGATTTATGAATTTCCGGTAAAAGAGAAGAAAAAGCAAAAGGTATTATATGATCAGTTTACGGAAAGGTTTCAGTGGCAGAAACTGAATAAAAAAAGAACTGGCTTTTTGTGGGCAATGACAGGAATGGCTGCTGCGCAGATGAGGGATATCAATAACCTTGTGGAATTAGTAGGAAATTATGAAACAGAATATTGTAAGAAACGAAAATATCCGCTATATACAGGCGAAGCAGGATGGATATGCATGGAATGCGAGAAATTGTATGGATTATATGAAAGAAAAATAAAAACAGCATTTATACCATGTATATGATCTTGTGCAGAGTGAATAAACGAATACTATCGCAATTTTCAAAAATAGTGCCTGTCAAAACAGCATATTTGCAATATGCAGTTTGCGGATGTTGATGAAGCCCAAAGAACCCGAATTTGATTGTAATCAAGTAAAACGCCGGTTGTGTGTACCAAGGCATAGCACATAAAATGTCCCCGGAGAGCTGTAACAAGCCCTCCGGGGACATTTTTGTTCTATAATAGGAAAGTTCGACATTCGTCGAACTCTTGATAAAAAGAGCCCGCACAAAAGCGGGCATAGAAAACAGACGATAGATTAAAAGAAGTCGATGTAAAAACCTTCTTCAAATTTATCGTCATCGAGGTCATCATCCTCGGTAAGAAAATAGTGCATATCCAAAAGGTCAGAGTTTGTCATGTTTTTGACCAGATTGGATGTCATTCCCTCTGGAGGATTCTGGATGTATTTTGTCTGAGTTCCTCGATAAGCTTTGCATCCATGGTTTAAATTCCTCCCTGTCTGTTAATAAGTTCAGTATGATACAGACAGGCAGAAAAATCAAGCAGAGCGGCATTTAGCTTTTGCCATGGCCCTTTCGTAAAGTTCTTGAAGAGGAACTCGTTTATGATTGTGATAGATTTCTACTAAAAGCGCATCAACGAAGTGCTGGATATGAGCAAAATTGAGAGCGGTAAGCTCATGATGATGGTAGCAGATTTCAGTGTTCTGGATCTGCTGGAACAGATTGAGATGAGCTTCCGGCCGCAGATGGAGGCGCGCAGCCAGGAATTTTTGATTGAAAAATGCCGGATTTCCCATGAATGGCTGATCGGCGACAGTGTCCGCGTTCTTCAGATTCTGAACAACCTGCTCTCGAATGCGATGAAATATACGCAGACGGGCGGAAAAATTACGCTGCATGTGGAGGAGCTGGAGCAGACATCGGATCATTATGCGCAGATGTGCCTGCGGGTAGCGGATAATGGAATCGGTATGAGCAAAGAATTCCGGAACAGCAGCCACCCGCTGGCAAAGAAAATCCCGATTCTTGCGATGACAGCCAAAGCATTTTCAGAAGATGTGCAGAATGCCTTCAATGCGGGCATGAACGCACACATAGTAAAACCGGTGGATATGAAGGTACTGATAAAAACAGTGCGGAATCTTCAGACGGGCGCCGGAGCGGCAGGAACTTTAAATTGAAAAAATCCGGCAGAGTGTTTATAATGGATGGGAAAAACAAAACAGAAAGGCAATGTCGTTATGCGTAAAATTACAGAATTAAAAGAAAAACAGGAGATTGCGCTTGGAATATTACTGTATCTGGATGAAGTCTGCCGGAAACATCACCTGATCTATTTTGCAGCAGATGGAACACTGCTCGGGCTGATCCGGCATCAGGGGTTCATTCCGTGGGATGATGATGTGGATGTCTGGATGCCGAGAGCGGATTATGAAAAACTGGAACAGATTGTAAACAGCGAAACGGATAAACCGTACCGCGTCATGAATTTTCATAATACAAAGGGTTTCACACTGGCATACGGAAAGCTGGTACACACCGGAACGAGTCTTGTGGAGCACGTGGCAGGAGCTGTGGATACCGGTCTTTTCGTCGACATTTTCCCGTTTGATGGACTGCCGGAAAAAGATACACCGGAGTACGACCGTCACTGGAAAAAGCTGCTGTTTCTGGAAAGCCAGCGGATGAATGCATTCCGCACCTACCGCCAGACCTTAAAAGGAAACAAAGGAAGCTTCGCAAAATGGTGCAAATGGGCGATCCGGAAATGCTATGGAAAAGAGCGGATTCTGCGCGAGATGGAAAAAGAGTGCAGAAAGTACCGCGCGGAGGACTCAAAGTGGGTGGCCTGCCAGTGCGGCGGTTACCGCAAGTCGGACGCGATTCCCAAAACAGCGATCGAAGAGATCGTGCGCCTTCCGTTTGAAGGCCATCTGATCAATGCCCCGGCGGGATACGAGACGTATCTTCACACCCTGTACGGCGATTACCATCAGCTTCCGCCGGAGGATCAGCGTCATCCTGCGCATGTGGGAGATGCCTACTGGCGTTAGAACAGAGAAAAAAGCAGATGAGAGGTAAGCAATGAGTAAAATACTGGTGCTGGGACGTACCATGGACATGGGCGGAACGGAAGTTGCCATGGCAGCGCTGCTGCAGAAACTGGTGGAGAAAAAAGAAGATGTAACGCTTCTTCTGGTCGAAAAAAGAGGCGTTCTGCTGGAGCGGATTCCGAAGGAAGTGGAAGTGCGCCAGATGATCTGGAACAAAAAGCCGCATCCGGCTTTGGAACGGATTGTGGGAAAACGGGAGACACCGGCAGAACGGTCTTTCTATGCCAGAGGAATGGGCGTATTTCTGATGCGCGTCGTGTATGGAAAGAAACGGTATGGAAAACTGTATGAACGGATTCTGGAGTGTGTGGAGCCGGAAACAAAACAATACGATCTTGTTTTCGACTTTTTCGGATTCGGTGCGTTCACAACCGCATTCGGAGCCAGAAAGACGAATGCGCGGAAAAAAGCGGTCTGGTTCCACGGAGAAAATCTCTGGTGGCTGTTCCGGACCAGGGACTTTATTCCGGAGTATGATAAAATTTACTGCGTTTCCGAGCCTGTCAGGAAACAGGTCATTGCCCGCTTTCCGGAACTCGCGGACCGGACAGAGGTTCTGATGAATTTCATTGACATCAAACAGGTGCAGAGACGGAGTGAGGAGCCGCTTAGCGATCCGCAGTACACAGGAGAGCTGAAATTTCTGACGGTGGGAAGAGCTTCGGAAGAAAAAGGATATGATATTGCGGTGCAGATTACGGCGGAGCTGAAAAAACAGGGACTTCGCTTCAAATGGTTCATCATCGGTGATGGAAGAGATCTGAACAAGCTGCGGACCATGGCAAAGGAATATCAGGTGGAGCAGGAAATTATTTTTCTCGGAATGCGCGAAAATCCTGCGCCGTACGTAAAATCCTGCGACCTGTATCTCCAGCCGTCCCGTCACGAAGGCTATCCGATTACGATTGTAGAGGCGAGAAGCCTGCAGAAGGTCATCATCGCTTCCGATATTCCGTCCATGCGCGAGCAGATCCGGGATGGGGAAAACGGATATCTCTGTCCGCTGGATGTGATGCAGTTTGCCGATAAAATCCAGAAAGTGCTGGCAGATCAGGAAGGACGCGATGCGGTCAGAAAGAAGCTGCGGGAGGAACCCATTGATTTTTCAGCGGGATATGCGCAGATAGAAGCGTTTGCAAAAAAATAAAAGAGAAACAGCAAGAAAAAACGCCAGAACCGGCGATAAGATATTTCCGGTTCCGGCGTTTCTTTAGTCCTGGCGTCCCTGCTTGCTCTGCTGCTTGTTTTCATACATATATTTATCTGCTTTGTCAAACAGCGTGCGGAGCGTACATTCGTTGTAATCGGTGGAAAGTGCCCAGCCGTGGGAATAGCTGATGCGGAACTGGGTTCCGTAGCTGTTGAACTGTTCGACTTCGTTCTGAAGCTCTGTGAGGATTTCTGTGATGCTTTCGCGGGTTGCATCATAGATGACCGCCATAATTCATTGCCGCCGTATCTTCCTACAAAATGCTTCGCGGGAATCGAGTTTCGCAGCAGCCGGGCAAAGTTCAGAATCAGCTGGTCGCCGATGGAGTGGCCGAGGCTGTCGTTGACGCGTTTCAGGTTGTTCATGTCAAAGACGATACAGGCGGTAGGAGTTTTGATGAATTCCACATTGTGGAACAGCTCTTCGCACTTGCTCTTGTTCGGCAGTCCCGTGTGAAGGTCGATGTAGGCTTTCTGTTCCAGCTGGCGGTTGGCACGGGAAACTTTGACTGCGGCAACCGTTTCATCTGCCATCTGGAAATACGTCTCTCTCATGTCTACCAGATCCACCGTTCTGTTTTCTCCGGATCTGACCTTCTGAATTTCATTTTTCGGTTTATCCCAGTAGGCAATCTGGACATCCAGTTTTTCTGATAATCCTTGTCGGAAAGACTCACGAGATCGTAGTGGCCGTCCTCGTATTTCAGTCCGCTTAAGATATCGTCCAGGTCTATCTCAAATCCTGAAAGATCCCAGACTTCAATACTCTTTTTTCCCTTCCTGAAGCTCCTTTTTCTCCCCTCGTCCCGCTGAAACATGCTTTCCGCATCCTGAAACAGAAGCCTTCTTTCATCTTTCAGACGGATTACCGTTTCTAAACCGCATTCTTTCAAAGTATTGATAAACGGGGCATTCAGGTACAGTGCATCCGCCACAATCACATCTGCGAAATGACCATGCCTTTTCTTTAAACGCCGGATGAGCCTTTTCGCTCCTGTCAGTCCCCATTCATCTTTTTCTGAACCATCTCTGGGTTTCAGCATTTCCTGCCCAAAGATCACATGCGGCGATTTTCCTACCGTCATACATACCACACTTCGATGAAAGTATTTTGTCTTCCCCGTCCCGTTCTTCCGGCTCAGGCAGTCTGGACAGGACTTTTTTGTACTGCTGAATAATTCCATCCCATCAATACCTGCCGCAACATATCCGCCTATGGTTCCTTCCCGAAATACGCGGTTGCGTTTCAGAACATCAATCGTCTGCGCGTGAATTTCCTCGATTTCTTTTGGATCAATCCGGGAAAGAAGATCCCTGACTGCATCAACTTTTGGGATTTTTCCACGGATACAGTTTTTCAGTCGTTTCTCCATGCTTTCCGGCGCTGAAAAAATGGTGTGAAAACTTTCATACTGAAGCATCAGGAAAATCAGCACTGGCATAACGATATTAAACAACGGGATGGATTTTCTTTTTCTTTCATCGGATAAACCCTTGATTTTTTGTGGAATTTTGTATACACTTTTCATATAAGTTAGCAGTTTCTTCAATGCTAATTTTTCATTAAGGACACCTTCTTTCGTATGTTTGTGGGGTAACATAATTATACAATAAAAGGTGTCCTTTTTGAGTGTTTATCCGGACTGCGGCACAGATGGCCCGGGCATTTGGTGCTAATTTTACAGCACTGTATGTGCAGACCGCGGAACCGGCAGAGAAAACGCCGGAGGATCAGGCAAGGCTGCAGAAGCATATCCGCCTGGCAGAACAGAGCGGGGCGGAGATTGTAACGACGCACAGCGAGGACATTGCCCTGCAGATTGCAGAATATGCGAGAATTTCCGAAGTAACGCGGATTGTCATTGGAAAAAGCATGATGGATCAGGGATTTTTTCGAAAGAGAAGGGGATGGACCGAACGGCTGACCGATCTGGTGCCGGATTTGGAAATCCATATCATTCCGGATTCCAATATCATTACCATATATCTGGTCGGCGTTATGATGACGTCAATTCTGACCAGCGGTTATACCTGCAGCGTAATCAGTTCTGTGATCAGTGTAGTGCTGTTTAACTACTTCCTGACAGAACCTTCTTTTCAATACCAGCCAGCTTCTGCAGAAGGCAGAGGATGCGTCGGAGATTTTTGATATTACAGCGACAAAGCTTGTAAAACTGCTGGGAAGGGATCTGACGGCCGCACCGGCAGGGGCACAGGAGAGCAGAATTGTCCGCGGAACACTTTACAGCGCGCAGACAGGAGGAAAGACGGAAAAAATCTTTGACCCAAGGGAACAGGAAATCATTCAGTGGGTTCTCGACAGCCAGAAAAGAGGAGAAAAATGTCTGGATCGCGGTGGAGGACAACGGCCCTGGGATTCCAAAAGAGTCCAGAGAGCATGTGTTTGAGATGTTCTATTCCGGGAAAAATAAAGTAAGCGACAGCCGCAGAAGCCTTGGCCTTGGACTGGCACTCTGCCGTTCGATTGTAAATGCGCACGGCGGGGAGATAGCACTTTATGACTGCGATCCACAGGGCTGCTGCTTTCGGTTTACCCTGCCGCTCAGTGAGGTGAATTTGAATGAATAAGACATTAATTCTGGTTGTGGAAGATGATACGCCGGTTCACAACCTGATTACTACGACGTTAAAAACACACGATTATAAGTATATTTCTGCAAAGAACGGTGCGGGTGCCATTATGGAGGCATCCACACATAATCCCGACATTGTTCTGCTCGACCTTGGCCTGCCGGATATTGATGGCGTAGAGGTGATTGAAAAGATTCGAAGCTGGTCGAATATGCCGATTATCGTAATCAGTGCAAGAAGTGAGGACAGCGATAAAATCGAGGCATTGGACGCAGGAGCGGATGATTATCTGACGAAACCGTTTTCTGTGGAGGAACTGCTGGCCCGCCTTCGAGTCACACAGCGCCGTCTGTCCCAGATGCAGGCAGAAAATGGAGTCCAGTCGGCTGTCTTTGAAAATGGCGCACTGCGGATCGAGTACGCAGCGGGGTGCGCATATCTTGACGGAGAGGAACTTCATCTGACACCAATCGAATACAAGCTGCTCTGCCTGCTGTCGCAGAATGCAGGGAAGGTGCTGACGCATACGTTTATCACACAGAAAATCTGGGGAAGCAGCTGGGAGAATGATATCGCTTCCCTCCGTGTTTTCATGGCGACGCTTCGGAAAAAGCTGGAAAAGAACGGAGAGCAGACGCAGTATATCCAGACGCATATCGGGGTTGGCTACCGGATGCTGAAGGTAGAGTAAAAGAAGAAAAAATTTGACTTTACAGGCCTAAAATGATAGCATAAAGGACAGAGAACGCAGTTTTGGGAGGACGAAAAAACGGATGATGAAAAACCTCGAAGTACTGGAGGAAATAAAAAAACAGGGAAAAAACCTGATTGGGACAAAACGGGATGAATTTGTAAAGCAGAATCTTTTATCGGATGAGTTTATTGAGATGATGCAGAAGAACAAAAAGCCGTTCGATCTTCTGATGTCGTATTATCAGTGCGCCATTATGGAAATCGAGACAAAGTTCCGGGTGCTGAATCAGGAATACTCGCTTTCCTATGACCAGAACCCGATCGAAGGAATCAAAACAAGGGTCAAATCGTATGAGAGCATTATGCGGAAAATCCGCGTGAAAGACATCCCGGTCACACTGGAGTCTATCGAGGAAAATATCCGCGATATCGCCGGTGTGCGCGTGATCTGTTCTTTTCCAAACGATATTTATAAGCTGGCAGACAGTTTTCTGAAACAGGATGACATTACGCTGATTGAGCGGAAGGACTATATTCAGCATCCGAAGGAGAGCGGCTACCGCAGTCTTCATCTGATCGTTCAGGTGCCGATCTTTTTACAGGATACAAAGAAACTGGTCTACGTGGAAGTACAGTTCCGTACGATCGCGATGGATTTCTGGGCGAGTCTGGAGCACAAGATGCGCTACAAGAAAAATATTCCCGAAAATCATGTCAAATATCTGCAGGATGAACTCTACGACTGCGCAAGACAGAGCGCGGAGCTGGATAACCGTATGCAGAATATCCGGAATCTGATTGCAGAGGAAGCAGAAGAGGAAGAGTGCGATACGCTTGCAATGCTGCCGATGAAATAGAGAACGGATTTGGGAGTTGGAGAAAAAGAGCATAAAAATACGCCGCAGGTCTAGTGATCAGATCTGCGGCGTATTTTTGCTCATGCTTCTTTCGAATAATGAATATGCTGCAATTTCCATTTCTCGTCCTCTTTGACGGCGACCTGTGTCTCGAGTCCGCGGATGCCGTACGAAGTGCCATCCTCACGGCGGATGCATTCGGTGTGGTAAGAGAAAAGGATGAGAGCTGTGTTTTCGTTGATCAGACGCGGTTCAATTTTATCTGTGCGGAACAGGATGGAAAAATCAAGCGAAGGTTCATAAGCGGCTTGCGCGGCTCGATTCGGTTAAAAAATCAGCTCCTGTTCCCGAAAGAGCGAATCAACGGCCTCTTCATACTCGGCAAGGCGATTTGCTTTTTTGATCTTTTTCAGATACTTCTGGGGATTCGTAAACGATGTTCCGAGGTAAATCCACAGTGCCTTTAATTTAAACAGCACATTTTTATCCCCGGAAATAACGCGCGCATAGCCGGCACAGAGATCTTCGCAGAATGCGCGCAGCAGCTCCTTATCTGCCGGAGCTAAATTTTCACTGCTGGCAGGATCTGTACTGCGCAGCATCCCGATCAACCAGGGGTTCTGCAGCACCCCGCGGCCGAGCATGACCTTTTCCGTCAAGGGAAAATCATGGCAGAGCTTCTGAAAATCAGCGGTTGAGAAAAGATCCCCATTGTAGCACAGCGAGTGGCGGCTCGTCTCATATGCTGTCCGATAACACTCCATGCGCGGCGTATATTTGTAGAAATCTTTCTGAATCCGCGGATGAATAATCAGCTCTTCCAGCGGATATTTGTCATAAATCGCAAGCAGCGTCTCCCACTCATCGGTGTCGGTTGTGCCAAGTCTTGTCTTGATGGAAATCCGGCAGTCGCAGGACGAAAAGATTTCATCGAGAAATGCATCGAGTGTATGCGGCCACGCAAGCAGTCCGGAGCCGCGCCGCTTGGCGACAACCGTGCCGGACGGACAGCCAAGGTTCAGATTGACGGTATCGTAGCCGTACTCCTTCAGTTCTTTTGTCAGAGAAAGAAAGTCCTCCGCCTGGTTTGTGAGAATCTGCGGGATCACCGTCATCCCTTCGTTATGCTCCGGGAGAATGTCATTGCGCTCGCGGGAGCTCATCTTTTTATTTGTAATAAATGGCGTGAAATAACGGTCAGCCGCCGGAAAATATTTGTGGTAGGCGCTCCGGTACACATATCCGGTCAGCCCTTCCATCGGGGCGAGATAAAATTGCATGATGATAAAATCCTTTCAAAAAAATCGGTTTTCCAATACGAAAAGTGTATCATAAAACTGCCGGAAGGGACAGAAAAAAATGAAAGTAAAATAATATCTACTAAACAAGTAAGAGGTTAAAAGAAGAAGCCGGTGCGACGTCTGTTTTACAATGTGTGATGAGATGTAGAAAAAATCCGATACAGAATCTTTTTTTGAGGGGTCCTCAAAGATTTCTGTACCGGATTTTTCTAATTCTGCATATGAATCTGCTCGCCCGTCACCGGCGCAAAGCAGCGAAGCGTTTCGCCATCGAGATTCTCGCGGTGCATATCAACCGCAGAAATCTGATGATTGTCATACGTCGTATAATAGTAAATTCCCTGCGTCGCATTGCAGCAGGAAGTATAGAGCGTGATCTCATACTTTCCGTCCGCCACCTCGCAGCATCCTCTCTGCTGGTCGACAGAATTTAAAATATGGAAAAACTGGCTGACACTCTCCGTTTCGCTGTTTCCCGAGATCGAGTTCTGCTTTACAAACGCCACGCGTGCAAAGCGGGAAGCAGACGAGAGGTCGCCCGGCAGTCCAAGACCGCCCATGCCACGGCTGTACGTAGAAAGATCGAGCTGGTTGGAAAACGTGTTGGCCGGCTGTTTTGGTGACAGATGCAGGTAATTGTTCAGTGAGAACATCTGCATTGGAAACGGCGGATTGTTTGTCAGAACGCCGACCGGATTGTCGTAGACATGCAGACCGTCCGCCGTGGATTCCACGGTGATGGCACCCGATGCATCTGCGATGATCCAGTGAAGCTGTGCGAGCGGAAGATTCTTTTTAAAAGGTGTGCTGATGAGATTGATACGGGAGAGGGATTCTTTTGCTTCCGCAAGCGAAGCACATGTACCGAGAATCCACGGGATCAGCTCGAACTGCGCGATATTGTCTTTCTCCGGTTTCGGATCGAAATAAACGGCATTTCCTACAAAATTAAGGCCGGCGATACCAAGCCCTTTTTCATTGAACGCCTCATAATAGAGCGGGTAATCATCCATCACACACGCCATGCCGATCATTGCATAGTGATGGGAAAGGGACGGCATATGAAGAAAGGAAAACGGGTAATTGCGAGGTGTGACGGTGATCTGGTCGCCATAGGAAAATTCATAATCGAGTGTGCGACCCATATAAAAGTCGCGTGTTTGATAGGTTGCTGCTGTACACATAGAAAAACTCCTTTCGATGGACGGGTTGTCATTGCTGTAAGGTATCATAGCACAGAAGCGGAGGAACGAACAGGAGAAAAATATGAAAAAAGTATAAAAAAGGATCCTGTCAGGCAGGATCCTTCAGAGTGGAGACAAAACCCTGCTTTTGCAGGGTTTGCTATGGGTGTTTTTTGAGGGATGATTGCTCAGATACGCTCCGGGTCGCTGACCGGTACCTGTTTCGAAGCAGCAGATCAGACATAGATGCTGTGATTTGAAAGGATGCTGCAGGAAGAGGTGGAATTACGCAAGATGCTTCCGGAAGTGTTCTATGACAGCAACGGATTCTGCACTGACAGGTTTCGGAACAGCGGACGGTTTTGCAAGAAAATAGCCCTGCAGGAGATCAACATCCAGTTCCAGTACCTTCAAAAGCTCAGCTGGAGTTTCCAGACCCTCGGCAATGATTTTCATGCCTCTTTGATGTGCATAGGAAACAATATTTTCTACGATCTGCTGCTTGTCCGGATCGGAGTCGATATCGCGGATGATGGAAAGATCCAGCTTGATATACGCCGGTGCAAGCTCCAGAAGCGTTTTTTCATTGCTGTATCCGCTGCCGTAGTCATCCAGGGCAAATACACCGGAAAATCCCAGCATCTCACGTTTTTGCTGCAGAGCTGTAAGATCCAGTGACTCCTCCTCTGTGATCTCGATGACAATCCGATTCTGAAGAAAGCTGTATTGTTCGACGTAAGCCACTGACTCATCGTGATTCATGTATTGGCTTGCAATCGAATTGACAAAGAGAAGCTCATCACCGCGTATCTGATGGGTGGAGAGGAATGTGGCATAGGATTTTGCAGAGAGAAACATAGTCAGACGTTCTATTTCATGCAGGCACTCTTCCTTGTGAGCCAGCTGCAGGATCTGATCCGGACGAGTAAGTGCCGGAAGATTTCCGCGCATCAGCGCCTCGTAGGCGTAGATACTGCCGTCCGTGGCGGAAACAATTGGCTGGAAGTAATACGTAAACAGCTCTTCATTCAACATTTTATGGAACAGGCGGCGCATCTCGGTTTCCTTTGCGTTTTTTGTAAAAAGCTCCAGATCGAATTCGGTAATGTACCCTTTTTCTGCTTTCTTTACCTGGTACATTGCGAAATCCGCATATTTTTTCAGCGTAGACAGATCTGTACTGTTTTCCGGATACCAGGAAACTCCGCCGGAAAGGCGAAGGGGCAGTTTACGACCACTTGGCAGCTTCAGGGCTGTATTTGAAACCGCAAGGGAAAGATTCTGCAGAAGTGCTCGAATTTCTTCCTGCGATTGGTAGCCGTAGAACAGAAGATTAAATTCATCGCCGGAAATACGGGCACAGAGCGTTTTAGCCGGCACAGAGGAGATAAAACACTGTCCTGCCTGCCGGATATAGGCATCGCCCCAGTCGTGGCCGAAGGTGTCGTTGGTGCGTTTTAGATTGTCAAGGTCGATCATCAGAAGGGCAGCGTGACCGAGAACTTCCGAATGCTCAAAAAGAGCTTCACTTTCCCGTTGAAACGCGCGTCGATTGTAGAGACCGGTCAATGCATCGTAATCACGCTCGTGCTCTATACGCTGCCGTTCCAGCATAACGGAGGTAAAATCTTCGACAAGTCCGATCTGCGCATAGCCCTCGCGGGAGGTCTCCATACGGATGTAGCGGATTGTTCCGTCAGAAAATGAAATTTCATACACCTTAGAATGCCCGACCCATACGGTATGAGAATGTGTCTGGTCAAATTCACGCAGCATCTGCTGGAAATACCGGGTGGAAAGCCCGGAGACATCTTCAGATGGAAGGTTGAGCATGGGAAAAAAGTTCTTTGTGACATAGACCGTGTTGAGATCAAAACGCATCTCATAGCCACCCAGTTCAATACTTGCCATTTCCATGATACGCAGGAATTTTGTGGAGGTTGTCAGAATAATGTGGATACTGCCGTCATCGGAAAAGTCACCTTCTTCCAGGTAATTGGGAAGATAGGCAGCCTTTTCTTTCTCTGTAAGATAAGGGGGAAGATCAACGACCTGTCCCATCTGCTCAAGCGTATAGGCGGTATCGGCGTAGGCGGAAAAAATATTTGGCATGGCAAGGGCACCAACCCTTCCTTTGGCGGCATCGAGAACATTTTTTTCCAGGTCATTGATGCTGCCCTGACTGGAGGCTTCGACCGTAATATGCTCTTTTTTTCCGATCGTTGTATTGAATTCCTCAACAAGACGTTCAAAGGAAGCTAACTGATCTCCGTTGTAATACGTCCATACGGTCAGCGTAACGGGTTTGTCGGAGGCGCGGCATCCGCCAAGAAGCGATACAGCGAGAACAGAACTCAAAAGAAAGGTTGTGACTTGATTTGAAAGAATTATAACATAAAGGAACAGGAGCCGCAATCGAAATTAAGCCGTGGAACAGAAAAGTTGTTACAGTTCACTGGTTCCCAGCGAACTGTAACATTCGCAGCCCTCATTTAAAGTTTTGCTTCGCAAAAGGAGGGCTGCTCACGCCTGAATCACTTTCTTATGCAGCGAAACAGCAAGTGTTTCACTGCTGAGTGAACAGTAACGAAAAGTTACCTGTTGTTTGCCGGGTACCGGTGAAGTGTAATGCAGCAGGAAAGAATCCGGTAAAGGAAAAAAGCTCCGCCGGAAAAAAAGGTGGTATTTCCGGTGGAGCTCTGTGAAAAAAGTGATCAGAATTTTACTGATGATAATAGGAGAGGAAGTCGGTGATCTTTTCAACCGCATCCTTTAAAACTTCAATTCGCGGCAGGTAAACAACGCGGAAGTGATCCGGCTGTCCCCAGTTGAAGCCGCCGCCGTGGACGATCAGAAGTTTTTTGTCGCGCAGCAGATCGAGAGCAAATTTTTCGTCGTTTGTGATATTGAACTTTTTCGTGTCAATTTTCGGGAACATATAGAACGCAGCTTTTGGTTTGACTGCGGTGATACCCGGAATATCGCAGAATGCCTTGTAAACGTATTCGCGCTGCTCGTAAATCCGTCCGCCCGGAACGATGTAGTCGTTGACACTCTGGTGGCCGCCAAGAGCGGTCTGGACAACGGACTGTGCCGGAACATTGGAGCAGAGACGCATGTTGGAGAGCATTTTGAGCCCTTCAATATAGTCCTTTGCGATAGCTTTATTTCCACTTAAGATCATCCAGCCGATACGGAAGCCTGCGATCATGTGCGATTTGGAAAGACCACTGAAGGTGACACAGAACAGATCCGGTGCGAGGGATGCAATAGAAACATGCTCGAGACCGTCCATGACGAGCCGGTCATAAATTTCATCGGAAAAGATGATCAGCTGATGTTCTCTGGCAAGCTCGACAATCTGCTGCAGTACCTCTTTCGGATAGAGTGCACCGGTCGGGTTATTCGGATTGATGATAACAATCGCTTTTGTGCGGTCGGTGATCTTCTTTCGCATATCATCAATGTCCGGATACCATTCGGACTGTTCATCGCAGATGTAGTGGACGGCTTTTCCACCGGCCAGCGTTGCGCAGGCGGTCCAGAGCGGGTAATCCGGGGATGGGATGAGGATTTCATCACCGTCATCCAGAAGAGCGGACATGCAGAGGTTGATCAGCTCACTGACGCCGTTTCCGGTGTAGATATCATCGATAGAAACATTTGGCAGTTTCTTTAACTGCGCATACTGCATGATCGCTTTTCGTGCAGAGAAGAGACCCTGGGAAGGAGAGTAACCCTCGCAGTCGGTAAGCTGATGGCTCATGTCGTAGATGACCTCATCAGGAGTACGGAAGCCAAATGGAGCCGGATTTCCAATGTTCAGTTTCAGAACCTGTGTGCCGCACGCTTCCATACGGTTTGCTTCTTCTACGACAGGTCCGCGGACATCATATAAGACATTGTCGAGTTTCGATGATTTTTTAAATTCTCGCATAGGGTAACCTCCTGTTTTTGTCTGGGAAAGGGAAGCGGCAGATGGATCAGAAAAGGATTCTGCCGGATCGGAAACCGTATCTGCCGTATAGTTTACTGTGGAATCTTTTGCAAGCAGCCAGTCGGGATCGACCTGGAGCACATCGGCCAGAAAGTGAAGAATGTCGGAGCGCGGAACCGTTTTTCCGCTGACATACTGGCTGACATGGCTTTTTCCAAGTTTCACACCGCGCCGCTGGGCCGCTCGGATCAAATCGACCTGCTTGAACTGTTTCGCCTGCATGGCCAGTTTCAGACGGTCGGAAAAGGTTTCATTTGTCATAGAAAATCTCCTTAAAATACAATGCAAAATAAAGAAAGTTCAAAACTGTGCTTATTGTAGCATGAGTGGGAAGAAAGTTCAATAGAAAAGCTGAAATTTGTAAAAAATATTGAAAAGTTCAAAATAGAAGAAAAATAAGTTCAATTATAATGTTTGTCTATTCTGTACAGGTAAAGCGTTAAACCTTGCGCATTTTGCAAATTGACAAACGATGAGATTTCGGTAGAATAAAAAAATAGGATGTTATGCATTTCTGTTGGGATCCGTCAACAGAAACGAGAGTACATTGGGAGAAAAAGGGAGAAAAAGGGAGGAAAATGTATGGGGGAAGGTCATAAAAAACTGAATTTTTCCGACTGTATGGGACTTGCGATCGGACAGATCATCGGTTCGGGCATCATGGTACTGACGGGAATCGTCATTGGTCTGACAGGACACGGCATTGCCGCAGCGTTTATTTTAGGTGCCGTGCTTGCCATTATCACCTGTGTACCGTTCATCATCCTGACGTCCGCAATCCCGTCATCAGGCGCCGGCTTTACTTACATCCGACGATTGATGGGTGAAAAAGCCGGCTTTATGTACATTGCGATGTTTGTCTTAAGCCAGGTTCTGATCGCAACGTACGCGAAAGGCTTTGCAAGCTATTTCTGCTCGATTTTTCCGCAGTTTGGCGAGTCGGCTGTCGCAATGGCAGCACTTGTTATCTGCACCGCCATCAATCTTATCGGACTGAAATCGAGCGCACTGGTGCAAAAGGGCATGGTTGTGCTGCTGCTTTTGAGCCTGTTCTTATTTATTGTATTCGGGTTGCCCAAAGTAAGCTGGGATGCACTGACACCGACGGTATCCAACCTGATGCCGAACGGTCCGAAGAACTTTTTCACAGGCGTGGCACTTTTGAGTTTTGCGTGCGGAGGCGCAAAATTCGTTGCGGAGAACGGAGACGATATTGTGGAGCCGTCCCGCACAATTCCAAAGGTTATCGTGCTTTCCACGAGTATCGTTGCTGTATTCTATGTGCTGATCGGTATCGTGGCAGGCGGCGTGCTTCCGGTCGAAACGGTCGCATTTCAGAACCTGACGCTTGTCGCGCAGGAGATTTTTCCAACCTGGCTGTACCTGTTTTTCGTGTTCGGCGGTGCCGTATTTGCACTGCTCACCACCCTGAATGGAACCTTGAGCTGGGTGACGCGAGGACTGCAGGCGGCCGCAAAACAGGGCTGGCTGCCAGAAAAAACTGCGAAGGAGAATAAAAACGGTGTTCCGGTGATCCTTCTGATGGTCTTTTTCCTGATGGGCGCTATTCCGATTCTTACGGGAATGGATCTGACATTGATTTCCAACATGGGTGTCGGAACCGATATGGTGACGGAATTTATGGTACTCCTGGCCTGCTGGCGTCTGCCGGATATTTTCCCGGAAGAGTATCAGAAGTCTGCGTTTTGTATGAAAAAGCGGACACTTCACATTCTGCTGTTTTTCATCGGCATTCTGATGATCGGAACCTCGTATGTCAATCTGTCGGATCTTACGGTTCCCGCGGCGATTGCATGCGGCATCTATATTCTGGTGATGTTTGTTTACACGCAGGTCCGATATCCGTATGTGAAGGCAAAACAGGAAAAGAAAGAAAACAAATAAAGAAGAGAAATGGAGAAGAAACATGAGGGCAACAACAAAAGAGCAGGGTTTTTACAGCCAGATTTTTAAGCTGGTTCTGCCGATTGTGATTCAGAATCTTTTAAGCGCGGCAGTCAACTCTGCCGATGTCGTGATGCTGAACTACGTGGGACAGTCCGCTATTTCCGCGGTATCCCTGGCATCCAACTATGCAAATGTATTATTTATGGTTTATTACGGACTGGGAACAGGAGCAACACTTCTGTGTGCCCAGTACTTTGGAAAGGGCAATATGCGCGCAATTCAGACTGTCGAGGGAATCGCACTTCGATTCTCCGTCATCATCTCCGTTATTGTGGCAGGAATTGCTTTTACCATGCCGCAGATGATGATGCGTCTGTTTACAGATAATGCGGAACTGATCCGGATCGGTGCTTCGTATCTGCGCGTCATGGGTGTGACCTACCTGTGTTGGGGCATCACGGAGATCTATCTTGCGGTACTTCGAAGCCTCGGCCGTGTGACGATCAGCATGGCGATGAATATGATGGCATTCGCACTGAACGTATTTTTCAACGCATGCTTCATTTTTGGCCTCTTCGGATTTCCGAAGCTTGGAGCAACCGGTGTTGCAATCGCAACGGCGATGTCGCGTGTCATTGAACTGATCGGTTGCGTGATTGTGTCGATTATGAGTAAGGATATCAAGCTTGATCTGCGGTACATGTTCATCCGCAACAAGCTGCTGTTTTCCGATTTTGTGAAGCTGTCACTTCCGGCGCTTGGAAATGATCTTTCCTGGGGCGTTGCATTTTCGATGTATTCTGTGATCCTGGGCCATCTGGGAAGCGATGCGGTAGCGGCAAACTCGCTCGTTGTCGTTGTAAGAAATATCGGAACCGTGCTGTGCTTTGGTGTGGCAAGTGCAGGCGGTATTCTGCTTGGAAATGTTATGGGAGAAGGAAATCTGGAAAAGGCGAAGGAATATGCATCGAAACTGCTGAAGCTGACGGTTGTTGCCGGAGCTGTGGGCGGACTGGTTGTGCTGGGTATCACGCCGTTTGTATTGAAATTTGCTTCTTTAAATGAGACCGCGATGCATTATCTGAAATATATGCTGCTGATCAATACCTATTATATTATGGGGGCGGCCGTCAATACGACGCTGATTGCCGGAGTATTCCGTGCCGGAGGTGACACAAAGTTCGGACTGGTCTGTGATACGATTGATATGTGGTGCTACGCGGTGCCGCTTGGATTTATTGCAGCGTTTGTCTTCAAGCTTCCTGTCCTTGTGGTTTATTTCCTGCTGTGTACAGACGAGTTTGTAAAATGGCCGTGGGTTCTGAAACGGTATAAGAGCGGACTGTGGGCAAAAAACATTACGCGGGATCACCTGTTTGAGGATGAAGAAAAAGAATAGATGATATAGAAAAAAGACATCTGCAGGGGTGAAAAATCACTTCGCCAGATGTCTTTTTCAAACACGCTCTAACTGTGCTGCAAGAGTCAAAGAAACAACAGCGGAAAGTCAGAATGGTTATAGCATAACGGATCGGAAACTGGTATGATCAGACCGTAAAAGGATAGTGCAAAAGTTTTAAAGAACGGTATATCCTTTGCTCTTTAAGCTTGCTTCTGTCTCGTACACATCCGGTACATGGAACACCATGATCGGGCAGCCGGACTCGCGGTTGAAGGAGAGATAGATATAGTCGATGCTGATATTTGTCTCAAGCAGTGTTTTCAGAAGGGAATTTAAGTTGCCCGGCTGATCAACTACCTCGACACCGAGTACATCTGTCTGGCGTGTCATGTAACCGGCAGCCTGAAGCGCCTGCTCTGCTTTATCCGGATCGGAAACGACCATGCGGACAATGCCGTACTCTGCGCTGTCGTTGTTGACAGAACCTAAAATATTGACGTCGTTTTCAAACAGAATCTGTGTGATCTGCTGCATCGTGCCTTTTTTATTTTCTGCGAAAATAGAAAGTTGTTTTAACATAATGGGGGCCTCCTAAAATTGATCTCTGATTCCATTATACTGCCAAAATCAAACGCGTCAACGAATTTTGTAAAAGAAGACGAAAAAAAAGGTAAAAAAGCGTATCGTTTACAGAAAATTAATAGAATAAAAGCATCAATATAAAAAAACAAAAAAAGAAATCAATGAGCGAAAAAAAGACAGAAAAGTCGGATAATAAGAGAAAATGCACAAAATACAAATAAAATATGAGAAAACGGGTGAAAAAACTTTTGCATAATGACGAAAAATGCGTTACAATATAAGCGCTATATGTGAATTTATTATTGGGAGGTATTAGAATTATGGCAACATTTTATGCATCAAAAACAGGAGAAGTATCTGCAAGAGAAAAAGAACATTCCGCGCTGGTACGTGAACTGGCCGGTGAGTGTATGACACTTCTTGAAAACGACGGAACCCTGCCGCTTGCCGGTGCAGGAAAAGTCGCAGTTTATGGTAACGGCGTCCGCCACACGGTAAAAGGGGGTACCGGTTCCGGAGACGTTAACACAAGAACGGTTGTTACGATCGAACAGGGCTTAAAAGAGGCCGGCTTTGAAATTCTGACTGGTAAATGGCTCGATGAATATGACAAAGTGCTTGCAGATGCGCAGGCTGCATATCAGGCAGAGCTGGCAAAAAAAGCAGAGGAGCTTCACGTTCCGATTTTTGCTGTTATGTTCTCGGAAGTATTTGCACAGCCTGATGTGCCGGTAATTACCGAAAAAGAGGACACCGATACCGCTATCTATGTTCTGTCAAGAAACTCCGGTGAAGGTGCAGACCGCTATAACAGAGCATGCGATTATCTGCTCGGAAAAAACGAGCTCGCAGACATTGCCTATCTGGCAGAGCATTATGAGAAAACGGTTTTGATTTTAAATATTGCCAACCTTGTAGACACCACAGAGTTAAAGAAAATCAAAGGACTGAATGCAATTCTTCTTGCAGGACAGGCCGGAAACGCAACCGGAAACATCGTTGCAGATGTTGTTCTTGGAAAGAGCATTCCATCTGGAAAGCTGACCGATACATGGGCTGCTTCCTATGAAGACTATCCGTCCTCCAAAAACTTCAGCCACAACAACGGCGATACCAACGATGAGTATTACAACGATGGCATTTATGTCGGCTACCGTTATTTTGACACCTTCAACGTAACCCCGAACTACTGCTTCGGCTACGGCAAAGGCTATACCGACTTTGAGATGGAAGTAAAGGACGTGGAGGCAGACGCCAAGAACGTTACCGTTACCGCATCTGTAAAGAACATTGGTGATACATTCGCCGGAAAAGAAGTTGTACAGGTTTACTATTCCGCACCGGAGGGAACGATTGAGAAACCGTATCAGGAGCTTGGCGGCTTTGGAAAATCCGATTTGCTCTCGCCGGGTGAGTCCCAGACGATTACCATTTCCTTCCCGACAAGATCCATGGCTTCCTACGACGAGAAAAAAGCAGCATGGGTACTCGAGGCAGGAACGTATTACATCCGTGTCGGCAACAGCTCCAGAACAACGAAAGTGGCAGCAGCCCTGAATCTCAAAGAGACCGTTGTTACGGTTCAGGGAAAGAATCTCTTCCCGGCAGATGACGCTCCACAGGAACTCTCCAAAGCAGGCGTAACACCGTACAGCTATGAAGGTGAGGCAGAAGAAAAAGCAGCTGCAAAACAGATCGATATCTGCAGCAAATGCATCAAGACGGAGACTGTTGTCTACAGTGAGACACCGGAAGCATTCCCGGCTTATGAGGGAGAGAAGCTGACCGCGGCAGATGTAAAGAGCGGAAAAGCGACGTTAAAAGATCTCGTATCGCAGCTGACCGTAGAAGAGATGGCTGCCGTTTGCAATGGTACTGCAGACGGACTTGGCCAGGAAGGATTTATCGGATCTTCTTCCGATATGGCGCCTGGAGCAGCGGGAGATACGACTTCCATTCTTCTGGAGGACAGAGGTATTTACAATACGATTCTTGCAGACGGTCCGGCCGGTCTTCGTCTGATTCCGCACTTTGTCGTTGATGCAGACGGAAAGATGGTATCCTCCGGAAATCCTCTGGAAGATGCGTTTAACAAAAATGAAATCGAAGTTCCGGAAGGCGGCACGGAGTATTTCCAGTACTGCACCGCAATCCCGGTAGCAGCGCTTCTTGCGCAATCGTGGAACATGGATCTGATCCAGAAATGCGGTGATATCGTCGGAAAAGAGATGGAAGAATTCCACATTTCCGTATGGCTGGCGCCTGGCATGAATATTCACAGAAATCCACTTTGCGGAAGAAATTTCGAGTACTACTCGGAAGATCCGCTGGTGGCAGGTATGTGTGCCGCAGCCGATACCAGAGGAATCCAGTCCCATGCCGGAATCGGAACCAGTATCAAGCACTTTGCAGCCAACAACCAGGAAGATAACCGTATGTATGTCAATGAGCACATCAGCGAACGTGCAATGCGTGAAATCTATCTGAAGGGCTTTGAAATCGCAGTCAAGACGGCACAGCCGATGACGATTATGTCTTCCTACAACCTGGTAAACGGTGTGCATACTGCCAACAGCCACGACCTTCTGACCGCAGCAGCAAGAGATGAGTGGGGCTTCGCAGGCTATGTCATGACCGACTGGGGAACCTCAGAGGACATGAGCGGATTGTTCGCTTACAAATATAACCTGAAATATGGACATTCCACTTCAAGAGAGTGTGTTCTTGCAGGAAACGATCTGCAGATGCCTGGCCAGCAAGGAAACCGTCAGGAAATTGTAGCATCTGTTGCAGACGGAACTCTGCCGCTTGGACAGCTTCAGACCTGTGCATACCGCATTCTGAATGTTGTTCTGCAGTCCCTCGCCTATGATGACTGCAAACCATACGGTGATCAGTTCGATCTCGAAGAGGCAGTTACCGTTACAAAAGCATAAAAAATCAAAAAAACATAGAAGCAGCCCCGCAGACCTTTACCATAAGGCTTTGCGGGGCTGCTTTTTGTACGGTCAAAGGAGCAAGGCTGTGACTGCAAGAGATAAGCGATTTCCGCAATCTGCAAGCCAAGCTTGGTGGCATAAAATGTAAAAAGCTCACGAAAGAACTGTAAAACTGGAGAAAAATACAGAATAAAATCGTTAAAAAAATAAAAAATAGTGAAAAATGCACAAAAAGATTGTCCATAGAGCAAATAGTGTGTTATAATGAATGCATCTATTAAAACAGGGGGATAGATTATGGCAAAAGAAATGATAGCAATGCTTCTTGCCGGAGGTCAGGGATCTCGCCTTTATGCGCTGACCGAGAAGCTTGCAAAACCGGCAGTTCCATTTGGTGGAAAATATAGAATCATCGATTTCCCGCTTTCTAACTGCGTAAATTCCGGAATTGATACCGTAGGTATTCTGACACAGTATCAGCCAATGGTGTTAAATGAGTACATAGGAAACGGCCAGCCGTGGGATCTGGACCGCCTCCATGGAGGTGTTCACGTGCTGCCTCCTTATCAGAAAGCCTCAGGTTCTGACTGGTATAAAGGAACTGCGAATGCCATCTACCAGAACATTCCATTCATCGAGAGCTACGATCCGGAGTACGTCATCATCCTTTCCGGAGACCAGATCTGCAAACAGGACTACAGTGATTTCCTACGCTTCCATAAGGAAAAGGGCGCAGAATTCAGCGTTGCGGTTATGGAAGTGCCGTGGGAGGAGGCATCCCGTTTCGGACTTATGGTGGCAGATGAAAATGACAAAATCACCGAGTTCCAGGAAAAACCAAAACAGCCGAAATCCAATCTGGCATCCATGGGCATCTACATTTTCAACTGGGATATCCTGAAAAAATATCTGATTGAGGACGAGGCAGACCCGAATTCTTCGAACGATTTCGGAAACAACATCATCCCGAATCTTTTAAAAGACGGACGCAATATGTACGCTTATCACTTCAGCGGATACTGGAAAGATGTAGGAACCATCTCCTCCTTGTGGGAGGCAAACATGGAAATCCTCGATCCGGAACACAGCGGAATCAACCTCTTTGACAATGACTGGAAGATTTACAGCCGAAACAGCGGAAAAACAGGCCATAAGATCACAGAAACCGCCGTTGTGGAAAACTGTATGATCACCGATGGCTGCCGTATTGCAGGTCATGTCAAACGTTCGATTTTGTTCTCCGGTGTAAAGGTTGCAGAGGGCGCAGAAGTAGAAGATGCCGTTATCATGGGAGGAACCGTGATCGAATCCGGAGCAGTCGTGAAACACTGTATCGTTGCGGAAAACGTTGTGATTGGCCAGAATGCCGTGGTAGGAGAAATGCCGCATGACGGTGAAAAAGGTGTTGCCACCATCGGATCCGGAATCCATATCGGTGAGCGTGCCAAAGTAGGACCAAATGCAATGGTAAATGCAAATGTAAAGGATGGTGAAGAAGAATGGTAAACGCAAATGCAGATGCACTGGGCATCATTTTCCCAAACAGCTATGATGAGCAGGTACCGGATCTGGTAAACGAGCGTCTGATGGCCTCCATTCCTTTTGCCAGCCGTTACCGCATGGTGGACTTTATTTTATCCAGCATGGTAAACTGCGGAATCGGAAATGTATCCATTATCGTCCGCAAAAATTACCATTCGCTGATGGATCATCTCGGCTCCGGACGTGAGTGGGATCTCGCCAGAAAAAAAGGCGGCTTAAACATTGTTCCGCCTTATTCCGAGAAGAAAATTCAGGTGTATTCCGGAAGAGTGGAAGCACTGGCAAATGTTCTCGATTTCCTGAAATGGCAGAAAGAAAAATATGTTGTTATGGCAGACACCAACATTGCCTGCAATTTTGATTTCAAAGAGATGCTGAATCAGCATATCGAAAGCGGCGCAGATGTTACTGCAGCTTATACCAAGCAGCCGATTCCGGAAGGCGTCAGAAGCTCTTACGAGAAAACCAATTATCTGCACTACACCTTCTCCATGGCAGGACAGAAGATCAGCAAGATCTTTGTAAACTCGGAGGAAAACGGAGTACAGAATGTATCGATGAATATCTACGTGATGGAGCGTCAGCTTCTGATCGACGAAATCAAAAAAGGTTTTGTCCTTGGAAATAAATTCTTTGAGCGTGATGTCCTGGCACCCCAAACTGAGAAGCTGAACATTCAGGGATATGAGTTTACCGGCTATCAGGCAAGAATTGATGATATGAAGAGCTATTTCGATGAGAACATGAAGCTTTTAAAAGATGAAAATCTGGATAGCCTCTTCTTGGGAAACCCGATCTATACTAAAGTCCGCGATGACAATCCGACCCGTTATATCAACGGATCAAAAGCGAAAAACGTGATGGTAGCAGACGGCTGTGTGATCGAAGGCGAAATCGAAAACAGCATTTTGTTCCGTGGTGTCAAGGTAGCCAAGGGAGCAAAAGTAAAGAACTGCATTCTGATGCAGGATACTGTGATTGAAGCAGGCGCTGAGATTGAGTACGTTGTTTCTGATAAATACGTTACGGTATCTGAGGGAAAACAGCTCAAAGGAACCGATTCCTTCCCGGTATTTATTGCGAAGGATCAGGTGGTATAAAGAAAAGAATAGAATGAAATAGAAATACCGACTGCCAATGTAGAATATATCAATATTGATGGGCAGTCGGTATTTTTTGGAAAAATTCAGAGAAAAATAGTAGATTGAGTAATGCATATGTGATATGGTAATAAAACAAAACAGTGACAGCCTAAAGAAGGGAAGATTCTTACCATAAAAATTCCCGGTTGTACAGCTGATGGTTACAGTACAGTCTGTTTTTAGGCTTTCAGCGTTGGCAGCTGATACTGTTTTTTCAGCTCTTTATATTCTGTCTCAAATTCTTCTTCTTTCTTTAATGCATGCAGATACTCATGTGTATCGAAGGATCCGCTGTGGATCTGGCTGACGCAGACGGCAATGTTGGAGCAGTGGTCGGAAATCCGTTCGAAGTCGGTCATCACATCGGAAAGGATAAAACCAAGCTCGATCGTGCATTTTCCACTCTGGAGCCGTTCGATGTGGTGGTTCTTCAGGCTGGAATTCAGGCTGTCAATCACCTGCTCGAGTGGTTCCACTTCATTTGCTTTTTTTACATCCTCATTGTTGAAAACGGAGAAGGTCAGGCTGACAATATCTTTGACTGCTTTTCCATAAACAGCAAGCTCTGCGGCTCCGTCAGCGGAGAACTGCAGGTTCTTGTCATGCATCTCTCTTGCAGCTTTCATGATGTTGACGGTGTGATCGGAAATTCGTTCGAAATCGCCGATGCAGTGCAGGATCATGGAAAGTGTCTGGCTGTCCTTTGGGGAAAGCTTTTCACTGGAAAGCTTCACCAGATATGTGCCGAGGGCATCTTCAAAATGATCCACCTTTTTCTCAAGAATATCTACATTTTCCGCATCCGCCTCGTTGTAGGAGGCCATCAGGTCAACAGAAGTAACAAGACCGGTTTCGGTCAGCTCTGCCATTTTTGCGGCTGCGACTTTACACTGCTGCAGAGCAAAAGCCGGGCTGTCGAGGAAACGGGTATCGAGCATCTGAACAGCTTCGTCTGCTTTTTCTTCCGGTCCGTCCGGAATGGTCAGTTTCGCAAGTTTGACCAGTCCGTCTGCAAACGGGAACAGGATTAGTGTTGCAAAAATATTGAAGCCGGAGTGAACGATTGCGATGCCGGCTGCATTTGCGGAGGTTTCCAGGAATGGAAAATGCACAAAGGCATTGATTCCATAGAAGAGAACCAGGAAAAGAACAGTACCGATGATGTTAAAATAAAGGTGAACCATTGCGGTACGGCGTGCATTGCGGCTTGTACCGATGGAGGAGAGCAGTGCGGTAATACATGTACCGATATTCTGTCCCATAATGATCGGAATGGCTACGGCGTAGCTGACGGAACCAGTTGCGCAGAGTGCCTGGAGAATACCGACAGAAGCAGAGGAACTCTGGATCACGGCGGTCAGAATGGTTCCGGCAAGAACACCTAGAACCGGCATGGAGAATTTTACGAGAAGTCCCGTGAATTCTGGTACATCTGCGAGCGGTGATACAGCGCTGCTCATGGTGTGCATACCAAACATCAGAATGGAAAAACCGGTTAACAGGGTACCGACATTTTTCTTTTTATCGCTCTTTGCCAGCATCAGCATAAAAACGCCGATGATTGCAAGAATGGGGGAAAAGGACGACGGGTTCAGCATTTTAATGAATACATTGTCGCCCTGAATGCCGGTAAGACTTAAGATCCAGGAAGTGATGGTGGTACCGATATTGGCGCCCATGATGATGCCGACTGCCTGGTTCAGCTTCATGATGCCGGAGTTTACGAATCCGACAACCATAACAGTAGTTGCAGAAGAGGACTGGATAACTGCGGTAACACCGGCACCTAAAAGAACTGCCATAATCCGCTTTGATGTCAGCTTTTCCAGCAGGTATTCCAGTTTACCGCCGGAAAGTTTGGTCAGGCCATCGCCCATGGCACTCATGCCGTATAAGAACATGGCAAGGCCACCGACAAAGGATAACACTCCAAAAATGTCCATAATTTCTCCCTTTACGTAATTTTCTTTTTCTTTTCGTGGTTTTAACAATAGATACACGTTTTGCAGGTCTTACTCGAGAAAAAACCTACATTTAGAAGATAACACATCTAAAAACAGTTTTGTGTTAAATGTATGTAAAGTTTGTAAAACGGTCAAAACAACTCAAAATCCGGTGCGGCACTGTTTTGTGCCGGTACCGGATCGTTTCTCGATTCCTTTGCATCCGAAAGAAGCTGCCACTCGCAGGATCTGCAGATGCGGGTAGTTTGGCTGAATATGATTTTCATAAGAAATCTTTTAACTTTTCCATGTTGTATTCTTCAAATTTTCGCAGCTTATCCATCAGATCCCGGATTTTGGGATCCGCGTCCTCATACTGGCGGTACTTCTGGATTGCCTCGACGATGCCCATGCTGCTTCCGGTAATCAGCATGCTGGCAATGTGTGAGACGGACGGATCCGTCATAGTCTGCAGGTTTATCATAAAATACGTGCGTGCTTTTTCCATTATGCCAAGGCCTTTTTCATCGTAGCCGTGTTCATTCAGCAGCTCCTTTGCCGCCTGATGAAATTCCTCATAGCCCTGAAACTGGGTTTTCAGATGTTCTTTTAAGTCTTTGTCCTCAACGACTCCAATGAGCTGCCGGATCGTGTCGACACCCATCTGGGAGTTCTGGTAAATAAAGTTTAAAAGCTCTGCATCTCCACTCATCGTGCATCTTCCTTTCTTACTTTCTTTGGTGGTTTCATGAAAAAGTATTGCCGGAAATCGGGGCAAATATACCTGATTTTAATTGTAATTTTACAGGGGAAAAAGTATAATAAAAGCATCGGAAAAAGAGTACGAAAAAGCGGGAAAAACCGCAGAAAAACGGAAAGGAGAAGAAAAAAATATGCAGTTATTTTATACCCCGCAGCATGCCCGTGTCGGCGATGTGATTCCTTATTATGAAGATGGGAAATTCCACCTTTTTTATCTGAAAAACTGGAATCCATATTTCGGCAGCGACAGGAAAGACGGCTGGCATCTGCTAAACACAAAAGATATGGTGCATTACGGGCCGGAGACGGCGATTGGGATTCTGGGAGGAACGGGATCTGTCATCAAGGCAGATGGGATTTACCATTTATATTACTGCGTCTTTGAACAGAATCCGCAGCGGCAGTACGTCTGCCACGCGACGAGCCGTGATCTGGACAGTTGGACGAAACACGAAGAAGAAACATTCGGACCGGACGAAACGATCTATCTGCCGACCGACTGGCGCGATCCATACGTGTTCTGGAATGAGGAAGAAAACTGCTGGTGGATGCTGCTGTGCGCGCAGAGCCAGGGAAAAACAGGCCGCCGCGGCTGTGTAGGCTTATGTAAATCTGCCGATCTTCACCACTGGGAGTGCTGTGAGCCGCTGTATGCACCACATGCGAGCATGTCGGCATACGAATGCCCGGATATGTTTTACGAAAACGGCTGGTGGTATCTGATCTTTTCGCAGTTCACAGACCGTTTCCAGACCATTTACCGCATGAGCCGTTCCTGCCATGGACCATGGAAACGCCCGAAAACAGATTCCTTTGACGGTCGTGCGTTCTACGCGGCAAAAAGCTGCGGGGATGGAAAACACCGGTATCTGTTCGGCTGGAATCCGACAAGGACACAGAACACCTGGAATTTCGACCCGGATCCGAACCACGAGGGATACGATTACAAAACATATGACTGGGGCGGTACGCTGATTCCGCATGAAATTTATGCACGGGAGGACGGCACACTGGCGGTAAGACCAAATCCGGCGCTGAAAGAGGTTCTGACCATTCAAAATGACGTAAAGTGGGCACCGATGAACGGCGCGTGGGAGATTGGTGAAACATCTGCCGTTGTTGATACGCCGTATGCTTATGCGTCTGCACTCAGTGAAAACGATGTTCCGCATCAGGGCTGTCTGGCATTTGATTTCACGTTTTCGGAAGGAACAGAGCGTTTTGCCGTGGCACTGCAGGTGGATGAGGAGTTTGCGAGAGGCTACTATTTCTACTTAGATCCGAAGCGGCAGCGTCTGGAGTACAAGAGCGCAATCCGTATGCATGAGCAGGGCGGATGGACGTTCCAGTACGATGTCGAGCTGGAGCGGCCGCTGGAACTGATTCCGGGGAAAACGTATTCCATGGAAATTTATATCGATGAGTCTGTGATGGAAGTCTATGTGGGCGGAACAACGGCTCTCAGTGTGCGCGCGTATGACTTGCACGACCGGAAGTTTGGTCTTGCTGTATCTGACGGAAAGGTGCGCTTTGAAAATATTCAATTGACAACGATGGGAGGGTGAGCGGATGAGTCTTTATTTTCGACCGGAAAAGGCAGTGCTGGGTGATGTGATCCCCTATTATGACAATGGTGTTTTTAAACCGTTTTATCTTCGCAATTACCGTGCGAACCGGGATGAACAGCATCAGGACAGCTGGGTGATGCTGAGCACGACAGATCATATTCATTATACGGAGCATGATACAAAAATTGTGGGCGGCACGGGTTCTGTGATCAAAGTGGATGGCCTGTATCACATGTTTTACTGTACCTTTCAGAAGCTGCCAGAGAAGAACTACATGAATCACGCCGTCAGCACCGATCTGGATGTGTGGACGGAAATCCCGGAGGACCGCTTCGCATCGGATGATGTGATCTATGAGCCGATCCACTGGAGGGATCCGTTTGTTTTCTGGAGTGAGGAGGAAAACTGCTGGTGGATGATTTTTGCGGCGCAGAAAAAAGGAAAAACGACGAGGAGAGGCTGTGTGGGTCTGTGCAAATCGAAGGATCTGCATCACTGGGACTACTGCGAGCCGTTCTATGCTCCGATGAATGCACAGTGTGCGTTTGAGTGCCCTGACTTTTTCCGGATGGGAGACTGGTATTATCTCGTCTTTTCTTCGTATGCGGACCGCTATCAGACGATGTACCGGAAGAGCAGAAGTCCGTATGGACCGTGGCAGACGCCGGAAATTGATACGTTCGACACGCGTGCTTTTTATGCGGCAAAGACGGGAAGTGATGGCGTTCACCGATACGTTTACGGCTGGAATCCGACAAGAGAAGTCAACGAGCACAATTTTGATCCGCCGGGATATCCCGGAAAAGACTGTAATACATGGGACTGGGGCGGCAGTCTGGTGGTGCATGAGCTGTGGCAGGATGAGAATGGCGATCTTTTTGTGAAGCCGATTCCACAGGTGCTGGAAGCCGTGGGATGGGAAGAACCGCTTCAGATGCAGGCACTGACAGGAGAGTGGAAGCTGGAAAAGAACCAGGCAGAGGTTGATGCACCGTACGATTTTGGTGCGCTGCTGCTGAATCCGGTGGGGGAAACGAGCCGTCTTTCCTTTGACGTCGAAGTGGACGGGGATTGTCCGAGCGTTGGAATTGCCGTGCATGTCGAAGAAACATTTACGGTCGGTTATTATCTTCTGATTGATTTTGGCCGCCGCCGGATCGAGTTTAAATCCGGAGTCCGCATGACAGAGCGGGGCGGACAGATGTTCCCATATGAGGTGGAACTGGAACGGCCGCTGCCGTCATCAACGGGAAGAAGCTTTCATGTCGATGTGATTGCAGACGGTACGATTCTGGAAGCTTATGTGGATGGCAAAATTGCGCTTGGAACACGGATGTATGATCAGACGGGCGGATGCTTCGGGCTGTATGCATCGGATGGGAAAGCGGTATTTCGGGATATAAAAGTTTTTCACGCATGATAACCTTACTGCACGCGCCGTCCGCATGCGGAATCCGGCGGAGGGTCTCTTTTGAGAGAGTTATTCATTTGGGAACTTTTGCTTGCAGTTTTGCCGGAGTGTGGTAAAGTAGTAGAGGAGTTATATGAATTTCAGCGGGAGACAGAAAATCGGATCTGTCGTTCCGCGTTCAGAAAGAGGATAGAACATTATGCTGAAAAAAATTGGAAGAAATGATCCCTGCTGGTGCGGCAGCGGGAAGAAGTACAAAGACTGCCATCTGGCGCTGGATGAGAAAATCAATTCTTATAAATTAAAGGGATGGAAAATTCCGCCGAAGAAAATTATCAAAAGACCGGATCAGATCGATGGAATTCGTGAAAGCGGTCTTGTCAATATTGCAGTTCTGGATTATGTGGCCGAAAACATTCATGCAGGCATGAGTACGGAAGATATCGACCGTCTGGTCGCAGAAAAGACAAAAGAACTCGGCGGAATTGCAGCACCGCTGAATTATGAAGGATTTCCGAAGAGCGTGTGTACCTCCATCAACGATGCGGTATGCCATGGAATTCCGAATGAGGAGGAAATTCTGCAGGACGGAGACATCATCAACGTCGATGTTTCTACTATTTATAAGGGATATTTTTCCGATTCTTCCCGTATGTTCTGCATCGGCGATGTAGATGATGTTTCGAAGAAGCTGGTGGAAGATACGTTAAAAGCCGTACAGCTTGGACTCTCTGAAGTACGCCCGTTCAACCGCCTCGGCAATGTCGGCGCGGTAATCAATGAATTTGCCCAGAGCCAGGGCTATAAAGTTGTCCGTGACATCGGTGGCCATGGCGTCGGTCTGGAGTTCCACGAGGATCCGTTCGTCAGCTATGTCACAAGACGCGATACCGGAATGCTGCTCGTACCGGGCATGGTATTCACCATTGAGCCTATGATCAATCTCGGAACCGATGAAATCTTCATCGACTCCGACAACGACTGGACTGTCTACACTGAGGACGGCGCACCGTCAGCCCAGTGGGAGGTTACGGTTGCGGTAACAGAAGATGGATATGAAATTCTGGCATATTAATTGACGCATAGAAATATGAAAGCTGTGTCTGTGGAAGAACTATTTTCCGGAGACACGGCTTTTTTCTAAAGAGAAAAGGGAGAAATACGATGCAGGATTTGGAACTGGAGATGAGCCGGTGCCGGGTTTGTCCGCGGAAGTGCGGAGCGGACCGGGAGCATGGAAAGACGGGATATTGTAAGGCGCCCTCCGGGGTTGCGGCGGCGCGGGCTGCACTGCATTTCTGGGAGGAGCCGTGTATTTCCGGGACGACGGGGTCGGGGACGGTTTTCTTTTCCGGATGTAATCTGCGGTGTGTTTACTGTCAGAACCATCATATTGCGGAGATGGAGAGCGGAAAAGTGATTTCGATCGGGCGGCTTTCGGATATTTTTCTGGAGCTGCAGGCGCAGAATGCGAATAACATCAATCTCGTGACGCCGAGCCACTACGTGCTGCAGATCCGGGAAGCACTTCTTCTGGCGAAAGAGAAGGGACTTACCGTACCGATTGTCTATAACTGCGGCGGGTATGAGAGCGTGGAAGCCCTGCAGGCCCTTGATGGGCTGATCGATATTTACCTGACGGATTTTAAATATATGGTTCCCTCCCTTGCAAAAGCGTACTCGCGGGCAGAAGATTACCCGGAAACAGCAAAACGGGCGCTGGCGGAAATGGTGCGTCAGACAGGAGAGGCTGTATTCGATGAGAATGGTCTGATGAAAAAAGGTGTGATTGTGCGCCATTTATTGCTGCCCGGTGCTGTAAAAAATGCAAAAGCTGTGGTAAAATACGTCTATGAGATGTACGGCGATACCGTCTGGCTGAGCCTCATGAGCCAGTACACGCCGCTTCCGCAGGTGGAAAACATAAGTCCGCTGAACCGGAAAACGACAAAGCGGGAGTATGAGCGTCTGCTGGACTATACGTTTTCCCTCGGCGTCACCAACGCCTTTTTACAGGAAGGCCCGGTGGCTGAGGAGAGTTTCATTCCGGAGTTTGATGGAAGAGGAATCTGACGTTATAGTTCACTCGTGCAAAAAGGATCTGCGCAGCAGCAAAAAGCGCTGGAAGCGCGGTTTTGTGAATGCAAGCAAAACACATTTGTCTATGATTAGATATGACTAACTATATTGTTTTAAGGAGGAAAAATTTTTGAGCAACGCAGTTGTAACACTGAAAAAAGGAGAGGGCCGCGCCTTAAAGCAGGGCGGAGCCTGGATTTTTGATAATGAGATCGCTTCGATTTTAGGAGCATATGAAAACGGAGATATCGTGCTGGTGCGCGACTTCGACGGATACCCGATGGGACGAGGTTTCATCAACGAGCATTCCAAAATCCGCATCCGTATGATGACAAGAAATATCGACCAGGAAATCGATGAAGCATTTTTGAGAAAAAGAGTGCAGGATGCCTGGGAATACCGCAAAAAAGTGACAGACACATCAAGCTGCCGCCTGATCTTTGGCGAGGCAGACTTCCTGCCGGGACTCGTAGTGGATAAATTCTCCGATGTGCTGGTCGTTCAGTCACTGGCACTTGGTATCGACAAAATGAAAATGACGATTATCCGTCTGCTGGAGGAGGTTCTGGCAGCTGACGGGGTTAAGATCCGCGGCGTGTTTGAGCGAAGCGATGCAAAAGTGCGTGAGCAGGAAGGCATGGAGCGTGTGAAAGGATTTCTCTCCGAGCCGTTTGACACCAGCGTTGAAATCGTCGAGAATGGTGTCCACTATCTCGTCGATGTTAAGGACGGCCAGAAAACCGGTTTCTTCCTGGATCAGAAATACAACCGTCTGGCAGTGCAGAAGCTCTGCAAGGACGCGAGAGTCCTTGACTGCTTTACCCATACCGGATCGTTTGCACTGAATGCGGCATATGCAGGAGCAAAGGAAGTTATCGGCGTTGATGCATCAGAGCTCGGTATAGAGCAGGCACGGAAAAACGCAGCCTTAAATGGTCTGGAAAACGTAGCATCTTTCGTGTGCGAGGATGTCTTTGAACTGTTGCCACGTCTTGAAAAAGAGGGAGAAAAATTCGACGTCGTTATCCTTGATCCGCCGGCCTTCACAAAATCAAGAAACTCTATCAAAAACGCAATCAAGGGATATCGTGAAATCAATTTGCGCGGCATGAAACTGGTCAAAGACGGCGGCTATCTGTGCACCTGTTCGTGTTCCCACTTTATGGACTACGAACTCTTCACGAAAACCATCAACCAGGCGGCTCACAACGTCCACAAACGCCTTCGTCAGGTAGAATACCGCACCCAGGCCCCGGATCATCCAATTCTGTGGGCGGCGGATGAGTCCTATTACCTGAAGTTCTACACTTTCCAGGTTGTGGATGAAAAATAGAAATTCTTCCTCTGCCGGAAGCGCCGAAACGGAAAAGCGAAGTGTAAGAAATGGGAGGAATTGCCATATGATAGAACCAACACCCCACACACAAAAGAAAAAGCACTCCCGCCAGATGGCCACAAGCTGTGAGTCGTGCGGCAATTTTGTGTATGATGAGGAGTATGAGTGCTACACCTGCGAGGTCGATCTCGATGAGGATGAGATGGCACGTTTTCTGCAGGATAAATTTTACGACTGTCCGTACTACCAGCTCGGCGATGAGTATCGAATTGTGCGGAAACAGATGTAGGCAGGCAATGCGTCCGGTATACAAGGCTGCGGCGTTTGCGATAAAAATAGAAAAAGAACAGGAGGATTTTTACCATGAACAATGAAGTATTAAATGCAATCAAAACAAGAAGAAGCATCCGCAAATACAAAGCGGAGCAGATTACCGATGAGCAGCTCGATGCAATTCTGGAGGCCGGAACGTATGCGGCAACCGGCATGGGAAAACAGTCGCCGGTGATTGTTGTGGTACAGAAACCGGAGCTGATTGCAAAGCTTTCGAAAATGAATGCAGCTGTTATGGGTACAACATCCGATCCGTTCTACGGCGCTCCGACCGTTCTGATCGTGCTTGCTGACCCAGAGCGCGGAACTTATGTGGAGGACGGCTCTCTTGTCATGGGAAATCTGATGCTGGCAGCACATGCCGTTGGTGTGGATTCCTGCTGGATCCATCGTGCAAAAGAAGAGTTCGCGAGCCCGGAGGGAAAAGCCCTCTTAAAAGAGTGGGGACTTTCCGAAAATTATGTTGGCATCGGCCACTGCATCCTCGGCTATCGCGACTGTGAGTACCCGGAGGCAAAAGAAAGAAAAGCAGATTATATTGTAAGAGTATAATCATCTGCGAAAACGGCTCCAGGAGCGGCTGTGCGTTGAAAACACCCGCCCGGAGTTCATATTTTTAACCGAATCAAGCAAGTAGCGAAGCGGATTGTGAATATCCGCTTTGCTAGAGACAACAGAGGAACAGCCATGTATCGAATTATGATTGTAGAAGATGATGAAGTCATCGCCCGCGCCGTGCAGCAGAGCCTGGTTTCCTGGGGCATGGATGCGTTCTGCGTACAGGATTTTTCCGGCGTTCTCGCCGAATTTGCCGTGAAAAATCCGCAATTAGTGCTGATGGACATTCATCTTCCCTTTTTTAACGGATTTCACTGGTGCCAGGAGATTCGAAAAGTCTCGAAAGTGCCGGTAATTTTTCTTTCTTCTGCATCGGACAACATGAACATCATTATGGCCGTTAATATGGGCGGCGATGACTTTATCGCGAAGCCGTTTGATTTAAGTGTCCTGACCGCCAAAGTCCAGGCGATGCTCCGCCGCACCTACGAATTTGCCGGAGAAACGAATTTCCTCGAGCACCGCGGTGCCATGCTCGATACGGGAAGTGGTGTGCTGAATTACCGGGGAAAGCGGATTGAGCTGACAAAAAATGAGTGGCGCATTCTGCAGTCCCTTCTCGAAAATAAAGGAAAAGCCGTCAGCCGCGATATGCTGATGATGCATCTGTGGGAGTCGGACAGCTTTATAGATGACAACACGCTGACCGTCAACGTCACGCGCCTGCGGAAAAAACTGGAGGAGGCAGGACTTACAGACTTTATCCAGACGAAAAAGGGTGTCGGCTACCTGATCGCATGACGGAAGCAGAACAGGAGAAAAGGATGGAACAACAGAAAGAGGGAATCCGGCAGGAGTTTATGCTTCTTAACTGGTATTTGAAAGAGCATCTTGCATCGGCCGTGCGGATTGCCGCTTTTATAGGAGTATTTTCACTCCTCTGTTTTCTGCGCAATGTGCCGCAGGATGTCACCGTTTATATGATCGTGCTGATGGCTGCTGTCGGAGCCACAGGTTTTTGCTTTCATTATGGGAAGTACCGGAAACATCATCTGGTCTTAGCACTCCTTGCCGCCGAACCGCAGGGCAAAACAGAAGCGCTTCCGGAGGCGGACGGGCTTCTGGCGCGGGATTACCAGCAGATCATCGCATCCTATGAGCGGCAGTTTCAGGAAGAACAGATTAAGATGGAGCAGAAATACCGCGATATGATGGAGTATTACACGATGTGGACCCATCAGATCAAAACGCCGATTGCGGCGATGCGGCTGCTTCTGCAGGAGGAGGATACGCCGTTTTCGCGTGAAATGCAGAGCGAACTTTTCCAGACGGAGCAGTATGTGCAGATGGCGCTGCAGTACCTGCGCATGGAAAAAATGACATCGGATCTTGTCTTTGCAAGGTATGATTTGGATGCGCTGATCCGCCAGGCTGTGCGGAAATATGCTCCGCTTTTTATCCGCCGGAAGATTATCCTTTCCTACGAGCCGGTGCACTGCGAGGTGCTGACAGATGAAAAATGGCTCGTCTTTGTGCTGGAGCAGATTCTGTCAAATGCGCTGAAATACACGAAAAGTGGAAGCATTCACATCTATCTGTCACCGGATGCACCAAAAACGCTGGTGATTGAGGACACCGGCATCGGCATTGCGCCGGAGGATCTGCCGCGGATTTTCGAAAAAGGCTACACGGGCTGCAACGGCCGCGCAGACAAGCGGTCAACGGGCATCGGACTGTATCTGTGCCGCCAGATCATGGAGAAACTTTCGCATACCATCCGCATCGAGTCGGAGATGGGAGTGGGAACGAAGGTGTATCTTGGGCTGGATACCGTATCCCTGTAGTACATAGAGAGCTTCGCCGGGAATCTTACAGAAATGTAAGGTTGCCGGTCTTTTTGTAAGATGATCCTAAGGCAGAAGAGGGCGCGGACGGGTATAATAAGCCTTGTCAATTAAGAAAACAGTTCAGACAGAAAGGAAAATGTGACATGGCAATTCTGGAAGTAGAACATCTGAAAAAAACATATACCACGCGCCTTGGCAGCAACCGGGTGGAAGCGTTGAAAGACGTTAATTTTACAGTGGAACGGGGCGAATTTGTTGCAATCATGGGCGAATCGGGAAGCGGAAAAACGACGCTTCTGAACCTGCTCGCAGCACTAGACAAGCCAACCGGCGGACAGGTGCGGTTAAATGGAAAGAATCTCGGCGAATTAAAGGAGAAGGAGATTGCCGGATTCCGCCGCGAAAATTTAGGTTTCGTGTTCCAGGACTTCAACCTGCTCGATACCTTTTCCCTGCGTGACAACATTTATCTGCCGCTCGTGCTGGAAGGAAAAAAATACGAGGAGATGAGTCTTCGGGCAGAGCCGATTGCGAAAAAACTCGGCATCACCCAGATCCTCAATAAATACCCATATGAGGTGTCCGGCGGACAGAAGCAGCGTGCAGCCGTTGCGCGTGCGCTGATTACCAATCCGGAGCTGGTTCTTGCGGATGAGCCTTCCGGCGCGCTCGATTCCCATGCAGCGGATGGCCTCATGAAACTGTTCGGGGAGATCAACGAGGAGGGCCAGACGATTGTTATGGTAACGCACAGTGTGAAGGCGGCCTGCTCGGCGAAGCGTGTGCTGTTCATCAAGGACGGCGAGGTCTTCCACCAGCTGTATCGCGGTTCTTTAGGGCGCGATGAGATGTATCAGAAGATCTCCGATACGCTGACAATTCTTGCGACGGGTGGTGAACGGGATGAATAATCTGCTGTATGCCAGACTGGCAAAAACAAATTTGAGCAAAAACCGTCAGAATATTCTTCCGTATCTGCTGTCATGCATCGGCACGGTGGTGATGTTTTTTATCATGGATACACTGGCGCAGGGAAGTGGCTTTGATTCCATGATCGGAAAAGATACGATCCTGACAGTGATGGGGATGGGAACCTATATCATTGGCCTGTTCGCGGTGATTTTTCTGATCTACAGCAACAGTTTTCTGGCAAAAAGAAGAAAAAAAGAGTTCGGTCTGTTCCAGATTCTCGGCATGGAGAAAAAGCATCTGGCGAAGATCCTCTTTTTTGAGAGTCTGTATCTGTGGGCGGCATCGCTTGGAATCGGTATTCTGCTCGGTGTGTTGCTGTACCGCCTGCTGTTTCTGGTGCTGATGAAGCTGACCGGACTGAACGGAACAATTGGTTTTGCGTTCAGTGCAAAAGCCGTGGGAAGTACGATGCTGCTGTTCGGCCTGACTTTTGTGATCAATTTTCTCTTAAGCCTTCGCCAGATCCACGTCTCACAGCCGGTCGAACTGCTGCACGGCGGCGCGCAGGGTGAGCGGGAACCGAAAACGAAGCTTTTGACGGCGGTTCTTGGATTCATGCTTCTTGGTGTTGGCTATTATCTGGCTCTGACCTGCCAATCCTCGATGGATGCACTTGATAAGTTTTTTAATGCAATCGCTTTGGTTATGGTGGGAACGTACTGCCTGTTTTCTGCTGGAAGTATTGCATTTTTGAAAATTCTGAAGAAAAACAAGAATTACTATTACCAGACACGCCATTTTACAAGCATTTCGGGCATGCTGTACCGCATGAAGCAAAATGCGGTCGGTCTTGCGAATATCTGTATTCTGTCAACGGGTGTGCTTCTGGTTATCTCCATCAGCACATGTCTGTGGACGGGAATTGAGGAGGTTACCTATACGCGGTTTCCACATCAGATTTCGATCGAAGCAAATACTGGCGTGAGCGGCATTATGAAGACGGTGGAGCCGGTCAGTCAGAAGATGATAGAGGAAGTGAAAACTGGGATTGATCAGCATCTGGAAGAAAAGCAGCTCAGAAAAAAGTATGAAAGTGATCAGAGATACTATGTTATGCTTGCTGCTGTAGATAGAAACAAAGTAGAAAAAACACAGTCAGATGATGCTGCGGCGAGCACACTGATAAAAATCATGGAAGAGTCGGAGTACAATCAGGTAACCGGCGAACAGGTAGAGCTGGAACCAGGGCAGGCTCTGGTTTTTCAGGCAAAACAGAAAAATTATGGATATGACACGATTGAACTGGGAAATCAGATGTATGAAGTAAAAAAATGGAATACCGATAAAAAATCGTACATTCTGGATGAGAAGACGCAGGTGTATGAGACAATGACGGTGGTGACGCGGAACCATGAAGCAAAGGAAGCGTATGCGGCTGTGCAGGGAAAGGAGCCAGAAGGATACAGTTGGGAATATGCTCTGGATCTTATCGGGGATGCTGGCGAACAGATCACAGTTGGAGATGAGATTGAGACGATACTGACGGAGTCATCTTTTAACGGATGGGTGGAAGTGCGCGAAAAAGAGCGCAATACGGTTTACAGTCTGTATGGTTCACTTCTGTTTTTAGGTGTTTTCGTCGGTGCGCTGTTTTTGATGGGTGCCGTTATGATTATCTATTACAAGCAGGTTTCAGAAGGCTTCGATGACCGAAAACGGTTCCAGATTATGCAGAAGGTCGGCATGAGCCGCAAAGAAATCCGTCAGACGATTCAGTCACAGGTGGTAACGGTCTTTTTCCTGCCGCTCGCGGTGGCCGTGGTGCATACAATGGTAGCGTTTCCATTGACCAGGCGTATCATGGCAATGCTGAATTTCCCGGACAGCAATCTGTTCCTAGCTGCAACAGCGATTACGATTGCGGCGTTTGCCGTGGTTTACCTGATCGTCTATGTGCTGACGGCGCGGGCGTATTACAAAATTGTGGAATAAGAAGATGTACTTTTTTTAATACATCGAAGCGCCTTTGAAAAAAACTTAACAAAAAAATAATAAGAAAAAGACATCCGGCGCAGACGGAAAATCTGCTGGGGATGTCTTTTTGGTTGTTCTATTTATAAATGCCGTTGATGGTAACTTTGAAAAGAGCTTCCTTTCCATTGAGTTCGTCTTTTCCATAGTCTTCCGGGAAAGTGACGGTTACATCTACGCTGTCGCCCGGGTGATGGCCGATGAGCTGTTCTTCAAAGTCATCGATGTAAGTGTGGGAGCCGATCACAAGATCAGCGCCGTTTCCTTTTGTGTTTCCACCTTCAAATTCCACGCCGTCAATGGAGCCGACATAGTCGATATTGACGGTATCACCGTCCTCAATGGTGAGGGAAGTGTCGGTCTGCAAAGAGGCAGAAGCCGAAGTGGAGGCTGATGAGGCGGATGCGGCCGATGAGGCTGTGGAGGTATCCTCCGAGGCACTTTTGGCAGAGAGTCGTTTGGAATCGAGTACGCTGGCGATGATAAGGCCGACGATCACAACGACAATCAGAGCTGGTCCGGCCCAGCTCCAGATCTTTTTGTAATGCGCTACTTTCGCTTCGTGCTCCCGCTCTTTGGCACGCCGTTCCCTGGCAGCTTTTCTGTTTTCTTTGTTCATAAAAAGGATCTCCTTTGCGCTTTTACGACTGCAATCGTATTTTATAATATCAAGTATATCATAAAAATATGGTAAAAGTGTGAAAAAAATAACACGATCCAACATTGTCAATGCTCAAAAATGACGATATAATGAGTGCAAGTGAGTCAAATGAAAATTTATTTTCAGTTGACGAACGACGAATGTCGCTTACGCGATAGCGTAAGATTGAGTGCAAGTGAGCCAACGCGGCGAGTAAGGGAGTGAATAAAATGGATGACTGGAGTAGTTTCAGAACGACGACATCCGAACAGCAGCGCCTCCGGGCTGCACTTTCCAGCTTTTGTGAATCGCAGGATCTTCCGGAAGAACAGCGAGCCGCATATACCGCATACCTGCGGAAACGCATTCGTCCCGCTGTCGAAATGCTGATTCGTGAGGATGATTTTTCAAAGCTGGAACGTATTCTGCAGACCGGATGGCTGTCCGATGCAGACCGAAAACGTTTTCTCAACCTTGCTGCCGACCAGCAGAAATGGCAGGCCTTCCGCATTCTCCTGAACCGGAGCTCACAGGATCCGATGCAGGAGAATACGGAAAGCAGAAAAACAGAAGCTGCGTTTCAAAAAGAAAAGCCCACAAAAGAAAAAGAAGCGCTGGCGCTCCGGCTTTTCGAAGAAGCCCGCAAAAACCTCTGCTGGCTGTACCCGGAACTTGGTGAAGCGATTCTTTTCTTTCAGCATCAGCCATCCGACAGGACAAAAGCCATCACATCCGACGGTCATACGATATATTTTAACTCCGATTTTGTACTCTGCATGTGTGCCGAAAATTCATCGTTCCTCAAGGAAGGCTATCAGCACCTGCTGCTGGAATGCATCCGCCGGTTTGGGAAAGAAACACCGGAGCCGGAAAAAAAAGAACAGCCCCCGGTTTCATGGCTGATGCCGGAAAAAGAAAAACAGTCTCCGGTTTCATGGCTGGTGTCGGGAAAAGAACCGGAACTTATCGAGTCTTTTCAATCAGTCTGGAAACGTGCTTCCCGCAAGTTGGCGGAAAACTACGGCACCGGCGGCCTGCGGCGAGGCCAGAACCGTGGTGGAAAAAAAGAAACCCTGTCCGGGATCGAAAAAAGAGCGTACGATTACCGCCGCTTCCTGAAACGCTTTACCGTTACCCGCGAGGAAATGGAGCTGGATCTCGACAGCTTCGATCCAGTCGCTTACCATTATGGGCTTATGTATTACGGAAATTTCCCTTTCATCGAGCCGCCGGAGACGCGCGAGGGAAACCGTCTCGAAGAGCTGGTTATCGCGATCGACACATCCGGTTCGTGCAAAAAAGAAATCGTAGCAAAATTTCTTGGTGAGACGCGCAGCATTCTTGAAGAAAAAGAAAACTTCTTTTCCAGCTGGAACGTCTGTCTGATCCAGTGCGACAGCTTCGTGCAGGATGTCACGATGATCCATTCCCCGAAAGAATGGGAAGCTTACCGTGAAACAATTATCATCAAGGGCCGAGGCGGAACCGATTTCCGTCCTGTCTTTCAGAAAGTGGAAGAGTTGCGGGAACAGCACGTATTCCGAAACTTAAAAGCGTTGATCTATTTTACCGACGGAGACGGAATTTATCCCGAACAAAAGCCCGATTACGAGACGGCATTCGTCTTTGTCAGACAGACCGAAAAAATGAATCTTGTCCCCAAATGGGCAAAAAAACTGCTGACAGAAGAATGTACTCTTTGAACAAAACTGACAAAAAAGCATCTCGCAAAATCAAACACAGAAAGATTTCGAGAGTACATAAAGAGTGCATAAGATAAGAGAGATCATATGAACATACAAGAAGCAAAAGAGACAATTGAAACAGCCCTGCGCGCATACTTTGCAAGAGATGAAATTGGTTTTCCACTGGTTCCCCTCCGGCAGCAGCGTCCCATTCTCCTGATCGGCCCGCCGGGCATCGGAAAAACGGCAATTATGGAGCAAATCGCAGAAGAGTGCGGTGTGGGGCTTGTCGCCTACACGATGACACACCATACGCGTCAGAGTGCCATGGGCCTTCCGGAGATCTGCAAACGTGAAATCGAAGGGAAAACGGTACATACAACGGAATACACGATGAGCGAGATCATCGCCTCGATCTATGACTGCATGGAGCAGATCGGAAAGAAGCGGGGTATCCTCTTTCTCGATGAAATTAACTGCGTCTCCGAGACCCTCGCTCCGGTAATGCTGCAGCTTTTGCAGGACAAAAAATTCGGCAATCAGCACATCCCGGATGACTGGCTGATCGTGGCCGCCGGAAATCCGCCGGAATATAATAAATCTGTGCGGGAATTTGATGTGGCAACGCTTGACCGTGTGCGGAAGATCGAGGTGGTTCCCGAGCTTTCCGTGTGGCTTTCCTATGCAGAGAAAAATCAGATCCACAGTGCTGTGACAACGTATCTTACGGCACACAGTGACCATTTTTATTCTGTTTCGCAGGAAGCGGATGAGAAGCGTTTTGTGACAGCACGCGGCTGGGAGGATTTGTCGGCAGTGCTGAAAAGTTATGAAATCCTGCATTTTCCGGTCGACGAAGCACTGATCGGACAATATTTGCAGGAAGAAAAGACGGCGGAGGAATTCAGCTCGTACTACAGGATTTACGAAAAATATGGACAGGATTACGGTGTAGAGGAGATTCTGACCGGTGCATTTTCCGGAAAAATCATGGCAGAAAAACAGAAGATGGCGGCAAATGGTTCCACAGAAGAGCGATCTGTACTGCTGTCTCTGTTTCATGCGGCACTTCAGAAAGAGGCATCCGGCTGCCAGAAGCAGGAGCATACGGCAAAGGAGCTCTCCGAGTGCTTTCGCCAGTTTACCTGGCTTTGCAGGCAGAAAAAAGATGAGACATACGCATCCTGGCTGCGGCAGAAAGAGCAGGGATTTGCAGTGTGCAAACAGCAGGGACTGCTGAAAAAGGGCGAGGAAGAAACGAATGCGCGGGTCTTGAAAAAGTTAAAAAAACTCGAGGAGACCGCTAAAAAATGTCGCAAAACCGATTCAGATCAGATGAAAGAGCTTTTTGAAACGGTATGTGAACTGGAACAGGAAAAAGCGGAGAAGGAAGTAAAGGATGTGAAACTGCAGATCCGCCGTGCCGCTGAATTTTTACAGAACAGCTTTCCGGGCGGAGCAGAAGTGGTGCTGTTTGAAGCAAATCTGGCGCGAAGTCCAGCGTTACGGAGCTTTTTGATTGAGAAAAGCATGGATGCCAAATGATAAGCTGCCACTTTGTAAAGAAGAAAATGGTTCTGAAAAGCCCATTTCTGGAGAAAAATGATTTGAAAGGAAGAGGAAGAACAGGGCAGAGGAAGGAAGAAAAAGATGAATTATAAAATGATCCTGCAGTACGATGGCACGCGCTATAACGGCTGGCAGAAGCAGGGAAATACGGACAACACGATTCAGGGCAAGCTCGAAACGCTGCTGTCCAGGATCGCAGGAGAGCCGGTGGAGATCCACGGCGCGGGCAGAACCGATGCCGGCGTCCATGCGGCGGGACAGGTCGCAAATGCAAAGTTCCATACGGATCTATCCGATGAAGAACTTCTGCAGACAATCAACCATTATCTGCCGGAAGACATCGAAGTTACCAGCCTCGCGCGGATGCCGGAGCGCTTCCACAGCCGTCTGAATGCGGTGGACAAAACATACGAATACCGTATCGTGATCGATGGCAGAAAGCATGTTTTCGAGCGGAAATACGTGTATTTTCCGGAAGCACCGCTCGATGTGGAAAAAATGAAAGAAGCATCGAAAGCGTTTATCGGAACGTATGATTTCAGGAGCTTCTGTGCCAACAAACGTATGAAAAAATCGACAGTACGGACGATTACCGGAATTGATTTCTGCGAGAAAGACGGGATTCTTATCATTTCCTATACCGGAACTGGTTTTCTGTACCACATGGTGCGGATCCTGACCGGAACACTTGTGGAGGCCGGGATGGGAAAACGGGATATCGCATCAATGACGGAGCTTCTCAAAGCAAAAAATCGCGAAAGTGCGGGTTTTCTTGCACCGGCATGCGGACTCCTGTTAAAAGAAGTCCGATATGAATAACCGAAATAATCAGGGCAATGCACCAGCCTTTTTTGCATAAAAAACCGAAAAAAGGCTGTGAATTGATAAATGCAGCATAGAAAAGAGAAAGGATGAGGTGAAAAGCATGTTTCAGAAGAAAAGAAATACTTTTCATGGCGGCGTTCACCCGTACGAGGGAAAAGAGCTATCCAAGGACAAACCGATTGTCAAAGCGCAGCCGGGCAACTTATTGTATTACGCAGTGTCACAGCACATCGGAGCGCCTGCTGTGCCGATCGTACAAAAAGGCGACCATGTAAAAGCGGGACAGAAAATCGCAGAAGCGGGAGGATTTGTTTCGGCTCCTGTTTACGCATCAGTTTCCGGCATGGTAAAAGGAATTGAGAAAAAAGTTTCCGCAGCCGGTTCCCCGGTAGACTGTATCGTTGTGGAGAATGACGGGGTGTATGAAAAAGAAACATTTGAGGAGTGCCCGCACTGGGAAAAACTCGACGCAGATACGATACGGAACAAGATCAAAGAGGCTGGAATCGTGGGAATGGGAGGTGCAGGCTTCCCGACACACGTCAAAGTATCCCCGAAAGATCCGTCAGCGATTGACCACATTCTCGTCAATGGAGCAGAGTGTGAGCCGTATCTGACGAGCGACTATCGCAGAATGCTCGAAGAGCCGGAAAAGGTGATCGGAGGCTTAAAAATCATGCTGCATATGTTCCCGAAAGCAAAGGGAATCATCTGCATTGAGGACAACAAACCGGACTGTATCGCGAAATTTTGCGAGCTGGTGCTTCCGGGGGACAATATTGAGGTTTTGGAACTTAAAACGAAATACCCGCAGGGTGCCGAGCGTATGCTGATCTATGCAGCAACGGGACGAAAGGTAAATTCCTCCATGCTGCCGGCGGACGCGGGCTGTATCGTGGATAACATCGATACCGTGACCGCTATTTACCAGGCAGTCCGCTTCGGCGAACCGTTGATGAGCCGTATCGTTACCGTGACAGGAGATGCCGTACAGAATCCGTGCAACTTTGAAGTGCCGGTCGGCATGCTCCTATCCGAACTTTTAGAGCAGGCAGGCAGTCTAAAAAACGAGGCAGCCAAGATCATCTGCGGCGGCCCGATGATGGGAAAAGCATTGTTTACAATGGATGTTCCTGTTACCAAGACAACATCTGCACTGACCTGCCTTACGGAGGATGAAGTATCTGCGCTGGCACCATCTGCCTGCATCAACTGCGGACGCTGTGTTTCCGTCTGTCCGGGTCAGATTCTTCCGGCCCGCCTTTCTGTTTTTGCGGAGCACGGTGAGGAAGAGAAGTTTCTGAAATATGGCGGAATGGAGTGCTGTGAATGTGGCTGTTGTTCCTTTATCTGCCCGGCAAGACGTCCGCTGACGCAGGAGATCAGCTCAATGCGTAAAGTGCTTCTGGCAAAGAGAAAGAAGAAATAGGGGGACCTTACATATGAATGGATTATTACACGTATCATCTTCCCCACACGCACGGTCCAAGGTAACGACGGATAAAATCATGTTTGCCGTCCTGCTTGCCCTTGCCCCGGCAGCCTGCGTGGGAGTCTGGAATTTCGGCCTTCGGGCACTGCTTTTGATTGCGATTTCGATGGCAGTCTGTCCCCTGACGGAATATCTGTATGAAAAAGGAATGAAGAAACCGGTGACGATTGCCGACGGCAGTGCACTGGTAACCGGCCTTCTGCTGGCCATGAACATGCCGGTGCAGGCGCCTCTTTGGATGCCGGTGATCGGCGGTGTGTTTGCAATTCTCGTCGTAAAACAGCTTTTCGGCGGTCTTGGCCAGAACATTATGAACCCGGCGCTTGCAGGAAGATGCTTCCTTTTGATTTCCTTCCCGGGTCATATGACCAACTTCGCTGCCCCGGCAGCCGCACATCTTGTGGATACCGTATCCGGTGCGACACCGCTTGCCGCAGCAAAAGCAGGAGAGCAGGTGAATCTGCTGTCCATGTTCCTTGGGAATACGGCCGGAACGATCGGTGAGACTTCCGCACTGGCCCTTCTGATTGGCGGCATTTTCCTTGTCTGCATTCATGTGATTGACCTCAACATTCCGCTCATCTACATCGGAACAGAGCTTTTATTTGCCCTGATTTTCGGCGGCCACGGTTTTGATATCAACTTCCTTGGCGCGCATCTTTTTGGCGGTGGTCTGATGCTCGGCGCATGGTTCATGGCAACCGATTACGTTACCCGTCCGATCACAAAGAAGGGACAGTATATCTACGCGGTCATTTTAGGACTTCTGACCGGTGTATTCCGTATCTTTGGAAATTCGGCAGAGGGCGTTTCCTATGCCATCATCTTTACCAACCTTCTGGTTCCGCTTATTGAGCGCGTGACCGTGCCGGTTGGATTCGGAAGAGGAGGCAAGAAAAAAGCATGAACAAAATCATAAAAAACGCACTGATTCTTGCGGCGATCACGCTGATTGCCGGATTGCTTCTCGGGGCGGCACATCAGGTAACCCTGAAGCCGATTCAGAAGCAGCAGGAGAAAGAAAAACAGGAATCCTGCCAGAATGTATTCCCGGAGGCAGCTTCCTTTGAAGAAGTAACGATGAGCGATGCAGAAAAGGCAGAGCTTGCGGCAGCATTAACCGGCCACGATTTTAATGCCCAGACGATAGATGAGCTGCTGCTTGCAAAAGACGCATCCGGCGCGACGATCGGCCTGGTTGAGATCATCTCCACAACTGAAGGCTATGGCGGCGGCATGCAGTTCTCGATGGGAATTGCATCGGACGGAACGACAAAAGGAATCTCTTTCCTGTCACTTTCCGAGACGGCCGGCCTTGGTATGCGTGCCGACACAGACGATTTCAAGAATCAGTTCAAGGATAAAAACGTAGAAGCATTCTCCTACACAAAATCCGGCGCATCCGCGGATGATGAAATCGATGCGCTGAGCGGAGCAACTCTGACAACGAACGCTGTAACAAACGGTGTCAATGCAGGAATCTGCTGTTTTAACTACTGCAGTGAATCCGGTCTGCTTTCCGGAGAGGGAGGGAACTCATGAGAAAAGATACGCCGCTGGAACGGCTTTATAATGGTATCATAAAAGAAAACCCGACCTTCGTCATGATGCTGGGTATGTGTCCGACGCTTGCGGTTACCACTTCTGCAAAGAACGGTATCGGCATGGGCCTTGCGACGATGGTCATCCTGACCGCCTCCAACCTGATGATTTCCCTGCTTCGGAAAATCATCCCGGACGGCGTGCGTATGCCAGCATACATCGTTGTTGTGGCATCGTTTGTAACCATCGTGGAATTTTTGATGGAAGGTTTTATTCCGGCACTCTATTCCGCCCTTGGCATCTACATCCCGCTGATCGTTGTAAACTGTATCATCCTGGGACGCGCCGAGGCATATGCTGGAAAACATGGTCCGATCCCGTCTTTATTTGATGGTATCGGCATGGGCCTTGGATTTACCGTCGGCCTGACCCTGATCGGTATGTTCCGTGAGCTGATCGGAGCCGGAACCCTGTTCGGTATCCAGGTAATGCCGAGTGCTTACGAGCCGGTCAACATCTTCATCATGGCGCCGGGTGCATTCCTTGTGCTGGCAATGCTCGTTGCGGTGCAGAACCGCATCAAACGCCAGAAGTCAGAGAAAACCGGAAAACCGGCAGTCCCGGCAGAAGAGACCGGCTGTATGGCATGCGCCAATAAGGCATACTGCCAGGCTGTGAAAGGAAAGGAGGAAGCGAAATGAAAGAACTGATTTTAATTGCGATCGGTGCGGCGCTGGTGAACAACGTTGTCTTAAGCCAGTTCCTCGGCATCTGTGCTTTCCTCGGTGTTTCCAAAAAAATGGATACGGCGGCCGGCATGGGCGGAGCGGTTATTTTTGTCCTCACGATTTCTTCATTTGTGACAAGTCTGATTTACAAATTTATCCTGGCACCGGCAGAACTTGATTATCTGAAAACGATCGTTTTCATTCTTGTCATCGCGGCGCTGGTACAGCTCGTTGAGATGTTCCTGAAAAAGACGATTCCGTCTCTGTATCGAGCGCTCGGCGTTTACCTTCCGCTGATTACAACAAACTGCGCGGTACTCGGTGTGGCACTCATCAACGTACAGAAGGATTACACGATTCTGCAGGGTACGGTTTACGGTCTGGCAACCGCAATCGGCTTTACGATTGCCATGGTGCTGATGGCCGGCCTGCGGGAAAAGATGGAGTACAACGATATCCCGGAGTCATTCAAAGGAATGCCGATCGTTCTTCTTACGGCTATGCTGATGTCAATGGCATTTATGGGATTTTCCGGAATGATCTAGGAGGGATGAAGAGATGAATGGTATTTTAGCAGCCACCCTGATGGTGGGTGGAACCGGCCTTTTGATTGGTATTCTCCTTGGAATTGCCGGAAAGAAGTTTTATGTGGAAGTGGACGAGCGCGAGACGAAGGTCCGTGAAGCGCTGCCGGGCAACAACTGCGGCGGCTGCGGTTACCCGGGCTGTGACGGAGCGGCGGCTGCAGTGGTAAAGGGTGAAGCCCCGATTTCGGTCTGTCCAGTCGGCGGTTCTCCGGTTGCGGCAGCGATCGGTGCCATTATGGGACAGGAAGCCGGAGCACAGGAGCGCAGAAAAGCAGTGGTACGGTGCGCCGGTACGTGTGACGTGGCAAAGAACAAGTATGAATACACGGGTGCAAGGGACTGCTCCTACGCCGTTTTTGTACCGGGCGGCGGTCCGAAGAGCTGCGGAAACGGATGTCTTGGTTTTGGAAACTGCGTGAAGGCATGTAAGTTTGATGCGATCCATATTGAAAACGGCATTGCCGTTGTGGACGGCGAAGCGTGCAAGGCATGCGGTGCCTGCGTGAAGGCTTGTCCGAGAAATCTGATCGACCTGATTCCGTATGAGCAGAAGATCACGGTGAAATGCCGCTCAACCGAGAAGGGCAAGGCGGTGATGGCAGCGTGTGAGATCGGCTGTATCGGATGTAAGAAGTGCGAGAAGAACTGCCCGTCGGATGCAATTCACGTTGTGGACCAGCGCGCGGAGATCGACCCGGCAAAATGTACAGGCTGCGGCCTCTGCGCGGAGAACTGCCCGCGGAAGTGTATTATGGTAGAAAAATAAAAATGAGAAATTCCATGCTGTGGGAGGGAACTTCTGCGGCGTGGAATTTTTGCTTTTCGGTGATATCGTGTTAGCCAATGCCGGGGGTGGCTGGCTTGACTTGAATTTGGGAAAATGATAAACTGAAAGTCAGAAAACGAGGGGCGAAAAGCTAAAAAAATATAAAATGGCAGAAAGGACGGGGCAAAAGTATGACAATGACAATGGATGAACTGATGAAAGTGCTCGATATGCAGGAGGATATTCTGCAGTTTACGCATTTTACAAATGCAGACGCATGGGAACTGGGAACGATGATCCTGATGGAGGCAAGACGGCGCGGAGCGCAGGTTGGCATCATGATCCGCAGAAGCAACGGGGAAGTTGTATTCCAGTATTGTGATAACGGCATTACGCCGCACAATGTGGAGCTGATGAGACGGAAGAGCAATTCGGTGCTTCTGACGGAGCGGAGTTCGCTGCAGCTCTACATGGCAGCGACGAATGCGCCGGAGAGCGTAAAACAGATGGTACTGGACCCGAAGGAATACGCAATGCTGGGCGGAGGTTTTCCGATCTGCGTGGAAGAAGTCGGCGTTGTGGCAACCGTAGCAGTGTCCGGCATGGGACAGGTTTCGGATCATGATGTGATTGTGAAATGCATCAGCAAATATTTGCATATCGATGAAGTACCGAGAATCAGAACTGTATGAAAATGATGATTGAAACTAAATTTTGTGTATGATACAATGTCACCGGCAAAAAGACATGACAGTTCCATCAGGGACAACAAAACCCCCGTGAGCGGCAACTCACGGGGGTTGGTTTATGTCAGCAGGTTTTGCATATCTTCCGGCAGTGGTGCGTGGAAGTTTAAGGGTTCTCCGGTGATCGGATGGACGAAGGAGAGCGATGCAGAGTGAAGTGCCTGGCGGGGGAAAGTGCCGGGAGTTTTGTTGTAGAGGGTATCGCCGAGCAGCGGATGGCCGATGTAGGCCATGTGGACGCGGATCTGGTGGGTGCGGCCGGTTTCGAGATTGAGTTCGAGGTGGGAGAAAACGGAGCAGTGCGCGAGGGTGCGGTAATGGGTTACGGAGCGCTCGCCGGAGGCAAAGTCGACGGTGCGCTGGATGAGGGAGCCGTTGAGGCGGGCGATCGGTGCGTCGATGGTGCCGGATGCAGCGGTTTCGCCGAGGGCGAAGGCCTGATACGTGCGGTGGATTTCGCGGGAGCGCATGGCCTGGGAGAGAACGGCGGCGCTTAAGGCGTGCTTGGCGAGCACGATAAGGCCGGTGGTGTCGCGGTCGAGGCGGTTGATACAGCGGTAGACGAAGGGTTCACCTTTCTGTTCAAAATACCATGCAATGCCGTTTGCCAGCGTATTTTCATAATTTCCAATCGACGGATGAATCGGCGTATCAGCGGGTTTATCCACAACGAGGATGTCGTCATCCTCATACACAACCGAAAACGGAACCGGCCGCGGCAGAATTCCGTCGGAGGGTTCTGTTTCGACAAGGTGCGTTTCGATCACATCCCCGGCGTGCACGGCCTGGCTCGTCCAGGCGCGGACGCCGTTTCGGAAAATGCCGCCCTCTGTGCGTTTTAAGCCCGTAATAATATGGCGCGAATATCCATGCCGGCGGAGAAACCATTCCACAGTCAGATTTTCCCGTTCCTCCTCCGGCGAAACCACATATGTAAACCTGTGTCCCATACACAAAACCTCCGTTTCTATAGCTTTTTTATCGAATGAACCCTGTCATTTCGGGGCAAAATTTCAAAAAGAGACTTTCCCAGTCTTTCGCAAGTATAGCCGAAAACAGATGGAAAAGCAAGAAACTTACCTTTCTATAGCGAAAATATAAAAAAGTATAAAAGTTTCATGAAATGTCAGAATTTGATTGATTTTAGCGAAAGAAAAGTTTATGCTACTAAAAAAGAAAGAAAATCAAGAAACAGGAGGGGATACAGATGAAACAGGTGCAAAAACCGAAAAAACCCATAATTTTTTATTATGTGATTGCGCTGATCGTCATTCTGCTGTTAAATCTTCTGCTTTTCCCGAGACTTCTCGAGCCAAAAGTAACAGAAGTTGATTACGGAAAATTTTTGCAGATGGTAGATAACAACGAAATCAGCGAAGTCCAGATCCAGTCAAATGAGATTATTTTCAGCGACAAATCAAGCCCGGCGAATTATTATAAGACGGGTGTGATGAATGATTACAAGCTGGTAGATCGTTTATATGAGGCAGGTATTACCGAATTCGGAACGCCGATCATAGAGCAGATGTCGCCACTCATGGAATTTCTTTTAACATGGGTAATACCGATCGTTGTGATGGTTGCGCTCGGACAGTGGCTGATGAAACGCATGACGAGCAAGATGATGGGCGGCATGGGAAATGCGATGAGCTTTGGAAAGAGCAACGCCAAGGTTTATGTACAGTCCGAAACCGGCATTAAATTTGCAGATGTTGCCGGAGAGGATGAGGCAAAAGAAATTTTACAGGAGATTGTTGACTTCCTGCATAATCCCAAAAAATATGAAGAAATTGGTGCAAAAATGCCGAAAGGAGCACTGCTTGTCGGCCCTCCAGGAACCGGTAAAACGCTGCTTGCAAAGGCAGTAGCCGGAGAGGCAAATGTTCCGTTCTTCTCCATTTCCGGTTCTGAGTTTGTCGAGATGTTCGTCGGCATGGGAGCTGCGAAGGTGCGTGACCTGTTCCAGCAGGCAAATGAGAAAGCACCGTGTATCGTCTTTATCGATGAGATCGATACCGTCGGCAAAAAACGTGACGGCGGCGGATTCTCCGGAAACGACGAGCGTGAGCAGACCCTGAACCAGCTGCTTGCCGAGATGGATGGATTCGATGGAAAGAAAGGCGTTGTCATTCTGGCAGCGACGAACCGTCCGGATTCCCTGGACCCGGCACTTCTTCGTCCGGGCCGTTTCGACCGCCGTGTGCCGGTTGAACTGCCTGACTTAAAAGGCCGTGAGGAAATCCTGAAAGTCCATGCGAAAAACATCCGCGTGGGCGACAATGTCGATTACAATGCGATCGCACGTATGGCATCCGGTGCTTCTGGTGCAGAACTTGCCAATATGATCAACGAGGCAGCACTCCGTGCCGTCCGTGATGGAAGAAAATTCGTCACCCAGGCGGATCTGGAGGAGAGCGTTGAGGTTGTCATCGCCGGATACCAGAAGAAGAATAAGATCATGACCGACAAAGAGAAACTAATCGTTTCCTACCACGAGGTCGGCCATGCACTCGTCGCAGCACTGCAGAGCCATTCCGCTCCAGTTACGAAGATCACCATTATCCCGCGTACGTCCGGCGCCCTCGGCTATACGATGCAGGTGGATGAAGATGAGCATAATCTGATGAGCCGTGAAGAGCTGGAAAATAAAATTGCAACCCTGACCGGCGGCCGTGTGGCAGAGGATCTGGTGTTCCATTCCATCACGACAGGTGCTTCGAACGATATCGAGCAGGCAACGAAGGTGGCAAGAGCCATGATCACCCGCTTCGGTATGAACGAGGAATTTGGTATGGTTGCATTTGAGACGGTAACGAACCAGTACCTCGGCGGTGACACTTCCCTGGCATGCTCCGAATCGACAGCAGCACAGATTGATGAGAAGGTTGTTGCAGCAGTCAGAAAACAGTACGACAAAGCAGAGCAGCTCTTAAAAGATAACATGCCGAAACTTCACGAGCTGGCAAAATATCTGTATGAGAAAGAGACAATCACAGGTGATGAGTTTATGGAAATCCTGAATTTATCCCCGGATCAGCTCACGACAACGAGAATGGAAACAAACTAAAAAGCGATAAAAGCAGATGAGAATCCCGCGTTTCAAGGCGACTTCAGCCTTGCGCGGGATTCTTTCTTGTGCTATAATGCTGTAATGCGAAATTATGACACAAAAAGACAGATTTTTTTAGGATAGACCAAGAGAACATAAGGAGAAACGCAATGAAGAAAAAACAGGCATGGAAAGTGATGGGTGCTGTCCTTGCGGGCACACTGGTATTTTCCGATGCAGTTCCGCTCCGTGCCAGCGCATCGGCAGGAACGGAAAAAAGCGCAGTACAGAACGAAACTGTCTCCGGAACGGAGAACGGTACAGAGACAAAACGGGCAGCCGTTTATGTGAATCTGAAAACCGGCGATGATACGGCAGACGGTACAACGGCAGAGACAGCAGTAAAAACCGTGGAAAAAGCACAGGAGCTTCTTGCAGTTGCAGCGGCAGAACTGCAGGCGGACGGGAAAACAACCGAAAAAAACACTGCTGCAGATACCAGCAAAACGGCAGCGGAGGAAGCAGCAGAAAAATATCTGGTATTCGTCGGAATGGATGAAAAAGAGCTGGAAACGTATCGAAAGAAACAGCAGAAAACAGACTTCAGGGGAAGAGTAACAGATACCGTTTTTGCGGCAGATGAAATCGTGGTGACAGAAGCCGGATATGAGGCTGTTCTGGCAGCAGAAAAAGCAAAAGAAACGGTTTCGGAAACACCAACGCTTGCGCCAGGCGAGTCTCCGGCACCGGATGCGGCAGAAGATACCGTAACACCAACTCCGGGTCCGACGGAAACGCCGGATGCAGAGCCGACCGCAGAACCAACGGTGACCCCGGACGCAGAGCCGACCGTAACGCCGGCGGAGGAACCAACGGCAACTCCGACACCGGATGCGGACAACGGAGAAGATACAGGGGATACACCAACGGCAGCGCCGACACCGGATGCGGAACCGACCGTAACGCCGGAAGTAACTCCGACGACAGCACCGGGCGAGAATACCGATGACAGTGAAAATCCGGAGAATCCGGAAACTCCGGCAGAAGATCCAACCGTGACACCTGCCCCGGATGATACAGCAAAAGACGATCCTGCAGCAGATGATACAAACCAGGACGATACAAACCAGGATAACCAGAACGGAACGGGAAATGATGCATCATCGGACCAGTGGAAACAGGATGAAAATCTGGATGACCTTGTAAAAGATGAAATTCAGAAAGAAAACGAAACCGTAAAAAATTTCGATGAAATTTCCAATCCATCCGGTACGGACAGCACAGAAGACGGCTATCTGATCTCCAATGTCTCTCTTTTGATCCAGCCGGTGGCAGTAAGTCTGTCCAGAAGCCTTGTATCAGAGGAGCAGACGGAAACAGCAGAAGCTGAGACGGCGGACGAAGGCGAGCATGAACTGCTTGCAGCTGCAGAGCAGAAATCCAACCTGAGTGCAGGTGAAATGACAGCAAGTGCAGCCGATGACGTAAGTACGCTGCGTGCCGCAGGAACGATCCTTGTAGGACCGGACAACTACGGAACGAATAAGACATCCACTCCGACTCCGACAGCCACACCGTCGAAGAGCAGCAGTAACAACAGCTCTTCCAATTCCAATACCGGAAGCACAAAGATTCCGCAGAAGAAGACACAGACCACTGTAAGCATCCGCAGCATCCCGGTCAACACCGGCGATGAGACGATGGTGCTTCCGCTGGCGATCAGCTCCGCACTTTCTGCAGCCGTTATGTTCTGCATGGCATTCCTTCAGATGCAGGCGAAACGCGCAAAGAGCATGGCCGCATGGCTGGAATTCAAAAAGAATCATCCGTTTGACGAAAAATAAAGAAACAGGCATATCCGGAAAAGCCATTCCATACATTTACAGTATGGGAGGGCTTTTTCTTATGGAAGAAAAGAAAACATGGGCGGTGGGTGCGGGCAGCGGGATCAGCTGGCTGAAGGCTCTTCTCGTTTCCTATCTGATCTCGGTGCTTCTTCTTTTGCTGCTGTCTTTCCTGCTCTGGAAATTTTCCTGGAAGGAAAGCTGGGTGCAGGCGGGCATTGTGGTGATCTATCTGGCATCAAGCTTTTCCGGCGGAAGAATGGCAGGAAACATGGCGGGAAAACGGCGGTTTCTCTGGGGCATCTGCTTTGGAATCGTGTATTTTGCCATTCTGATCATCGTCTCCGCAGTCTTCCTGCCGGGCGGATTTGCCGGAGCCGGAAGACTTCTGTGGGCGGCAGCAGTCTGTGCCGTCGGCGGAATGGCAGGCGGAATGACGGCACACGGCAGATAAAAGCGGACAAAACAGAACATTTTTTCAAAAAACAGACTTTTAAATTTGAAAAACCTATGCTATAATGGGAAGAGCTAATGGCCGAAGACTATAAAAAAGTCGCGCGTCAACTACAATGAAGGAGGAATGTGCCATGAAACACATCAAAACTTTAAATACAAAAAGCTTACAGAACACTGTAAAAAAAGGTGGATGCGGTGAGTGCCAGACATCCTGCCAGTCCGCATGTAAGA
>OGCQ01000509.1_pt1 | contig 62326 bp, 64 predicted proteins | sample 1570161 | NCBI WGS metagenome assembly OGCQ01 (sample SAMEA4384402, study PRJEB24528) | human gut metagenome | reverse complement strand
AGAGCAGAGCAGAGCAGAGCAGAGCAGAGCAGAGCAGAGCAGAGCAGAGCAGAGGCGGACTGTCTATGCACGAATCTGTATCAGGAAGAAACTCTGAATTGCTCTCACCTGGAAGTGACGGATGGCATATCGCCGGAAAACGAAAATATGCAAGGATTTTTGTCAGACAGGTATTGTAATGGAGTTTTTGGAGTTCCGATTACATATTTGGATAAATACAACCCTGAACAATTTGAGATTATTGGTATGCTGCAATCAAGTACTGATGAACAGGCCGGAATTCCGAACTTACGCTTTTACAATAGCTTTCGCGAAATGCGGCAAGATATGTCATACACAGGCGCTTCTGGAGGAAAGGCAAATGGAAACCCGGTTATAAAAGAAAAGCCTAAAAAAGGAAATTTTCTTTACAACGAAAAAACTGGCGAATATGTACATTCTGTTTATGCGAGGATTGTGATTCGCCGTAAGTTATAAAAAAACAAAAGTAACAGCAAAAAGAGGCATAAAAGAAATGAACAACAACAAAAGCCAAATCTTCAACGCCGAAAGAACAATAGAAATAGAAAAAGAGTTTAAAGAACATCCGGAAAGAAACCGGGTGAAAACGGTAAGCGCAATGGTGGAAGCTATGATATCGAAGGCAGGATTTTTGCGCTGAAGAGAGCGGTAGATGAAGAGAAAAAAAAGAAAAAACAGCAAGGAGACCTAAAAATGAATAGAATATCAATAAACTTTAACTTGTTAACCGCAACCAGAGAAGAAGTATTTGAAAGAATGGTCAATTTTTACAAAGAGCTCTTATTGCTTGAGAATCAACTAATAAAAGAAAAAACGACATCTTCTGAAATGAAAGATAGGTATAAAAAATTAAAGCTTACCATACGAGAAGAATACAGAATCTATGAAACGGTATCATTCCGAAAAAAAATGATGAATCTTCCTGTAGAAGAATATAAATATAAAAACGATTATGTTGCAGGAATTATAGACGCATGCGCAAATGGATTAAATGACAATATAAATGGTAACCTGCATGCACCAAATCTATATAATACAAGGAATGAATTAATTGAATATCTTTATCATTTTTCAGATTTTGCAAGCATGTATAAAGAAATGTATGACAATATTGAAGGAGGAAAAGAAGAATGAAAATAGAACCGAAAGAAATCAGCATCAGAGAGGTTGCAGAAAATTATGTTGACGATGGAGATGGCGGAGTTTATGGATTAGACGGCGAACTGGTCTTAAGGCCGCCTTATCAGCGAGAGTATATTTATCAGCAGGCTCAGAGAAATGCGGTAATCGATACTGTAATGAGTGGTTTTCCGTTAAATTTAATGTACTGGTCGCCAAACCCGAAGGGTTTTGAGCTCCTTGACGGGCAGCAGCGTACAATCTCACTCTGTCAGTATGTAAACGGGGATTTTCCTGTAAAAATCAATGGAAATGATAAATTCTTCCATAACTTGACGGAAGATGAAAAGCAGAAATTTTTGGATTATAAACTTGATGTTAAGGTTTGTGACGGAACCGAAGAGGAAAAATTAGAGTGGTTTAAGCGTATCAATATTGCCGGACTAGTACTGACAAATCAGGAGCTGTTAAATGCCACATATGTCGGAACATGGCTGGCTGATGCGAAAAACTATTTCTCAAAGCGAAACTGCGTGGCCGGACAGATGGCTGAAGGGTATATCAAAGGAAATCCGATTCGGCAGGATTATCTTGAAAAGGCGCTGGCGTGGATTGCTGACCGTGATAGGCTGGAATCGGGTCAGATGTATATGGCAAAACATCAGCATGACCTGGACGCAAACGAATTGTGGCTATATTTTCAGACAGTTATTAACTGGGCGAAGATGCTTTTCCCGAATGCAAGAAAAGGCGTTACTGACGTGCAGGATTGGGGGATTTTATACAACGAATTTCACGACAGGCAGTATAACAGTAACACGCTTGAAGCTGATATGAAACGCCTTTTAATGGATGATGATGTTACCAAAAATGCCGGGATTGTAAGGTATTTACTTTCTGACAAAACAAAGCATGATGAAAAGTTTTTGTCAATCAGGACGTTTTCAGAATCGCAGAAGAGAAGGGCTTATGAAAAACAAGAGCATAAATGCGCGATTTGTGGAGAGGTGTTTGACTTGAAAGATATGGATGGAGACCATATCATACCGTGGAGCCAGGGCGGAAGGACTGTGGATGAAAATCTGCAGATGCTGTGTAAGAAATGTAATAATGAGAAAAGTGACAAATAAAAAATTTTCCACGCACTTGCGGGGCGAATTATTAACCAGAAAAAAGCGGCAGAAATTATTCTGCCGCTTATGCTTTACACTATTTTAACAACCATACTTTTCTTTGTATTTTTTGTTTGTCTCTAAAATTTTTCGGTACTCTGCCATTAGATTGTAAAATGACGCTTTTTTTAAGCCGCTTTGCTTTATAAATTCGCTTGATGTGATTTCTTTTTGCTCCCATTTTGTGTATAGTTCTTCCCAGTTTTCTGGAAAATCCAATTTAGTACGACCGGCACCAGCGCGCCTTGAAGTACGGATTGGAGTGATTTTTTGGCTGCTGCTTGATACAAAATCGTATATGGTCTTCAATACAGCTATATTGACAGACGGAGAAATGCCACATTCATAAGTTGACGGCGTGTCACGCACTATAAGTCTAATGGATTTTTCTAAAAAATATTTTATATTTTCTTTCACAGCTAAGTCATTAAGCCCGATGTCTTCAAATTTTCCTATAATAATTATATCGTTTGTATGACACATTGATTTAATATTATTGAATGCACGAAAACAGCGTTTATTTTCTGTATAAAATGAAATCTGAAAATCAGAAGCTAATTCTTTTCGTAGTATATCAATAACATCATCAAAAGACGATAAATTTTCATCTATTGTTGTATACAAATATATCATTTTACTCACCTTTTCATTATTACCTACGACGTTTAGATTGTATAAATGACATAAAACCGTTTGATAATGTATGACCTAAAAACATTTCCAGTTGTGTTTTGTTGAATTTAATGCGACATACATCTCGTGACGGTGTTGATTCTGCACAAATTTCGTTTGGCAAACAGCGCTCCCATGCCAAAAACATTTTTTCTATCTCTCCAGTTTTACCAAGTACTAATGTAACAGTATCAGCAACCGTATCGATAATGAAATCTTTTTTGTTTGTTTTATACAAGCCTTCTATCTGTTCAAGCGCATCGCTTGAAACTGAAGTTGCATTAATAGAATAATCATGATTCCATGTAAGCGGTCTTATATACTCTGGAATATCATATCCATATTCATTTAATATGTCAATAATTACATTTGATGAGATGGCCATAATATCTGGATAATACCCGTCCTCACGATGTTCTATGTCATACATATGGCGCACAACATCATTAATTTGTGGAAGCATTCTCCTTAGATACTCACGATAAAAAGCATTCGTTAACCTGTTGAGAATAGCTTTGCCTCTGCTTTTATATTCGCTCTGGTCTACGGTACTCGGCAAACATCCTTCATAACTAATAAGCATTATTCGTTTTCTGTACTTTTCCTCTAAAGATAAAATCTCATTACTTGCAAAAACAACAAGTGGCATGCAATGAAGAGATAAACGTTCACATTGTTCTGGATTCTTTAAGTAATCGCCTTTTTGAGAAATATATCCACTTGAAATTTCGTCAACAAAAATTGGTATTCCTTTTGAGCCTGTTTGCAAAGCTTTTAATTTGTCTTTACCTACCTCAACTCCTTTTTCCTCTGGTATGTTTTTACCTGTCATCAATTTAAGTATCACAGACATCATAAAAGTTTTACCTACGCTTGGGTTCTTTGATACTAATAACATAAAAAGAGGAAGGCTGCCATCACCTACTCCTGTAATATCAGCATCATTACGCAATTTGGATGTAAACGGAGAAGAGAAGACGGCGTTCAATAATTTGAAATGGTTTGGCTGTAAATTTTTTCTCCCGTTAATAAACTCATCATAATTGTTAAAAATCTTCAATAATTCAGAGATATCATGTTTCACCTCGTCTTCAGATGGATGCAAATTTAATTCTTCCCCATTAAGATATGCTTTTTCAGAATCGTAATCAAATGTTAGTTCAGGATATTTTTCAACTGAAACGTGACATTTTTGGCCATTTAAGCTCCTTCTAAAATTTGATTCCATCCTTTTAATATTTCGCGAACTTATTTGAGTAAGTCCCTTTTCGGTTTTTAAGCCGATATTCTTAGTTACTTTTTTATAAAATTCAACGTCTTTTTGATATTCAATACAATAATTAACATAATCTAAATTTGCTTGGGACATATCTTCACGTAATACAATTGCCGTATCCATTTTCTTAATTTTTGTAATAATTGGATTGTTCTCAATCATATCTTCTTCAGATGTAATTGTTTTTGTCGTTATACACGAATAAGGAACCTCCTCAGCCATAGACCAGGCTGCATCAAATTCTGCAATCGCATCTTCGTACCCTAACTCGCTGTCATCATAATTATAGTTTTCCATATGACTTCCGTTCCAGGCATTACGTGACATGTTTGCTGTAGTATCAACAACTTTTGAATCACCATTATCAGATGTTAAAATATATAGTTTACGGTGGTCAACAATAGTAGTTGAAACCTTAATAATTAATTTTCCACTTTGAATCATATCTGATACGCGCTTATATTTACAAGCCGCTTTTTGTATTTGGGTTGCATTTGCAAAAATGTATGGCATTTTTGAATCTTTATCTACAATACATGTTGCGCCAAGAATAATTTCTACATATTCAAAGTATTTCAGCAATTTATTTATAAAATCCCAGTTATATGAAAATGTAATAACCTGCAATTTGCTATAACCTGAAAATATTTCATCAATTGATTCAAATTCAGCGGCATCAACCATTATTTTATGTTTTATTTTGATGAGATTTACATTTTCTGCCTCACCGTGTTTTCCTCCATCTATCACATCAAACAATGATAATTGACCGATATTAGGTTCTTCTTTTTTCATATATTTCCCTCCTTTTTTAGTATTTTTAAATGTCTATAATTAAGCGTCTTATTTATAGACATATTGTATCACATATAAAAATATATTTCAACATGCATTTGGAAATCAGCTTTTCTGCTTTCCAAAAAATTCCGCATATTAATAATATCTTAAAATAAATTGTAATTTACTAAATTTTTGGTATACTATTCACATATTACTAAAATATATTGGAGGTGAATAATAATGATAAAATACATCTTAATGCACAAAAATGATAAATGTGGAACAATACTGTTTGACGAAAACATAGGAAGAATCACCGAATATCATGATGATAGAAACGGTCTGTCTCCATACCTAGGCAACTGTGACATAAAGAAAATTCAAAAATGGTGGGAGATGAGAGCTGTTCCTGCGTCAAGAGCAACGATGCAACAGGTGATAAATAACGCAAATTGCTTAAATACAGAGGTTTATCTGGCAAAAAATCTTGGATTAAGTATGACTGATACATACTGGATTAAACCAAGCGGCATTGACTTATCATTTGATAACGTTAAATTTGCGAATTTAGCTGCATATAGCCATGGAAAAATCCCATATCATAATGCAACGTCGTATGACCCAAATGCGTCTCTTGGCGGCCAGATGGAAAAATATTGGGATTTAATGCATAAAACTCCAATATTGGTCAAAGAAAGCTATAAATATTACGGACAGCAATCAATTAATGAAGTTTTTGCTTCAATAATTCATGACAGACAACATTCAGGTGTTGATTTTGTTAAGTACACTGCTGAGATGACTGAAGATAGAGGTGTACAATGCAAGTGCCCGGCATTTACTTCGGAAAATATAGAATTGTTGTCGGCATATGAAATAGTAGAAAGTAGAAAAATTCAAAACAGTCAGGCGTTATATGACGAGTACATTAATATCTGTGTTGAAAACGGCATTGATTACGAACAAATTCAAGAATTTATGGACTATCAGACAATGACCGATTTCTTGATAACGAATACAGACGAACATTTATTAAATTTTGGCGTCTTACGAGACCCAAATACTATGAATCTAATTGGACCGGCTCCAATATTCGACTCCGGAAACAGTATGTTCTATTCTGATGGAAGAAAAACACCATATACTCGAGCCGGAATTTTAGACATTCCGATTACGAGTTTTTATAAAAGAGAAGAAAAATTACTTGGAAAAGTAAAAAATAAAAATGTCGTAGATTTAAACAGTATACCTTCCGCAGACGAGGTTAAAGAACTGTATGCAAACGCAGGAATTCCAGAAGAAAAGGCTGATATAATCAGTAAAAATTATGACACTAAAGCCAAGATGTTATCAGAATTCCAAAGGGGAAAGACTATTTCGTTATATAAAGAAAAACAAGCCGAAAAAAATAGCAAATACAACACAATCGTAAAAGAGCCAGAAGTCAAAATGGAATCTCCAAAGTTTATTATGCTTTGCGGAATTCCGGGTTCAGGAAAATCTCAATTAGCCAAATCTCTTTATGCTGATTTACAAAATAAAAAAATGGATGATGTGAACTTGTATCCGGCCTCAAAAGCAATAAAGAATATTGGCCTTATTTTTGACCCTTCTAAAATCACAAATGACATTGTAATAAATGCAGATTACAAGAATAGTGCAGTATTGATTTCTCCGAATAAAATTCGCCAGGAGCTCAAAAACAATTATCCAGATAATTATAGTGAAAGCCTCGTTTTTGCAATAGTTGATGCAAGAGTTAAAACAGCTTTAAAAAGTGGTGCTTCTGTCGTGTATGAAGCAACCAATCTTGACAAGCCAATAAGGGAAAGATATTTGGGGATTGCGAATGAATATGGCGTAAAAGATACTTCACTTCATGTGACCTGGATAAATCCGAATGATTCAATCAGCAGTATCTCTCCGAGCCTATTGTCAGCTATGAATAATAGACTGGTAGATAGTAATCCATCAAAAGCTGAAGGATGGAACGATTTTGTTCAGCACGGTACGCCTGCCGAAAAAATACAAAATAATGATTATTTTGATACGTCTATAGACGATGATGAAATTGAATACGAAGACCATTAAGTTCACGGTAAAAGAGCATGACATTCAGTCAAGCTCTTTTTTTTGCTTTTTTCTTCCAATAAGAAATTCAGCATATTAAAAACGACAAAAAAAACAAACAAAGACAGGAGGCAAAAAAAATGAATAATAAAGTTTTAGATATTTATGACGACCTTACCGACGCTGAGACTGAATCTCTTTTCAGTACTCCCAAAAAAAGCAGAAAAGGAGACCGAAGAAAAATTGACTACAAAAAAGCAAAAAGAAAAGCAAAAATTGACCTTGCGAGGTCATTTGATGGTCTGCCGATGTATGACAATCTGCACCAGTACAGTAAAAATAAAATCCATTGTTCTTGCCAGTTATGCCGTGGGAAAGATTGCTTTGGTAGACATGTTACTACCGAGCAGGAAGTAAAAAGCCATGATGAGATGCTGGCTGAACTGAAAGAATTGGACGAGAATTTGCTGACAGCGGAAAGAAAGGAGATTGCGTGATGGTAACCATTGAGAGCAAAAATCATTCTATTAACCTTGGAGGTGGAGGCTTCATATGCCTCCGCACTAAAGTCGCAGAACTGGCAGCGCCTGATATCTTTGAACACTACAAAAAATCTATGGACGGAATGCGGCTGTATGATGATGATAAAAGAAAAGCATTTTACAAATCATATAACGCAAAAATCGCAGAACTGAACAAAAAATACAAAGGCAAAATGTCTAACATCCTTGATTTTTTGTATGAGAGCGATTGTGACGGCATTATGGATGTTCCACACTGCCGGTCTATCTACAAAGTCATCAAAGACTACGACGACGATATTTTATACGGCTATGCCGGCAGAAAAGACTGCGCGAAATTTGCTGATTTCAAAGCTATCGTTAAAGACGGCATTGATTCCGGTGATGGTTTCACCTGGTTCTAAGGCTGCAAAAAGAAAACAAAAAAAGTTTTTACGCCAGATGGCGGGAAAGGACAAAATTATGAGAATTTTAGCAATTGATAAATGCGAAGAGCCTGTTGTTAAGGAAATTGAAAACAATCTGAAGGATATGCAGAGATATGTGCTTGGACATATTGAGACCATCACATTATCAGAAACTGCAATGCTGGTTTGTAATGATGCCGGAAAAGTGGCTAACCTGACGCCGAATCGAATTCTGAAAATTGGTAACAGTCATGATGTAATCCGCGGTGATTTCTTTATCTGTGGATGGTCCGGAGATGAATTCTGTGATATTTCTGATGAGGATGTTGAGAAATACACGAAAATGTTTTCAAAACCTGATGTTTTGTTTATGCATGTATGGAATGGACTCAGCAGGGTTTGGAAGATTGTTAAGCCGGAAGATGAGAAAGAACATTTCTGCTTTTATGATTTACTGCAGACTGAGGCTGATTACGTGTTTTGCACGTTTGAATCAGCGATGAAAAGACATTCGCCGAAGCTTTCTGATTACGGCAAAGTTTATCGTGGAATTTTTGAATTCAGCGATACGTTTGAGGCAAAGAGAGTGTGCGAAAGGCTTTATATAGAGCATAATGGTGTAATTTTGGACAGAAAAGGCCATTCAATGGACATTTCTGATATCATTGTGATGCATCTTCCGAATGGTGACAGATATTTTTATGTTGACATGTTAGGATTTACAGAAGTTAAGTTTGACAAAAACGGAAAGATGATGATAACGAAAGATAACACAGCGGAAAACAAGAAGTAAGAACTAAAACTTATACATTTACAGACCGGAGAGGATTTTGCTCTCCGGATTTTTTTTCGCAAAAAATTTCCTCCCCGATAAAAATTCAGCATATTAAATGTAACAAAACAAAAAACGGGAGGTAAAAATTATGACACGTGGAAATTTTGTATTAATAACGAATACAGCAAATTGGATGTCAATACAGTTTAACGGTGATATGTACCCGTCATGCAACGGAAAATTCGTTTATCACATGCTGGAATTCGTTGAAACTTATGATGATTTAGCGGCAGCAATCCTTAAATTTGATGGGGAACGCTTTGGATATGCAGATATGCATGGCATAGACCTGGCACCGAAGAGCATTTCAGATAATATTGATTTCAGTGAAGATTATTTCGCAGTATATAATTCAGATTATCTTTACATCAAAAACGCATCCGATAAGGAATGCACCATTATCGCCAAAAACGAAATGGAGCAGACTATCAAGCCGGGAGAAATTCAAGTATGGAATTTTGGATGCCTTGTCCAGCCTGACGCTAAAGACCTTGAACTTAACGACGACGAGAAAAAATTCATTTATGGAGAACGACAGACAGAAGCGAAAGTAGACTCGATTAACGACAGGTTACAGAAGATTTTTGAGGAGTGTGATTCCTTCTTGGAGAACCTGCCAAAAGGCCTGACAGACGATGAAAAAAGAATCCTTCCGCCGGTCGTGATGCTGTGGTCAGCTCTAAAAAAAAATTCGGAAAAATAGATGTAGAAGCACCTAAAGATAACAAAAGAATCTAAAAAATTTCTGCATATTGGAAATATACAAAAAACAAAAACAGGAGGTCAAAAATATGACTTTAAAAGAATTTGCTGAAAGACTGAACGGAACAGAGTATAACGGATATCCAATTTTCTCAAAAGAGGATATTGGAATCGCGAAAGAAAACGGATTTGTGATTGTAACGGGGGCTTCCGATGACCTGATGGAATTTGATGGCGCTATCTATAGCGAAGGCGACTGTTTCGATGGTGGAAAAGTCTATTTTTCCAAAAACGGAGTAGAAGAAGATAAGACCCAAAACGTTATTAATGCCTTATGGTGTGAGGCTGAGGATGAAAATGGCGTTGTGATTCCATGGGCTTATGAGACAAAAATTCCACATGAGACATTTTATGTGATGGATGCCGGTGAGGTGTATTGCAGGGGGATTGTGTTTGATGTGAATGATGTTAATTAAAAAAATTAGAGACCGCATTTCTGCGGCCTCTTTTTTTTTCGTAAATCCTCCCACTTGTGCGTGTGGTAACTTCCGTTCTTCCTTTAAACATTAGCAAATTTTTCCCGTCTTTGTCTGCCAGAGCCGCCGCACATTTCGGATGCATGGTTGGCCAGTACTTTTTGGTAATGCCGAAAACCCGGTGGAATATCTCTCTTAACGATTGGCAGGACCGGGCGGTGTTCAGTTGGTGGATTTGTATACTGTAATTATATCATTTTTGTCGGCAAATGACAATTGATTTGTTTTTTGCGGTGTAAAAATTTCAGCATATTAAGAGCGTATAAAAAAACGAGACAACAAGAAAGGAGACAAAAATATGTCGAAAGTAACTTACAACGTGATTTACCAGGTTTGCGGCCAGGTAACAACTGATATTCCGGACGATATTACAACCCGTGAGGAGGCTGTCGATTACCTGGAAAAGAACTGGAAGAATATGCCTTTCCCGAAAAATGCAGAGTATATCTGTGATTCGGAAGTACTTGATGCTGAAGGAGAAATTACAATAACACCGAATAACAACGAAGAGTAAGAAAGGAGACGATAGTATGTCAGGATACTGGAGCGCAACAAGTGGAACCGTATTAGTTTTCCCTAAAGAAGAAGTAAGGGATTTTTTCACGAGGTATCTTTTGGAAACATACAGGAAGGACGGTGCAACCGATAGAGATGTTGACTTTATCGATTGTACGATTTCAGAATATGGAAGCGACTCTTTTTACTTCCTGCGTTCTGCATACAGACAGAGTCTACTTGAAGATTTCCATTCCCTGGAGTCATGTGTAAACGAAAGGACTGCTGCCGAGCATAAGAAAGAGTTATTCAACTGCGTAGAATACTGCGAAGAAGAATACTCTGGCGGAGTACTCTATCCGTTCAAAGAACCAGCCTGTGGTAAGTTTGTGGATGTGAAAGATGGTTCTTACATTATCTATACAGATAGGTCCACGCGCCCGCAGGATTTGCTTGGAGCCGACGGATATAAGTCTACTGAGGAAATCGTCAAAGAGTTCAAGGAAAAACTTGCGGCATACGTGCCGGATGGTTTTGATTGGGAGTCTCATATCGGATTTTTCCAGTGCGCGACGTTCGCATAAGACTGTTTTTTAAGCCTCTTTTTTTGGAGGCTTTTTCTTTTGTTAAAAAATGGCATATTGTATATGAAAAAACAATAAAGAAAGGAAGAGATGATATGATTTTGAACATAACTGACGAAAACTGGGCTGAAGTGATTGAAAAATTTAGCCGTCGCATTCTCGTGACTTCAGTCGTGGGTTAGACGGCTTTTCTTTTTAAATACATAAATATCGTTTACGACTTTTAAAACTACTCCCTTATTTATGCCGGATTTTCTCGCAAAAATTTTACATTTTGGAGAAAATCCGGCATACTGTATGTATAACAGAAAGCAAATCAGAAGGGAGGTAATCAGCATGGCGAATACAAATAAGAATACCGTCTGCAAGGGTAAGACTGTTGATAAGGTACAAAAACAACCTTCGGAATCGAAATCACCAGTCACTGTCAAACAGCTGCCGGACGGTACTTTTGAGTTCAGTGGAGGTAAAGGCGGCTTCAATATTGTGGAACGGAAAAATAATGCCCTGGAGCCGTATGGCAAATGCATCTGGAATTACGGTGTAGTCCTGGAGCTTATTCCTGGCGAAAAACAGGCGGATATTAACCAGCAGATTGGGAATGCACGTTTTGTACGTAATAATTACTTACATGAGCGCAAAGAATGTTATACCCAATATAAGAAAACACTTACAGTCAGCCAGTATCAGAGAGATTACCTTCCGAAACTGAAAAAAAAGAACGAGTTCCTGAAAACATCGGATAAATTCGTTTACGAAAACGCCTGCCGGAATGTTGATAACGCATATAAGCGGTTTTTCAAAGGCGAAGCCGGATTTCCAAAGTACGCATCTTACAATAAACCGAACGGCAACAGTTTTACGACAAATTACACAAACAACAACATCGAGCTGAATATGGTTGACGGACTGCCATATGTAAAGCTTCCAAGACTTGGATACATAAGGTTCGTGCTGCCAAAAGGTAAGATTCTTGCAGATATCCAGCCGCATGGTACTTCTATCAAGGCGGCAACAGTGACGAGGTTAAATAATACATACCGTATTTCTCTCAGGATGGAGACTGTGATTGACAAGCCAGTATTTCAGACTATCGTTCACAAAGACGATATCATATCTGTTGACCTTGGATTAAAATATTTCGGCGTTTTCGGAAACCACAAAGAAACTAACACAGTACCAAACCCAAGATGGATTCAGGTTCACGCTAGACGGCTCCGCAGATTTCAGAAGAGTCTTTCCAGAAAGCAGTACGACAAGAAAACACATACTGGTTCCAGGAACTGGGAGAAGGCACGTCTGAAGGTTGCAAAGGAGCAGCGCAAGACTACGGACCAGCGAAAGGATTTCCACCACAAACTGGCAAGGGCAATCACTGATAGCTGCATGGCTTTTATCTGTGAAGACCTGGCAGTTAAAAACATGATGAAGAACCGATGCCTGGCAAAGTCCATTGCCTCTGTTGGCTGGTCGCAGTTCCTGAGCATGGTGAAATATAAAATGGAACGTTCAGGAAAGTATTTCCGCAAGGTCAGCAGATGGTACCCATCTTCCCAGACATGTGGATGCTGCGGACATAAAAATATAAACGTGAAGGACCTGGCGGTCCGGAAGTGGATTTGCCCGAAATGCGGAACACTGCATGACCGTGACATCAATGCACAGCAGAATATATTCAGAGCAGGCGTAGAACTGCTCCAGGCAGAAGGAATCCAGGTAATACAGTAAACTGAACGCTTCAGAAATAACTATTAATCCAGTAACGGTTAAAACCGGTCACATGCAAACAAACACTCCGGAGACGGAAATAGCCAGACAATGAAGCAGCGGTACCTCGGGGAAGCGTGGGAGCCGTGGTGAAAGTCCACTTTTAAAGCCTGCACCGCAGTAGGACTGCCAGGATAAGGGTCCTGACAGAGAGCCTGAGTAAGACTAAAGCCGGCCGGCAATGCATCGGGCAGATGAAGCAGGAAACAGATAAGAACAAAACATAATCCTACAAATAAAGGTTTTTGTTTTTTATCAGAAGCCCGTGACTTTAGTCGTGGGTTCTTCACGATACTTTGACAGTAGAAACGTTTACTGCGTTGAAAAAATATATTCACGCATTGGAATCTTCGCAAAGAGACTTTCCTGATTCTGTGACAAAATTGGTTGTTAATGAAGCAAAATGCAATATGAAGTCTCACGAAATAAAGCAGTTACTAGACAAACAGCCTCTGAGGAGATTAGAAACAATCAGTATACGCAAGCCTGATAAATATTTCTGTACCGTTGATGGCCTGCTATATTCAGGAGACAAAGAACATCTGCTGTTCTGCCCACGAGGAAGAAAAGGTGTGCTCGTAATTCCAGATGAAACAAAAAACATTTCTGATATAGCATGCTCAGCCTGCAGCTTTTCAGTGCTGGTGTTGCCGGATGCAGTTGAATCAATCGGTGCGTTTGCATGCTATCGCAATACAAATCTGGAAAGAGTGGAAGGCGGAAAAGGAATAAGAAGAATCTACAATTGCGCATTTCTAAATTGTCAAAAGCTAAAACATTTTGAACTTGGAAACGCAATAGAGGAAGTTGGAGACAGCGCTTTCATGAACACCACATTGACAGAAATAGACCTTCCAGACAGCATTTGGCGCGTAGGAAGAAATGCTTTTAACACTGCGGCCCTGCATAATGGCAAAAACGCTGATGTTGGTCCTGATGACATGTATAACATTAACATTCCAGCATCAATAGAGTATGTTGAACCAGGAGCGTTTTCAAATGCGGCTAATGTTCATACCTCATTTGTAAACCGAAAGCTGATAAATGCATGCCTCAGAATTCTCAAAAAGAATTCAGGATGTCCTTGATGGCTTAGAGCTTCGGGCCGGAAAAAGAAAAGTACAGACGAAAGAAGACTTAAAAAAATGCTTCCGGAAGGACTGTGTTAATATCTATTCAGCAGAAGAGAATGGTAAACCGAGATTATATCGCCGAACTGACCTGACAACATGGGCAGCAGAAGCCTTTTCCCGCGGAGAAAATTATTTCTGCGCCGAGCCGGTAAACCCGAAAGAGCCATACGGCAAACTTAAACTTACCAAGCCGAGGTATGTATACACCTGCAGCAGGGCGCTGACGGAAGAGGAGTTTAAGGCTGTGTTTGGAGAAGAAAAAAAATAATCATGTTTTACAATACCGGGATTTAAATCCCGGTATTTTCTTTTGCAAAAAAAATTGCGAATATCTGTTTTGTGTGGTAAAATACAAAAAAATAAAGCAAGCCACCAATTTTACTGAGGCCAATCCGGGATGGCAAAACGTCAAAAAGGGAAAATAGATGAAAAAAGAAACTGACCTAACAGAAATTAAAAATATATTGAAAGATTTTCTTCATATGCCGATAGAAGAGACCGAACTTTCACCGATTGTTGTACAGCATCCGATATTTGAGACGGGTTTTTCAAGTGTAAACGGAAAGATTGTTGATATTATGACACCGGATGGATTAGAAGAAGTAGTAAGTAAAATGGAAGAAAAAATTAACAGTATAGACAAATTGATAAAATGTGCGTACGTTGTAAGAAATTCTTATTACCTGACATTTCTTAAATTTGCAAAAGAAAGTCTATCATTGCCAGATTTCAGCATGTTACTTGGAAAGTTCTGGACAGAAGAAGAGAACCCGAATGGCGATGTGAACGTGCCGGTGTCATTATCTGCAAAGTGGTTTAGAATCGCCGACAAGCAAGCGCTGATGCATGACTATGAATACGAAGTATATAAAGACTTGCCGGAGACATTTACGATTTACCGCGGCGTAACGTCTGGAAGAAATCCTGACGGAATGTCCTGGACGAGAGACTTAAGCAAAGCCGACTGGTTTTCCAGACGTTTTGGAGATGGATATGTTTTGGAAGGAATTGCAAACAAGAAAGATGTTCTCGCTTTCTTCAGCAGACGAGGAGAGGAAGAAGTCGTAATTGAGGCGAAAAAAGTGAAAAACAAAAAAGAAATATAAGGAAAAGATTTAACGGAGAACGGGGGGGGGGAATCCCCGGCCGACCAAAAACTGTCCGCGGGTCAAAGGTTCCGGTTTTAACTTTGCACGCGGGTCTGAATCCCAGTTCGTGCACTACACTCAGCTTCTGCGAGGCTTGGTAACGAAGACGTAAGGCTGAGTTGTCAATATAGCTAACAGCACATACAAAGAGATGTAAAACGCATCTCTTTATTTTTTTTCGCAAAATTTGTCCTGTTTTAATTTTTTCGGCATATTACAAGAAAGAAAACTAAAGTCAAGGAGAAAAATATGCGCAAAAAAGATTCAAACGACGGACAGTTAAGCCTTTTTGAACCTGCTGAGGAGAAAATCATAAAGCAGGAATATTCAGATATTATGAAACAGTCATATATTGACTATGCAATGAGTGTAATTATCGCACGAGCAGTTCCGGATATCCGTGATGGTCTTAAACCGGTGCAGCGCCGTATCTTGTATGATATGGGTGCAGAACTAGGCTTGGATTACAACAAGCCATACAGAAAATCAGCTCGTATCGTCGGTGATACAATGGGTAAATTTCACCCGCACGGAGACTCATCCATTTATGACGCAATGGTAGTGATGGCGCAGGATTTTAAGCGTGAAATCCCGCTTGTTGACGGTCATGGTAATTTTGGCTCTATTGAGGGTGACGGTGCCGCTGCTTCACGATATACGGAAGCAAGACTGCAGAAGATTGCACAGGAAAATTACCTTGCTGACCTGGACAAAAAAGTTGTGGATTATGTCCCGAACTATGACGAGACAGAAAAAGAGCCGGAAGTGCTGCCCGCAAAGATTCCAAACTTCTTAATCAACGGTTCTGAAGGTATCGCTGTCGGTATGACCACTTCAACACCGTCTCATAACCTGGTGGAAGTATTGAAGGCAGAAGAATATTTAATGGATTCACCGGACGCCAGCATCGAAGAATTGATGGAATTCGTGAAAGGCCCGGATTTCCCGACCGGCGGTATTGTCGCAAACAGCGATGACCTTTTGGAGATTTACAAAACCGGAACCGGAAAAATCAGGGTGCAGGGCAGGGTGGTGCATGAAAAGAACAGGCAGTCAAACCGTCTTGTCATTACAGAAATTCCATACACAATGATTGGAGCCGGTATAGCAAACTTCTTAAATGATGTAGCATTGTTAGTTGATTCAAAACAGATTCCGGATATCGTGGATATTTCAAACCAGTCATCAAAAGAAGGTATTAAAATCGTTCTGGACTTAAAGAAAAACGTATCAGAAGAAGACGCAGAAAAAATCAAGACAATCCTGCTTAGCAAAACAAAACTGGAAGACACTTTTGGCGTCAACATGCTCGCAATCGCTGACGGTCGCCCGGAAACCCTTTCCTTAAAATCTGCATTGGAATACCACATCAACTTCTTATTTGATGTAAACCAGCGAAAATACACAACAATGCTTACAAAAGAAAACGAAAAAGCAGAAGTGCAGGAAGGTTTAATCAAAGCGATTGATGTTTTGGATGCCGTGATTGAGACAATCAGGGGCAGCAAAACAAAGGCAGAAGCAAAAGAATGCTTAATGACAGGTAAGGTTGATAATGTTAAATACCGCATCGCGGAAGACAAGAAGATTGCAAAGACCTTTGATTTCACAGAAATGCAGGCTGACGCAATCCTGGATATGCGTCTTTCACGTCTGATTGGCCTGGAATTGGAAGCATTAAAAAAAGAAAATGAAAAGACCAAAAAGAATATTGAAAAATATACAAAAATCCTGAGTGATAAAAAGCATATGAAAAAAGTAATCAAAGATGATTTAGAACGTATCATCAAAGAGTATGGGCAGCCGAGAAAAACAAGCATTAAAAATATCGCAAAAGCGGTAATAAAAAAAGAAGCACCGAAGGCTTTTAAAGAAGTTGTGCTGATGGACAAATTTGGATATGTCAGGGCTGTGAGCGATACGGTCTATGAAAAAAACAAGGAAGCAGCAGACTCTGAGAGCAAATGGGTCATCCCGGTGATGAGCGATGATAAGGTTGTGTTCATTACAGAAAACGGAATCATGCATACCGTGCCAGCAAATAAGATTCCATTTGGCAAGTTTAGGGACAAGAGTATTCCGGTTGATAATGTTTCAACGCTGGATACCACGACAGACCTTATTCTGTATGCTGAAGCGATGAAAGATATGGCATGCGAAAAGGTTGTCAATAATTATATTATGGTAACTAATTTGGGCGGCGTAAAGAAACTGCCTGGTATTGAATTTAACGTAAAATCAAAAAATACCAAATACATCAAGCTGAAAGACGACGAGGTATGCACGAATTTTGTGAAAGTAGAGAAAAGTGAGCCTGAAATCGTGCTTGTAAGTGAAGCCGGAAGGTTCTTGCGGTTTGCTGCGGCAGACATCCCGGAGAAGAAACGAGGTGCTGGAACGGTTGCCGGTATCGCGATGAAGGACGGTGAAAAACTGAGTGATGTGTTCTTTGTATGGCCGGAGGATGTAAAGAAGGCGGCTGAAACTGGAGACGAAGAGACGCCGGCGGGAGAGAATAGCGAGGAAAAGAATAAAGATGATGCCGGAAGTGTAAACATGATGCCGGAAGCAATGCTGGCAGGCGGGAAAGAAATGCCTGTAGATGAAACGGCGGCAGCGAAAGGTGACAACCTGCCTGCAGAAGAGCAGCAGCCGGCTGAATTGATATTAACCTTAAAGAACAAAAAACAGATTCCATTCTCTAAACTGGCGAAAGCAAAAAGGGGAGGAAAAGGAACGCTTAAAAAAATATAATATAGCGAAAGCAGGAGGTGTACAGTATGTGGCTTTGGGTTGTAGTGGCTGTGGCGGCTGCAGTGCATGCGACAATCATCAGCGATGATGAGAACAGGCGGATACAAAATACTAAAGACAAAATTTTCAATAAATATACAAGAATGCACTAAGCGCTAAAAAAAAGAAAGAAGCAGCGGGTGTCCGTTGTTTCTTTCCTTTTTTGCTGTCAGGAATTTTGGCCTTTATATCTAAGATGCTGAAAAACGACAAAGCAAAAAAAAGAGTGAATACATTACCATCCGGTACCATCAAATTCACCATCAAATTCACCATTTTCAGAGGCTTCAATCACTATGTTTCTTTCGTCTGGAGTTAATTCAGAAAAGAAATTAAATATTCGAAGCATAGCCTTAAAGCTGATTTGCTCGGCGCGAAGAACACTGTGAGTTTCCTTAACTACATCTTTCGCTCCAATCTGGCACTGCATAGATTCAATGATTGCCTGATATGCCTTGCAGAGGTTGTCTGGCTCGCCGTTCAGATAGTCCAGGCGTTCTTTTAACTCTCCGCGAAGATATCTGATGGCAGTTTTCTTTTCCTGTCTTTCTGTCTGTGTTAAACATTTTTCCATATTAATTTCTCCTTTCGTGCTTGCAAAATATCTTTCATATCTAATATGCAGGAAAGCAAGACAACAAAAAAAAGAGCCGCAAGAACGGCTCAAGTTGTGACTGATGTTCAAAGTCCAGTAACGACTTTGCTAGCAAGTTAATACCATCCATGATTATTAAATTCGTTGTTTTTATACGCATCAATCACTGCATCTTTTTCTTCTTGTGTCATGTCAGAAAAGAAATTAAATGCACGAATTAACGTCTCAAATCCAATTTTCTCATTACCAAGAAAATCATGAGTTTCTTTGATGATATCTCGTATTTCAAGCTGATGCTGCATTGAGTCAATAATTGCCTGATAAGCCTCGCAAAGATTGTCCGGCTCTCCGTTCAGGTACTCCAAACGTTCTTTTAGTTCCTCACGCAAGTATTTAATGGCGGCTTTTTTTTCTTTTTTCTCTTCTGGCGTTAAACATCTTTCCATGTTAATTGCTCCTTTCATTTTTGTAGAGTATCCAAAATGTTTCTTACTGTTCTTGCATTACCAAAGTCTGCTTTATGAAGCTCAATTTTATATCGTTCACGGAATTTTTCCATTCCTTCTTTACTGACTTTTAATCCAGCACCATTGGCCATTGATTTAAAAATCGCAGACGCTTCATCAACTGTATAATCCGGAAACTCCAGATAGTCTTTAATACGAGAACGGAACCCCGGGTTGGAAGAGAGCAATTCAGCCATTGGCTCCGTGTATCCAGCAAGAATTAAAACAAACTTGCCACGCATATCTTCCATGAGTTTGATAAGAGTGTCAACCGCCTCATTTCCATACCCTTCAGCCATTGAATAAGCCTCATCAATAAATAAAACTCCACCCATAGCATATTTGACTAAGATTTCAGCCTTCATACCGCCTGCACCTGGCGCGGAGGCTTTCAAAAGGTTGCCATCAACCTCTATGCACTGATTTTTTTGGATGATTTTATTCTTATATAAAAAGCCTGTTAAAATCCTGGCAAATGTAGTCTTGCCGGTACCAGGGGCGCCATAAAAAACATAATGCGAGCTGCAGCCTTCCCCTTTTTTGCCCTGCTGCTTATCATAGTTTGCTCTTGCAACGATTTCCTCGATTTTTTCCTTAACGCAATCCATACCGGATAATGCAGCCATATCTCGCTCGGGATTTTTAGAGCCGGCATGCGTTGCTTTTCGGATTGTAGAATCGGGAAGAATACGGTTCATTTCCTCTTTACGCTGTTTATCGTATTCTTTTCGTTCTTTGTCAGAAAGCTTAAAATAGTCAAAACTGCTTGTCATACCGAACGAATCCTGCGAGGCAGGCGAATTATCATGCGTGCTCTGGTGCCGAATCCGGCAAGGCCGGTGAAGCATCATTTTTAATCTGGTACCGAGCCGATACGGCGAGGTATCAAAGTTAGCCTCGGTTCTCCCGCCCGTCGATAATAATATGCAGAATTTTATCGCAAAAAGATATGTTTAATAAAAAAATAAAAAGCGAACGTATTTTCGCTTTTTTATTGTCTTAGTCCAGTCTATTGTTATTTAACTATGATATTATACACCCATAAATCAAGAACACATGTTCTGATTTTACTAAAAGATGGTAGCCGTAATAAAAATATGACAACAAATAGATTGAAAATAAGAGGTGATATATAGCGTTTTATTTTTATTTACGGCAATTTCCCACATCTACATCTGGAATCAAATCCTTACAATCGTATCGTGGAGACTCCAGAAACCCATCTTTTTATCATACAATCGCAACTAAAATAGTTGTCACAGAGGTTCATCCTGAATATACAGCCCGCCCGGCAAGCGAGTGTTTACCTCAAAATACTTTGGCTGCATATTCTTAGTGAATGTCTACTGATTTCCACAAACCATATTTTCAGGATTTTTTTTAATCCAGCATATTAAATTCGTAACAACAGTTTATACAAAGAAAAGGAGACAATGTTATGAATTTAATAAACGAAGAAGGATTTTCTCACCTTCATGTCCATACAGACTATAGTTTACTTGATGGACTTGGAAACGTAAAAGATTACGTAGCACATGCCAAAGAACTTGGTATGAATGCATTGGCTTTCACGGACCATGGCACAATGGCCGGATTGGTAACTGCATATGACGAATGCAAGAAAGAAGGAATTAAATTTATCGGCGGTTTTGAGGCTTATGTTGCACCATATGGAAAAACCAGATTTGAAAAAAAAGGATTGGAAGGAAAGGCTTATAACCATCTGATTATCTTATTTAAAAATGAAATTGGTTATAAAAATGGTTGCATCCTGTTGACGAGAAGCCATACAGAAGGATTTTATTACAAACCACGTATTGACTTCGATTTGCTTAAAGAGCACAGTGAAGGTCTTGTTGTGATGTCTGCCTGCCTGGCAGGAGCAGTCCCGCAGGCCATCGTAAAAGGTGACGTTGAACTGGCAAAAAAAATCATCATGGAATATAAAGAGGTATTCGGTGAGGATTACTACCTGGAAATCCAGGACCATGGAATTCCTGATGAAAGAACAGTAATCACTGAACTACTAAAGCTGTCAAAAGAATGTGGGGTAAAACTTATCGCCACAAATGACTGCCATTACGTTAATAAAGAAGACAAAGAGGCTCATAACTGGCTACTTTGTATGCAGATGGACAAAAAGATTAATGAGGATAACCGAATGGTTAACTCCGGAGATTATTATTTGAAATCAAAAGAGGAGATGCTTGAACTTTTCCCTTATTGCGCAGAAGCAATTTACAATACACAAGAAGTCGTAAAAAAATGCAATTTTGAATTTGAATATGGACATTACCGAATGCCTAAAGTGCATGTCCCGGAAGAGTATAATAACGATTATTACGCATACCTGAAGGATGAAGCATGGAAAGGCTTTGAAGAAAGGTATCCTTTAGGCCATGTAAGAAGAGAAATTGCAAAAGACAGATTAAACTACGAGCTTGGAATTGTTAAGGAAATGGGATTTGCACAATACTTCCTTGATATCAGAAAGACAATCGTACATTCAAAGGACAATGGTATCCTTGTCGGCCCTGGTAGAGGGTCTGGCGTTGGAAGCTGTATGAATTATTGTCTGAGAATTACAGACCTTGACCCATTGCAGTATGACCTTCTGTTTGAACGTTTTTTAAATCCGGAAAGAATATCGATGCCGGATATCGACACCGACTTCGAGTATCTTAGAAAAGATGACGTTATAGCAGCAGAAGCCGATGATTACGGTCATGACTGTTTTGCCAAAATCGAAACCTTTGGTACTATGCAGGCAAAAAATGTCTTAAAAGGATGCGCAAAAGTATCTGGAATTGAGAATCATGTTGCAGTTGGTAATAAACTGGCGAAATTTATCAATGAAAACCATGACTTAAAAACAGAATGGGGAATGAACCCAGAACTTCAGATATATGTGCACAGCGACCCACGACTTGAAAAAATATGGGAAATTGCACTGAAGCTTGAAGGCGTAAAGAAGTCCGCCGGAACACATGCCTGCGGACATATCCCGACACCGATTCCATGTGAACAGTTGTTCCCATGCAGGGTTGATTCTGAATCTGGGCTGCTTGTTTGCGAATATGATATGAACCAGGCCGAGCATCTCGGAAATCTGAAAAAAGACCTCTTGATGCTGAGAAACCTGACAATTATTGACGCGGCACAAAGAGAAATCAAAAGAAGGACAGGAAAACAGATTCCACTCTGGACTAAGGAAATCCTAAACGATAAAAAAGCACTGAAAATGATTTCCGATGGAGACACAAACGGTGTATTTCAGCTAGAGTCTGATGGAATGAAAAAATTCATGAGACAATTACAGCCTGACTGCTTTGAAGATATCATCGCGGGAGTTGCCCTTTATAGACCAGGTCCTATACTATATATGTAAGGGCTAAACCCCGCGGTGCCGTTTCGGCAAACCGCCGGCCGGCAACAGACGCAAGGTTTTTGCCTGCGTCTGGAAACATGGGCTTTGCCGCAACGCGAAAGGTTAAGCGCTCTTCAGATTCCTCAGCGAGAAATTCCGGGGGAGGTATGGCGGTGAGGTGAAGACAGGCTGAACTGACACGGTGGTGTCAGAATGCACACTTGGTCTTCAGTATCCTGGGCTGAGGTTCTTTTGCAGGCAGAGCAGTAGCGGTGCTGCCAACTGCAGGCAAAAAAAAGAAAAAATAAAAAATTTTTCTTTCTCGTATCTTTCTGGAAAAACTTCAGCATACTACATCTGAAAGGAGAAAGAAAATGGCAGGAGACAAACTCCTTAAAAAAACTTTAAAAAGTTTTTCAAAAAAACGTTACATCTTTTGAATTATTTAGCATATTAAATATGTAAGCAAAAAGAGCGAACGAACCGCGACGAGTATCTACGGAGAAAACGGGGATTGTAGTCTTTTGATGCTTGCAGCAATATTTCGGCTTTTAGCAAATGTTACTTCAAATTATTGGAAAATACAAGATTACTGAAAAGGTTACTACATTTGCACCCACACGAAATATTTTTTTTAAGACTGGCGAACAGAGGGCTGTTTGTAACAATCCTCCCTTGGCAGTAGGCCTGGGCAAGGCCTTTCATTTGTTGACGGAGAACGGGAAACCGGCCGACAAAAAGTCGTCCGCGGGTCAAATGCTCCGGTTTCAACTTCGCACGCGGGTCTGAATCCCCGTTCGAAACACGCTTCGCTCAGTCTTTCGGCTTCGCTTGCCGCACTTCATGCACTGTACTTAGCCTTACGGCTTCGTTGGTCAGCAGCAAAAGCTGCTTGGTAACGAGCGCGAAGCACGAGCAATCAATAAAAACAAATAATGGCGTTTCGGCATTTCGTAAATGTTACTTCATTTATGATTATTGTATAACATAAATACTGAGTTGCAAAGACGATGAGATATGGATGGGGATTGAGCTTGAGCTCAGTCGAGCTCATGCCAATTGCGATTACTTAAATACATTTACCTCCACTCGAAATGCAAAATATTCCGGCTATGTAGTAAGCAAGGTATTCGTACCAGCCGAAGGCGGTTACTTCTTTGTAGAAAACGAAATTATACAGCAAATTATTTTTACCGCCACGATTACACGGAATGACAATTTATTTTGCGGCAGTTCTGTTATTGCAGCCGTGGTCAAGACTAAACGATTTCGGTTACTTCTTTATATAATACATACTTTAAAAGACAAATGGACATTTATATGTAATAAATGGCGCGTATGCGATATCATTAAGAAAAATTACCGATTCAGCGACTCGCTATGCGATTCATAGCGGCATCAGGTCTTTAGGCAAAAAAAAGCGTAATAAGAGAAAAGATTTGGTTACTACATATTAATAGAAAAGAAGAAAGTGGATATGGTCAGTGTATCGGAGCGGCCAACTTATAATTGGTAAGAGCGTGTATACGCAGACGAACAATGAATTTACCAAATTACTCACTCGCAAAAAAATATTTTCTTCTTGCAACGAAGCAGGATTCCTTCTTTTTAGCGGCAATCTTAAACGCCCATCGGCGTTTTTCGGACACGGTGGACGGCTTGGTTACTTCTCAAATGGATAATAAAGGATTATTTTGTTAAAACAGAATTTTGTAATGTGTGACGTCCACACACACGGGCAATAAAAGTGGACGCTTAGCAATGCAGGCCTGGCTGTATCCAGGGAAACAAATAAAATACCAAGTAACTTACTCGCAAAGAGAGAAAAAAGCGGTAGTGCCTTTTTAACAGGCATACCGCTTTTCTAATGTCCACAAAAAATATACCGGCAGATATCCGATTTTAATCCGATAAAGAGTCGTAAAAAAAAGAAGAGACAGCTTTTTAGTCTCTTCTAACATGCTATCAGGTCATCAGCATTTTTGATGATAATCTTATCATGCACATCACTAGCAGAAATCAGCACCTCAGATTCATTCCGCCTGGAAAAATATGCTAAAACATCTTTTTTGTATGCAATGCCTTTAATGATGTATCCATCTTCTCCAAATCTTTTTGAAAACCATTCGGCACCATCAAGCTCTCTGGTCCACGACATTCCCTCCGGATTTCTTCCAATTGCAACACCACGATATACAACAAATGAGTCAGGAAGACATAAGTATGTGTCATATTCCTCACAATTCATTAACGCTTCTTTTGGACACTGTTTAAACCATTTCGCAGATAGCGATACCGGTACATTTACATCTCCGTTTGGGTTTTCCTCTTCAACCCAGGCTTCTGAAAGAACCTTTGCAAAATCATTAGCTGACCAGAAGCGCCGGCTGAACTTGAGAAAAGTTAAATAATATGAAGGACGGAATATATACATCAGCATAAGTGGTTCTTCTGTCTTATCTATTTTCTGTTCGTATGCGGCGCAGGCTTCCTTAAATGCTCCTTCTGAATCTTTGATATTGATAATTTTTTCATTGTCAAACCAATATGGCGATTGGAATACTGGATGATTTACAATGAAATCAAACTCTGTTTCCGCAATCGGGAGGTAAAGCATCATTCTTGCCACATCCTTTAATCCGTTAATATCTGTTGTTTTTCTCATGATTTAATCCCCTTTCTTTTTGTTTGTTAAAAGAAATATGCTGGATTTTATATCGTTCAGAAAAGTGTATATCTATACATATACTTTTTATATTGTTCAAAAAGATGCAAAAACATAAACGACATTTCGGTAGGATTAATTCTGGTAATCTTGCTTTACCAGAATGAGATTTTGGTTTTTTTGATATCCCAATAAATAAAAAATGAATGAAAAAAAATTAAAGTGACAACTTGAGATAAATTGCTTTTTTTTTGCTTTTTTTTCTTTGTTCTTTTTATTTTCTTTCACATTGTTCCACATTCCATTTTGATTTCTCACTAAATATTTAATCCAAAGTTTCAAAAAATAAGCGTTCACGCATGTTTGAAACGATTTTATGCCTGCTGCCGGTTGGTTTTCTTTTAGCACGGCCCAGACGCCCTCCGCCGCCTGACGGCGCCTCCGGGCTACGTCCATCTAATAACCTTTTTCTAAAAGTGGAAACCCTTCTGAAATATCTTTTTTAATATCTTTTTTAATATTTTTCTGTTTTGTTTGTTTTTTTTTGTTTTTTTTTTTTATTTTTTTCGTTTTGTTCTTGTAAAATATCCATTTTTTCTATCTTTTTAATTTGAAAATAGAATTTGTATATTTATCTTTATTTACCCTTTGCTTTTCTTTATTTTTCTTTTGTTTTTTATCGACGTGCGGGGAAAACCGCGGTTTACGAAAACATTTTTCTTGTTTCTATAAATTCTTTTATTTTTATATTTTTTCTGTTTTCTTTTGTTCTGCGGTTGCCTCTTTGCTCTTTATCCTGATGAAATTGAAGTGGATGTTTGTTACTTTTTCTTTTGCACGATTTTTCTTCCTGTTTCGTCTTGTGAAGTATTTTTCTTAACTGCCACCTTTGTCTACCGTTTGGATTTACGAAGAAAAAGAGGTGCAAAAAATATATGGCTGAAGGCGGGAGAGGGGTATTTTTGTGGGTATGCCTGCTGCGGAAGAATGCCGGCAAAATTGGGAGAGGAGGAAAAGAGCGTATGCATGTGTATACATAAAACCACCGAAAAAATATGCCGGCAAATGTATACATTTTTTTAAATATAGCCTGCCCGCTGGGAAGGCTTTTTGTGTGTGCATGCATGTGTGTACATTTTAAGTATCCTGCCGACAGCAGCCGGCAAAAAAAAGTGGGCAACATAGTGTATGCACTTCTCTTTCTTATACATCCGCTTTAGATATGCATTTTTATATATAAATACGCAGCCTTGTATATACACTTCTAACAACAAAATACACACATAAAGATATACATAAAAAAATATACAACGTCCAGCAAGCATATGCACTTTGTGAAATTAAATATATACGCAAGGGTATACATAAAAAAAGAATGTGCATGCAAGGGTATCCAGGCATAAAGAAATATACAGCCAAGCATATACAGCAAAAAAGAAGAAAAAAAAGAATGCACAAACAAGCATATGCACGGAAATAAAGTTAGCGGCAGTTGATGCAGTTGCGTTCCGAAAGCAAGGCGATATGTACACATAAAGATACGCATAAAAAGAAAAAGAAAAGAAAGATGTACAGATAAAGATATACAAAAAAAAGAAAAGGAATTGAAAAAGGGGGTATAAAGTAAAAAAGAAAAAAATGTGAGTAGGGGGAAGAAAGTAGAAGTTGGAGGTGTACAGTAGGGATGATGTAGCCCGAAGGCGCCGTCAGGCGGCGAAGGGCGTCTGGGCACCGAAGACGAAGAAGTAAGGCTGCCAGCGGCAGAAAAGACGCAGGATTTTTTCTCACGGTGAGAAAAGCGGTGAGAAAAGTGGTAAGAAATCCGTTTTTTGTACCTCGTAAATTCCGGCATATTGAAATCGCAAAAAAACAAAAGAAGAAAGGAAAGAGTAATATGGAAAGAAGAGAGAAAAGAATGAGGGCAACAGGCAAACACATCTTATTAAAAGGAATCCTTGGGGTGTATTCCCTGTATGCATTCGCAGTTCTTGTGATGAGGCTGATATCATACAGACCGTTGCCGTTGCCGCTGCTGTGGATTGGTGAGGCTGGTTTTGCCGTCTCCCTGATGCTGCTTCCGAATGCAGTATCCGCTGAGGACCCAAAGAAAGATGAAATCTTTTTCGGGTCGATGCTGTTGCTGTTCGGAATGCTGCTGGTAGTTGGGGCAGCAGGGGTTTTCTGACGTTTGAGGGGCAGGCTTTTTGTCTGTCTCTTTTTTTTTGTTTTTCTGTTTCGTGCATATTGGATATAAAAATATAACAAAGAAAGGAAAAATAAAATGAAAAAAAATACGGAGCAGGAAGCAGCAGGAAACGGCTGGATTGATAAAAATGGGGTACTGTTTTTGATGAGAGGCGATGCCTGCATGGATATTCAGGTAAAACCGCAGGCGGAAGAGGTTGACTTTGGAGACATGGAACATATATATCTGAAGAATCTTGACAACGAAACACCATTTCCGAATGTTAAGAGGCTGAAAATTAGCGGAGACGGAATCAAAACTATACAGATTTCAAATACGATGTTTCCGAATGTCCGAGAAATCATATCTACAAACCCGAAATATCCATCCGGGTCAATGCTGGTAGAAAAAGCGGGAAATAATATGCATCTGCTCAATGCTTTTTGCTTGAATGAGGATGAGCCGCTGGACTTAAGTGGCATCGTTGCAATCCGTGATGATGCACTGGTTGGCTGTAAGTCAGACAAGGTCATTAATACGGAAGATGTTATATGGGTTTCAACAGATGCTTTTAAGGCATCCAGCATGGCATGTATGAAAAAGCCTTTTGTGGATGGCGTGCGGATGGTCGGCTCTATCGCGTGTGATTTTGATACGGATGCGAAAAAGTATATCATCCCAGAAGATGCAACAACAATGGCGACGTTCTATGACTTTAATAGAGATGCAACTATGATTATAAATAGAAATTGCTCTTTCTTCGCTAACACGCCTTATTCTCCGCCGAATCATCTGGTTTTCACAAATACAGACCATATGAATGAACGAGACCTGAGATATCTGAAAAAATATGATGCGGAAATCAGAAATGACCATCCGGAATATACAATCATAGATGATGTTGTATACACAAAAGACATGAGCCGAGTAGTTGCGTGTTTTGAGCGTAAGGCTGGCGATATAGTAATAGAAGACGGTGTCAGGGAAATCGCAAGAAGTGCATTTTCAAACTGCTATTCAATCAATTCTGTATGGCTCCCGGATTCTGTTGAAAAAATAGACGAATTTGCCTTCAACGATTGCACAAATCTTTGTTCCATACACTTTGGAAAAAACGTAAAGCAGATTGGACGAAGTTGCTTTAGGGGCGACAAGCATCTGACTGAAACGGAACTCCCGGGAACAATAAAAGAGTTAACCAGTTATTCTTTTGCATACTGTATAACGCTGGATTCATTAAAAATAAACGAAGGAACACAATCCATACACCCAGATGCGTTTTTTGGTACTTACATAGAAAAGCTCTTTATCCCATCATCACTGAAATCGTTCCGTGAACTTGGTGCGGGTGAAATACGGACACAGGAGATTGTCCTTGCGACTGAGGATATTCCAGAAGATGTTTTCATAAATACAACCGCGACAAAGATAATAACACCATCCCGGGTAATATGGCTTCCGCTCAGAGAACTTATGACGCAGCCGGCGAAATGGAAAGTCAATCATCTTGTTAATTCACAAAGGAACGGAGAGATAGAACCTCTTTACAAATTCTGCGGTGGAGATGTTCAATATAAGCGATATTTTGCGTTTCACGAGTATGCTATCTCACAACAGGAAGAAACAAAAGCATACTTAAAAAGAGTAGGGAAGAACCTGGCTGAAAACTTGATTAAAGAAGGAAAAGAAGATGACCTTGCAAAATTAATGCAATACGATATTTTGTCAATTAACGTATTGAAGCAAATACAGAAGGCTCTGGGGAAAACGGACTGTGAAAGATTTGCTGTTGCAAAGGCGTATATCTTAGACAAGGTTGGACAGACCAAAAGTAAAAATAAACTGACTCTGTGAGGTTACAGCCGCCTGGAATTTTCAGGCGGCGTTTTTTTTGTGCGCATTCAAATTCCAGCATATTGTAAATGAACAATGAAACATCCAAAAAAGAATCGGAGGTTAAAAAATGAACTTTTATACGGCAGATTTGCATTTTGGACAAGAATCACTGCTTGCAACTGGCAAATGGAAAGAGCGGCCATTCTCTACTTTGGAAGAAATGCATAAAGACCAGATTAAAAAATGGAATAAAAAAGTCACAAATGGAGATGATGTGTATGTCCTTGGAGATGTAGGCTCAAGAGGCTATCACCATATGCATCCGGAACTGCTAGCGCAGTTAAAAGGTCGGAAACATCTTATCCTTGGAAATCATGACGATGTCAGTGACCTGAGGGTGCGGCAGCAGTTTGTTGAGATTGTGCAGACGAAAAAACTGATTGACCCGTGCCACGGCCGAAACCAGAAACTTCTTCTGACGCATTGTCCGTATATGATGTGGGAGGGCCAGCACAAAGGAACTATCATGCTTTACGGCCATTTACATAATACCATTGATGAAAAACTGTTTCAGAAATATCTGAAAGAGTACAATCAGGACAGGATACCAAAAAAAGAGAAAAAAGAAACTCTTTGCCAGGCTTTCAGCGTATGCCAGTGCTTGTGGGATTTTGAGCCTGTGACACTGGAAGAAATCCTGAAAAGAGCAGAAAGAGGTGAAGAGAGCCCTGCTTACTGATAAGAGAAAGATGAGGGGTGTTTTTAAAAATTTGTGTTTTTGGTACTGCATCGCAACATTCCTGATTGTCTTTCTGGTATTTGTCGGGTGGATAGTCCCGACATGGATACAGGCGGTAGAGTTTTCTATGTTCCTGGTTGCATCCTTGCTGACAGTGCATTACGGATTTGGTAGGATACTGAATGCGATGATGGTTTTGTGTGGATTTTTGCTGATAGCGATTTTCTGAAAAGCGGGCGGCGATTTGTGCTGCCTGCTTTTTTTGTGCAGCAGAAAAGTCAGCATATTGTATACAACTTGGAATAAGAAGGGAGAAAATGATATGGACAACAAAAACAAATCCCTCTGGGATGAGATGGTCTCGGAGGTCAAAAAAGAGTTTACGCCGGAAGAGGTCAAGAAGATGAAAAAGCAGAAAACGAAAGCAGCGTGGTGGTATCAGGCCGGTTTTTATCTGCTGTTGGCAATCGCTGTTGCAGTTGGCATTATCAAATGCTGTATGCAGATTGCAATCCCTCTGTGGTGCCTATGGCCGGCAGAAGCCATTTATGTATTTTTTGCCGGACTTACGCCAAAAGCCGTACAGGCATGTGATGAAGAGAATCAGGAGGCGGCGGCAGAGTTTACATTTCTTGGTCTGACGGTGTTGATTGCGTTTATCGCTTTCGCAATCGTTTGACATATAAGACAGGTTTTCCTGTCTTTTTCTTTTGTCGGAATCCCGACATATCGCAAAATTTTCTGGTTTTTCTTTACTTATGCAATCCTGCATATTAGTTCTGAAACTTAATACAAAGAACAAAGAAAGGAATTAAAAAAATGGATAAAAAAATTGTTTTGCAGGATGGAGTGACTTTTTCTTATGATAATGATGGCGTCGTTCGGGATATGAGTATCCTTGATGGAGTTGAAGAAGTAGAATTATATATGGATGTTGCAATGGAGGATACGCGAAAATGTTTTCCGGACGTAAAAAAACTTATCGTAGGGAGTGGTGTCTCGATGATTGATATCCCAAATAGTCTATTTCCAAATGTAAGGTCTGTGGAATCAATGAGCACATGTTTTCAGTCTGGTCCATATCTTGTCCGAAAATTTGATTTAAAGAATACTTTTTATCGCGATGAAAATGACGTAATTGACCTGAAGAACGTCTATACCATTTCAGCATATGCTTTTAATGGCTGCAAAAGTCTGAAGATTAAAAATACAGATGCTCTTTCAAGTTGTATGTCTTATATGTCTATCAACAAAAACATTTTTGCTGGTTCTGGTCTGATGGCACAGCCATTCGTTAATGGTGTGAAAATGGCTGGAAATATTGTAATTGCAATAGACGAAACTGCAGATGAAGTCGTGATACCGGATAAAAACCGCAATAGAATCATCTTTCTTTATGGTATTCCGTTGCATAAGATAAAGAAGATGGTGGTACATAATGAGTATACATTATCCTGTATATGCTATGAAAGCGGACTGCCTCAGAATGTAGTGTTTAAAACAAATGAATATGTGATTCCAGGAGATATTGTGGATTTAGCACATAAATCCAGCGGGGCATCATATGTACATCACTTCTCAATAGAGTCACCAGATTATAAAGAAGTTGACGGTATAATTTATACATCGGACATGCAATCCCTGGTAAGCTGTTCTATTGACGCAGACGATGTGACTATTCCGGAAGGGGTCACACAGATTGCTTGCCATGCATTTTTTAAGTCGCATCTGAAGTCAGTGAGGCTTCCGGACTCATTAAGCGATATACAGAAAGGTGCGTTTGAAGACTGCAAGATGTTAGAAAAGGTTGACTTCGGAAAAGGGCTTACGGACATTGGGATTGACGTATTTCGAGGATGTAAAAGCCTGAAATCTGTTGTTCTGCCACCGCAGATAAAACTAATCAAGCAAAATGCCTTTATGAATTCCGGTCTGGAGTCAATAGTATTAAACAATGGTCTGGAAGGCATCAATACTTGTGCTTTTTCTGGTACTGATATTAAAAGGCTGTGTCTACCTGAATCAATAAAAAATGTTGAGACATGGTTTGTGAATGATACCATAGAATCTGTGAGTTCGCCGATATTCCACAAAAGCATCGTTTCCTCTATCTCGGTTCAAGGGTATTACAGTAAGGTAACAGACTCATATGTAAAACTAGAGATTTCTGGAAAATATGCCTATCTGCCAAAATGCATCAAACCTGGTATGTATAGAGAAATGCAGTCAAGGGTCGAAGCATTTTTTACGGACCCGACTACGGAATTTTGTACGTTCTGGGATTGCGCTTATTCTGCAAAAGGGAAAGAAAATCTGGCTTTTTGGGAATATAAAGAATTTAATGATGCATACGCAAAGGCCTATATCAAAAAGAACTCAAAAAGATTCATAAAAAGGCTGCTGGATGAAGGAGATGAAGAGAGAGCTGTTGATTTTCTGAAAACGGGCTTCGTTTCCAAAGTCACATTAAAAACACTGCTTCCGATAGCAAAAGAAAAAGAGCAGACGACAGTACAGTCATACATCTTGGAACAGATGAACTCAAAAGGAATCGCAAAAGAAAATCTTTATCTGTAACACAGATAGCAGCAGGCGAAAGCCTGCTGCTTCTTTTTTTTGCTGTGCAAAAATCCTGCATATTGCAAACGAAAATAAAAAAAGAGAGGAGCAAAAAAAATGGACAAAAATAAATGCTTAAACGGATGGGCATTTCGCTGGGCGGAGAAACAGGCGCAGAAAGGAAATATGAGCGTTCAGATGCGTGCTTTTTGCATAATGTTGGTAGAAATATACTCTATTTATACCAAAATAAGGCTTTCTCTGAAAATCGCGAGATTGGAACGTAAGGTGTACAAGATAGAAAAACGACAGGCAAAACTGGCTAAAAGAGACGAAAAACTGAAAGAAAAAAATGCAAAAGCAGAAAGTCAGCCGGATAATGTCGAATGCCAGTTTACGTCAGATGTGGATTTGCAAAAAAATCGGATGCTATTTACCTGGTGCAACAGGGCATTTATTGCTTTGGCCTTATATATACCGTTTTGTGAGGCCTTTGGGTTCACCCTTGGGAATCTCAGGTTTTGCATCATTAAATGTCTCTATTTTGTGTATGCCGTTCTGGTACTGATGTTCCCGCTGTGTGTAAGTAAAGAGACCGAAGAAAAAGATAAGATGTTTTATATTCTGGAAATCGGGGTTGGGCTTCTGTTTATTTCTTTGGAACTTGCAGTTGCATTGTTTTTTGCAATGTGAGTAAGACGTTGGCCGGCAAATGCTGGCCTTTTCTTTTTGGACTGAAATTCGACATACTTCTTGTAGACGAAAAAAATATGATAAAAAAAATAAGAAAGAAAGGAATAAAAAATGACAAAAGAAAAACAAAACAATATTCCAAAAGCGAAATATCCATGGGTTTGGGAATGCGAAAGCCGTACACTTATTTTTGGAGAACTGGCGATTGCTGCATTTCTGGCTTTTTTGCTAACTTCAGCACATGCTGCTCTGATACAAATGGAAGTATGCGTAGTACTTCTTCCGATTGTAATACATTTGCTGATGCGTGCTATGACGTTTGCCGGGCTGTATATCATTCTCCGGATAAAGACAACACCCGATGAGTTTTTGGTATATTGCAATCTTACAAGCAATGACGGTAAGAAGAGAATGATGGCCGCTGGTGTTAATGCCGATTTCATAGATAAGACAGACAAAAAACTGACGGATGTGATTGAACGGCATCCTTTCTTTTCCATTGCTGACCGCAGGGTATTTCAGTATACCTGAAAATTAAATTCTGGATAAGACAGACAAGACCGGCAGATGTCGCCGGTCTTTTTTTTGTATAGCTGCTAAATCCGGCATATTACATGTATAAAATCAAAAAGAAAGGAGCAAAAAAATGCTGAAAGAAAAAACGATGTGTGTAGGGGATTTGGTAAGCAATCGGGAATTTGATGTTAATTGCAACTTCGACATCTACTATTGCACAAAACCAGGGGCAGACTGGACTAATGGCGCAAAACGTATCTTTTCTACAATCGAAAATGGATGGGTTGAACCTCCCGATGACGTTTTAAAAATGGCAATCCGGTATGTAACATTAGACTTCAGCCGACATACGATTGTTGTGGAAGCGGGGAGGGCGTCTTAATGTATGATGTTTTGGATGTTGCAAAATATGTTTTGTATTATGCAAGAAAGCATGACTACGGAATGTCGGTCCTGCAATTAATGAAGATTTTGTATTTTGTGCAGGCACAGTTTCTGGTAAGCAAAAAGAAGCGTGCTTTTCCGGATGATATCGTTGCTTTGGACTGGGGACCAATGGAAAGAAAAGTCTGGGCAAAATATGGCGTCTATGGAAACGCCAATATCCCAGTGCTTTTAGGCGCGAATTTCGCAGAAGAAGAAAAAATATATACAAATGCTGTTGCAAAGATATATGCGGAAGACGCATGGCTGATTGGCGTCATTGTAGATTTGTTGCTTGGATATAACAATACCGTTCTACTGGATGTGATTCGTAAGCAGACACCATTTAAAAATGCCAGGAAGAATTTTCCTGGGTTCGAAATTTCAGATAAAGATATGGTTGATTTTTTCTCGTAAGAAATCCGGCATATTGATTCTGCGCAGAAGAAGGAGTGATGCGACATGTGCAGAAAAATAAACGATAGGGAATTTCAGGTGCAGGACGATATTAACCAGGTCAACAAACTGCTGGCAAGCGAATTACGAAGAAGTGACTACCTGAATCTTCAGAGCATTTCGGCTTTGTCTTTGGCAAAGATTGCATACGAAATGGAAAAATTAAATGCAATAAATGCAGAAAAAGAAAGTGAGGAATGATGTATGACAACATACGAAAAATTTTGCAGAGAGGCGTATAATCTGCTTAAGAAAAATATAAAAGCAGATAATGGTGTTCCATCTGAAGAGGTTGAGAAATTCCTAAAAAAGGAGCCTCACGATTCTGAGTTCTATTTTTATTGCGGAGTAGCAGCGTCAAATGTCGTTAACGATATCTCTCACAAGAACGGAAGCAGCAGATTTTGGGACGATGATGTGGTAAACGACCTGGTGCTGTTCAAACTTCTTATCGGAATGTAATGGAAGGAGGCGCGTATATGGTATTAGCAGAAGAAAAAGAAGTGGTCTACGCACCAGAAAAATGTTATTTCGATGGTAATTGGACAAAAAAGTCTGAGATAGACGTGAGAAATCAAACAATAAGAACAACCAGAAGAGAGCTGAAAGAGACAGTGGGGATTCCGTATTGTACGAGAATTGATTACAACATGGAGTTTTGAACTAGCGGGCGTTTGCCCGCTTTTTTTCTGCTCGCAATTCCGCATATTGTATGTGTAGAAGAAAAATAAGCAATGGATAAAGAAAGGAAATATAAGTATGAAAACAGTAATAAAAAAAGAGCATGCGGAATTATTTGATGTTGAAGACAAAGACGGCTACACGCTCGCAAAAAACGGCGTGAAGTATTATATTTCACTTCAGAAACATCTATTTGTATGCACAGATATTGACGTTCCTGAGGATGTTGTCGAAGTAGCGTTTTCATCACCGGCAACAATTAAGATTGACCGTGGGATTAATAAATCATTCCCGAATGTGAAAACACTGATTATTGATTCCAATGTTGACGAGATATCAATTCCAAATGAATTGTTCCCAAATGTGATAGAAGTTATATCATATAATGACAACTATTTTTCAGGTCCTGCATTGATACATATAAATGAGTTTTGGGGAGACACTGCTTTATACAACTCATTTTGCTTGCGTGAGGATGCAACTCTTGACCTCTCACGAGTAGAACAAATCAATGATTATGCACTCTCTGGATGTATGACGAAGCAGATTATATGGTGCCGTTCAGCGCTACATATTCGCCCACATGCATTTGATGGCTCTGTCTTTGATAATATGCAGCCACAAGATGGAGTTGTGGTTGCCGGCAATATTCTTGTAGATATTGACCATGATGCACAGGAAATAGAAATTCCGAGTTGTGTGTATAATATGGATTATTCACGCGTCCAACTGGCTACAGTACCAAAACTCATCATAAATAACATTGATGGTATGCGAGGTATTGATTTATATGGGCTCTCAGGAATCGTACGATTTACAAAACAATCAGATTTGTATGGTGATGAAGCACCATTCTGGCGAAAGGACACATTTAAAAATACATACAGGATTGAAGTGGATACAGATAGTCAAAGATATAAGAGTGTTGACGGGATTCTATATTCAAAGGATGGAAAAAGTCTCCTCAAGTGTCCCACAAAAAGAACGGGCAAGGTGATTATACCAAATGGAGTGACTGAAATCAGTGCATGTGCATTCGAAGGCTCTGAAGTAGAATCTGTTACATTTCCAGATTCATTAAAAATAATTGAAAGTTATGCTTTTAGAAATTGTTTATACCTGAAAAATGTAGATTTTGGAAATGGTATTACTCAAATCGGAGGCTCTGACGAAAAGGACTTTATAGGTTTTGGCTATTTATTTGAGGCTTGTGAAAATTTAAAAAGTGTAAGCATTCCTGAACAGGTTGAAATAATTGGCTATGCGGCTTTTAGTAAATCTGGGATTGAAACCGTCGAACTACCCGCAGGCATAAAAAAGATTTGTGAATGTGCTTTTGACAGGTGCAATATCAGGAGAATATCACTACCAGCAGCTGTGGAACTAGGTAGCGACGCTATATCGGAAGTGTCAGAAATCCATGTAGAAGACGGAGAGCATTTACCACACGGGATTATACAGAGTATGTCAAAATATAACGGACTTGCAAAATATATTACTCCGGATTCTAGTCTAGTCGTAAAGATAACACAAGGCAATAAGACTACATATATACCAAAGGATTTCTCTGGGATGCATACGACCATAGATACGGATAATCCATCTATGGATGACTTGCTCACATTTTTTCATAAAAATCCTGTCAGAATTCTTAGGTTTCTGGTAAGAAGTAATGCAGCAAAAGATTTTTGTAATGCATTAAGCATTTCAGACTGTTCAAATGAAGAATTACTACGACTTTTAAGTGTAACGAATGATAAAAGCACGGTGATTCGGGCGTACATATTAGACGCATTATCCGAAAAAGAAGAAAAGAATGAAAAATTAAAGCTGTAAGTAAAGCAGCAGGCCAAAGGCCTGCTGCTTTTTCTTTTTCTTGTTTCTCTGCATATTATTTTTGTATTTATAAACACAATAAAGAAAGGAAAAAATATGAGCGAAAAATACAAAAAAGTATACAAAAATGGAACCACTTATCATATGTCAGAAACCGGCGCATGCAGGGATATTGATGTGGAAGACTGGGTAGAAGAGGTATCGTTTGGAGAGGATGTCACTAAGATATGGTTGAGAAAAAACAGCAAAAAAAGATTTGAAAATGTAAAACGAATCCATATCGGAAAGAATGTCTATTCTATAGAAATGCCAAATACTGTATTTCCAAATGTCCGTGAGGTAACATCAGACAGGGAAAGTTTCCCTGCCGGACGCATGCTGACGGAAAGAATATCTATCGGAAAAATTGACCTTAACAAGACAACTCTTCTGAACGCTTTTTGCCTAAAACCTGAGGAGCCATTGGATTTATCAGGAATTTGGGGAATCCGCACTGGGGCTTTGGTAGGCTGTTGCTCTGAGAAGGTTATTAACAGCGAACAGATTGAAATGGTCAAAAAGTCAGACTTTCTGAATGAATCCAATATCTGTATTGAGGATAGGACCGCAACTTGCGGAGTAAAAATGGCAGGAAGCATTGTAGTTGATATTAGCGACAGCAAAGATTATGTAATACCTGAAGATGCAACGTTAATCGCAACAAATGTGACGTTCCCGAAGGGAAGTGTAATTGATGTGCGATGCAGCAATGAATCGTTTTTCCGGTCACAACGCTTGAGGTCATATAATAGCTTCAGTCTGTTTTTGAATGGAGAGGGTCACTTTGATAAAGAAGAATTTGCATGTCTTCGCAGAAATCATGTTGAGCTTGGCCTGCAAAATGAGGAATATGTCAAAGTCGGAGATATCATATATTCAAAAGATATGACAGAACTGCTCCATTGCGATTATACTTCAAACGGGAACTGCGAAACAGCAGGAAAAATCATGATTCCGGATACAGTCAAAATAATAGCTGAAAGTGCTTTTGAGAACTGCAGTGAAATTACAGAAATAGTTATTCCTGATTCCGTGGCAGAAGTAGGACGTTATGCTTTCCGTTTCTGCGACGGAGTGGAAAAGATGACGCTGGGAAAGCACATCAAATATTTAGGGCATGAATGTTTTGAGTATATGAAATCACTGACTGAACTGGATATCCCGGGCAGTGTGACACGTGTTGAGCCTATATGTAGTGGTTGTACCGATTTAGAGAATATCAAAATCAATGAAGGAGTACAATCTGTGGATTTCTCAAATCCGTGGAATCACATACGTCCTGATGTTCTGGAAATACCTTCTACCATCAAGGCGTTTGCTAAAAGGAGCCTTATTGGAATGCATACCGTTGTGTTGCATACAAATGAAATCCCGAAAGATTTACTGGCAGCCATGCATGATTACGATGCGCCTGCAGCGAATGGTAAATATAAATATAACTATGCACACGAAAAAGCCATAATAAGTGAAGTTCTGTGCATAAAAACGCCACGGCGAAGGATTTACATTCCGGCTGAGGCCACAGATAGGAACTTTGACATCATGAACGACTTGTTGAATCGATACGGAGTATATGCACCGGCAAACTTCTTCCAGTATTGCAGGACAACACGCCAGAAGCTGCCACTCGCATTCATGGAATGGCAGGATGTGCATGAAACGCAAACCCAGAACTACATAAGAAGAAACCGAAAAAGGTTAATACAGGACCTGATTGAAGAAAATATGGAAGACGGACTAGTTATGGCATTAAAAGATGGAATCTTTCAGGCAAATGAGATTAAGGATTACTACGACATGATTGAAAATACCGATATGCAGATTGCAAAGGCGTATGCGCTGGATATGACAGGTGAAAACAGTAAGAAAAATGTATTCAGGCTTTAGAAAAATGAGCACCCGAAAAATAAGGGTGCTCATTTTTTGTGGGCTTTGAGGAATTTTATGAATGAAATCTGGTGCCGACTCCGGCAAAGCCGGGGAGGCGTCATTTTTAATCTCTGCACTCAGCCTTACGGCTTCGCTTGACATTTGCTGCGCAAATTGGTACCGAGCCGATACGGCGAGGCGTCAACGCGTAGCCATTGCACCCCAAATCTGCTTGTCTTTTTGGTAAATCAGATTTACAGAATGTATGTTTTCATCGTCTTCTAGCATATACTCGCAAATATATTCGGCATAAGTTACTGCGTTGGCAATGCATTTCGCGGAAACCCGGATTGGCTTTTCTCCTGGAAAGAACTGGACATATATAGGAATCATCTTTCCATTTGTACTGAAAGATGCGATAACCGGAAGTGGAGTTAAATTGGAAATAATTTTAAACACCCTTTCTTGTTTTTTTTACTTCTATTTTACAGAACTTTTGTTCTGATGTCAACGGAGAACGAGGAATCCCCGGCCTACCAAAAGTCGTCTGCGGGTCAAAGGTTCCGGTTTTAACTTCGTACGCGGGTCTGAACTCCAGTTCGTGCACTACACTCAGCCTTGCGTCTTCGCTTGTCAGCCTCTGCGAGGCTTGGGACCGACTCCGGCAAAGCCGGGGAGGCGTCGATAGTCTTTCAATTTTTCGCAGAAAATAGTTTACAATAATAATGTTATGTAAAGCATTGTTTTTTGTATATTTTTTTGTATACAGAATATTCCGGCATACTAAAAGAACAAAAACAAAAAACGAAAGGAACAAAAAAATGGATAAAATAAAAGTCATACGCAAAAACGGAGTAACCTATTATCTCCAGCCATATAACACCATTCATACCGGTTTATGCTGTTGTGGCATAGAAGTTCCTGATTGGGTAACGACAGTAAGATTTGACAATTCTATCCTTGATGATGTGCACGTCACGAAAAAATACAATGGCACTGCGAAACCCGAAATTATTCAGGATGTAAAAAAGGGATTTAAAAAATACACAAAAGGAATTGTATCAATCCGGATTCAGGAAATGGCAAATGGACGTAGGTTTGAAAATATCAAAAAATTGATAATCGGAGAGTCTATAAAGAAGATTGTGATTGAAAATGAAATGTTCCCAAATGTCAGATGTATAGAGTCGCATTCTGAAAATTTCTATTCCGGAAGCATGCTGATGGAGCGTACTTATCCAACAGGAGGTGAACTGCTCAATTCTTTTTGTCTTGGTCCTGATGAGCCTCTGGATTTAGATAAAGTTGTATGCATCTGGAAGGAGGGCGCATTAAGAGGCTGCCAGTCTCAGGAAATAAAAAATGCAGAAAACCTTTTAACAGCAAATGCAGAAACTTTCAGGAATTCGCTTATCAAGACAACTGACCGAATAAGAGAATGCGGCGTTACAATGATGGGACCAATCATAGTTGATGCAACGTATGAGCCAAAGGATAAGACTTATATCATGCCAGAGTATACCGCTGCGATTTGCCAGAACATTGCGTTTAATCCAGACACTACAATGGTGGTGCAGAACAATAATACGTTTCTGAGATATATGATTTACGGCGCAGTCGTAAAGAATGTATTTTTTGAGGATACATCGCATATTTCACTTGCAGATATTGAAAACATGAGAGGTATAAATATCGAATTTTCTAAAAAAAATCCAGAATATTCATCAAAAGACGGCCTCGTGTATTCAAAAGATATGAAAATGCTGATTTCATGCAGTCATAGTAAGAGTGGGAAGGTAGTCATTGCAGACGGAGTCGAAGAGATACGAGAAAATGCTTTCGCGTATCGTGATATGATTGAGTCTGTGCATATTCCTGATAGCGTAGAGCGCATCGGGGACAATGCATTCACAAACTGCGATAATTTGAAAAGCGTAGTTTTTGGAAACAGTATCAAGTCAATTGGAGCATTTGCATTTTATTGTTGTTCCAATCTGAGACAGGTCGAATTTCCTGATTCCCTGAAAAGGATTGAGGCACGCGCTTTTGATGCCTGTAATGAATTAAGGCACCTGAAACTAAACGAAGGGTTAGAATATATTGGAGTGGGCGTTTTTGATGGAGGTAAGATAAGACACGCTAAACTTCCATCAAATACTAAAGTATCAAAGGGAAGCCTGAGCGGTATCCAACGCGTAGAACTACCTGATGAAAGGATACCAGGAAATATTACGTCTGCTATCATTGGAGGGTATCCACAACTTTTTGATGATATGAAAAATATCCCATTACGTATGGACACGGCAACTGATGAGGGCCTGGTCTATTGTTTAAAAACGCCAACACGAAAAATCGTGATACCTGTAACGCTTAAGTGCAGCGAAAATAAGCGCAGAAGATTTCAGGCAGAGTCCAGAAAGCTGGTAAATGGAGAACCACATAATTTCTTCAAGTGCTGTTCAACATTGCAGCAGCAGATTGCCATTGCTTATATGGAGTATGAAAACCAGCCGACAGAAGAGAGCAGAAAGTTTTTAAAAGGATATGGAAAGGAACTTACAAAAGTGATGCTGGAGCAGCATATGGAGAAAGAACTTACTGACTTAATAAGAAAGGACCTGTTTTCATGCGTGATGCTGGAAGAAATGTATTGCATTTCTTCAGATATGGGTGCAAATGTTGTAAGTGCTTATATTCTGAGTAAATTAGCATGCGAAGATAAGAAAGAACTTGATTTTGCGATATAAAGATATCGGCAGGCTGCTTCAGCCTGCCTTTTTTGGTTGCGATTAGTTTACAATAAAATAATTATGTCAATTACCTGTCATTGTACATGCTTTCTTTCCAGTCATCGCGATGCGCTGCGGCCTGCCTGCGCTTGTCTTCTTCATAAATCTCAATGATTGGCTGGTCATGAAGTCTTGTCGTCTGCATGAAGCGTTGTACGTTTTGCAGTTCTTTTTCAAGCTTGGCGTTTTCTTTCGCTAACTGTTCGGCCTGTTCGCGGAGAGTTTGATTTTCTTTTGCGGTGTTACTGTGCTCAAAGTCTTTTATCATCTGTAAAAGTTCTTTTCTTTCTGCCCGCATGGCCTTTATGGATTTCAGCAGAGGCTTCACCTGCAGCCAGTCAGGCTCCCGCATAACGGTAAAGCCATTTGAAGTAGAAGTCTTTATATTGTCAATATCTTTTTCCGCTTTTTCGCCCATGCCGGCCATTTTTAAGATACGCTGTTTCCGCTCCAGTTCTTCTTCAGCGCGTGAGATTTCTTTGGTCAGGTAGTTGCATCTGTCGTTTAAGGTTTTCTTTTTTAGCTCTTTGACATTTCGTTCGTAGTCTACTGTGTCCTTTTTTACCATATTAAGCTGTATGCCCATCTGTGCAGATATATAATCCTGCAACTCTATCTGGAATTTAGCCCCATAACAGTCTGACAGGGCTTCTTTTGCACATACCTTTTCATGTTCTTTATCTTTGTCTTTTACGATGGGAACGAAAGTAAAATGCATGTGCGGCACGTTTTCATCCATGTGTACATATGCTGAGACAATGTTTTCTTCGCCATGTTTATCCTTAAAAAAATCATAAGCATACTGAAAAAAATCGCGGCATTCGTCCATATTGTTTGGCACATAATAACTTTCGCCATCTGTGTCAACAACCTCATGACATAATTCCCTGGGCATTGTGACAGCCCAACTACAGACAGCTTTGACATCATCGCGCTTCATCATCTTTACGTTGTCCTGATGGGTGCGTTCTTTTACGAAATCATAATCAGATAAACCTGTATGCTGACCATATGCCATATTAAAGTTTAATTCGGTCCGGTCCTTATGGATATGCGAGCCGGAATTCTTCTGCGTGCGGCTGCAGTGAGCAAGCAGCCGCGGTGCTTCATTCATTCTAAATTTTGCAACTGATGCCATTGCTTTATCCTCCTGTTGATTATAAAAATAGAACAGCCGGCAGTGCCGGCTGGAATTTTCTTTGTCTGGTAATTGTTACCAGATATAATATGGAGGAAATAAAAGAAGATAAAAAAACCGTCGCAGCAATGCTGCGGCGGTACGACTGAAACTTAACTTTTTGTAATCTTGATGTGCCCTGCCTCCTCGTAGTTGGCTGTAATGGTATTGAATTTCTCTTCATGGTCGGGGCCTTCGGCTTCTGCCATATACTGCTCCTTGGTAATATATGCAGCATCAACCTCGATATGGCTAGTCTCTTCGCAGAATACAGCGACTTTCATCAGTAAAGACTTCAAGGTTTCTTCATCAAGAGGAACGGAGAAGTCCGTATCCATCTTAAAGTAAAATGCAACTTCAGGTTCGTCTACTTTCCAGAGCTTGATGTACAGCTGTAAATATCCAATAAGTTCCAGTTTTTTGATTTCTTTCATTTTTTTCTCCCTTCTTTGTAAAAGAAACTTTTTATTCTTTTTTAATATGCGAAAAAAAAAGAGAAAAGAAAAAAACCGCAGGCAGAGCCTGCGGCGGTATAACTGAAACTTAACTTTTTGTAATCTTGATGGGTCCTGCCTCCTCGTATTTAGCGGTAACAGTGTTAAATTTCTTTTCATTTTCAGGACCTTCGGCTTCTGCCATGTACTGCTCTCTGGTGATGTAAGCAGCATCTACTTCAATATTATTTTCCTTTTCGCAGAATGCAGCAACCTTTATAATCAAAGATTTCAGTGTTTCTTCATCAATAGGAACTGTGAAATCTGCATCCATTTTAAAATAAAATGCGACCTCCGGTTTATCTACTCTCCAAAGTTTGATGTACAGCTGCACGTATCCGATAATTTCCAGTTTTTCAATTTCTTTCATCATGTTTTTCTCCCTTCTTTGTAAAAGAAACTTTTTTTATTCTTTTTTAATATGCCAAAAAAAAGAGAAAATAAAAAAAGCCGCAGGCTCTCTGCCTGCGGCGGGTGTGTATTGCTTTTTAGCAGTTGCTGAAATGCACTTTCTGGTTTTCGCTGCCTTCACCGTTCACGGTATAATAAGCGGTCTGCTCAGCAATATTAAGATAAATAGTGATATCACCTTTCATGCCTTTGTCTGCAGCATCTTTTTTCACGGCCTTCTCAACTGCTGCCATGGATACGCTTGCTCCATTAACCTCAACCACAGTGTCAGTAATACGTGTCCTGACCGCTTTTGCTGCTGCCTTGACATGTTCTTTTGTTTCTTTTGCGGTTTCCGTTACTGTTTCTTTTACAGCTTCAGAGACAACAGATACAGCCTCTTTAACTTCCGGTTTGTTCATATGTTCTTCAATGTTTTCACCGGCTGCTTTTACGGCTGCTTCTGTCTTTTCTGCTACAGTTTTTGCGGCCTCCTCTGTTTTAGCGACGGTCTCAGTCGCCTTCTCAATCATTTTCTTTTTTGTGATTCTTTTACTTGCCATTTCTTTTAAATTCTCCTTATTTTTAATTTTCCAGCGTGATGCTGGTTTTTTAACCCAGTTAGTTGATGTATTCCACATTGAGTGTGCCTTTCCTGCGCATATTGACATTGAGAGTGTTGGCCGGGTCTGCAAGCCTCCGGTCGTCGTTAACAGAGAGCAGAACTGATTCCGGATGCCGGCTCAGGACAGTTTCTGTTGCCCGTGCAAGAAGTTCAGCAGCAGTTTCTGCATGTATCTCCTGGATTACCTGCTGATATTCAGCCTTAATACCATCAGGCTCGTTTGTGTCAACGTCTAAATTACATGTAGCCATTAACTTAGGCGCTGCTTCTGTATTGTCCACAAAATTAATTGTTAACGTCATATCTCTGACCTCCCTTTGTTTCTGCACTTTTTTAAGCACATATATATTATGCCAAATTTTTCAAAAAAAAGAAAGGCTGAAAAAGAAAGGACGATAAGAAGAAAAATGGTCCGCAAAAAAAGATAAAAAATAAAAAAATCCTGCATATTGTACAATGAAAAGAATGCGTGAAAGGGTTCAAAAAAAATGGAAAAGCGGGAGCAAAGAGTACAAAAGATAATAGAGCTGCGAAAAGAAAAAGTAGAAAAGCAAAAAAGAAACATCTGGGGCATGGTCTTGATAACAGTCATTGTACTTCTTATGATATTCATCATGCTGTATCAAAAGAAGAAGATAGTTGACACGATGGCTTCTTATGATGTCCGCTATGAAACACTGCAAAAGTCTATTAAAGAAGAAAAGAAGCATGCAAAAGAGATTGAAAAAGAAAAAGAATACATGCAATCTGATGAGTATATTGCACAGGTGGCAATGGAGAAGCTTGGACTGGTAAAAGATAATGAGATTGTATTCGAGGAAGAAGACTAGCACTTTGGTAAGAAGTGCTTTTTCTTTTTGTCTGATATCTGGCATGTTGAAAATGAAAATAAACAAAGAAGGGAGAAAAAATAATGAAAAAAATAAAAGAAAAGATGACGGTTGTGTCTGCGGATGGAAAGGTCACATTCTATCTTGAAAAGCGGTCTGACGTATGTTTGTATGACTGCTTGCATTTGGATGTCATCGATGATGTGGAAGAACTGCGGCTGGACATTCCCGGAATGACTACGCTGCTATTATCTGAAGAACATGCCTTTCCAAGTGTAAGAAAAATCTACATCGGAAAAGAAATACAGAACATAATGATATATAATAAGACATTTCCGAATGTAAGAGAAGTGGAATCTGACAGTAATGTTTTTTGCTCGGGGTCCATGCTTGTTAGAAACGAAAATTTTGGCATGAGCAAGACTCTTTTAAACACATTCTGCCTGAAAAGTGATGAAACTGCTGACCTGAATGGCATTGCAGACATTGTAGGAAGTGCTTTTTACGGCTGCGAATGCACAAAAGCAATTAATACGGAACAAGTAAAGCACATGAGTGCTTATGCTTTTCGTGACTCTGCGTTTGCAGATGCAAAGAAAAATCCACCTGTAGATGGTCTACTGATGGCTGGAAGTATCATTATAGCAGCAGACCCGCAGGCTGACAAATATGTGATTCCAGATTTTGCGACACTGTGCAATAGTTTAAAGTTTAATCTGTCTGCGACACTGGTGGTGGAAAATGTTACAGTCTCAGCACATATATTATATCTTTCAGGAAGAATAGAAGAAGTGCATGGATTGCCCGAGACAGTAGTTATCAATGATTCAGCATGCATAGATGAGCTTAGTATTTTGAATATCGTGAACCGTCCTGGAAATCTGCGCCATATCATTTTTGGCGAAAAGAATACGGAATATGTTGCCATTGATGATATTGTCTACACAAAAGACATGAAAAAATTACTATGTTGCGTCAAATCCAAGACCGGGAACGTAGAAATTCCGAGTGGGGTAGAATATATTGCGAACGATGCTTTTTATCACTGCAAAGAAATCGACTCCGTAAAAATGCCTGACAGCATAACAGAAATAGGGAATTTCGTTTTCGGAGACTGCAAAAATTTAAAACAGATTATTTTCAGTAAGAATCTAAAGAAAATGGGAACAGGATGCTTCATCGCATGCGAAGGCCTGGAGGCAGTAGATATTCCTGGTTCACTGAATGCAATCCCACGTGACGCTTTCAGGAATAATAAAAATCTGAAAGATGTAATTCTTCATGAAGGTTTACAGTCAATCAAACAGAGGGCGTTTTTCGAAATCGGTTCTTTGCCCAAAATAAAATCACTGCGGCTTCCAAAAACTGTTAAACATCTTGACGCGAATAGCCTGAAAGAAATACCGTATATTGAAATTTTGTCAAATAAATTTCCAGAAGGCATGGTCGGTGCAATCGTAACGACGAGTCCTGTTTACAATGACATTGGTATATTGCAGGTAAAAACGCCTGATAGTCTGTATTTTCTTCCGCCGGCTATGACCAAAGCGAATATATCACGTTTGGAGGATGATATCTGCTTGAGCGGGCCCGATGCGCTGCTTTCTTCATATAAGTATGCACTTACATGGGATGTAAAAATAGATATAGCCTTTGCGATATACGAGGAACATAAAACTGCAGAAACTGCACGATACTTAGCCAAAAATGCTAAAAAAATAGCAAAAAAGGCGATGGAAACGAATGATTTGGAGATGCTGACAAAATTACTTGAGTACGATGTTTTCTCTAAGAAATCGATAAGGTTTATCTACGACCTGATTTCTGATGACGATAATGAAAAAATGGTAACTACAAAAGCATATGCGTTGGAGAAAATGCAGAGAAGAGCAAATAAGAACAACTTTTCATTATGACAAAATAAGAGAGAAGGAGGCATGGAAAAACGCTGTGCCTCTTTTTTTTGTGGAGCGGCGCGAAGAGTGAATATTCCGAATTTTCTAGATTTTATATTTTACAGTGCTCTTTTAAATTTACATAATATTATCGATGGACGGGAGACCGCGGCCACCATCCGGTTATCTGTCGGTTCGGAGGTCGCTGGACGTGCACGGGGAGTCAGAGACCCCGTCCACGTTCTGCACTCCGACTTCGTCGTCGTTTGTCAGCCCTTGCGGGCTTGGTGAAGGTGAACGTAAGTTCATTTTTAATCTGGTAACGACTCCGGCTTCCGGCCGGGGAGTTATCACCGAATCATTATTGTAAACTTTCGGTAAGCAAATCCGCAAATTTTTTCTGCAATAGCAAAATCTATCATACTGAAAATAGAAATATACAAAGAAAGGAATAAAGATATGGGTACAGAAAAATTGCATAAATTATGTTATCAGCCCGGGGTTGTCATGTATGTTGATGATTACAATATTTGTCGTGATATGGAAGTAAGCCCGGACGTTTCTGTTTTACACATAGGAGAACAGAAAAAACCTTCCAAAACAGACCCACCGCTGTTGTTTAGCTTGGACAAAAGAAAAAACTATGTGTTTCCAGGCATAAAAGAATTGGTTATTGAAGAAGGCTCTTGTGGGGTATTTGTCGCGAACACGATGTTTCCCAATGTAAAACGTGTGACATCACATAACCAAAAATATTTATCAAGTGATAGAATGCTTATAACAATCCGCGACGATACAAAACGAATGCTGCTGCATGTGTTTGATTTAGAGTCTACAGCGCAGATTGATTTAAGGTGGATATCGCAGATAGGCACAAAAGCGTTTGAAGGATGCAAAAGCGCTCGCCTGGTAAATTGTGACTGCGTTGAGTGCTGTCATGAGGATGCGTTTTTCGGTTCTGAATTTACGGAGACAGCGACGTATGACGGTGGCTTAAAGATGGCCGGCGGAATCATAATTGATGTTGACGAAACAGCGGAAGAAATCGTATTTCCGGATGATAAAAAGATATTTGCAATACAGGCAGGCCTGGATTTCGCCAAAGCAAAAAGGCTGGTTTTAAAAGATGTAGGGTTGATTCCAATGCTTTCCCGCCATCATTTGCCAGAAACTCTGGTTATTGATGACCCGAATTTCAGAAATCTTGATAAATTATCGCCAATAGAACTTAGTGGAGCGATAAAACAGATAGAAACGACTGATAGAGTGAAGCATTTTTCTTCATGTGATGGAATTCTTTACAACAAGACTCAGGTAGAGTTGCTTTTCTGCCCAAAAGGGCGAAGTGACGAAGCGATAATCCCAGAGGGAGTCAGGACAATACGACAGGAGGCTTTCAAACGCAGCGATATATCATCCGTAAAGATGCCAGATTCACTGGTGACTATTGAAGACCAGGCTTTCGAATACTGCAGGCAGTTGAAACACGTTGATTTCGGGCATGGGCTGAAGCGCATTGGAGCCAGTTGCTATTTTGACGTTTTTGCATATTCCGGTCTTGAAGAGGTTGTGATTCCTCCGCAGGTAGTAGAAATCGGATGCGCTGCCTTTTATGGCTGTTATTTAAAAAAGGTAACTTTAAATGAAGGTCTCGCCGTTATTGGAGAGGATGCATTTGCTATAAATGAACTGGAAGAGATAACTATTCCAGAGAGTGTATCTTCTATAGGAGAAAGTGCCCTGCGCCGGATTCCAAAGGTATATACAAAAAGATATATTGATGGACTGGTATCTGCAGTTACAGAACCGAAATTATTCGCTGAAACTTCATATTGCGTGGAACTTAGCATTGCAAAGCATGAATTTATTGTTCCGGCGCATGTGAAATCAGTTGAGGTTGCAGAGTCAATGATTCTTGAGGCATTGAGTGGAGAAGGCAATAAGACTAACACACTCTACACCTGCTCTATATCTATCGCTGAACGGCAGGATACAGCGATTAAAATGTACGAGAAGACACAGAGCCAGAAAGCAAAAGAATATTTGAAAAGGTCCGGAAAAGGAATTGCTTTCAGGCTGTTAAGAGAGGGAAGAGCGGAAGACTTAATCAGGCTTATCCAGTTTGATGTCTTATCAAAAAAAGCCTTAAGTGAATTACTGGAAAAGGCTGCAGACAGACCAGAGATTACGGCTTATATCGTGCAGATGATGCAGAGCAAAAAGAAAACAAATTTGGAGTTATAGGAAAGGAATTTGAAAAATGGAAGAAAATATATTTTTCAAAGAAATCGACGGTATTACATATACTTCAGATATGCGCGTGATTACTGGATGTAAGAAAGATATCGAAGGGCATATTATAATTCCGGAAGGTGTTGAAATTATTAAAGCAGAAGCATTTAGGTCATGCGAATCTATTACATCTATAATCCTTCCTGATTCGTTGAAAACAATAGAATGGAGAGCATTTGTGGATTGCCGTAATCTACAACACATTGATTTTGGGAATGGAATCCAGCAAATTGGATGTCTTGGCCTATCAAATGACATTTTTGACGGATGCAAAAACCTTCATTCAGTAATAATCCCGTCACAAGTTAAATATATCGGAGATGCTGTTTTTTATAAAACCGGATTAAATACGATACAGTTAAATGAAGGACTGGAAAATATTGGAAATATGGTTTTTGGGAATTGCCAAATGTTAACTCATCTTATTCTTCCTGCATCATTAAAGCACTTTGGGTTTCATAGGTCTAACCATTTCGCAAACATTACACTGAAAACGATACCTGTTGATTTTATTTTGAAAATCACGGATACGTCTTATCGTTATCACTATCCTGAGTATAGAATTATCACATTAACTATTGGTGATAGAAAGGTTTTCATTCCAAATATGATGGATGAATACGATAGGTCCAAAGTCAATGCAAAAATAAACGAAGAGGGCGTAACTGATAACCTTATGTACAGCATGTATAAGTACGCTCCATCTGAGGCTATTCGTACTGAAATCGGATATCACATCTATAATGAAGCATTAAAGCAAAATAATGTTGATAAAATCGATGAGGGATTCAGGTTAAAATTAAAACAAAGGGCTACTGGCATGATTTTTCATTTGTTAGACCAAGACAGACTTGAAGAAGCCATAATGATTATTAATCTTGGCTTTTTATCAGAGTCTATGATTAGAGGTTTTCTAAAAAAGACAGATAATCCTGCGGTGAGAGCGTATTTACTTGAGAATCTACATAAATTGGATGGCGATGGGAAGCAAATGCAACTTTAAATAAAAAAACATAAAATTTTCATATTTCATATTGAGGAAGGCTTGCGCCTTCCTTTTTTTTGTTCCAGAAAAAAACGGATTTTTCATTTTAAAAAAGATGGATAAAAAATCCGCAAAAATTTCAGCATTGGGATGTTTCTCTACATGACAAGTGTAGGACAAAGAAATGCTGAAAAAGGAGCAAAAAAAATATGGAAAAAATATACAAGACAGAAAAAGAAGGGCAGATTGATTTTTTTAATAACTACGGAATTCCATGGCAAGAAAATAACGGGGTGCTTGTTGAAAACTGTGACGGTGTTTATAATGGCGTACTGTTTGAGTTCAAGCTGAACATTAACGGAGAACGGGAAATCTTAGACCGACAAAAAGTCGTCCGCGGGTCAAATGTTTCGGTTTTAACTTCACACGCGGGTCTGAATCCCCGTTCGTGCACTGCACTCAGCCTTACGGCTTCGCTTGTCAGCCTCTGCGAGGCTTGGTTACGAGCCGGAACGGCGAGTTATCAAAAAGTCGCACACGATATTTTTATTTATTATGCGCTTTCATCTCGGATATAGAATAACCGAGGACTCCCGCTTTAAATCCTAAAAGAATACTATGTGTCACATATTAAAGATAAGATGTTTGAATATCAGCTGATTAAATAGTTCGTTTTCCTGGTTCAGACAGACTTACGTTCACCGCGTCAGTTGCTGACGATTCTGACAAAGCCGGTAAATCAGCAGCTGCCGAGGAGGATGTACCAAGAAAATTTTTCAGACCGGCGCAGTTGTATTTTTTGTCGCGTCCTGTATAATATCTGGCAAACAGAAAAAATGGAGACAAAAAAAATGCAGAAAATAATAGTCTGGGCAAAAAAGAGTAAAATAGAAATTGCACAATATATACAGAAAAGACAATATACAAAATTGCTGAATGAATACTGTAAAATCGCCGGATATTCAACAACAAAGGCTGCCGCAGTGTTTAAATGCTCCCGTCGGTCGATGCAACGGTATCTATCTGGGGAGCGCATGGTTCCAATGTACATTGTTAATCAGGTAATGAATGAAATGGGAACTACAAAAGAAGAGATATGTTGTGCCGCAGAGGCTGAAAAAGATACGGGAGAGAAATGTGATGTGAACTGCAAGATAGAAGGAGAATTTGATTCCGATGGGATGTTTGTCTGGTATGGAAACGCAAAAAAAATACTGTTTAATATTTTGTATGCTTATCGAACATTGATAAAAAAGCAATCACGGTTCCAAGCGGCATGCGAATTAGATATCCTGGAGAGCACGTTGTATGAATATGAATGTGGAAAAAGAAAGATACAACAGGCAGATATCATAAAAATCCTGAATGGATATAATATGCGTCTGGAAGAGTTATTCCCGTCGTTAGTATCGTATGATGGCAGAAAGACTTTTTTGCCTTTAAATCCTGTGATGAGTCTAAATTTGGATGGAAAAGACTACGATTTGTTGGAAGATGAATTGTACGTGGCAGACGATGGCGGCATAGTTGATTCCTGGCCGGTTTTTCCAATCCAGAGGTATGATGTTGATGGCAGGCCATTGTTAAAATATATGCCAGATGAATTAACAATAGATGAATATGCAAATTCCGATGAATTAATCTTTATTAAAGATGATTTTACTTATTACGAAAAAGATATTGATGGTCTAAAGCTGCCGCCAAATTACCTTCCATTTTTCGGAAAAGATATCGTAAAAAATAAACAGAAAAATTCACAAACAGGAAGACATGTAAAATTTGTTACTCAACCTGAATTTTTGACAGACTATAAAATATCTTTAAAATCTACGACACGCAAAATAACATTTTCTCTTCATGATTACGTTTTTTCTAACAGTCCATGGTATGCTATGCTTCGTGATGAAGAATATTTTCAGAAGGGCGAGCTAAAGTTTATAGGGGAAAAAATTCCAGAAAATGAATGTATCGTATGGCCAGATGGGCAATATGTACGAATATTGGAATTGTATATTGCAAAATATCCATATCAATACAAATATCTTAAACACGCTTTTGTCTGTAATGGGCCATATCTTAATTGGACTATATATGAGGCAAAAGAATAGCAACAGCGCCTTTGGCGCTGTTTTTTTTGTATTTTTCCTATCGGTGTGCTGTTTTTTTGTAAGGTAGAACAAAAAACAAAAGGCGAGGATTTCATCCTCGCCTAATTACTTGCATTAGAACGCAACTTTTTCTCCAGTGTCACAATACACTAAAGCATTTTTCTTTACAGAATAAATTGTTTTTCTTGGTTCTTTATGCGCCATATCTACTGTGATAATATGGCCATATTTTTCAATCTGCATTTCTTCTATTTTTTGTTTGAGCTCATCTTTAGACAGATTACATGGAATAGAAGTTTGCTCATCAAGATACTCATAACCCATAATTTATACCTCCTTGAAGATTATATCGTTTGCGGCTCTGAATATTTTTAATGCCTCAATTTGAGCATCATATTCATCGTAACCATTTGCTTTTAAATCAGACATATAGACATCCCAAAGCCTGAAGTCAACATGTCTAAAGGATGAATATGTAAAAATCTTGCCATCATGACATATAATTATGCCGAACTTATAGCCGGCATTAAGAAGGCAATTGAAATCATCCGGACTTGGTGGAAAACTGGATGGATGTGTATGTATTGGAATCAAATCGCTATATTTGCTTAATATCTTAGCAATGGAATCATCAACTCTAATCATTCGCTGCCTGGTCTCATCCATTTTTCTATAAACAACCTTTTCTTCTGTAGGACTAACCCAGCACATATCTTCAAACATGGTTCCACTTCTATGAAATAACATTTCCTTTGCATTTTTGTAGATAAGTTTATTAATAACTTTTGAGTCAGTCAGATTGTCAAATTTTCTTCTATACTCTCCACTATTGATATATGCATGATTAATCTGTGTTGGTTTATTGCGACCATATCGCTGTTCTTCGTCTTCTCTAATGTAATACATATGTCTCCTTTCTTAATATTATAACCATTATTGGTTTTGTAATCAATAATAATATGATTTTTTCTTAGACATTTAGGATTAAGTAATGTCAGCTCTAGCTCTTTAGTTTTTGTAATGTTCTGAATCCGGCATATTACTTTTGATTTTTGAAAAAGAAAGGAATATGCAAAAATGGAAACAAAGAAAACACAGATAAAAAGAAAATTCGTGTCTCTCGCAGAGGCGAGACCGGATTTGGCAAAGGAGTGGAATTATGAGAAGAACGGGGATTTGAGACCAGAGGATGTGAGTTGTGGAAGCAATAAAAAGGTCTGGTGGATTCAGTATGATAAAAACCCGATTACAGGTAAGATAATGAAATTAGAATGGAATACCAAAATTATCCATAGATATAATGGAGCAGGAAATCCGATAAAATCAGGGCATCAAGCTTTAAAAAACTACAATGATTTGGCATCTGTAAGACCAGATTTGGCATCCGAATGGAGTTATGAACGCAATGGAGATTTAACACCAGATATGGTTACTTGTGGTAGCGGTAAAAAAGTTTGGTGGATTACATATAAACAAAGTCCAATTTCAAATAAAATGATGAAACTAGAATGGGAAACCACTGTTGCCCATAGGGTTAATGGAACTGGCGAATGCCCATATCTTGTAAACAAAAAAGCCTTGAAAGGATTCAATGATTTACAAAGTCTACGTCCGGATTTGGCAAGCGAGTGGAATTACGAACGTAACGGTGACCTAAAACCAGATATGGTTGTTTGTGGTAGTGCAAAAAAGGTATGGTGGATTCAATACGATATAAGTCCTGCAACTGGTAAAAAAATGAAATTAGAATGGCAGGCAGAAATCCGCAGCAGGGCAGTTAGAGGTTTGGGAAATCCAATAAAATCAGGTTCAAAAGTATTAAAGGATTATAATGACCTTGCATCATTGAGACCAGACCTTGCCGCTGAATGGAATTATAATAAAAATGGCAATTTAAAACCAGATATGGTTACATGTGGCAGTAATGCTAAAGTTTGGTGGATTCGTCAGGTAAAAAATTTGGATACAGGTAAAATCACGACCATAGAATGGCAAAGCAAAGTAACACATAGAACAAAAGATATGATAATGCCAAATACATCATTACAATGTATGGAAAGTGAAAAAAGTTTACTATCTGTACGACCAGATTTAGCTTTAGAATGGAATTATAAAAAAAATGGTAATTTAAAACCCCAAAATGTTAGTTACGGAAGCAGTAAAAATGTATGGTGGATTCAGTATGATAAGAAACCTATTACTGGTGAAATAATGAAATTTGAATGGAAGGATAGCATCATCCATAGAGTGAATGGTAGAAATAATCCATTCAAAAATAGCAGAAAAATTTTAAAGGGGTACAACGACTTAGCCTCTGTAAGACCAGACTTGGCTTTAGAATGGAATTATGAACGTAATGGTAAATTAAAGCCTGATGAGGTCTCTTATGGTAGCGGCAAGCAAGTTTGGTGGATTCAATATGATACAAATCCTATAACTGGTGAAAAAATCAAGTTAGAATGGAAGGCGTCTATAGATAATCGTGTTAAAGGAAGAGGAAACCCAATAAAAACAAATAAAAAAGTTTTAAAAGGATATAACGACTTGGCTACTTTGTACCCAGATTTAGCATCTGAATGGAATTATGATAAAAATGGAGATTTAAAACCACAAATGGTTGCATGTGGATGCGTTAAAAAAGTTTGGTGGGTGCAGTTTGCAGAAAATCCCGAAACAGGAAAAATTATGAAATACGAATGGAAGGCTCAAATTAAAAGTAGAGTTAGTGGTGTTGGAAATCCTTTTTTAATAACATATAAAGGTGAAGAATATGTAAAAAAATATCTTCAAAAAAATGATGTTACATACATTTCACAACAGAAATTTTCAGATTTGCTTGGCACCGGTGACGGTAAATTATCATATGATTTTGCAATACCTGACGCCAAAAATAGATTTATTTTAATTGAATATAATGGCATACAGCATTATGAATCTTGTGAATTTTTTGGCGGTGAAGAGCAATTCAAAAAGCAGCAAGAACATGACCGCCGCAAGCGCGAATACGCAAAACAGCATGGATATAAACTTATCACCATCAAATACACATACGATACATATGAGAAAGTTGCTGAGTATCTGGATAAGCATCTGCCAAAAAGAGATTGCAAAAAAATTCCTAAAAAAGCCGCATAAATGCGTAATATTTTTTTGTACATTGTTTTCTAATGTTGCCGCCCGAAAAATCGGGCGGCTGTTTTTGTGATACAAATAATCTCACATATTGTTTATATAAAATTAAACAATACGGAGGAAAACAAATATGAAATATAAAAGTGGCACCATGGCTATGGTAAATCATACATTTACCTCAGAGCAATTAAATGATAAGTTATTCTACGAATATAATAAAATACGAGTTATAGAACCGCTCATTACATCTGCTATAAATAGCGTAGCTGATAATCTTGAAACAGAGTTTTCAGGATTAGAATATTCCGTCAAAACAGCACCAAGTGTAGAAGATAAGCTTTTAAGAGCAGAAAAGAGAGATACGTCTGGCAGATTTTCGCCAAAACGAGAGCTTGCTAACTTTAAAGATATGATTCGATATACAGAAATATGTAATCACAGAGATATTGCTTCGGTCACAAAAGATACTATTGAGTTCATGAAAGAACAAGGATATACTTTAAGCGGCACGAAAAATTACTATACTCATCCGTTTGGGGCTACAGGATATAAAGGAATCCATTTAAATTTTATTTCACCATATGGTCAGGAAATAGAACTCCAGGTGCATTCCAAAGAAAGTTTTGATGCAAAACAAAAAGGGCATGAATTGTATGAAAAAATCAGAGCAGTCAGTACATTAAAAAGAGATAAAGAAGCAATGAAAGAAGAAATCAAAAGAATTCATGGGATTGTAAAAAATCCTCCAAATATAGAAGCAATCCATGATTATAAAATGCCTCAAAAAGAAAAAGAAAAATTGTTATCTATTGGAAAAGAGCAAACGTTGGTAGAGTATGAAAGTAAAAGAACGGATTCAAATTCAGAAGCAATTCGTTTTTCCGTATATTATGGAAATCAAGAATCCCCAATACTTGAAGGATACGAAAACCGCTACCCTGACAATAGTGTAAAGCATTACCATTCAATTGATACAGAAAAAGAACATTCTGCCGTCATTACTTCCGTTGACAAAGCAGGCCATGAAATAGCTGCTCATACGACAGTAGCGCATCCGCGTGAACTTAACGAAGTCGCACGTATTGCAGACGAAACAGTAAAAAAACATGAAAAATGGATGGAAACGAATTTTCCGGACAAAACCGAAACAAATATTGAATTAAACAATGCCGAAAAGATAACAGAAGCTCCATCAATAGCAGAAGCGTTTGATGATTATGAATTGTAAATTTTAACTGCCAAATATTTATGCATATTAAATTAGACATGAAGAAAGAAAGGAATATGAAAACCATGAATAAAGAAGAAAAGCTAACAAAAGCAATCATCTTTGCAACAATTAAACATGCAAACCAGAAAAGAAAAGATGGAACCCCATATATCTATCATCCGTTAGCTGTCGCAGAGCTGCTGAAAAAATATGGATATGATGTTGACTATCAGATTGCAGCTGTACTTCATGATGTATTAGAGGACACAGATACAACCGAAGATGAAGTCAAAGAATTTGGAATGCCAGTTTATGAAGCCGTAAAACTGGTGACACGACCAGATGGAATGGATGAGGCGGAATACGTCCGCAGAATCCTGGAAAATCCAATGGCGGCCGCAGTAAAGAATGCAGATAAAATTCATAACCTTTATGAAATTGCATTTTCTGAAGACAAGCGAGCAATCGCACGATATGCTAGAAAAGCGGAAATTTACTATGAAGGGAAGTTTTCCATGGCGCTAGATGATGCAATCGCAAAAGCCACATATATGAGTCATTTTCACGACGAAAGGAAAGAATATAAGGAATCCATTATGAGAAAAGGAATCCCGAATTTTACGCAGAAGGAAATGCGGTTGTATTCTGAATCTGAAAATATAGCAAAAAAAGAGGCATACAATCTATATATGAAGAACACGGACATTCCTGATTTAAACGATAATAAATTAAAGTTTGCTATCGTTGATGGAAATGACCCTCTTTGGTATTGCTATATTGGAAATGAAGAAGCCCCGGAAAAGACTTGGAGATTGACAAAAGGTGGATGGGTTGACGATTCAGAAGAAAATATCTTTTTTGCATATGGATTTGATATAAGTACTGTTTCCAAAAAAGATTTTATTGATGCAATGAATGAATTGTTTGTATCTAATTGGTTTTATGATTTCGTCGAGAAGAAAAAATTTGTGGAAAGCAGAATCAATAAAAAATAAGATTCTGCTTTTTTGTATGTACAAAAATAGTGAACCTCCCCCACTGATTTCTGGCGAGCAGAAATCAAATGGGGGTCTCGTTCATCTGTACCTGAAAGGTCTCAACAAATCGAAACGAGTTTCAGATACAAAATTACTTGAAGGGCTACTCACAGTGTTATCGTTCACCTTGTTTTCACCTAGGTATGTCGTCAGGTCTCCAAAACTATCCGCAAGGCAAAGACCAAAGCCAATGCCAATTGGAAGATAACGGGCGCCATCTCTCATACCTTTCAGATGGATATGGATGATTTCATCCTTAGACGGGAAGTTCTTCCTCTAGTTTCCTTCCGATTTCCGGTTCATCCATATCCATATATATTCAATTAGCTTCGTGTCGATAATGAGCACGAAATATACAAATTATACAGTAGTTACGTCTGGCATTGTGCGTGCCAGTTGGTTAAATATATCCGTAAGCCTTTTTAAAAAGTATGCACGGTTTTGGTAATTGCAAAATTCTTCTTTCATGTATTGATTCATATCTGTAATGCATTCAAATTCATCATATGGTATCATATGGTAAAATTTATAAGCTGGCTGTTTCTTTAAGTGCCTTGCCAGAAATCTCCATTGAGACCAGTGATGCCTGTTTTTGTTGCCCTGTGGAATCAGTGTACGGAGTCCTTTGGGAGGGCGTTCCTTGAATCCCATAGCCCTTCTTCCAATCGCCATTGCTGCGGCAACGTGTATTGATATGCCATAATGGCGCATATATTTTATTTTTCCAATTTGTGATGTGAATGCCGGTGCTGCTTTGTATAGACCGATTCCGTATTTATAGGATTTAGATTCTGCAAGCTGTGTGATTTTTGTGTAAGCAAATTCAGACAGTTTTCTGTTTAACTCTTCGTTTTTGTACATTGATTCATTCTTGATGTCTTTCAGGTTTTCCATCGCAACAGGTTTACATTTCTGTTTGGCATACTTAAATATCTGCTCAAGAGAATTAGATAATATCTGCCCCCTCTGCTCATTCGTCTTTCCTGTGATATCAAAACGAATCACTTCGTGGTGTATAAGGTTTCCATTCTTATCAAGTTCTGTCATTGCAAGATGGTCTACGTTTGTATCAAAAGAGACACACCCATCGGTATAGTATTCATTTTTTCTCGAAAGTTCCTGTTCTACAGATACCATACATTTTACGAGTATCCTGCTGCCTGCATCTTCAAACCTCCACGCGACTGCCTGCCTGGATTTATTGTTCATTGCGTCATTGACAAAGACTTGCCCGTATGGAAATTCAACACCTTTTATCTCGTAAGTAACTGCCCGAAGGACGGACTCCTTTTTTGTCTTGGAATTTTTTGTCTTGACTGGAATCCTGGTCATGGAGTCATAAGAGAGTACCTTCGTATCAGTATCATATCTGACAACACAGTTACCTTGTATGATACCTTTCCTTCCAGGGATTGTCATCCCATTATTCCTTCGGCTTCTGTATTCCTTAAGCCATTCATCATGCCTACCGGCATAGATGGTATTCTGCTGTTTAAATAATTTCCTGCTTCCAAAACATACAGACGGCCGCCCGCTGTCAATCTGAGATTTTATCCTTTCCAGTTCATGCTCGTGCCTTGTCCTTCTCTGTTCAATGTAGTGTATCCTATGTTCAACGCGCTTGATTTCAGGTGTAAGATACTGTACTTCAAAAAGGTATTGATTTTTGTATGTCGTAATCTTCTTGCCTTTCCTTACCTGAAAATAGCCTTCGCTGGTTTCCGATTCATTGCCGCCGCGATAAGACTTGAACTTCACTTTTCTCTTTGACCCAGATTTACGATGAAGGCTTCTATTCACAAGAGACGCTTTTTCTTCTTTTAAATGGCCAAGCCGCTTCTGCTCCGAAGAAAGCTTCTTATCCTCCTGTTTGATTTTGCTCTCAAGCGTTTCGGCGTTCAGCTTTAGACACTCCATCGCGGATTTATAAGAAGCAACCGCTTCTCTTTTTGCAGCATTTGCAAAATGGTCGTTAACATCAAATTTATCTTTTAAATGGTTGTGTATGGATGTTCCGTCAGAAAGCGGCTTGTCCCCACCCATTTTGACAATAAGAGAGAAAGCATAGCACTTTATCTTATTGTAACGTACAATGTCTGTCTTTATGGAATCCATCGCATCCGGTTTTGTATATTTAGAAAAAAGACATTTTTCCATATGCTCTCCCTCCTTTAAAATCGTTCTTGACATATATTACTTATATATTTATAATTATACCATATTTAAAAGATTCGTCAAGCATCCAGGAACTTACATATATAATTAATTAGGAGGATATTTATGGAATACAGGAAATCATCGCATGCAGTATACGGGCTGCAGTATCACATTGTACTTGTGACAAAATATCGTAGAAAATGTATCAATGAAGAAATAGGAGACAGACTAAAGAAAGAAATCATCCGGCTGATAGAAGGGCATGAAGGGCATGTGGTTTCAATAGAAACTGTCTGTGACCATGTCCATATCCTGGCAGAACTAAGTCCAAAATATGCAGTCGCGAACGAAATCGCTACGTTAAAAACAGTTACTGCAAGGATTCTGAGAAGAGATTATGGAGACTATCTGAAACAATTCCTATGGGGAGATAGCTTCTGGTCAAGAAGTTATTTTATTGCGACATCAGGAGGAGTCACGTTGGATATATTAAAAGAATATGTTGAAACGCAGAACAGGAAACCTGGCCGTCCACATGGAACAAAAAAGAAAAAATAGATTACTTTTTTATCATATTTTTTATATTTGCAAATTCATCTCCACCTGAATCAAAGATTCAGATGGAGTCTTCTTTACTTATTATGATAAAAAGCAAGATACAAAGAAGGGAGAAAAAAATGGCTACAACAGACAAAAAAGAAGAGCTGAAGGCGTCGGGTACCTGTATGGTGGTCCAAAATGAGAAGATTTCAACGAAGAACGGGGAGTCCCCGGCCGATAATATCGTCCGCGGGTCAAATATTTCGATTCTAACTTCGCACGCGGGCCTGAATCCCCGTTCGAAGTCAGGTAACGAGTCCAGCTTTGCTGGCGAGTTATCAAGGACGGAGCTGGAACAAATACTGGAGAATCCGTTTATCGAGCACATTGAGTATGAAGATGAAGATTATTTTACAATAAACGGCATCTTATATTCCAGGTCGCCACAAGAAGTCATCCGATGTCCGATTGGAAGGACCGGACATGTCAAGGTTGCAGAAGGGACATTGGCAATCGCTTATGGCGCTTTTCAGTTTTGTGAGATTGAATCTGTAGAATTTCCGGATTCTATAGTCGCAATTGCAGATAGAGCGTTTCGGGACTGTAGAAAATTAAACCATGTAGATTTTGGAAAAGGAATCAAGGATATTGGCGGAGATACCATTTTAGGGGAGATTTTTACGGGCTGCGATAGACTGCATGAAGTGGTAATTCCAGGCCAGGTCAAAGAAATCGGAAAATTAACATTTTATGATAGCGGACTTGAAAAAATCACGCTTCCGAAAGGACTGGAACGGATAGGTTCAATGGCTTTCGGACATTGTAGCAATCTGAAAGAAATATCATTGCCCGAGTCATTGATTAAATAAAAACTAGAACAGCAATGCACGCACACCACGTCTATAGCGTCAGGCATCTAAAAACGTCATGTCTGGCGTTTAGGCGGGGTAAGTGCTGTTTTGTGAATCCAATAAAGTGAAATTTGTATTTTTTTTCGCAAAAAACGACAAAACTTTAAAAAATCCGGCATATTAGATATATAAGAAATTTACAGCAAGGAGGTATCAATGTATGGCGACTGTATCATATGGATTAAAAATCACAGAAGCATATCATGTTTTCGATAAGACGATTACAATTTATCGCAATGCCGTACATTATATCTCTGCTATTGCAGTACGTCATTACGACGAATTGAAATCTCTTGACAATATAACAGGCGATGACGGAAAAGTTATTATTTCAGCACAGCAGAGGAGACAACAGAAAATAGAACGGTTAATCCACTCCACGGCAAATAATGATGCGGTATATAAGCATTTCGATGATGAATTCTACAAATTTCCAAGCTATCTCAGACGGGACGCAATCAACACTGCAGTCGGACTGATTCTGTCTTATCGCTCCCAGTTACAGAAATGGGAAGATGGCGGAAAGCATGGCCGCAGACCACATCTGAACCGAAATCAGAACACAATGCCGTGCTTTTACAGAAATAACACATTTCTTGACAGTGAAGGAACAAATATCGTAAGCCTGAAATTATATAATGGCAAGGACTGGATTTGGGAAGCATTTGTAATACGTGACTGTGATTTTATGTATGCTTACAACCATATGAAAGCATGGAAGGCTTCTGCTCCGGTTCTTGTAAAACGCAATCACAGGT